>Ga0179593_1547384_pt1 | contig 15847 bp, 14 predicted proteins | sample CZODoug2_1_08_16_FD_185931 | JGI IMG/M metagenome (GOLD analysis project Ga0179593, IMG submission 185931) | Vadose zone soil fungal communities from Angelo Coast Range Reserve, California, USA - CZODoug2_1_08_16fungal (PacBio error correction) | ecosystem: Environmental > Terrestrial > Soil >... | reverse complement strand
TTGGATAGGGTAAGATGTTACCTTGGCCTCCCCCGCCGTTGGGATGCGCGGTTCCGATCCTATTGTTTTTTTTTCTGCCAGGTTGTTCCATTTTTCACCCTGCAGTCATACTCTATAGATTTTGGTAGGCTTTTTCTTAGACCTCCTCGCAAGTGAGTTCTCTTATGAAGGCTCCCTTCGAAAAGCGATTTCCCTTCTAGAGATTCCCTACCCGTGGATTTGTGTGTAAGGTACTCAAAACATTCCAAAGTCCTTTCCATGGGTGCGTTCCCCACAAATTTACCAGTACTGAATGGAGTTCCCCTGTGAATGCTATCCCACGCCTTGCCCTACTTTTTTTTTTCCCCCTCGACCTTTTGCGCGTCAGAAAACCTCCCCCCTTCCGGTCTGATCTTTCCTCTCAGATGTCGATGTCTGTGAGTGGCCGACCATTTAGTTTTCTGGATTTTTTTTTGATTCCTTTAAAGTAGCTCTTAGCGGAGCCCCCCCAAACCAGCCGATTTTTCGGTTCCCCATGCAAATTCTTGAACTCCCCTCTCGGTCTTTTTGAACGTTGTGAACTCGCACCGCTTCTAGTCGGCTTACCTTGGGGATCCTCGGGTCAATTTTGGGCGCCACTGTTCCGCCCTGAAACTTTCCCTTCCTATCCTCCATAAGGTGGTTTTGTGAGAGATTTCTTTTTTTCCAATCGACCACTTTCCGCGGTTTTATCCCCAACCGTTCCCTTTCCCCCACGTTTTTCCCCTCTACCATGCAACTGCGAGGTTTCCCCGTACTCCAAGGCTGAATTGATGTGAAAGTCCCCCAGTGGAAGGGTCTTAAAGAAGTGAGCTTAAAGTGATGGTTGTGAACCCTTAGCTTGTTGGCAATACTTTGGGCACTACCATACCTCCTACATTCCCTCGAAACCCTCCCAAAGGACTTTGCCGTGAAAATTCCTCCCATGTTTATGAATAGTCCCCTCCTTAGTCCCTCTTCCAGTTATCCTCCCTTTCCCAAACTGGGTAGGCCCAGCTTTGGCCGACCCATGGCGCTCTGACTTAGCTTTGGCTTTTTTGCCTTCACAAATCAATTTTTTGTGCGTGGGTGGAGCAAGCTTCTAACCCCCCTCCACCCCTGTCGACGGCAAGACGGGCGTCCTCTTTCTCGATCGCAACCTCTCCCTGCACTTTAATGAGAGGACGCAGGTGTACTTGCCCCTCCACGTTTTTGTCTTCCGTTTTAAGTTCGGGCCAGAACCCCCCCGTTGACTAACGGTTGCCCAAATAAGTTCCTCTTTTCCTTAACACGCTGAGATCGCGCAAACTTCCCGGGAACCCCTTGAATTAGGTTTTGTGAGAAAGTCCCTAGTGGTTTTGATCTCGGGGACGATCTCCCCCCCTTTCCCTGGGATAGCCGAGGGACCTCAATTTTCAGTCTGATTGCTGACCCCAAAATGTGTTTTTGGCTGAAACCCCCGCCGCGTGTTAATTTTCCCCCGATGGCTGGATGAGAGTTCAACCTTTGATTATTAAGATTTTGAGAGTGTGGTAACGAGTGTGAGACCCCGAAGGACCATTGAACGATTCAGAGTCCCCCCCTCAGTATGGACTAGGAAGTAGTCCCAGCAAACCTCTCAAGATTTTCCCGGTTTTGCTCGAAAACCCTGTATGCCCTCAAAGCTCCTAAGATCCGGAGTGAATTTCCACCCCCTCTCATGCAATAGCACCTCCCTTCCTCCCGTCCTACCCTTCCCCTACACATTTTTTCAGGTAGTCATCCCCCTTCCTTACTGATTCAATACGCTCGGCAGCCAGCGCCTTATCATTCGCAAGCTGCTAGATTGATTAGAGATTTTCCCCCCCCCCCTCTGGTACCTTTCTCTTTTTTTCGCATTTCCTACCCATCATAGACCAAAATGTTGTCCCCCCCCCCAAACAATATTCTTCCCCTCCTTAACCACCCCTTTATTACATCGTTGTGCCCCCCAATGCTCAAAAACGAAGGTCTCCCCCCCGAGTCCGGATTACTTCTAACGCGTATAGAGAGGTATTCCCCCCCCCGCCAGTGTTCCCCCTCCAGACTTCCCCCCTCGACTCCCCTTCACAGTTCTCCCAGGCCCGCCATCGACCCTCGCTATCCCGCGGTTTTTTTTTTCTTATCGACTTTGTACTGTCCTCTCGCATGACTTTGGCGGGTTTTGGTGAGAATAAAACATCAGACGGTTTTTCGAGACTTTCCCCTGAACATTTTTTTAGGTCCCTCCCGAGTCTTGACATTTTAGAATTGGTCCGGGTCCCCCCACGACGGGAACTCTTCTTTGATGTCCCCCCCGCCTCCTCGCAAGTCTAGACTGTGTGATTCGGTTAACCGTCGAGTTTCTGTTCCAACTCTTTCTTCTCCCGGAAGTCCTCTTATAAGCACCCCTTCCTGGCAGCAGGGAATACCTGACCCATTTTTCCCTTGGCCTTTCAGAACAAGTTTCCCTAACCCGGTCCTCTGAAGCAGCTAGAGCACGACTCCCCCCCTCTAACTTATCCCTCAGATTTTTCCCGTGCAACCCTACGTCCTGCGATCTGCTATTCCTCTCCAGACTCCAAAACTTTCCTCGGTCTCCCCCATTAAGCTTTCATTTTCGGCGCAAATCGCGTCCCCAATCCCGTGTCGTTTTCTTTTTGCTACAAACCCCCAAAGGTGCCCTCTTTGATGCCGTTGACCACAACCAGCTGAGTCCATTCGGATCGGCCCCCCCAACGGCGCCTCCCTGCTTTGTCATGGTTTTTGCACCCGCAGACGTCCTTTTTTTCAAGAGCACGTGTTCTGCCCTGGACATTCGCAGACAGTTTTCTTTAGCGCTTTCAAAGCGGTGATCTCTCGAATACTCCCCCTTTTAGAGACCTTCACCTTTCGTGCCTCTCGCGCCCCTTCAATGCGAATGTATGATGCTGGACCTTTCTTCCCTGGCATTTCTTTGTCGACGCTGGTTTTTTTCAGCCCTCCTGACTGAGCTTCTTTTTTTTTCGGTGACAGATCCTCTAAGCCGCAATGCGTTTTGTTTCTTTCCCCCAGTCCCTCACCGCTTTTTGGCTACTGCAACCCTGTCCAAGGGGTTTCGAAATACTCGGCGTAGTTGATTGCTTTCCAGAGGATTTTTTTTAGCTTTGGTTTTTCTCATGATATTTTTCCCCCTGGCCCCGCGAAAATCTTCCAAGCGACAAAGCGTAGCCTTTTTCCCCCCCTTTTAGGATTATCTGTCCTCTTGATAGGCTTTTTCTCTAGTCATTCGAATTGTTGGTGCTAGTTTTTTTCCCACATCATCCTCGCGTTCTAGTTAGCCCTCCGACAGGTTGTATCCCGCACCATCCTAGGTTGCTTCCCACACGAGAGTTCGCCTTGGAACCCTTTACTGGGCGAGCCTAATGTCTGAGGCTCGTTTCCCATCGCAGCTCCTTTCTTTTTTGGTGACCCCAGGAATTAATTGTAACAACCTGTTCATTTTTAGGCCTTATCTGGCTTATGACGCCTTCTTTTCCTCGGCAACTTTCAGGGGCTTCTTCATCAAATCCTTATACCCTCATTAGCCTAAGATGGATTCCCCCCCCTCTTGGATCTTCGTTTCTTGGGGGGTCCTTTCAGATTCCCCTTGGATTAGGTTGGTCGACATGCTGTTTTCCCTCCTCTAATTCTCGTTCGGCCCCCAGGCCGACTTCGTTCGTTTTACTTTTCCTAGCAATCACCCGCCGATTCTAGTGTTGTTTATCCCCATTCTAGCTTTTTTGGTTTCCCCCTTGGTGTCGATTTCTTTTCTCCAAGGCTTCGCTCCCAGATGGCGGACCCTTCCCTCTGTGCATAATCATAAGATGCTTCATCTTTTGAACGGTTTGACATTTATGAGTCAATTTCCTGTGACGGACCTTGGTCGGGTTCCTTTAAGTCAAATTTGGCTCTTTTTCTAGTCTTCAAGACCTTTCGGAGTACGGCTCTGAGTTTTTCGATTTTTGCAGAATTTTAAGAACTTTCCCAAGATCCTTTGACTCTTTTCTTCCTATCTTTTTGACTTCTCTGGCCGGGTTCAATGGCGATTTTTTCCCCCGCAGCTCCCAAACTACCCATCTCCACTCTGGGCTCGGACTTGAAGTCTCAGCCAGCCCCCTCGTTAACCCCTTTCGAGCCCCCCCGAAACCTGGTGGGACCCTCCGAGTGACCTCTCTTTCCGCCTTTTTTCCCGCGATTCCCGAATTTCAGGCCACATTTCTCACCCCCCCTCCGGGATGCGGGGAATTCATTTCTGGTCCCGCTCCCTCCCTTTTTTGGTTTGAGGTTCTTTTCTCTAGGCTTGTCTAAGTTTTTTCCTTTTCCTGTGCATTGACCGCCGAACGAACTTATGGTTTTTCTTTCTGCATCCTTTTTCAAGTGAGCTCCCTTTTATGTTTCGGAGGAAACCAGGGAAAGATCCCCGCGTTAGAAAGTCTCTGGTTGGGCTAGCTCCCCTCACACAAACGTCTAAATTGTTCTTTTTTCGAACCCCGATACCTGATCAGCTTATTGACTGGTACGATCCCTCCCCGGAAGGATTTTCCGATACCCTAAAACTACTACTTTTGATTCCCTCTAGATAAGACCCCCTGTCCTTCAGGTTCATCCTAGTAAAAATTTTTTCTTAATGTGGCCCATGTAGCGGATTTCTTTTCTCCCCCCTTTTCTGCGCTTGACGGATTTCGTGCGTGCTCGAGTTTTTATTTCGGCGCCCATTTGCCACTTTTTTCCCCCTTCAAGGTCTCTGTCGGTCGCACCTCTTTTTGCATGATGTTTTGAGATCTCTTCACCGGGGGGTCCCTGTCAACATTTTTGCTCCCATGGAGCCTTTCTCCCTATTCCCTTACAGTCTTATATCTCTTTTTAATCCTTTTTTTTTTTTGAGAGCGCTCCTGATCCCCCAATGTTCGAGCCCAAATCCTTTTCCACTCTCTCCGCCATTCAGCCCCAACGAGGTGACCTTTTCTCTTTTCAGAGATTTTTTCAAGAACGCATGGTCTCTCCTATGATCTCCCCCCCCCCCCGATCAAAGTTTTTTTTGGGAACTTCTAGCGCTCCCATACCCGACTCCGAATACTTTTCATTTCATCACCCTCACATATGTTTTCTCTATCAGAACTTCAATCCCCAAATTGCGAGAACTTTCCCTGTTACGTGCGTTTTCCTTTGAGTCCCCCCCCCCCTTGCCGCGGTTTCCCCCTGCACACTGATTGGATCTCCTTTCAGGACCTTATTTCGCACGGTTTGGGTTTTCTAACGGAGCTAGCCCCCTTCCAGAATCTCCCTTTGCGGAGCTCCTTTCTCGTCGCCGCCATCTTTTTGAGCGTGATATAGGCATTTCCGCGACCATTCTTCGCGTTTTCACCCCAACATCTCGTGAATGGCCCCCCAATCACCGCAGATTTCTACTTCGCGACAAGGAAATTCTCCCCCCCCCCCCGAACCTGGCCTATTACGGTTTTCTCACAGTGGTGGTAGAATGTGGACTATCTCTATGACGGCGACTCCCGTATAATCCCCTCTGATGGCCTTTTTCCCCAAAGTGACAAACTTTTTTTTAACGATTTCTTTTGCTCTTCTCCCAGGTAGAACTTCCTAAGTTTTTTAGCCCCGAGTGTCCAGCCTACTCCATTACCTCGCGGATGTCGGACCAGTTTTTTGACAGCAACCTCTCCCCCTTCTTCTTCTGTAGATCTTTTTTTGAAAACCCCCAGCCCAGCTTCCCCCTTCCGACAGAGAATTTTTCGTCCCCTTATTTTTCTTTTTTTTCTCAATATCTCCCTTCCTTTCCAATGTCGACAATGAACACTGCCTACTGATTAAATATATCGCTCAGACCGATGATTTAGGACAACAAGGCTTGAATATAGCTGCACTGGTCGTCCCCTTCTCTCATTTCCAACCCATTCATAGGAGAACCCCCACCGATATTCCCCTTCTGAGCGCCCCCCCCCCATAATGACCGTCTTTTTTCCCCGAAACCCCGTCGGAGCACTTCTTACCACAGGAAGAAATACTATCCAAGAGCTACTCTTGAGTAGCCCAAACTAAGTTTCGAACCTTCGCCCCTGAAGGAGAAATTTTCCTGAAATTTGCGACTTTCCCGCCACGATGCCTAGCGGGCCATAGCTTCCTCTTGCCGATCTTCATTGATTCCCTCCATTTATAGTTTCCCGTATCTGTCCGGCAGGATTCTGATTACTTGGCCCAAATTTTTTTAGAACCCTTCCCAACATAAGCTTCCCTATGCTGGAAACCTTCTAATGACCTTTCTCTAATCCCGGAACGCCTCCCTTCGGTAAACCCCTCTCTCTCAGAGCACTCTGGGAATGTTTCCCCAAGGCTCTTTTGGTTTTAGTTTTTTTCCCCCACCTGGCCTGTACAAGCTTTCAGACCCGACCTTCTTTGATATTCTGATTCAGATTTATCCTTAGCGCCTGTTCTGAGCCCAGCCACTTCTCCGCCCCGGACTTAACCCCTCCTTTCGCACGTTTCCTCTTCCGCATGAAATTCTTCTCCCCTCCCTTAAGCGATTTTTCCAGCACCTAGTCGGCTGGTCGCGGCTTATCAATGTAGCTTTACCAACGCTTCATACGCTTTTTAATCTCGCCCCTTCCGAGGGATTTTAAAGCGCGACCCTTTTCTAGTTTTCTTTCTCAAATCCCCCCCAAGCTCCACCCACTCAGTTTCACACCCCCTCCTTGTATCATTCCAAACTTTCTTAGAATCCCCCCTGAGGCCCTGGTGTTTATCCCAGAGCTTTCCTCTCAATGGTCCCTTTGAAGGACACCCTCCCCTGCGACCATTTCTCGGATAGACTGAATTCGTCTCATAGCATCTCTATCTCCTTGTTTCCTTTTTTATCGTTTCCGTAACCCCGAGAGGATTTCCTTATTGATGGTTCCCTCCTGGGCGTCCTTTTTTTCTGTTGTGCAATCCTCACGCAATGCTTTTCCGGATTGGAGACGGCCTTTGTCAAATCTTCCCCGCGCTTTCGTTGGGGACCCCCCTTTTTCCAAAAAACCGGCATTTTCTGCGCTGAGACCTTTCCCTCTTTTTCGAAGATTCATGTCAATTTATGAATCCTTTGCCTTTTGTTTTCGTCACATTCTCCGCTATCGGGCTTTGTTGCGTGGAACTCGCCTTGTTTCCCTACTCCCCGCGATCGGGTGCGGCATAGCCCCCTGTCCTTGGTTCCTTTTTGCTAGTTCCATTCCTAAATTTTGCCATCGCCCCTTTATTCTTCTGCGGTTGCTGACTTTTCTCTCACGCCAGTCCAAGAGGTGGTCCCCCCTCCATGAAACACTTCTTTAAAAGCACAGCCCCCTTTTCTAGCCTGGAATTTCTCCTTGCATCTTTTTTGACATCCGCGCCTTCCTTTTCGTGTTTATACACCGGCATTTTACTTTGTACTGGAATAGGTTGTAGAGATCGGCGTTATATGAGAGCCAAGTCAATTTTTCCTTACTTTTCTCTTATAATGTCATCTTAAATAAGACCCCTTCCTCCTGATTTTTAGTGCTTCTTTTAGCTTCCCAGATGCGGGTTCCCTCTTGAGTCTTATACGCGATGGACTGAACTTTGATCCATAGATCCTATTCCCTTTCTTCTGTATTTGGTACGTGTGGTTCTTTCCCCCCCTTTTAGAAGGTTGGCATTTCTCAGCTCGCCTGTACTGTGGCTTTCTCAGATGTTTCCTTTTTTTTACCGATGAGCCCTTCGGGAGGTTCCAGCGATCCTTTTAAAACCCTTTGACTTTGCCGGACTTTCCTGTAAACTTCCCCCAGTTGAGTTGCACGTTTGATTAGCTATCTTTCCTCATTTATGATTTAGGACTCCCTTATTTTGTTCGTAATCATGTGGATTTGATCTTCCCTGACTAAAGCATGCTAGGGTTTGTTTCTTGTTAGGCTCCAGAGCTTCTTGTTCCTCTATTATTAAAACTGCCTCTATAGTTTCTTGATGGTAGATTAATTCCTTCAGGGGACAGTGTAGTACGATACTCTGGACCTAGCGTCACCCCCCCCAGTCAAATTTTTCTTTTTCCCTTTAGTGGCTTGATCAGAAAAACCCAATCGTCTTTGAACCCCCCCCCCCTTTGCTGAGGGTGTCAATCATCTTGGCCAAGGCCCAATCACTAGGTAACGTAAGTCCCTCCCTTTACATCCCCCTGATCTATGACAAACTGGTCCCCTTTGACCCAACCCTTCCCACGGAGGTGAATTTCCTGGTCCTATCCGTCTCGGTCCGTTGATCGCTATATTTTATACGCCAGTTTCCGCGCCCCTGCATTTGAGATGTTTTCCGCATAAAGTCCCGTGAGACATGGCTAGCTCTGTTCCCGGCTTTTATCCCTCTCCTCGACATTGCTGGAGGTTTTTTTCTAGATCTTTTCCCCAAGCCTCCCTTGCGGTCTCCAAACCCCTTCCTTAATCTTCAATAGTGGCGAGAACCCATTTTTTTGACCCCGAGACGCATCCGGTCTAAGCAACACGAACATGGCGGCCTTTCTAACCTGGCATTTCGATCTCCCTCTTCGCTTTTGATGTCCCCGGAATCTGCGTTTGTCGCCCCCTGGATTACGATCTCTAGGCACCGAACAGAGCTCCTTAGCTTTTTTTTTAGCCGGACCAATGACTTAGGTCCCCAGTCCCCTCTGTCGGAGACAATCCTTTTTTCTGGACCTATGGTTCTTCTCACTGGTGGACCACTTTTTACGCCTCCAAACTTTGGTGATTTTCTTAACTTTTTTTGTGTGGTTCCGAATACTTGGTGAAGCTATTGCATATCATCCCCCAGAAGGAACTTTGGGGTAATCCCCGGGTCTCCTCCTAAATATTCCTTTTTTAAAAAACAAACCACACCCAACAACACTAAAGGAGAAGAGTTTTGCAAGAAGGCCCAACCGACTGCCCCCAAGTATCGACAGAGATTTACAGCTTCCAGGGGGTTGAACATTTAGATAAGAAACGAAGAAGGCAGGTGAATTTTCTTACCACAGCCAAGGAGATAAATTGGAGGTACTGGATCCCACCCAAGATAGAATGGGCGCAACATTAATAGGAGACCTTTTGCTCGACTTTTTGTTTTCCCCCCAGGTCCCAAGTTTCCTTATAGCGCCTCCTTCGACTCTTCTTTCGGTCCTTTTCCACCCGCGGTCAGGCCATCTCATTTGGTGCTCCCCCCCGGCGCTCTTCTATCTACTGGGCCTCCAGTGAACGGGTGTTTTCCAGTCTTTGTTTAAGGAGGAGAACCCTAGAAAACCCTCATTCCCAGGGAGGGCGAGTCACCTCACGATGAGGGAGTTTCCCCCCGCACGCCAGAGACTCAATTCGCCTTTTCCTGGATGTTAAGCACGACACCTAAGTTTTCTAGATAGCTGGGGACTACCCAACCCAAGCTTCCTGGCCCTCGACATATCTCAATCCCGGCTCCTGTCCTCGCCCCCAGGAACTCCCCGTCGCTTTTTTGGTGAAATGTTATATGTTTTTTTTTATTCTCAGTATAATCTCCCCCATGATTCGACTTGGTAACGTTAGCATGGATCTTGCAACCCACTGTGGTGTGGTCCCCCAATCGATTTTTAACGAAAGATTCTTGTATGGTAGTGAGGCCCCTTTCTTACTCACTTTTCAGTCTTTGTAAAGAGAGTGGCCCAACCCATCCAGGATAGCCCTTTTCCCGACCTCCATTTGCCCTTTTAACACTGCCCGATATAGGATTTAAAACCATCGCCAGATGACTCTGTCTTGTTCTCGCGAGCGTTTTCCCCACCCTTATTTTTTCCAGCCCCCTCGTCAATCAGTCAGCAGCGTTGCTTCGCCCTCAGCATCTCCCCCTTCTCTCCCTTTCCATCACGCCATTTTCCGATTGATCAGAACGTCCACCCTGCTTGCGCGACCCTACGGCCTCTTCTAATGTTGGAAATCCTGAAACGGAGAGCGCTTTACGTCCATGGTCTTCCCCGTATCGCAGTGCCACCGAACGCCTCGAGCAACGTAGGCCCCAGATGCTAGCATCTTTTTGATTTACCCCACAACCCGACGACCCTGCGCCATCTGTCAACTCCCCCCCCCATTTAACAGACCCCTCTGGAATGCCCGTCTTAAGGGTTCCCCCCCCAGGTCACACTATCCAATCCAGACACCTCCTCCATGACTCTCTTTAATGAACCCCAGTTGCCAGTAAGGAACACTCCGTCTCAGAGTAAACTTTCACTCCCCGATTCCAGGAATTCCCTAACTCCCCTCCTCCGCCATAGATTTGCTTCTTTTAATTTTTTCAGACTTCTTTTTAACAGTGCTTTCCGAGGCCTTGGACCCTAGCTCCCTTCGATCCAGCAAAGGTCTGCGGGAAATTTTTTCCCACCCTGATCTCCCCCCCTGTAATTAACTCCCCCCCCAGCTATGTTTGACCCAAAGCCCGTTCAGGCGAGGTTTCTCCTGTCAGGTTTTTTTTGGAACCCTTTTCCTTTGCGTTATTTAAGGCCGTGCTGGACGCAATTCCCCAGTCGCAAGAGTCTGAAGCCTTTTTTTTCTTTCGTGAGTTCATGAAAATGTTGTAATCTTCACGCCCCCTTAACCTATAGAACTTGATTCCTTCGAGCCCCCCCTCCGAATGAAATCTTTAAAAGTCTACCGGTTGAAGGGAAAGCTCGTGGTTTTCAACAATGACGATCCAGATGTCTATTAAGGTCTTTCCCCAGCTAATTCGACTTTTTTGAATTGCCACCTCACAGCTTCTCCCCTTTCTTTTTCTGGCGAACCCCGTCTCCAACACATTCGAGTTCTGAGCCCATCCCCCCCCCAAGAGCCTTGACAATCCTTCATAAAACAACCCCCGGATTGGCAACTCCTAACACCGTTAATCCCTCTGAACTCCCCTGTGAATGGCCCTGCCAAACTTCGACTTCCATTTTTGCAAGAGCCGGTCTTTCCCATCAGGACATTCTTTTCTTACCGCGAGGACCTTCTTTCCCATGCCGGTGAAGGACCTCTATTTTTGTTTTCGGCGTCTCCGGCGACTTAAATCTTTTTGATCTGCCTCCTTCCTAATGTTCCTGATGGATGACCCTCCTTTCCTTCCCCCCTGATCGTTCACGCTGGTTTTTTTCCATAAGCCCCCGTCTCGGGCGAGGCTGGTTCCCTTCCCAGCTCGGATGTTCTCAAGCTTTTTTCTGTGGTCACTTTAGTTTGACGTTCTGGTTCCAAACTCGGTCGATGCCCCCTTTCGAAAATCCTCCCTCGTATCTGATTTTCATGTAACCAGCTTTTTTTTGTTCTAGCCGCGATCGTCGTATCCCTCTTCGTAAAACGCGGACCATCGATTAACTTTCCGTCCTCAGTTGGAGGGTTTTACTCTTTTTACGTTAAAGGGGACAGGGTGTTCCTTTTTTCGGGGGCTTCCATCCAGAAATTTCCCCTTGTTTCACTTCTCGCCCTTGAGTCCTCCCTCTTGATTTCACAGCGTTTTTCCAAAGCCCCCTTAAAAATTTTCCTCAACGCACCAACAATGAAGGCGAGATCATTTTTTCAGATATTTTTCTTGGTGCATCTCTGATAGTTCCCCGTTTCGTTCAAGCTGCATTACTCTCTTGAATTAGAGGTAAACTTTGGGAAGGACTGGAGGTGGATGTGACGAGGTACACCACTCTTTTTGAGTGAAGGGAGACCCCTTCTTGAGAAAATGGCTAAAGTGGATTATAGGAGTGATCAACGACCTCGTACTCCACGAGGGTTCCCTTTCCGTAATTTTTTCCGATGGATTCAGTAGGTTGCCGCCCCTTGGATTATGAGCGTCTTTATTCTCCCCACTTGGGGACCTTAGACGCGGTATTCCTCTTCGATCTAGTGGAGCGTTTTTCGAAGCCGTTTAAGGATCGGGATCTTCTAGCTAGGAAAGTGGGGACAAGGACCTTGGGTAAGTCTTTTGCGAAGGGGGTTTTCCCCTCAAATACTTTAGATGTATTTTGGGTTTCCGTTAGATAGACTTGTGGAGGTATCTTATACTTTTCCTGATCCTCCTTTCCGGGCTTAAGTTAGATTTAAAACTAAACTTTTGACTCCATTTCTCCTTTTTTCTTTTTTCTTCGATTTGGACTCATTTCTTCATGGTCGGGAACGGTCGGTGAACTTTTGGCCGATGATGACTTTCTTTCTTCGAAGCCTCTTATTGTGGGTCCCCCCCCCCCTTCGTTACGATTTTTCCTCCTAACCCCTCGGGAGCTGGCTTCTCTCTTCCTATATTTCCTTTTCTTTCCTACCCCTCCTCCTTCGTTTCAAATTCTTGCTGGTCCAAGTCCCTCGAAGACACTTCTCTGCGGGCTCTCCCCGCTTGAACGTACTTCCCGCCACCTTTCGGTCCCCCCGACTTGGGGCTCTTCAAACATTTGTCAAGGTTCCGAAGCCCTTATCCTCCTCTTTACCCAACTTGAATTCGGGCCCCCCCCCCCGTGTTTTTCCCCTTTTCACTCCTCGACACGGGAATTTTTGAGCCCCTTTTTCTGTCGGGGGAGATCGCCCTCTATTTTTTTTTTTTTTCTCCCCAGCCCGCTTAAGGTCGATCTTCATGGTGTTAGGCAAAGGATAGCCTCCCCTTTTCTGTAGTTTTCTCTTCCTGTTCGGCGACCGAAGACGAGTTTTTCTCAGTCCACATCTGAGCGGCGGGTACTCCCCAACCACCGTATGGTTGCACCCAACTGTCAGTCCTTATTGGCCATCCCCCAAATTTAGTCTCAAATCCCTTTCTAGTTTTTTTCTATAAAGCCCTGAACCCCAACTGACCATTAGCGCGTCTTCCTTGATTAACGTATCTTTCGTCTTATGGGGACCTTTTAGTTCTGGCTCGCCTATTTCACGGTTGCCCGAGCCTTCAACCCTCCCACTTGCTCTCTTATCCAGACCCCGCCACTTCGAACTCCCTTCATGTTTGATATCCACCATCTTTTGTGACGTTGCGTCCTTGGAGATATCACCTTTGGTGCAGGTCTCCCTTACAAATCTTAATCGCTCTTTTCCCCCGTTGTTGTTTTTCGTTCTCTGAAATCGTTCACCCCCCCTGCGGTTAATCCTCTGCCTCCCCGCACCCCCGGCGCTAGGACTTTTACCATCATTTCCACGGTCTACCTCAGATTTTAAGCCCCAGTGGGCTTCCCACATAAGTCTCCGAATTCCCAAGACTTGAATCCCTTTATAGGAGATCAACCTTTTTTCCGATTTATCACCCTCATTTTTTGTACCCCCCTTTCAACCCAGTGAACTATTTAACCGAACCTACTGACCCCCTTAAGTAATCCAGTCGTTATTTCGTTTTTAGCCCTTCCGTGGATTCGCACAGAGGCTTTTTGGATGAATTGTTCGAGTCTGAAGTTTTCCCTTTGAGCCCACCCATCGTCAATTCGTTTCGAGGTTTTTGTCTGAACTCTGACCCCATTACCCCCCTCTGTGAGAGTGCAAGAACCGCTGTTTCTAGCCTCCCTCCAGAGCTTTTCTCTTCGGATTTGTTGTCCCCTCAGCCCCCGTTTCGATCGAATTTCTTGCCGGGACCGTCCTGACGCGGTTTTCTTTCGGATTTTGAAGAATACCCCTTCGAGGAAGCGACTCTTTCCCTAGAATTCTAGCAAAAGTTTCAAATGATGAATAATCCTCCCCCGGGATTTGAAGCTCTCCCCAATGAATCGTTTTGTGGGGTTGCGATCGGGGACTCCTCGCGGTTACGGCACCTCTTCCTCCCTTTTTATCGAGGTTGTTCCCCAAAACTCTTGTTGTCTGAGCCCCCTTTTCCGCACACCAACCCGAAATTAGCGTTTTTTTTAATAGCCCCTCCCCGTTTCCCTTTTTTTGTACCTGTGAGCCTTTTCTCGCAAGTAAAGACTTATCGGCCCTGCGGATATAGTCCCATGCAACCGCGCCCTTTTCGCTTTTTATCGCTGGAGGCCCCCCTTCGTCAGCAGAGAGGCTCCCACCATCAGCAGTTTCGGGGCTCTCCCGAGGTGAGTCCCCCCGGTTGCGTCTTCCAGGACCTAAATATTGAAGACTTACAGGCCCGAGTTTTCCCCCTCCTTTTGTGTCCCAGGGAAGTTTTCCCCGTGGCTAGTTTTAAACAGTTGACTGATAGTAGACGTCTAGATCCACAGCACCCTCGCCCCTTTCTCCAGAAGGCCCTTCAAGAGAGCCCAATGACAATTCTCCCTCTACACCAACAATTCTAAACACCAACCCCCATAGATGCTTCTGTAAGGAAAAACCCCCCTTCGGAGCCAGCTTTCGGACCCCCCCCCGGTAACGACTTACCTCCTGACATAGATGGAGTATTCTAACTTTCAAGCTCTGAGCTAAAGCCACGCGTAAACTACCACATGCTCGTAGCCCTCCCCCGCGAGACCCTCCATTTTAGAATCTCCGTTGACTAGGAGGACTCTTCGATCTTCTGCAAATCGTTCTAAGAAGCGAGATCTTGCAGCTCTCAGTGAAAGTTCAAATCAAGAAAGCTTTGTGACTCGAGGATAACTCTTATGGAACATTTTCCCCCTTAAGAAATTCGTCCCCGGACAAGATCCTTTAATAACCTAGTCCGCGAGGGGCCCCCTCCATCCCTCTCTTAATCCCACTCCTGGAGCTTTGAAGGGGGGATTGGTGTCCCGGCCTTGAATGCGTTGGTTCTGGATCTTTGCAATTCCTTCTCCTTCAGAACCGCGCTCCATTTGAGAAGGGCGAGGTGTCCCATCTCCCGCGAGTCTCTCAGTGCCCCCCCCCAAAAAGAATTGGCGCGCACCGTTCAGCTGCCAATACCCGCCAACCTAAATTTATTCTTTATCTTTTTTTTTTTTTTTGAACTTGACTGTGGTGTTTCCCCCCCTCAACAAGAGAAGTCCTCCAGCGGCTATAACCATACCAAAATATCCCCTAGCCTCCTAAACCTGCACGGATTTTTAGGAGGATCCCCCCTTGCCTCCTTTTTTTCGAACAGCCCTTCCCCACAATGCCCTTTTTCCCACGCCCCCCCACGCTTTTCTATAGCTGGAGAAACCCCCTTCTACTTTTCCCTCTACATTTTTGAGGGTCCCCCCAAAGTTTCCCCTAGATCATGTCCCTTCCGGTCATCATCAGAAATTCACTCCGCTAGATCTTCAATCCTGGCAGGACGATTCCTCGATTATTTCATTTGTGTGGTTTTCTCTTCGGTCAATCTGAACCGAGCGGATTTTTCCCTTTAAGGTTTGAGCAAATTCCTCGATGTTTTTACTCTTTGGTGTCGCCATCCCTACTTCTCCCCAGGTATATCTGGTTCCCCCCTGGATGCTTTCTTTTTGTAGTATTCTTCACAGCCCCCCTCGCTTTGTCCCCCCTAAACTTTCCTTGGATTGCGCAATCACGTCCCCTCTGATGGGTTTTTCTCAAATGTCCAGAGTTCTGAGATTTGTTAACTTTGACTCTCACGGCTACCACTTCCCCTAGGACCTTTTTAAAGATCTTGTGGCGGTTCCGCGAGGTCCTTGAACGTATTCATTTTTTTCCTTTTTTTCCCGAACCCCTATGTTTTTCCGCACTTTATATACTCTTCGGTGCTGATCTGGAGCCGGCAAGTTTTTTTTTCCCTGAAAGGACCTTTACGTTTTCTGTTCCCGTGGCAAACAAAATCCAGTCAGTAGGGCCTTTTCCTAGCATTCCAGATCGTTTGAAATCCCCCCCGGCCCGAAGTGGTGACCGGGGTTACGGGCATCCCTCTTCTGGTATTTTTTTTTCTAGGCCAGGTTCATGAACTTTCTTTCGGAGAGGCATTAAAGCGTTATGGCCATATCTTCTTTACTCTGACTTTTGATGGGCTTGTCGAG
>Ga0179593_1536979_pt1 | contig 15847 bp, 12 predicted proteins | sample CZODoug2_1_08_16_FD_185931 | JGI IMG/M metagenome (GOLD analysis project Ga0179593, IMG submission 185931) | Vadose zone soil fungal communities from Angelo Coast Range Reserve, California, USA - CZODoug2_1_08_16fungal (PacBio error correction) | ecosystem: Environmental > Terrestrial > Soil >... | reverse complement strand
AACTCGCATCCCCCCAACATGCGTAGTGCACCGCAACGATTTCTTATATCGGAAAACAAACGTTACAGATTACCTACCCAGTGACCCCTGATTGCTGCTACTGCGGTTTTTCTCCTCCCTCCGAGATTGCATCAGAGCGGAAAGGGGTCTTTCCCTTTATTGGCGGCCGAGCGGGAACCTTCTTGATTGAGGATGAAAAGTTCTGCCTGAGTGCCGGTCAGGTTCTTTTCCTCCTTTTCCCCTGGCTCATTCTGAAAGTACTTTCTTCTAGAAGCCGATCGCAGCGGATAGTTTCCCCCAGAGCTGTTGAGCCAGCGTTTCCTTAGCTGCAGGCTAGATCCCTTTCCAACAGTTTGCGAGTACGCGAGACCTTTTCTTTTGCTTTCTTCCAGTCAAACGGGGGTCTCCCCCCCCCCCGGCTCCGCGTCCTATCCCAGCTTCGTACGAAAAGATGCCGTACCAGATCGCGCTTCTTTTCTCAACTCGGTGGGAGGAGCCGCTTCTTTTTGTCACCCAGACGACTTGTGAGCCCCCATGCTTTCACGTCTCGGTCTTTCCGGTTCACCTTTGACAGCGTCGCACCCTTTTGTTCTAACTCGTAGGTACCCCGTCGAAAATGAGGCTTTAGGATTGATATCTGGTTCACTTGAGCTTTTTTTCCCACTTTTGGGAGGCAGTTCGCTGTCTTGTTCTCTTTCCTCTTGAATTCGCTGGTGTTTTTTATTTCCTTTGCCGGTTTTCGTGTCATTTCATGGGACCTTTCTCAATCGCGCATTAATTCGCGCATGCGATGTTTGCTACTGTGTTTTTTTCGGTAGAACTTCTGATTTATGACTCTGTCCTCTTTGTTGCGCCGTTTTTTGTTCTTTCGTTAATGGCATAGAAATGGTCCTTCTCTATCTCGCCAACGACAGACCTGTTCGACGGTCACTCAATTCCTACGGTCCCCGTTACAGACTTTTTTCTTTTTGAGGTCAGGCATGTCAGGCCCAATACAACCTTCCATCTCGATAGCCTGCCTGGTCTTCTCAACTCTGGCAAAAGTATCCTTACTTATCCTACATTTGGCCAGATTCTCTTTACCGTACCTGCCTTCCTTTTTTTCGGGAAAGGACCACGATCCGGCAAGCGTTGCACTAGACCAACTATGCGCTCGATTCGTCCGTCATGGGAGGCGAATAGCTGGGGATCCCTCTCTTTTTGATCTCGGATGCGAGGCGTCCCCTCTCTCAATAGACTTTTCTCTCTTTTTCAGTTGACTGCATAGTCGTCTTCTATTGTCCGTACCCTCCCAAAGACTACGGGAATGCCGCGCGATGAGTTCCGGTCGTAATACCCACAGGCCCACCGCTGGTTCCGTTTTTTGACGCTCGACCTATAAGGAGGCCAGGAAATCGTCTGGTACTTCGGGAGCGCACACCGGTATCCCAGTTATTTATCAAAAATTCCCCCCCCTCCCGGATGAGCACCGTCCGACCACGGTCGCGTTCTTCCAAGCTCAGGACGTCTCGACCTTCTTTCGGGAGTCCTCTTTTGATACAGAATCCAATACTTGGATGGGCGTTTTAGAGGTGAGCCGACTTTCCCTTCAAGTGCTACACTCCTCTCCTCCCGGTCGATAGCTTTAGGACTCGAGCATCCCTTTGGGCCGGCCACACGCAAAAGCTAAGTTCAGCGTGACGTCTGTCGTCAATTTTTTTTCCCTCCTTCCAACAAATTTTTGTGTGCAAATCTACCTCCATTTGTGCGCCACAGTTGTGCCTGACGGCGGAGGCCTTTTCCCCCACAATTCACCGGCTGGTATCCCCCCCCCCCCCATGGAGTCCCCATATTTTCCCCTTGAGTCGTTCAATCGGCCCCTTTTTGTCGCAGTTTCCGGTCCGGACAGCAGGTAGCAGAATCCTTTCGGTGACAAATGCGCGGGTCACGTCCCCTCCGATTTACTTTATGGCCGAGTTGGGCTTCTTTTTTTCCTGAGCCTGCCCAGGATGCGGCTGACCTACCCCAAATCTTGTTGGCTGTCATAACACCCTTTTTTTCCCATAAACCGGCGGCTTCACCATTTTCTTTTCCTGGATGGGATCTTTTTTTATTATCTGGTTTGCGCCGTAGGCTGGAGGGATACACCCCTTTTTCCCGATTCTACCCGCAGACTTCCTTTGAGTAATGTTTCCTTCCCCTACGTTTAAAAGTGCGTCTTTTTTTGGTTTTTTGTGCCTTACCTTGCCATAGACTACCCAATGGAGGGTTGTTCCCAACGGGCGCAAGGCCGGTAGTCACTTTCCATAACAGACGGCCCATAGACTTTTTCCCTTTTCTGCCGCCTCGGCTGTACAATCAGGACCCTTTCTTCTCAAGGAGTAATCTGTAGGGCGTGGCGATGGCCGAACTCTTCCGCCTTTTTTGCCCCGATCTGGCGGAACAATTTAAAGCGGGATTTTCCATAGCATGCCAGCGCACCCCCCCCCCCCCCCTCTCCCGCGCTTTCGGTCCTATCGATCTCCTTTGAATATTCAGCTTGTCTGAACAATCGAGAGTTCATCTCTCTTTTTTTGTGGTTTTGAGATCTGACCCGGACTATGCACCCTTTTTTTTCTTAAGCAAGGCGCGGCCGCTTCTTGTTTTCCTCCGGGTCCTCGTCCGCCCTTCTCGTTTTCAGATGTTTTCCGCGCCCATTTGCGATTTAGGCAAAAAGGCTGTCACATCCCCAGATTTTCCATTTCGTATTATTGTACTATCCCCTGCGGCTGCCCTTCGTGTGCCAGAAGTCTTGCCATTGTGAAGATGATTTTACTTGACGGACCCAGGTTGTCCCTTTGCGCCCTATGGCAAGGCCTTCTCCCCCCTCACGTCCGACCCCCGTTGTCCCCGGTCCCCCTTTTTAAAAGGACTCGATCCCATCTTGTCTTCTGCTGGCTTGGTTTCTGCGAAGTCGCTACTGGTTCGCCCTATCCGTTCCTCCAGAAACCATTTGGTTAAACATCGCATGCGCTGACCCTCTCACGGAATGGAAAATTGTGAGCCGTTTTTTCTCCCCAACGGGCAAACTTTTGTGCTCTTTACGAGGCCGCATTTTTGCAGCGAGTCTTCCCTCACGGAAAACCCCCCCCCAAGAGGCGGCGCATCTCCCCTCGCACAGGACTTAATCAAATTTCCTGAGCATTTTTGACTTCTTTTGTCACCTTTCCTCTTCTCGCTGTCCTGTCAACTGGCGACACCTCAAATTGGCCGATTTTGCCCCGTTCTTTCTCCATTTAACTTGGTGACTCTTCTTTCTTTTGCGCGTTCGGTTATGACGGCCGTCTATTGTAACAACCTAGCGACAACGGAAAATGGCTGGTCTCTTTCATCGCGATTTGCTTTGTGGACCGGTCATCTACATGACTATCCCGGTGGTCAGCCGACATCCCGCATGACCAGGTTTCTCCCTTTTGCTGTCCAGGAGATCAGATCCACCATCTACTCGACCGTGTCTAGGAGTTTCTCAGAAATTGAATTATTTGCTGATAACGCTCCTCCCTACCAAGCTTGCGCCACCCTTTTTTTTCCGGCTGTTTTTTTCGGGTGATCCCGCCCCACGGGAGCTTGGTGACCCCAATAGACCGTGGATTCATTTTGACGTGCTCATCCAGAGGGTTTTTTGTAGTAGGAGCCCCCCCTTTGTACCCCTTTTTTTTCTTGAGTCCAGGGACTTTGGACATTCCGGCCACTCGCAGCGCAACACCACTAACACCGCGAGGGTCGTTTTGACGTGGGTTGGTATGTGCATCTTACAGTTTTGTTTTCCTACCGGATGTTTTCCCGCAGATAGAAGAACGACCTAGGGAAGCCACTTTGATGCCCCTATCGGAGTCCTATCTTGTCATCCTTCTATTCCATAACTCCCTTTTATCCACCGGCCACAGAGGCGCCCGTCCCAGGCTCATGTACCCTCTCTCATAGGGGGTAGTCGTGGCCCTGTCCCCGGATGAGCAAACAAATGTTTAGACCGTCGCGATAATGTGATATTTGGTACCAGTTTCTCCCGCTGCCACGCCTCTTTCGTCTTGAGATATCCTTTCCGATCATGGATAAGTTGCAGTTGCGGACAGGGCAGTTCCCCTTGATGCGTCGGTGTAGGGGCCTGGGACTAACCTTGCCCGCTGTTCCTCTTTTCTTCTTCTGTACCGTAGTCTTTCCGTTTTACCGTTCTTTATTTTTTGATCGGATCGCGCATGCCCATTAGGCCATTAACGACAATTTTTTAAAAATTTCCACACGGCCCAGTCTAGTATCCCCTTTCCCTCCCTTAGGTATTGTAAGAACCCCCCCCCCCCACATTCAAGCAACCAATTTCGCGAATAAGCGGAGTGCTTGCTCTTTTTTTTTTTTTCCAATGAAATGACACGCACCCTCCCCTCGGCTTTCCAACAACTCCAGCCCCCCGCGACATTCTCGACTTTGCTGATATCGCGCATCTCTTCACGGTCCCGGTTTTCCCTTCGCGTTCTGGGGAGTGGGCAGAAGAGCAAGACACCCTGCACCACGCCTCATTCAGTTTTCCCCTAGTTCACCCCTTGTGATTGTATTATCTCTTGCTCCGTTTCCTTTTGCTTCCATCCTCCCGTTGCGTTTTCCTGACGTCGGGAGCAGAGGGAGGCCGCCCCATTTTTTGAATGGGAACCGATATCCGGCTCAGGTCGCAGCTCCGCTAATTTCTTCTTTCTCTTTGAGTGGTTCAGGCCAGGCAGGGGATTGCTGCCCCTCCTGCAGGGCTGTAGCGCTACTCGCCTTTATACCCGGGCGTACGAGCCCTCCTTTTATCTCGTCCAAATCGGTTAAAACTTATTTTGTGTCCCTCCCCGTACCGTAAATCGGTGTTTTTTTTTTTTTAGTCAATGAGTTCGTCTTTCGAGGCCTTTTGAACCTTAGGTGGCACACCTTCACGGCAACTAAACTGGATGGCCTCCAGCCGCCAATCATCGCATTCCCGTTTTCCCGTTAAGAGGAAGGATAGAAGACCCTTTTTTCCCCTCCCTTTTATGACGGCGAGGGGGGCAGTTTCCTTCCTTTCCAGCGGCAACGGTGGTCATGGTTCTTTGCGATAGCCGTCGTAAGTGTTTGTTCCTATTTTTCTAATTTCTCTGTGCTTTATCTCCATTTTTTGAGAGAGATAACGTCACCCGCTAGTGCTCCCCCCCTCTCCTCCTCTTTAAAACAACGCTACGACGTCTCTGACCAGGACAGATTGGGACGCTCCTCGCCTTGGAGTGCCCTGGGGGAACCCTCGGCTTTTTTGCGACAGACGATGCTCAGAGCGTTCTTTTTTGGCCGAGATTCCCGTCTATGAAACTTTTCCTTTCCGTTGGTTGCCGGTCAGTGTTTTCTTTTCCACCTAAGGTTCCGAGCTGGCGCGCCCTTTCCAGGTGTGGCTAGTTGAGCACGACCCGGAAAAGAAGAGCCATTTCTTTCCCAAGTATGGTCCCCCCATTTCCGCATTAGTTGGACGAGATGATTCTCCTGGAGACTTTTTCCGACGAGACAGCCCTTCGCATTTTTTGCCGCAATCCAAGACATGGACCCCCCCCCTTTTCCATGAAACCCATCCTTGCTCTCATCAATGAGTGCGCCCCTTTTTCCGGACCTTCATCCTTGCCCTTTGCCCTCAAGAGGCGCAGATGCTGCCGATTTCACGACCGAACGGAGGCTTGGGTGAGACCGAAACTACACTTCAACGTAGAATAGTAGCGTTCTTTTGTACAATGTGTTCTTTAGGATACCGTTATTCCCATGATCTCCATTGCCACCATCCATTTTCTTCTGCGCCGGGGCACCGTGACCCCTTTTTGAGTGCAGCAACGCCGCACGTTTTTTCTTTGTCGCGTTGACCTTGGCGGTTCGCTGTTTTTCCCTTGCCTTTGGGGTTTCCTGGATTCATTCGCGCTATACGTACGCTAAGGGTTTTTGTTGGGTTTTCGTGCCTTCCAACGGACGATCAGGTCGGCAGTCTATGACTGAATTGCTGCCGTTTTGCGACGTTTTTTCTGGGCGGTACTTTTTTTCGCCTGGCGTTCGCCGAAAGAACTGTTTTCCCAATCCCGTAACGAAACCCTCCCTAAAATGGATAACTTGGGGCCCAGAGGGCAGGCATGGAGGGTTTCCCAGTCACCTCCGCTCCTAAAGCCTTCTCCCCCCCCCCCCCTGAGCTGCGGGAACTTCCCTCCTCCCCTTTCCTTTGGCCAGAGTATTTATATGACCTGAGAAGGGTAACCCCCCAAAGCTCCATTATCGTTTTTTTTTGGAAATTCACATTGCGCAGGGCTTTTCCTTTCCTCCTCTTGTTCTTTTTTCGCTTCTGCTCTCTTTCTTCCGAGCAGTCCGTGATCCCGGCTTTTAGAGAGCGGCAAGCCTATAGTCTCTCTAGTGAATCAGATAGTGTAATTTCATGAAATGTTTCTCGCTACTACGCCGGTCTTTTTTTATGTACAACTTTTAAATACCTGCACCTTTCTCCCCCTCGTCACAGGCGAGGGCGTCCTCTCGGTCGTGGTGTTGACGCTTTAATTTTTTTTCTTTTTTTTTTTTTTTGGGCTGAGGCAGGGTCTTGGCCCTTTCTCACGGTGAGCCCCCCCCAGTTTTTTTCTTTCTCGCCTTTTAGAAAATGTTAATGGAATCACCCCTGGATTGCTCTTATCGCAATGGCCGGCCAAGGTAGAGTTCAGTCGCTACCCGATCGTGGTTTTCTTTTTTTTATAAGCCTACTGTTTCACTTTTCCCCCCCCCTTGTAGCGTGAGCTCTTTAGAACTTCAAGTGCTTCCCCTCCAGACGATGCCTTTTTATCGATTTTCTTTTTGCGAACGTCCCCCTATCAGTGTCATTTTACGCTTGCGGTTTCTCCACCGTGGACGTAGTCCACTCTGAGGACAGAACGGTCCAAAACCCCCATCGTGCTTCGCGAGGCACTACCAGGCCGCTTACACCCCATACCTGACTTTTTTATCCCCCCCCGGCGGGAGATCAGTTCTTTCCTTGCAGCTTTCCACCCCCCCTCAGTGGATGAAACTGATCGCGGGGCAAAATAATGTTGGATGTGTCGCCATTCCCATTACCTTCCAAATGCCGTTTTCCCTTCTCTGTTCGCTTTATTTTGTACTTCCTGGGCCGAGTTCAGCCCTGAGGTCTTTGACTTCGATCGATGCCCAGATGCTTCCTCCGGACTGCCAAATCTTTTGGAGTATTTTTTCCCCCCGTTTTACCCCAACCCGGACTGCTTTGATTTCCTTTGGACGTACTCCGCGGGTGTCCTTCTGGAGGACGATCAGGCGGCCGAATTCTCCATCTGTTTCCAGTGAAGCCGGAATGTGATCGATTCTTGTTCAGATCGACTTTGACAGTGTACCTTTTTTTCCTTTCTTTTTTTTGAGGTTATCCAAACCCGAATACGCGCTCCTTGGTTTGCCCAACGAGTCTGCCCTTTCGTAAAGTTCCATCACTCGTGCTTCCCAAAGGGGGCCAGCTTCGGCCCATTTTACGCCGCTCGTTTCTCCCCTCAAGCCAGACTGAGCGGCCCCCCACACCCACGCCTTCCTTCTCCGGGGTTGTGCGATGGCTCGAAACCCGCCGCCTTTTTGCTAAAGCGCCCCTTTTTCGGCGTGACATTCTTCTCAAGCGGCTCACAATCGCTGCCCTTTTTGCCAACCCCTGTTCCCGAGCGCGAAGCTTGCGTGCCTGCCTCCTTTTGAATAGTCCGCCCTGAAGCCGCATCGAAGAGTTATCCTCCTCCCCCTTGTTGTTTCATATTTTTTTCGGACTATTCACCTTCCCGATCGTCGTACCCTCAGCGGCGTCTTTATCCGTGTTGCTTTTCAGGCGATGGGTATCACCCTCTCCCCTCTTTCTTCAGATTTAATGAGTTTCCGGCATATTGTTCTGCTCTGGCGACGGTCCCCTCATTTTCGCTCCCGTGATTGTACTATCTACTTGGCAGGCCTTTTTCCACTCCATCCTGTTTCCTTGCTCCTAGAGTGATGCAGGCTCTGCGTCCCTTTTCGCCCTCCTGGAATCGCCCCTATATATGGGAATTTACCTCAAACCTTCTAACTCTTTCCCCCTTTGGGCCTTTTTCTTTTTCAAGGCTCGCTACTCTCTGTCTGCCAGGGGTTAGCTCGGGCGACATCGCACCCCGCCAGAACTCCTTCCCCCCTCTGATTACGCGATTTCAGGTTAAACCTTTTTCGTATGCACGACGCACTTAATTGGGAGCCGCCGTTTGCGGGTATGATCAAAGGGGGTCATAACAAAGTTTTCCCATTCTTTTTTTTTCGCAGCGATTCTTGTCTCATGCTCAAGCGGCGGCTCCCCAAGCATAGGACACAGGGTAGTAAATGGAAGTTCAGCTTCAACTGCTAATTTTTTACAGTTGCACTAGTATGTTACGTGGGAACGTCACTGTCAACAGCAAACTTTTCCTATTTTGCCCGGCGATGGCCCCCCTTTTTACCCCGCACGATTTCGTGATGCTCCCGTTGAGTGGTTTTTATTGCCCCCCTCTCCGGCAGGTATTTTCCATGTGGAGACTACGGCATTTGCATTTCACCATCCGCTTGGATTTTTTACCCCCCCTACCTGGCTCCTTCCCCAAGTCACAGCCCTAACAGGAGCTGAGCTTTTTTCACCGGCGCAAAGTGATTGTAGACTATTCTGAAATTCCTTATTGTAGCACTGCCTTTGTTCCCTTATCTCATAATGGTGACCCCAGGGCTAAATAACCGTATTGTCTTCGAGCAGAGTATCCCCGTTCGGGACTTCCGGACAATTCGGCCTTCTTTTTCTCTTGGGGAAAACCCAGCGAATCGACCCCCCCTCATGGCCTGCCCATTCCGAGACGTTTGCTAATCAATTTTCTTCCATTATAGGACCATTTTTTCCTGAGCACACTCAACCCGTGCCCCTTTTTCTCCCTTATTCAAGGACGATGTAGTCTCCGGCAACATTGCTTTTATACGTCAACCACGAACCCTCTTTTCGCAATCGCTGTTTGTTTTTGTCCACGATTTTGGGTCTGACTTTCCCCCCTCTAAGCCGGCGGCATGCACGTCAGTCTTTGGGTTAAAAGCAGATTTTCCTCCTGAATGTTGGGCGTTTTTTTCCCTCCGATTATTTTCGATCGAATAAGACACATCTTTCGGACTGCTCGGACCCATCTGAAAAGGCCCGAATTCCCCGAGGCGCGGACCCTGATCTTTTCTCGGGCTTCTTTCTTTTTCCGAGCAACCCCTTTCAAGAGCCTTCTGCCAATAGAGCTTGAGTCCTGTACAAGGATAAACTTCCCCCTTTCAATTCTTGACTTGGTCGGTTTCCCTTCATGGATACGTTCCTCTTCCAGGCAGGCTATGCGTGGGTGTTATTGGGCCGAAATAATCCATGCCTTGTCCGAAGGTTTCTTTTTAGTTATTTTTTTTTCCCTTTCTGTCGGTGGCACCTCTCCCATTGTAGAGACGGGACCCCTAGGACATTAAGCTTTCTTGAACACGCCCACGTGGACACTCTTTCGCAATTTGCAGTCATCTCCCCCCCTATCTCCCCCATTTTCTTGTGAAGTTGTCAGTTCCGAGAAAACCCACACATTAGCGTACGATGCCTTTTTTCCGACTCGGAATTCTGGAGTCCTTCCTCTTCTCAAGAAGGCTTTTCCAAATCCCCTCTCCAGTTTTAACGGAGACAAATCAAGCGGCAAAGCTTTTTTGCATCGCCACGAAGCATCACCTTTGGACCGTGCTTTTTCCCTATGTGCCGATCTTCCTTTGGTCCCACGCTCTGTTTACGACGTCTCCTTAAGGGTTGCGACGCTTCTTATTACAAATGTCCGACTTCTTTTCGGACGTGGCAGCAGGTATTGGTTCTTCTCGCGTCCTGTTGATCTGGGGTAATCCCACTCGAGTTCTTCCTCTTTTTCTATAGGGGAGGTCGGCAGATTTCAACGATAATTGATTCGTTCCTTCTCCCTCAGAGAGGTTTCCTTCACATGGTTTTTCGCCCCCAGCCCTTTTTTGCAACGGTATCTACCGGGCCTGCCTGCTGCATCTCGTCCAACTCTTTCAAACAGTCGCGTGGCGGGACCAGACTTATGCCCTCTCCCCTCTTCCTTTTCCCCAGTCAGATCGGCTGATCGGTTTTTGAAATGGCTTCTAACTGGAATTTTGAACCTTCTGTGGCATATTTTTTCAAACAACGGACTGGCATCCTTCCGATCCATCGAATTCCTCCTCTTCCCTACGGCGGAAGGACGGATAACCCCTTTTGAAGGATAGAAGCCAAGAATTGCCTTTCTCCTTTCCTTCTGTACCTTTCCAAGGTGGTCATGGGTTTTTTTGAGCGATCGCCGTTGCCCCTTCGATATTCCTGGGGTCGAATCGTTCTTCCTTGCCACTACGCATTTGCAGTGGATTTCTCTCTTTCCTATCAGTCACTTCGACTCCCACCTATTTGAAACTTCTTCCGGAAAACCCCAAACGTCTATCCCCTTCTCGAGCAGAGACCCATGACCCCCCTATCAGTCCAAGCTGTTTCTTTTTTCGGGTACCCCTCGAAGGACAGAGCGGCTTCCTCGACAATTCTTTATTCTCATTTTTTATCCTTTTTATTTTTTTCCTTGAGGGAATTTTTTGATTCGTCAAGTTCCTGCCATCACGTTTCTTAAGGTAAGGTTCTTATTAAGTGTTTCCGCGCCGCCAAGCGCCCCTCTTCCCCAGGTGGATAAGGTGAGCAACTCTTTTTCAAGACAGAACCTCTAAGGTATCAGCTCGGTCCCCCTCCCTTTCGGCCTTTTGAGCTCGAGATGCAGTCCTGCCTAGACGAAGCGGTACGATTTTTCTTGCGAGTACGCGACCCTGAAATCTCAGTTGCTGGAGCAGAAATCCCAGCCTGGGCCCATCACTGTCCCAATGATTTTCCCTGCTGCGGACCTGCTTTTCGCTATCTCTTTTTCCCAAATCGAGTGCGTCTTTGATGATGCCAGAAGTCACTGAGAACTTAAGGCGATTGCTTTGCACACCTCTGCTTCGCGCTCCCCCCCCCCCTTCCTTTCCCTGTGCCAGCGTCGCGAGCTCGTCAGGTTCTTTAGAAATGAGGCTTTCGATGAGTTGTTGCTCTTTCCCCCATCCCCCATCAAGCCGAGACGTGCTCTTTTTCTCCAGTGGGTAGATTTACCGGCCGTTTTTCTTTCTGGTGCCTTGGCGTTCTTCTTTTTTGGACGGCCTTCTTTTTTTGTGGGCATTCCATGGACTCTCGCGCTTAATCGCGCATGCGTATTGCCTTTAAGCTAATGGGTGTTGGGTTCTCTTTATTCCGAGACTGTATTATTCTTGCGTTTTTTTTTCGTTTTTCTTGCTGTATCTGTTCGAAATTCCCCCTGGCTCCCTTGACCCGCCCGACGCACCTGTTCGACCGTTCGACCAATATACCCCTTTTAAGGAAGCGACAAACTACCCTCTCCTGGCGGTTCCCGGAAGGCCTGCCCCCCCAATACACGACGCTGCTGCCCCTCCCCAGTCAATTCCCTTATCCATGAGCTGAGGCGGATATCTCCAGAAGCAACTTAGTTTTTTCAGCGTTATTCATTTTTTTTTTTTTTTGCCAGTTGAGCCGGGTAATCCCAAAGCTCCATTATCTCTCTAGGGGAACGGAACCGGATACGGCAAGACTTGGAAAGTTAATGAAAACTATGAGCATCGGTTCTCCTTCCCCTTTTCGTCATTTCTTCTTATCCCGTGAGCTTTTTTGGAGGTCGATGAGTGCGATTCTTCCATTCTCGATTCGTGTCATCACGTTTTCCGACAATAGGTAGTTTTTTTTCTGCGTTACCAAGGAAACCGATTCTCTTCCGGTTTTTATTTTTACGGAATACCTTCTTTCCCCGCGTCCAGGCGATCTCGGTCGTGGTTTTTTTCACTTTCTCACAATGTGCCGGAGGGCCAGTTTTAACATCGTCATGGACTCCTTTAGCAGAAACCTCGTGAGCACAAGTTTTTCTGGTGCTTAAGGTACTGCAACGCCCTCCTCCCCCCCCTTTTTCGATTTTTTTTTTCCCCCCATCCCCTCCCGTCTCGACGTCCTGTTTTTTTTTTTGATTTGCGGAGTCCCTTTTTCCCCGATGAGTAAGCGATCGACTACAGACTTCTGAAAGGGGTACTTGATTTTTTTTTTTAATACTTCCTGTTGTTTTACCCCCTTTCCGGTCGATAGCTTTTCTCGTTTTTTTCTTCTCACTTGCGCCGTTTCCCCCGATCAGGTCATGTGCCTATGGCGGCGGAGCCAACGGGTTTCAATGTAGGGGGACGACCTTTCCCCCCACCACCATCTACCTCCCCTTTTTGTGACCATACCCGCCTTGGCATAACACAATCCCTTCCTTCCCTCAAGGCGTGTCTGTTCGGTCCCACTCCCAGTGGATGAAAAATGAGTGGCCCTCTCCTTTCCCAATCCCCAATTTGGTCGCCAGCCATCTTCTCTTCCAGGGAATTTTTTTTACGCAAAGGTTCTTTCAGACTTTACCCTTTCGAGTCACATTTAATTCTTTTTTCTGATGGTTCTTATCCGCTTCTTTTTTAGTCTCTTTTGAAGGACTTCCCTTTCCCTTTTACCAGTTGATCTCAAAATTCCAGTCCTTTTGCAGAGCAGTGGGAAACTCTTTTACATGGTCGGCTATCCTTCTTTCTTCGAAGGATGTTATGGCTCTTTTTTGGAGTCTGACCACCTCAGGCCTTCTTCTTTCCGAGTCCTTGGGCCTTAACCTTTGGGACCCCCTTCCCCCTGTAAAAGTGAAGCGGGGGTTTTTTGAGTTTTAACTTGCCATCCTTTTACCTTATTCGAGGGCCCGTTCCGGTATTCAATTCTCTGCTTCACAAGGGGTTTTTCTTGGCCCCCTCCGATGAGTTGCCGCCCCCGCTCATAGTACAATCCCATTTGAGCGAAAAGGCCCCCCCTTATCGAGGGTCTTTTTCGATCACCATTTTTTGCCTAAACCGATTGGCGGTTTTGATGACGGCGAAATAAGGACGAGGGGTCCTAGCCAAATTTATTCTCACGTTTCAAGAGACCTATCCCCCCCTTTGAATAGTACGCCTTGGAGAATCGAAGATCTCTCTATATCTTTATTCCCCGTTTTTTTTGTTTATCTTCTCTTTTTGCGAGACTATTTCAACTTTTTCCTCGTTCTCTAGGAGCGCTCTTGTTTGAGTGGAAGGGAGGTCTACGTTGACCCTAGGTCTTTTCCCCCAGCCGCCCATGTTTGCATTTAGGCAAAAAGTCGGCTATTTGTTTCGAGCCATAGCCTTTTTTCCGATTCCTCAAATTTTTCTTGTACCTCCTGGCTTTTTGTTTTTTTCTAATCGGCGCTTCCCTGAAGATGATTGGCCCCTTTTTTTCACTCGAGCTTGATTCCCTCTCCCGGTCTTCGCCCGTTGGACAGCCTTCAGCAACATTCCTTGCAAGGCCCCCTTCACGTCCGGGACCCTCGTGTCAAGGTTCACCCCCCGTTTCTGCCCTCAGGACTCGATCACCTCCGCCTGTCTGCCAGGGGTGAGCATTTCTAAGTCGACGCATGGACCCCCGGCCAGTAATTCCTCGCGATCCCCGCACTTTAAACGTCCTTTTTGCAACGACGTTCCCCTTTTGAATGTGAGGCCGCCGTTCCAAAGCGGGTTGGTATGATAGAAATCACCCCCCCCATATTTGGACAGTCCGTTCCTTCTTCTGGGCAGTTTTCATTTCCTCCTTTTTTTTTCCCCCCTCGCCCAGCGTTAAATGGACTCGCCCTCCTTTCTGCGAGAAATCGGCGCTGCACGCGGCATTTTTCCCTAACGAAGTACGACCGTTTTTCCGTCACTGCCCCGATTGCCTCTCCACTCCATTTTCAACGGATTCTTTCCCCGCTCCCCCGATGACGTGATGCTCCCTGCCTGGGTTATGACGCAGCCGGCCTTTCACAACATGGGGCGCGACACGGCTCATGAGATTCACTTCCCTTTTTTTTTCTCCTTACATTGACTATGCCCCGTTCCCTTCACCGCCTTCCCTTTCAGCCTGAGCTTTTGCGTGACCGGGGCAGTGATGCTAGACTCCCCTCGATCGCCCAACGCTCTTTGGGTTCTCCTTTTCCGCTCCGTTTTTTCAATCCCATTCAGGCTGTAGTCGAGCAGGTACTCCACGCGGACTCCCGAAAAACACCTCGTCGGAGACGGCATGAGTTCCCCGACGCCCTTACCTTTTCCATTACTTTTTCATCAGTACCTTCGACGCATTCGCTCCCCCCTTTTCTCTTTTTTCTGCTCCCGCGGAGTCCACCGATCTTGGCCCTGAACTGATCTCCATCCACCCTCTTTTGTCCCCATCTTCTGTTCTGGTGCCCCCCCTTCCTGGGTAACGGCCGTTCGCAGCTACAGAAGGAGGCCCTTAGTCGGTTCGGGTAATTTTCTTCCACGACCGGACGCCATTCTTGACCGATCTAATGTTTTCCTCTGCGCTATCGACATCATAACTGTCTCACCTTGATGGATCCCCCCTGCCCCGAGGACAACGAAGGCGCCAGTCCCCGCCCGTCCTTGACTAATAATCGCTTTTTTTTTTGCCCAGGCTGGTTTTTCTCCCCTTTGCCCGTTCCCCTTTTTTTAGCCGCTAATGCTGCTTTTTTGGTAACCGGCTCCCCGTGTCATAGAAATAACTCTGCCCCGAACGAAGTTGCGGCGGGAGAAATCAGCGTTTTTTATATTTTATTTTTTATCGCTTTTTTTCCTTCTGGGACAGCGTCTCCCTGTCATTCTTTTGGCGATTACTATGTACGCCGGTGAACGGTGTCTATGCTGTCGGTGTGGAGATCCTCCCCTGTGACTGCAATTAAACGTCCCAACCGCGCAATTCCCCTAGCTTCTCTTAAGATGACCTGTATTTCTTTTTTCCCCCTGAGCCGAGAAACCCCACACGGCTTACGCTGACTGACAACACTGCATGCGCCCATTCAAGCGCGAGTCGCATGCGTCTTCTTCCCCTTGACCCAACGTCAAACCTTCCACCAAAATTCCCGCTCCCGTCGACAACTCGTTTCGTTGCTGCATCAGCCACTGCCCGCTTGGTCAGGTAACCGTCTTTTTCCTCGAACTTTTTGTGGAAGAGAGCACCCTCTGACCATCCCTCCCTGTATCTTCAACCCCTCTTTTCTTCGTCCTCAGCGTATTCACCACTGCCTTCGCGAGAAATTCGACGTTGGAAGCAGGTATTCCCCCCCCGGTCTCCAACCGCATCGACGTTCCTTCTGAATTGCAGCAGCCCTTCGTCCCTGATTTTTGAATCGACTTCTTTTCCGCGCAGCATGACTTCATCCGCATCATTGCTCTTTTGAAGCCGATGAGGTGTTTTTTGGCCACCTTTGCTGCGACCCTCCTTTTTTTGCTGTCGCGTTACTCGCCCTACCAGGGCTGTCTCCGTCCCCTTCCCCTCTAGTCAAAAACTCCGGCAGATAGCTCGCGCGTCCCCCTTTGGACCCTTACCGACCCTCTAGTTCTGTTCTTTCTTACTCTCACCGAGCCCACCAGATATGTCGCCCGGCCTGCCGAAACTGAGGTGGCCCTTCTCAAGAAACATGAACGTCTCCTTTTTTTGGATGGCAATTCAACCTTCGGCCGCCTTCCGTGCCTCCCATTCCGCTCTGCAGTCTCGTCCTCTCATTGCCATATCGGATGCGCGTCTCCGTTCTGAGAGGGGGAACCCAGCAGAGTCAACTCCCCTCGTCGTTCTTAGCCGCTGTTCTCCAGAAGTCGCCTTTCTCTTCTTTTGCAGCTATTCCTGGGGTTCCCTCCTTGTTGCTGCACGCTC
>Ga0179593_1466478_pt1 | contig 15847 bp, 34 predicted proteins | sample CZODoug2_1_08_16_FD_185931 | JGI IMG/M metagenome (GOLD analysis project Ga0179593, IMG submission 185931) | Vadose zone soil fungal communities from Angelo Coast Range Reserve, California, USA - CZODoug2_1_08_16fungal (PacBio error correction) | ecosystem: Environmental > Terrestrial > Soil >... | reverse complement strand
TCCCCCACCAATCAACCAGTCCCCCCTTTCTACCCACCAAAGGCTGTCCCCTTTTTTCTTTCCCCCCCCCCTTTCCACCCAGACCTCCCCCACACTTACACCAAACCCACCCCACTGTTGGGTTGATGGTGTGGCTTCGGTGCATGATTATGCTTGAAACCTTTCTTATTTTTTTTCCGCTTGTTTTTTTTTCGTGAGACTCCTTTCTCCTTTCTTCCCTTTTCGCCTCATATCGTTCATTCCCCTTATGTCCTCCCGCACCTTGTTTTCTCCCGCCACCTTCTGCGTCCTTCCCCCGCCTTCCTTTCGTCGGCCCCCCCTCCACTCATCGCCTTTCACACTAGCTTGTTTCTGCGCTCTTTCTTTCAATCCCCTTTTTCCGTCAAGATCCGCCCGCCCACTTGTCTTTTTTTAACCTTTTTTCCAGCCCCTCCACCCTCCCCCAAACCACTTGTTTAGGTGTGCCAGGAATCTTTTTCCAGGTCGTAATTTTCATTCCCCCCCAAGCCCGTTTTTTTTTCAACGCCATTTTTTGATATGATACTTGAACGGTGGTCATCCCCCCCACCCCCTTAACATTCAACTTCCCCACATTCTCCGTGCTTTTCCCCCTGATGTTTGTTAGGTTTCGCCCAACTTCTGTGACCCCACTTTTTTTCTTGTCCTCAGGCCAAATATGCGCCTTTTTCCTTTTTCCCGTTACTTTTATTGCACCATCCGTATCCCCAACCCCCCCCTTCCTTTTTGGAACCCAATCCCGTCATTTGGTCCGCATCAAGATAGCCCGGGCTTTCCCACCCCCCCCCACCCCCCCCGTTCCATGCAAACCACTTTTTTCTCATGTATCGCGAACGGGACTGAACTCCCGCAGCCTTGTGTCCCTTTTTTTGGAAATCCTTAGCTTCTATCCCCCCTTTCCCCCCCGCCCGCATCGACCGGCCCTTTTACCCTTCCCCCCCCCCCCCCCCCATTTTGATCCACAGTTCCCGGTCCTGACATTCTTTCCCACTGCAACAAATAGTAGGTCGTTTTTCGCCCCCCGTCAAAGGCGTTCCGCTCCGCACATTTGCCCCCCCCCTCCCACCACTCCGTGTTTGTGTTTTCACCCCCGCGCATTCATCACCAAATGTAGTGCTCTTTCCGGTTTTGCAACCAAGTGCACAGCACCCCTCGATTCCTTCCTGCCCCCCTCCCAAGTTCTCCTCATTTTGTTATCCGGGAAACTTTAGGACTTTTTTTTGTCCCAAAAAGTGTCGTTCCCCCACCTTCCAATCATATTTTTTATAAAACCTTCTTTTCCTGGTGACAAGATCTTTTTTTTTTTTGTCAATTTTTCCACTGATGAGCTCGTTTTTTTCTTCAATAGTTTTCTCCCTGTTTGCCAGTTTGTAGGCCGGGTATTTCTGCGTTGCAGCCGTTTCGGTTAGCACCCTTTTTTTGGTCCCCTTCTATTACCCTGGGGATGGTTTCCTGTCCGTATTTTCCTCGACCTAATTTTTTCTTCGTTCGATACTTTTAAAATCCTTTTTCAACGTCCCACCCCCCCAGATTCCTATCACATATTCCACTTATAGTTGTACCCTGCCATTTCCTTTCGATTTTTTTTTCGGAACCTACCCATATACTCCTGCGCCCAGTCTTCCGATCCGATCCCCCGAGGTCTTTTTTTTTTGTGTTTTTTTCACCAACACGCAGTAGACCTTTTCACAATTTTCCCCCCCCTCTTTTTTTCCCTTCCCCCACCCCAAACCCTTTGCGTCCCCCCCCCACAACATACGTCGATTCTCTTTATGTTCCATTATTCTAGAATAATCTTTTAACCTTCCCTTCACCCCCCTAACTGAAGCAATTTAACCCATTCGCTACCGCACTGGCTCTTTCCAAGCTTGTTCGGCCGACGGTTTTTTAACAACCCCTCCCCTCGTCCACTCTTTTTTTTTTCAACGCCTTTTTCCGGCGTATTTTTTTCGAACTCCGGCCGTTTAGTTTCTTATTTCGTCAAAGTCAGCCGTATGACCCCCCGTCCTGCCTCGTGCGAGCAACAGTGATACAAAAAAACCCCTTTAGTCTTTTTTTTCTGCGTTTGAGTTCACGAAATCTTTTCCTTACGACCCAATTTTGCTTCTTTAACCCGGGGTTAGTTTTGCTAGTCTGACTCCACTTGGTTCACAATTGGGGCTTTTTTTTGATTACAATTTTTCGGCCCTCAAGCATTTTGGCAACCTTTGGTGTTCGTCGTTCTTCCCAACCCACCGCCATTTCAAACCGACCCTTGTAAGCCATTTCCCTGCCACAACGCTTCCCCTTCTGGCATTTCCCCCCAACGTCCCTCATGGTAGTGGGCCCTTCCGCTCGTTCTTTTAATTTAACCTCTTCATTGACTCAGGTTCTCCCGACTGTTGTCCGTGGGGCCTTTTCAAACAACCTCTTCCCCCCCCCCCTGACACTGACCTTCTTTATTTAGTTTCCCCCCCTCCTTTCCCCGCTTTTCGGCTTTATCACCCCATTGGCCCCTCGGGTAGTGAGCACTTTCCCTGCCTTTCTTTCGTTCGCCCAGCAGATATCCTTTTCCCTCATACCTTTTTTTTTTTCCAACTCCCACACCAGGTCGCGCCCTTCTGCTTTTCTGTTCTGACAAAGTTTTCAAGGTTCTTGCTCAAACATCAAAATATCTTTTTCCGGTCAGAATCAGGTGCTCCTCTTTCTTCTTTGGCTTCAGGTTTTTCCCATCCCTTTGTGCGCACCCCGTTCCATTTCCATATGTTCCTTCTGTGTGGTTTCCCCCCTCCAACGCCTCCTAGAATATCAATACGTCCTTGCACGTCGATTTTTTTTCCTGCTTCCATTTACATTTGCCCCCACCCCCTCTCTTTTGATAATTCGCCAATTTTGGGTTTTCACTTCTCCTTTCCTTATCTGGAGATTTTAACCTTGGGAACTTTTCATGGTTTGGTTGCCCCCCCTTTCCGTTCTTTTCGTCCTTTTTCCCCTCAAATGTTCTCCATGGCCAGCTGAGCTTTCGCCCCTTTTTGTCCGCTCCATTTTCCTTATTAGTACCTTTTGTTCGAATTCACGTCGAACCCGGCCACATCGGAAGCCCATGTCCCCTCTTCATCCCCTCCTCCTTTTTTTTTTTTTTTTCTAGCTCTTTTCCACTTTTTTCCAGGATTTCCCCCCCCCCCCCCCGGTGCGGTTCACATTCTCCCTTCCCTCCTAGCAGTTTTTTGGCGCTGACTGAAACCGCTCTGCCCACTTGTTTGCCTTTTCCTTTTCCAAACCTTGGAAAGCTCCGTACCTGTGACCGGTGGCCTTTCATCGGTTCCCCCATCCCTCCCCCCTCACTTCCTACTTTGCGGAAGTATACACTCTCCTTGTTTTCAATGTTTTTCCGAAAATTTGTAGAGTTCCCATCTTCCGTGACACCTTGACTTCTGTTGACTTTTCTGGCGTTTTCTGGTCTTTCCCCATCCCCGCTCGTTCCCCACCCCTTCCTTTGAGCCCCCCTTGTGAACCGGACCTCTGGTGAAACCCAATGTCCTCCTTCTTCCCAGCAAAAGGGAGTTTTTTGATTGGTGCTCCCGGTTCCACATTTCCCCCTGCTTTTTTTTTACCCAGGACACTGTCCTTTCCCTTTCTGACCATTTTTCTTTCTTAGTTCCCGGTTCTTTTTTTTTATAAAGGATATCTTGTGGGTCGTGCCTGGTACATCGTTTTCTCCCAGCGTTATGTTTTTGGTATCGCTCCTTTCTTTTATGAGGGATTTTTTTTTTTTTCTGTCAAGTTCTGATTTCGGTTGGAACCTTTGTTCCCCTTTCAGGTCCGCTTTTTGAATTCCCTGCCGATTTGATTTCTTCTTGCTCCACCTCCTTCTTTCTTGCCGGACCATCTTGCTAATTCTCCGTTGTTTTTTTCCCTCGCCTTTTTTTGTGGGTTTTTTGAACTTCTCCCTTGCTTTCAACTTAAGTTCTTTTCCCTTTCTGTAGTTTGGACCCAGAGCCGCCACTTTTCCCTCCTTCTTTCTTCTCCTTGATCCTCAGAAAAAATGGTTTTCCTTTTTTCCCTTTGATCATCTCGCTCCTCTTTTGCATGACGCAACGGTCATTTTTTCCTTCTTGTTTTCCCCCCACTCCTCTCCCCCTCCACACTCTTGTTGTTAAAGCGGTTTTTTGTTTCCCGTCCCTCCCTTCTTGGTGCGCTTTTCGGCTTGTTCCCCCTTTTCGTTTGCGATGACCCCGTTCCTCGGCCGCCCCGAAGTCACCCTCACAAATACGTGCCCTGTTTTTTTTCGTTCATGGTTTTATCTTGTTTGATTTCCAATTGTTCGGCCCCGTCCCCTTTTTTTCAATTTTTTTTTGATGAGCGCTTGTCCCAAGGAAGTTTTGCCCCTTTCCTTCCTGATTTATGCGATTTTCACTTCTTATTGAGCTTTTTTTTTTTTTCCTTTTGTTGGCGTTTTGTTTTTTGTCATCCCCCCCCTCAGTTGTAAGTTTTTAGCCCTTGTTTTTTTTTTGGGTGCCTTTGTTGACACGGCCTTCTGTGCGTGTCTCTTTCTTTCTGACTTCGGCCTGACTGCTCATGCTGGTATTCTAGACCCCTTTTTCTTTGTCAAAACCAAAGCTGCATCCCCGGTTGCAAGAGCTCCTTTCAAACTCTTGTCGTCGCGTTTTTTTTTTTTTTTTTTTTTTTTTTTTTTTTTTTTTTTACGTTTCCCCCTTGTGTTTTTTTTCCTGAGTTCCGAATTAGTTCGGTTCTCCACTTTCCGGCGACCATTTTTTCCCCGGACAGCTACACAGAGTTTTGCTTCCCGCCCCCTTCTTCCGGCTCACAGGATTTTTCTCCCCAAAAGGCGTTTTTTTTGAAACCAGTTCGCTGTTTCATTTTTCTTGTTTTTTTTTCTTTCAAAGCTGTTTTTATCACCCCCCAACTATTCTTTTTTTAAATTTGGGTCCGCAGTTTTCCCCTATTAACCCGAGTCCCTTTTTTTCCAATCCCTATTTCTACCCCCCCCTTTTTTTTATGGATCCCTTTCCCCCCATGAATTCCGACTGTGGCCTTGATGGTGACTTGTGTTTTTCTTCTTCAAGCTATGGTCGCAAGTTTGATTTTTTTTCGTTTGTTTCAACATTTTTCTTGGCAAATTTGTCTTGCGTTTCCCCTCGCACTTGTGGCCTGAGTAAATTCATTGAAACCTTTTAACTTTTCCCATCTAGGAAACTGTTTCGGTTCTTGTTTTTGGGTCGTGGAGGGATTTCGATTCTGTTTCTGGTTCGTCTTCTGTGCCCTGGCAGGACTTCGGCTGTCACCTGTGTTTCCCTTCTGTTCATTTCATACCGATTCTCCCCTTTCGACCCAATGATTTTTGTCCGCCTATTACAACGATGTTTTTTTTTGGCCTCTCCGCGCCCCCTGTTTCTTTGGAGGACGTCTCGAATTTTTTCCCTCCCACTTTGGAATTGTGGGATCGGATTTTTGTACCCCCTCCCCCTTTTTTTTCACGCTATTCGTTCGACAGTTCGTGTTCACGTCATTATCCTTTTTTTCCCTATACCCCCCCCACCCCTCCCCATGCCCCCCCCCCCCCCCCCCCCCCCCCCCCCCCCCCCCCCCCCCCCCCCCCCCCCCCCCCCCCCCCCCCCCCCCCCCCCCCCCCCCCCCCCCCCCCCCCCCCCCCCCCCCCTCCCCCCCCCCCCCCCCCCCCCCCCCCCCCCCCCCCCCCCCCCCCCCCCCCCCCCCCCCCCCCCCCCCCCCCCCTTTCACAAGTCGGCGTTCTGATTTGATTTTTTCCTTTTGTTTGTTGACCTCGTATAGGATTGTCCTAATCTTCTTTTTGTTTTTCCACTTTCCGGACGTTTTTCTTCAATTCTGATGTATCCCTTCGGTCCCCCCCCCCTCACCCTTTTTTTTTTTACCATTTGCTTTGCTTTGGGAACCTTTTTGGCTTCCGACCCCCTTTTTTCTTCGCGTTCTTTTTTCGCACCAAAGTTTTTTTTTTCCGAGTTCGTTTCCCGCCTAGTGTTCAAGAGGCGCTTTTCTCTGGGGAGTTTTTTTTACTGCCCGACAATGTGCCCTGATTTATTTTTGATCTTCAGGGTGATGGGTTGTCTATAAACGTGACTCTGACTGGGCGGCGAAAATGGCGGTCTTTCTAGTCTTTGATTCGTTCCCCCCCCCCTTTTTTTTTGACGTGATTTCGGGCCGGGTCCCGCATCACCCTGTCCCTCCCGCCTACACCCCCTCCCCCTTTTGTTTTTCCCCCTTGTGATTCTGGGGGGCGTTTAGGACGGCCTTCATCTTTGTCTGTTTCAAGGTGGACCCAGGGGCCCTTTTCAAAGTGGCTTGGTTCTCTCTTTTTCCCCTTTTTCCCCCTCGCCCCCCCCCCCTCCGGGTTGTGTGTGGTTTGTTGTCTTCGATATCCAAAACCCCCCCTTGGAAGTCCCCCCCCCCCCCTTTTTTTTTTAACCCTTAACCCCCTTCCTGTCGTTTTTGCCCCCTCCCCGGCCCCCCTCCACACTTACACCCCCCAAAGGTTTTTGTGAGGGTTTTTTTTTTCTTTCGTGAGGATATTGCTTGTCCCCCCTGGTTCCCTTCTCCAAGTTTTTTTTGGGGTGGTTTTTTTTACCTAGGCCCCCCCTCAACCTTCCTGATCCAACTCCCTTTTTCCAAACTCGTATTCCCCTTTTGAATAGACCCCGTGGTCCGCGTCCGACGCGTACACCTTCTTTGCCCCTTGTCGTCTCCCCCAAACCGGCACTCCCCCTCTGCGACCTCCTTTCCAACAAGCTTTTTTTGCGGTTTTGACTAGTTCCTCCCCCCCCCGTTTTATGTCAGCCAACCCTCCCTCCCCCAATTTTTTTAATTTTTTAGAAACAAAGTGGGTTTTTTTTCCTTCCCCGCCCACCCTTCCAACAACCCTGCGGGTTTCTGTGATTTATCCAGTAGATTCCCTCCAAAAACCCTCCCCCCTTTCCTCACTGCTGTTTCCCCGTTTTATATTCGTATACTCTTCCCGACTCACCCCCCATTCAAATCCCCACTTTCGGACGCCCCGTCTTTCCTGGATAGTTCTTTTTTTCTGATCTCAATTCGTTTGAACACGGCTTCTCTTTCAGGAACCTGACCAATGCCGGGTTAGTTCCTTTTCCGTATGCCCAAATCAATTATCCACCCCCACTTATTTGGTAATTGCGCCTTCTCTGGCCTTCCTCCCGGTCTTTTTTTCTCCCCCCACCACCCCCCAAATCGTTACTTCTCTCCACCCCCTTCTCCCCTGATTAGTCTGTATGATTTTGATGCAATCCTCCGCCCCTTTTGACCTGCGTAATCATGTTTTTTTGCGGTGAGGCCCCTGTCCCCCCTCCATTAATTAGAAGCTTTCGCCCCAACCCCTTGCCCGAGGCCAGTTCCGTCGTTCTCCTTTTTTCTCTTTAACTTTCCCTTTCCACTGATTCCGTCTCGCATTTTCCCTTCTTCCTTCTTCCGGCCCATTGTTCCAAACTGTGTTTTTTGGCCCCCATCCCTCCTTTCCAATCCACCCTTTTCGCTTTTCCCTCATTCCCCCCCAACTCCCTTTTCCCTCCTCGCGATCTTAGCGCAAGTTTTTTCACAAGTTGGCCTCACAGTTTTCCTTTTTTTTTCTTTTTCCCATGGAAAAACCTTCCACCCCCCCCCAACCCCCACCCCTTTTGATGGTTTCCCAAACATTCAACCTTTTTTTTTTCCATAGGGGTTTAATCTCCATTAAACCAGTTGTAGAAGTGGTTTTTTGGTTTCATGCCAGCCAATTTTTTTCCCTTATCGCTCCCCTTTTTCCGCACTTATACCCTTTGACAGTTGTTTTTGGTTTGTTTTCTTTTCCCTTTCAAAGCCGGGCACGTCTTTTTTCGAGTTTTCAACCCTTCAGACCACTTGTAAGCGGCCCGCCTTTTCCCCGATGGGTTGGAGGAATTGATATTCTCTCCTTTGGTGTGGTTCTGAGAATCCACCCTCCCTTGTCCCCAACCCCAGTCAAAACCGCGTCTCGCCCCCCTCTACCTGCAATTTTCTCGTTGGTTTCCAAAATTGATTGCGTTTGTGTCCGCTTTCTCCGCATATTTCATGCGTCCCCCCCCCTTTCTTCAGTTTTTCCGATCCAGGGCGCTTCCCCCCAGCTTCTGCATCGTTTTTTCCCACCTCCACACGAGCCGCTCCGGCTTCACCCCTTTTTCCACAACCCCCTTTTTTCTTCACCCACAAGGCCTCTTTTACTTTTTTCTTTTTGGGTTCCTCCCCTTTCAATACCCTCAATCACGTTCAAACGTTCAACACTTTGCCTTCCCTTCCCCCAATCTCTCACAGTCCACCCCTTTTTCCCCCCCGTTTTAGGGGATTGCAGGGTACAATCCCCCTCCCCCATAGTTTCCCCCCCACACGCACATTTTTTCCCCCCTCCCCAGCCTTTTAGGATTTTCCGGTTCACTTTGCGGTTTTTCCTCTTTCTTCATCCGCATTTTTCACAAGTCCTCCTAGCCCCCACCTCCCCGGTCCCCCCAAATCTCCTTGCCAACCCTCTGCCCCACAATTTTTTTTAGTTCGGAGTTTTTCAACTCCTTCTTCCGTTAATTTTTCCCAATTCTCCTGATTTTCGCTTGAGAGACTCCCCCCTATGACCCTTTCCCAATTTTTTGTATTTGAGTCCCCATTTTTCTTCCCTTACCAAGATTTTTCATTTCTTCCAAACGTCCCATTCCTTCCGGAATGAATGTTTTCCCCGCCCCCATTCCCCTGCCCCCCCCAAAACCAGATTCGCTGATTTCCCCAACGTCCCCCCTCACATTTACCCGTTTTTCTTTCCGGTAAGCTTGTGTTATTCACTCACATCATCCTGGCATCAGCCAATCCGCTCTCTCTGTGCCTTGTTCCACCAACTGGCCCCCCCCCCCTCCTCATCTCCAACCTTCTCTCGTCTCATGCAACCCATCCATAACCACCCTTGCCTGTCCCCCGGTTCCCAACGCGGGGCGTCCGCTTTCCTTCCGCAATCCCACAGCCATGTTGGTGATGTTTCTTTTCCTTTTCAACCACCGTCTCGCCCCCGAACACAACCTTTGCGCGCTCTGACCGCTGCCAGTCTTTTCATCCCCCCGCATAACTCTTCCCCACCAACATCCAAACATCTCCTTTTTCTTTGCGTTCATACCTGGTTTTAGATCCTTCCTTGATTCCGGTTTCATTTTCTCACTTGGGTTTCTTCCCCCCGCCCTTTCCCTCGCGGCTTGGCCCCGACCCCTCCCGAACTCCTCGCTTCCAACCATTTTTTCCCCCTTTCCCTGGAAGTCCTTGTCCCCCCTGCCGCTTTTCCTCCCCTCGTCCAGTTTCTTCCCCTTTCACCATCAATCTTTTTTTACTTCGCCCCCCTTTTAGTTTGAAGTTTTTCTCTTTGACGATGTTTTGTTTCAGTGTACGTAGCTTTCACTTTTTTTTTCCCATTTCCCCATTTTCTCCCCTTTGCCTTGTGCCAGAGCTTTCCTGCAATTCTGGCTGTTGCAATATGAGACCATGCGTTTTTCCCACCTTTTGCGTCCCCTCACCACTTCTTGGGGAAGCCCCCACTGTTCCATCTCTCTTCTTTTCCTCCCGATTTTTTTTTTTTTGGAGCGCTCTTGGACATTGTCCAGAGTTTTTTTTTTTTTTTTTCTTTTTCTACCTTCCCCTCACTTGCGCCCCCTATTTGCGCACACTTGCTCTTTTTTCTGCCCACTTTTGAGAAAACCTTTCTTAAACGTGATTCCGTTTTTTCCCTCCCTTTGTGATTCTTCGGCGCAAGCGAACTCCCACCTTGCCCCTACCGTGGTGGTTGAGTTGGTCAAAGATGCTGGGCCCATTAGCCAAACTTTTTGTCTCCGGTCCTGAGCGGCTGCACCCTTTACCTTCTTTCCTTTGTCCCTTTTTTCTCCCTCTTTTCCCTTTTCGAGTTTCCTTTTTGCCCAGGACTCATATTCCAACTTTTTTTCGTGAAGCCCCATGCTACCCTTCTCCCCTGGACCAAAGCTCTTCTCTCTTCTTTCCCGCGAAGAGATTTTGAGTTTTGTTTCGCGAAGACCAGGTCTGTTGGTGCTCCCCAAACCAGTCCCTTTTTGACTCAGGCTTTCTCGGCGATGCTTTCCAGCTTTCCTTTTTGTTTTCTTCAATTAACCTTCTTAGGCTGATGGGCGTAGGTTTTTGCGATTCCGTATGCTCCCCCAGATCCGCTGTTTCTTTCAGACACCCTTCTTTTATGCGTTTGACCTTTGTGAGATTGAACCTTTTCCCGTCACTCGTTTGTGCCGCGTTGTTTTCCCTGTGACTTGCCCCAGGCGTTTCGTTCACTATTCTTTTATGATGCTTTTTTGTGATGAGTGCGTCCCCCCCGCGTTTTTTTCCGGACAATTCTTTTCCTTCCAATTCGCTGTTTCCATTCGTCCCTCTTTTTTTTGGCCCCCCTTCCGACTGGCTGTACTGGCCCGTCTTTCCTGATGTGTTTCAAGACCCTAACCCTTTTTTCTACTTCTTGATGCCATTTTTTTTATCATTTCCCCCACCTTTGAAGGTTGGCCTTGAACCCATCTTTTGCGCCTTTTTTGGACTTGTCACGGACTTTTTCCAGCTGCGTTGAAACCTTTGCGTTCACTCCCAGACAGCTTGTTTGTTCCCATCTTGTGCTTTTTTTGGGTCCGAGTTTTTTTTGATAGGTTTCGCCTTGCCTGTTCTTGAATCTGGCCCTCTCCCGTCCTTCCTTGGAAAATTAACTCCCTGCTGGTTGTTTCCCCACCCTTCTTGTGAAAGACTGGCTGGATTTTAACCCGGTCGTCTTTTTTTTTTTTTTTTTTTTTTTTTTTTTGCCGTTCCCCAACAGGTCTTTGCGTGTGAGGCCTTCTGTTCCTTCCTTCCCACTTTATTTTTCCTTGATTTATGTGATGGGAACGTCCCCCCTTCTCCGTGAAGGGCGCCTCTTTTTTTTGTCGGTTTTGGGTCCTTCAAAATGGCCCCCCAGGTGTATTGGGCGGAGCGGCTCGTGGGCTTGGTTCCCTCTTCCTCGTCCTTTCCTGGATTTCGGACTCCCGCCGACCTTGCGCATGTCTTGTCGTTCTTTGACCCCTTTAAATTTCTGGGCCCCCTCTCTTCGTCCTATGGGTCGAGCGCTTTGATTGTCCCGTTTTTTTTTCTCCCTTTTTTTTCGTGGACCCTTCGAATTCTTCCTGAGACCCAAACCGTTTCGCCCTCATTCGTCAATGGCTGGCCTCACACCCGTATTTTCTCGGTTTCAACGGTCTGGCTTCAGTCAACGCCTGGTCCCTACACACTTGCCCCCTGGAGGGAAACCCCCTTTTTCATCCTTTGCATGAATTGTATAGTGAGCCATGTAACAACTGGTTTATCCCCCACTATGTTTCCTTTTTTGACCGCACGTTTTTTCCATCGCTCCCATTCCGATTTTCCATCAAAACACTCTTTTTTTTTCTCTTGCGCGAATGACATCGCTGTGGACGGTTGGTTTACTTTGTGTTTTTCTCTTCTTTGACAAGTGTTTTTCCTGGGATTTTTTTGTGCTTGCCACCCACCGCTTTGATTTGGCCCCTTTTTTCCCGAAGGGTGGTTTATATGACGTCCACTTTTTTTTTGTAAACTCCTGTCCCATTGGACCCGTTGCCCATAGCATGTTTTTTGTTTGTTTTTGACCTGTCCTCGTGGCCTTTTTTGGTTGGCGGCTTCTGTATTTTCTGTTGCTTTTGATTTGACTTTCTTAAGCTTTCCCGGTTTGCTCCACTGGCCTTCTTCTTTCCTTCCCGGCTTTCACGTCGTAATACGGCCCTACTGATTTTTTTTTTTTTGAGAGCACCTCCCCCGGTTTTGGACTTTTCTTTGGTTGGCCCCGATACTGTTCACCATTCCCCAGGTTGGCCGTCCTCCGTTCTTCGGACCCCACCGTTGAATGGGTGTTTTTTTCCCAGGTCTTGTTTCATCCCTGAAACGGGACCCCGTTTTGCATACCTTTCTGAGCTTTGGAGGTTTTTACGCTTTCTCTTTTTTCCCCTCCCCTCCACCCACATCTTTTTTGCGCCAACAATCCCCGTCTTCTTCATTTGTGGATTTTTTCCTTGGATGGAACCGCGTCCCCCCTAGGATGACGCTATGCCTCTCTCCCTGGCCCTTTTTCTTAACCCTCTCTTGCCTCCATTTTTTGCCGACTTGTTTTTTACTTTTGGGGCGGGTTCTTGAACCCCCCTTTTGTTTTGGCCTCCCTCCCACTTTTGGTTTTCCTGGTTTCTGTCTGTACGTAACCCCCCAAAGGTCTTTTTTTTCCACCCCTCTGCGTTCGCACGGGGGGGGGGGTTTGGGGGTTTGGTCCTTGTTTTTCCTATTGGCGCGTGAAGAGGTTAGTGACCCCGTGTGGCTTTGTCCGAACTGGCCCGGCCCCTGGTCTTCTCTGGGGTTTTCGAGGACACCCTGTGCGTTTCGTGACTCCCGATCCCTTTCTTCGCCCTTGATTTTCGGTCAGAGGCTGTTTTTTTTCTCGTTCCCCACCCCTTTTTAGATTAGTCGGTGGTCCTATCCTCCCTCCACCCCTCCCCCTTTTTTGTTCAGTGTTTCCTTTGGGTTGGGAGTTAGGTTCTGGGTCATATTGTAAGTGTTTTGATTTTTTTTTTAAAATTCCCGTAAGTGGCTTTTTTCTCATCCCTGTTTTTTTCCCCCCCCTTCCGTTGTTGGTTTTGTTTGCTATTTCCCCCCCCCCTCCCCCTTACCAAGTCCCCCTTTAAAACTCACCCCCTTCCCATCTGGCTTTTCTTCCCTCACTCCCCCCCCCCGAATGTTTTTCCCCCCCTAAAAAACAACACCCTTTTGGCTTGGTTTTTTTTTTTCTGAAGGCGTGGATGTCTATTGCTTTTGCCCCGGGCTATCTTCCACGAGGGGGTAACGAGGCCATCTACTCCCCCTTTCCTCCTCCTCTTTTTTCACCCCCGTGAAGCTGTCAAACCGTTTTTGTACTCGACCTGCCTCCGCATCCCCGCTGCCCGTGTTTCGTCGCCCCGTTTCAATAAAATATTACCAGTGTGCTCTTTCCCCACTCCCCCTTTTTGTCCTGTCCTCTTTCAAATCCCTTTTTTCAGCCCCTCCGTTTCCCCGTCCCCACTTTCTTCGCAAAATTGTTCCAGGCGCCCGCCCATTTTCCCAACGCTTTTCCCTCCTTTCTCCAGCGATTTCCCGCCCCCCTCCGGGACAAAGCATAGGGCGTTTTCCCTATATTTCTTTTCACCACTTCGACTTTCATCCCCCCCCCATTCACCTCCCCCTTCGACCCCTCACTTTGCTTGTGCGCCGGATCGTTTGTCCGCTGATTCCCCTCCCCAATTTTTCAAAACGCCATTTCTTCCCTGGGAAATTCCCGTCGTTATTCGTTTTTTCCCCTTTCGTGCAATTCCTTCTTCTCCCCCAACCACCCATTTCCCTTTCAGACCTTTTTGCGTGGAGTTATGCCCTGAAGTAGAAGGACGACCCCTTACTTTTTTTTTTCCAAATCGCGTTACCATTCCCCCTTTTGTCCATGATTTGCGTACGCTGTGTCTGTGCCCCCCTTCCTTTTTACCCTGTTTTGCAGCGAATCCGCTTCATCGCCACTCCCCGCAAGGACCCCTCTTTTGATTCCGCCCGCCACCCCACCAGGCGCTAAGCCCGGTTCCGGCGGAAAATAGTTTTTTTTCATTTTTTTCCAATTTCATGATTTTTTTTCCTCCTGTCCCCCGTTTTTGCGTTTCCGCTACCCGCCATTTGACAATCCACTCCGGGGTGTTCCCGTGTATGCCCAGCAACCTCCACGTCGTTTTCTTCCTAAGGAACCCCACAAGTCTTCGGGCCCAGCGATTCCCTTCGGGCGCCCTTGATGCCCTTAAGTTTTGTATCATCTTTTATTCCTTTTTTCTGTTAACACAAACAACCCGTGAGTTCCCCCTTTCAAAACCTCATAATGGTTGGTGTGTGCTAGTATAACCAATTCCTTGAAGTTTTTTTCCCGCCTCTTTTTTCCCCTTTTTTTCTGCGGCGCTCGCCACTGGTTCTCTGGCCTTTGTAGGTCGGTGCTTTTTTTACTGCCTGTTCCCCGCGTTGATTTCAACCCCTTCTTTTAATCGGCGTTCCTTAGTGCGTTTTTTTTTTTCTCCGCTCTAATTCTCGCTCCGCAGAAATCTTAACGTGTACGTCCCCACAAGCGCTTCCAGATCTTTCCGAACTTCCCTTGCCATGATGTTCCGTTTTTTTTTTTCGCTTTTTTTGCCGTCCATAATACTTTTTTCCTGCGCCCGTCCCCGATCCAGGAGATCTGACGTACCCCTTCAACCCCCCTTTCCCCCCCACGAGCCGTTTTTGAACCTGTTCACAACTTTTTCCCCCCAACAACACCTTTTTGCTTCACAAAAAACCCTTTTTGCCGTTTCCCAACACCCAACTTTTTCTCCGCGCTTCGTTATTGTCTTTTCCTCGCCCATATAAAATCAAGGTTCCCCAACACAGTTCCTTTGTCCTTCATCCAATCGGACGCCACCCGGCATGTAAAAATCCCCTTCTCGAGAGCTTTGACGGGGTTTTTAAAAATCCCCTTTTTTTGTGCCCCCATCGACCCCCATTTTTGTGACCCCCTGCCACAAGCCCTTTTTTTGTTCGTTCTTTTTCCGAATCGCTTTTTTATGGAATTTGGGTCCTCCTTCTTCCTCGCTTTTTCCCTTCCGCTGAAGCAAAGCCGTCCCCCCCCCGTGCCGTCCCCGCTTTTGAACAAAAACACTGTCTTATGCGTCGGTTTCCCCCCAACGGCATTCTTCCGTGAACTTTCCATTCCTGCCGATTTTGGTTGAGTCTTGCCCACCCCTCGCCTTTTCCCCCCCATTTTCTATTTTTTTTTGCGTGTTGAGATCACTGTTTTTCATTCAAGTTCCCATTCGGGCCCTTTCGTTCGGCAATGGCATTCTTCCCCAGATCCCTGTTCCTCCCCTTTTCGCCTGCCAAAACTCGTCTCCTTTTCTTCCCCCCACGCGATAGCCGCTTGGTTCCCTTCAGAGAAGATGTACTTCTCTTTTCACCTACAATTAATTTTCAATCCCCCCTCCCTTTCGCTGTTTTTTTTAGCATTTCCCCCCAACTTTCGGTCCAAACGATCTGAAACATTCTCCTTTTTCTTCCCCGCAGCCTAAGATGTCGGGATTCCAACCCCCTCCAACCCCCTTTTTGTGCGCATCCGTCCTTTTTCACGCCAGACGGCCCCATGATACTCACTGACTTTTCCGGACACCGGTTTTGACCCCTTCCACCAAACAGCTGCTTCTGTCCGAGTCCCCTGTTCCCTTTCTTTAACCCCAAACAGGTCATTGTCTTCGATCACCCACCCCCCCCTCACCCCCATCTCTTTTTCTTTTCCCCCCAAAACGTCCCAGTGTCGATCCCCCGATTTTCATTTTTTTCGCCTTCCGGTGTCCCTCTCCCTTTGGGTCCCCACAGGTTTTTAATGGTCTGTGGGTGCATTGACCCTCCTTAAAGCTCCCGAAACCATTCCTCAGACGTCTTTTCCCACCCCTGCCGTATTGTTATTCCGTGTGTCGCCAAGTTTTACCATTGCCCTTCCCCCTTTTGCTCAATTACGCCACCGTATTTTTTTCAATTCGATGACGCTCTTTCCCTTTGCCCCCCGTTGCGGGTTGTAGGATCCCTTTTTCAGTTTTCACTTCAAAAATTTTTTTCACTTGGGCCCTGTTCGTCCCCTGTTTTCGTCAAATTCTTCTTCCTTATTTCGGTCAAAACGTTCCATTTACTCGTCCCTCCCCTTCTGGACGCCCCATGTTTCCAATTT
>Ga0179593_1818341_pt1 | contig 15848 bp, 18 predicted proteins | sample CZODoug2_1_08_16_FD_185931 | JGI IMG/M metagenome (GOLD analysis project Ga0179593, IMG submission 185931) | Vadose zone soil fungal communities from Angelo Coast Range Reserve, California, USA - CZODoug2_1_08_16fungal (PacBio error correction) | ecosystem: Environmental > Terrestrial > Soil >... | reverse complement strand
GGAAAACGAAGCAATAAAAAAGTTCTTTTTTCTGCCGACAATTTGGAGGAGCCGATTTTATTTTTTTCCTTTGTCTCAATATACCCCCATTGTGTAATGGGAGGTCTTCGTTTTCACTTTTCTTCATTGTTTCCGGTGTCCTCCCTCCGGAGAGGGCGCTGTCTTGAAATAGATTTTAGGGACAGATTTCCGTGTTTTTTTCTAAGTGAGCCTACGCAAAGGCCCTTTTCTTCTTCGAACTGATTGGTTTTCTGTGCCTTGATTCGGAACTCTTCCCCTTCTTGCGACTTTCCCTCTACGCCTTTCAGTATCCTCGTAATGCTTTCCCTTTTTGAATCCAAGGTTCCCTTCGCCAATTGGTACAGACATTCCGCCATTTTCCCCCCGAAGCGATGCGGTTGCATCCTCTTACCCTCTTTTTGTTTTTTTGCATCCGGCGGTTTCTTTGGTTCGCCTTTCCTCGATTTTCTTAAATTCCTAGTGAGAAAACATCCCTTCATATAATGACGATAACCATCCCCTTCGCTTCACCATGAAACTCCCCGATCCATACCTTTTTTAGAAAGGCTACGCCATCCCCAAGAACTTACTGTTTCCTCAGAAGAAATGGTGTCGGATGGCCTTCTCTTATCGAGGGCCATCATGCTGTTCCCCCATTTCCCTCCCCCTTATCACTCGTAGACTTCCTGCGCCTTCTTGCAGACAAAACCTTTTTGTTTTGTCAAAGGAAAATCTGGCTCGATCGCGTCTGCCTCCAGGATGCTTTTTTCGACTACGCGTTTTCCCCTTTTTATTTTTTTTTTTCCGATGGCGCCACGCTCCTTTATGTCTCAAACGCAAACTGACCCCTCCTCTTCCATTTGCGGATCAACGATTATTCCCCTCTATTTATTTCGGTCTTTACGTTCAGCTTCCCCTTCCTCTTCCGTTTTTCAATGATCTCCCCCCCCTTCTTTTTCCTTACAGTCCCTTTTTTTATTTTTGCGGAATTGAATTGTCCTGTGTTTTTGGTCAGCAGTCGCATAAAGCGCCTCCACTCTTCGACTGGACCTTTTTTCTCTTTTCGGTCGCTTTTCCTTTTTTTGTTGATGTCCCCTTTCCGAGCCCTTCTTTTTTTTCCCCCTTTTCGCGAAGCCTCTTTTTTTTTCCCGGGAGTGAAATCACCTGTTTTTTCATCTCTCTCTGTTCCTCGTTGTTGTTTCACCCCACACGCTTTCCCCCCCCTACCCCTTCGCGTGAACAGTTTTTTTTCTGAAAAACATCTCCAGCGGATCAATCCCATCCCAATAACCATCAAATCTTTTTTACCGAGTGACCAACCCTTTTCCGCTCGGAAGCGTTCCTTATGGTCTCCCCCCCCAACATTTCCTTTTGCCAGCGAAATAAACCCGGGGACTGTTATTACATTCATGAGAACGGGAGACCTTCCCCAACGCCGTTTTCCAGGCGGAGATTCTCTCTTTTTTTCCCCGTAAAGTCAACCCTCTCTCTATTAAGAGTTTTGGTCCTTGACCTGGATGCCGCAAGCTTCTTTTCGGGTCAGTGCGTGTTGTGGGTTGGACCCTCGCTTTCGGCCCCCCATATGGGGTGTCCTGGCCCTCCCCAAAAATCACTTTTTCCCCCTTTTCTCCTTTTCGACTTTCCTTTCTTTTCAGCCGGAGGCGGAAGATCGCCTTGAGCGGAATCGGCTCCGCTGAAAACCAGGAAGGGTTTCCCCCCCCAACCCTTTTTGTCCCTCTGCCCTTCGGACTTTCGAGTCTCTTTCCTGCGTTTTTTTTTTCTTTTTCGTATCTTCACTCCCTCTGCTTTTTAATAGAAGGTGCTTTTCAAGCGAGAGGGCATCCCCCGTGCCTCGGCTTTTCCTCTTCTGGTTTTTCTTCATCCTTTCGATCTTCTCTTCGATGATGCCGTGTTACTACATTTTGCAGTGGCCCCGTTTTCCTGATCAATCGAAGTTGGTTCTTTTTGGATTGAAGCTGCCTCTGGTTCTCACTTTCATACAATTTCGTCCTTTCCAGCCGAACACCAATTCACCACGCACGCCGGTGCTCTTCACCCTTCCCACACGTCTGTCCCATCTTTGCTCGTAAGCGAGGAGCCTGGTGCTTTCTTCTGGCGTATTTCCCCCCTTTAATGGTCACCGGGATTTTTAGGCTTTGTACTCATTCCTTCTGGCTTGCAAGTTTGCGGTTTCGTCCGCGGCCTCCATCACCCTTTCCTCTTGCCTAACCTCCCTTTATGATTCTTCCCCCCGGTCGCCATCCCACCTGGCGTAGGCGCACCCTTTTTACGAGGTCTGGTCCGAAAAAGCGTCTTTCCCAGAGGCCATCCCCTCTCCTGATTGGGGAACCTTTCCTTCCACACCACCTTTTTCCTACGTGACCTGCCCATGCACCCCCAGCATGTGATGTTGGAGTTTTGCCAGTTACTTTTTTCTTGAGCAGCCGCGTTGAAAATCGTCGTCTTCCCCCCGGGTCCTTCTCCCCTGTGCTTGTGTTTCCATCTCTCTCGTTCCTTTCTTCTATATATGGACCACTCCGCCCTTTTGATGACGCTTCCCTCCTCGATTTCGCGGCGTGCTAGAGTTTCCCTGGCAAAAAGAAACAATCGCAATTATGTGGGGAATGGGCGGGTCACGTCGTCCCCCCCCTTTTCCGGTTACCCGGGCTGCCCCCCCGATTCTTTCCTTTGTTTCTCTTTTTCCAAATCGCTCGTCTCGAAGACGTGTCCTTTCCCAAGGCAAATTTGGCATGTCTCCTCCTGGCTTGCATGAATTCAGATTTGCCCCCTCCTTTTAAGGCCCTCTCTGGGAAGTGTGGCAAATTTATTTCTCAACTCCCTCAGTAGCCTTTTCCTTCCCCCCCCCCCTCCTAAAGGTGGAACCATTATCCCTCGTTTTTGGTACCGACATTCCGCACCCCCCCCTGAAGAAGATGGAGCGTAGAGCGGAGCTACCTGATTCTGTTTTTCGTTCTTTAATTTCGCACCGTCGGCGTGTCTTTTTCCCTTTCTTCTCGGCGTTTCTTTTCCGTATGAGAACCCTCCGCGTTTCCCCCCGATCACACTGCCAACTCTCTATTTAAGAATACCGGCAATGCACCCCCTCGTGAAACGAACAGGCCTTCTAGGGCTCCGAAAGTCTTCCTCCCCCTTCCCCTAAGAACTGTCCTTTTTTTTTCCTGGTGTCGTCTGGCCGACGTCCTTGACGCCCGGCAAGGACCACCCCCTGATGGGTATTGACGATACTTTCCCCCCCTGCCAGTCCCTTTCCGCCATTCGCATCATTCCTTCCGATCTTTCCCCTCCCCCTGGGGGGTCCAGGACCTTTCCTGGGCGATACGATTCTGAGATCTTCAAGCAAGACAGGCGCACTTGGTGTTACTTTCTCGACGTACGACGTTTACTTATTTTTTTCCTTTTCTTTTGGGCCACCCCTTCCGCCACGCTTATTGATGGCCCGAAAACCATCAAAGACCCTTTATCCTGGGCACCCCTCTGATTCCTATAAGCCAAACCTTTCTAGGGTTCTACGCCTCTTTCCTCCTTTCGCTTACTTTGGCGGAAAGCTACAGGTCGAAGATTCCCGGTTTATTCTTGCGGCATTTCTTTGAGATTGTCCCCCCCCTTTCAAAGACGCCAGAAAATCTTCCGATCGTGTTCCCTTCAAAAGTCGCGTCGGCGATTCTTTGAGTTCGGTTTCTCGCTGGTTCTCTCCTTTTATCTCTTCCCTTCCCCCTGAATTGTTTTGGAGTTGTAATGGTCGTGTTGTTCCTCTCATCTCTTTGCCTTTCACTCCGTTGTTGTTGTTTTCTCTGACTGTTTTATTCCCCCCTCCCACGCCCCCTCTCTCTAGAGATCTCACGTCAACCTCACCACGGGATGCCTTTCCAGCAATACCCAGGACCTAACTACACTCGCCCGGAGGACTTTTCCTCTCGTTTTCTGGCAACTTTTTCCCTTTTTTTTTCTCGAATGCTGACCCCCCAATTCCCTCTCGCAAATTCCACCCGGAATTGAAGGCCATTTACCGGGATAAAGCTTTCCCTCAAGAAGTCCTCCTTCGATTCCAGTCTTCCGTCAGCCACAACTGAATTTTTTTTGCTTTTCCCTTTTCTTCTTTCTGGGTCAGTTGAGTGTTGGGGTTATGGCATAGAAGCGTGCGCACAATTGGGTGACGAGCCCCCCCCCCACACCTTAAATCTTCAGCCATTTCTTTTTCTGGACCTGTTCTCACTTGCCAAGCCACGGTTTTTATCGATTGAATGAGCGAAATCTAGCACAGGAAAACATGCCTTGTCCTGGACACAAACAACAATTCCATTTTGTCTTGCTTCTTCTTGCCGAGTGAATAACCGGGGGTTTTTTTTGGTTTCGTCTTGTAATACCCTTTTTTTTTCCTCGCCGGGTCGTCGAGAGGACATTCAAGACCCCTTCTTCCGGCCCAATACAGGCCTTTTCTTTTTTATTTCAGTGATGTACTTTCCAGACCCCCGCTCGTTAACTACATTTTGCAGTGGCCTTTCTTCCCAATCGAAGTGGCTTTGGTGATCGGGCATTAGAGGAACGCTTTCTTTTTTTTCCCTACGGACACTTTACTTTTTGTAGACAAATTCCTTTCTCCCCCCTCCCTGGTCTCCCACCTGAAAATAGTGATGAGTAGCCTTTTTCGAGAGATCCTCTTCGCTTCCTTTTCTTCATTGTTTTTCTTCCATTTTCCCCTCTCTTTCCGGCTCTTTGTACGCATACAGATTCTTGAACGTTTTTGCGGTATTAGACAGGGCGGAATTTTTTCCCTCCCTTTCTAATTCCCTTCCTTAAAAAGGAAGCTATCTGATCCCTTCCCCTTCCCCAGTGTTTTCCCCTCTTGGCGTAGGCCCCCCTTCGATGTCTGGCCAGACCTTTGAGTTTCCAAGTCAGTTATAAGCGCTTCCTTCATCCCGGCATTCCGTCTTTTTGCTCAGGTCGAGCCTTCCCTTCCCCACAGTTTCTTTTGTTTGCCGTGAAGGCTGCTATCACCGAAAATCGTGCCCGCCACCCCTGGCAGCGGCATCAAACTTTTGGATGGCTTCCTCTCGCCTTTCTCCCCTTGTTTTGAGAGAGGGGTCCCTCTTCTTGCTCCCTTTTCTCTTCTCCCGATTCTTTTCTTTTTTTCTATTTCTTCAACTGGCAAAACCTCCCCTTTTTCTGTGGGAATGGCGTTTTCAAAACCGGGCTCGTCCCTTTCTTTTTTGATCCATTTTGATTTTCCTATGTCACGGCGAGTTCATCGCCCTCCGTAAGACTTTCTTTCTCCTCAATTTGGCATGGCTCTTCTTTCCGTATGAAAATTCCTGCGGGCACCGCGCTTTTCCTTTCTCTCTGATTAAACTGCCTTTTCCTTTTCCGCCCACCCCTCCCCTCCCTCCAGTCTCCTTGTACTGTCTCGACATCGGGGAACCATTTTTTCACCTAAATTGGTACGACATCCTTTTGCAGAAGTCTTTTAGTCTTTCCTCTCCCCTCCCGATTCTCGTGACCTTTCTTATTTTGGTTCCTTTTTTTCGGTACTGTTCTTTTTTCTTAAGGAAGTGTCCTCTTCTCAAAATAAGCGTTAATATAATGCCGTTCCCTTTCCCTTTTACTCCCTTTCCCCTGCCTTTTGAACCCAGGCCCTTCATCCTCGCCAGTCGAAATCTCCATAACAGGCATCCTTCCTAATGTTTACGCTGATTGCTTCTCCCACTTGGTTCTGTTTCCTTCCCTTTAGTCGTTTTAAAAAATTTTTTTTTGAAACCCCCTTGCCTTTCCCCCGCGGCTGGAGCCCTTCGAATCGCAGAATTCCCCTACGATCTGCAGACAAACTTTTTGGGTTTTACTCCCCCTTTCTTGTTTTTTTTGGCGATCTTCTTTTCCGCCTTTTTTCTCTTTTCATCAGTTTCTTTCTCGTTTTTCCTCACTTCCTGGTCTTCTTTTTTTATTGTGAGCTTTCTAGTAACCAGACCGTCTATTTGATTTCCCCCCCAAACCGCAGCCCCTTTCCCTCTTGAGGCACCTCAGCAACCCTCCTTATTGTTTTCTCCCCCTCTCTTAATCTCCGTTCTTTTCTCGGTTGCGAAAGCTTCTTTCGGAATGCCTTCCAGTACTGGTTTTCTTTGGCGTTCATTCATTTTTTCCTTGTTGTGGCTATTTTCCAACTCCTCCCACATATCCCTCTTCTATCTACAAGTCGTTCTTTTGATGGGTATGGCTGTATTGATTTTTGGTGGAGAGTACGGTTGTGAGTTCTTTTACCCCTCCCTCATTCTTTTTTTCCTCCTGGAGTTTGTTCCTCCTTTTTCTTTTCCCCCGTTTTTGTTTTTTCTCTTTGATGCCCCCGGTGATTAAACCACAGGAGCAAAGACCATCTCCGAACCTTGTTGAAGACTTTATCCCCCCCCCCCCCCTTTTCTCTTCAAACAGCCAGCCCTTTTCCCCCTCGCCGACCTTTTTTCCTTTTTTTCCCCCTTTCCTCGGTAGGAAGGCGTATTAGGCGGCCTATGACAATCGACAAAATTTCCCCCATGCTCCCCGTCATTCCCCCCCGGGCCCTTTGCGCCGGTTTTTTCAGAAACGTTTTTTCCCCCCTTTTTTCTTCTTCAAGATTGGACGTTGTCCTTCCCAGAAACAAGATAAGCAGCGACTATCCCCGTTTGCTTCCCTTTACTAAAGTCTTTTTTTTTCCTCTTTTATCCTTTTCACAGCCAAATCGAGCGTTTGCCTCCCCCCAATCTGGGTGACGAGACCTCCCCAAAAATAAAGAAGACAGGAATTTTCCCCATCCCATGGACGCGTAAAGGCGTCCATGATTTTTTATCACATCAGGGATTTTCCTCTTTCTTTTCTGCGAATCGCCCCCCTTTTTCCCCAGGAAGGTCCCCCAATTTTTTTTCCCTTTTTCGGAAATTCTGCGTTCGTATGGACTCAGCCGGTTCTGGGGCCAGTGGTTTGATCGTCACTTTTTTTCCCCAGGCTTTTTCTAGATTTTGTCTACTCCTTTTCCCCCTCCAGACATCTATCGAGGCCCCTTTCGAACTGTGCTGGCGTAGCTTGACTGCCGAGGAAAACGACCTTATTAGATGATGCCGTTTTTTCACTATTTTGAGCCCCTGTTAATATACCATTTTGTGGATCGCCCTTTCAGATTTTTTTTTTTCACTACGGACACGCCTTCAAATCGAGGGTAGCCCCTCCCTCCTCCCCCCCTCTTCCCTCCCCCTGTTCTGCAATGCTTTTTCCTTCCCCAAATCTTGATGCTTAGCTTTGCTGAGACGCTCCATCGGCTGCTTATTCGAATGTCACAAATTCGAGTTGACTTTTTTCCCCTTTTTCTTGCTTTCTTTCATTTCGTAATGGCTTCCTGTCTCCTTCGGCCGGAAAGAATCCGAGCTTTTTCCACCCCCCTCCCGCGTCCTTTCCAGTTCCCTTCTTCTCCCATGCCCTTTTGTCCCTTTTCCTCCCCCCACTTCACGTATTCCGATGTCCTTTTCCAAAGCGATTTCAAATTAGTGTATCTGCCGTTCATCCGTTACGGAAATCTCCGTGTTGTTTCCCTCCCCCCCCCCCTTGCCCGCGCCCGGTTTTGCCCGCCTTTTTCTTTTCCACATTCTTTTTGCGTGGAATGGCTGCTCTCCTCTTCCTTAATCGTGCGCGCCCAAATTTCTCATCAAGAACTTGTGGATGGTGCGTTTTCCTCCGTTGGTGTTTTTCCCCCCTCTCACATCTTTTCCTTTGGCTTTTTTTTGCGCCCTTTTTTTTTCCAACATCGCACAATTTTCTGTTTGTCCTTTCCGTCGTCAAACGGCTCGGTTCCCTGACCTGATTGCAACACGGATTTTTTTTTTTCCCGCGTTACGCGCCCCCTTTTTCTTTCAAGACTTTTTAGACATCGTTCCTCCTTATACGACAAGGCAATTTTTTTCGACCGAGACTGGTCCCTGAATCAGAGTGATGGTCCTGGATTTGTCAGGCATAGGCTAGGCGAAGTTTTTTTCCATTTTTTTGATGGCAGCCCCCCACGGGCCTCTTTTTCATTGCTTCCCCACTCTCCTCCCTCCACCCTTTCCCTTTTTTTTCCGCACATTGCATACGAAGCGATTCGGAGAGACCATCACTCCGTTCGCATTGTTTTTTTGAGGACACTGAATTTTTTCTCCCCGGTCTTGTGTACCTTTGTCCCCTGCAGTTAAGTTGCATTTTGTTTATTCTTTCCCCATACAGCGTTCCCTCTTACACACTGCCAACTTTTTCGCAGAAGTAAGGCCCCCCCCAAAATTAGTTCCCCTCACCCAGGCATCCTCTCTTCCTTTGTAGTTCCCTTTTTTCCCCAGTCCATCCCTTCCCCTTACTTTTTTCCTCTGTTTCGCAAGAACTGTTTTTTTGCCGCGCGCGTCGTTGCACGGCGAGGAAAAGCCTCTGTTTCTTGAAGCATCATTTCCCCTCCCCCCGCCGTGGACTCTCCCTTCCTGACGCTTTCTTGCATTGTTGTGGGGTCCCTTTTCAACCCTTCATGTTTTCCGGTCTTCCTTAGCTCACAAGCAGATCTTCTCGGGCTTGCCCGTGGTACCGTTTACCCCTTCCCTTACGGTCCCTTGCCACTCCTGGTCTTTTTCTTATTGTGAGCTTTGTAACCGATTTTCCTTCACCGTCTCTTTTTTGATGCCATCCCCCTTTCTGGAACCTTTTCTCCCAGATTATGCCTCTACTAACGGGATCGTATATGCTCCGCTTTTTTTGCTTACTTTTCTTTCCCTCTTCCAATTCTTTCCTCCGTTTCTTTTTTTCTCGCAGACCTTCCCCGGTCGCAGGACTGCCTTTCACTGGGTTATTCCGGCTTGAAATTTCATTGTTGGTTGCTTTCTCGTCGAATATTTCATCCCTCCTAGCTTACCCTTCGTCGAGTACGGCGCCTTTTCTGGGATGGCTGTATTCTCCGTGGTGGATAGAGACGGTTTTTTTCTCCCCCCTTCGCAGAACCTTTCTTTTCCCCTGGGCTTCCCCCCCTCTCTCTCCTCTTTTTCCGTTGTTGTTTTTTTTCTCGGAGTGCTGATTCCCCCCCCACAGGCGTTCCCCCCTCCCGGAGACTCCCTACAAAATTTATTTCTTTCCCCTCCCCCCTGTCCTTCCACCAGCTTTCATACGCAATACCCATCAACCCCAAAGCGACGAAAGATTTCCCTTTTCTCTTCGGCTTTTTTCGTACTTTTCCCTTACATCGCCTCTTCTTCCCAGGACCTTTCCCTTTCCTCAATAAAACCAGGTCGGAATTCATGGCCGGTTTGATTTCGCCAACGCCCCCCCGTAAGAAAAACTTCCCCCTTCAAGTTTCACACGATAAGCCCCGCGCATCCCTTTCCATTTTCCTTCCTTTCTTTTCTTTCTGTTAAGATCTTACTGGTTCTGTTTGTGGTCTGGAAAACCCCCTCAAATAGAGCGTGGCGCCCTTTTTTTCTGAGACCCTGCACTTCCCCTTTCCCCCCCCCCAGAAGACATTTTCCTGCGTAAGCTCTCTTCCCTCTGGGCGGAAGATCGCTTGTTTTCTCCCTTTTTTATCGGGATTCGCCAGTAACCCCCTGGTTTACTTTGGACAACCCACAAATTTTTGTATGCCCCCTCTCCTCCCCGGAGTTAATTAGAGAGTCTTCTTTGGCGTTCCTGGGGTCACGACCCTCCTTCTCCTTTGCTCTCCCTCTCCCTGCCATCCAGCACCCGGGCTGCCAGCGGAAACAGGAGAGTTTTTTTTTCTGTCTGATCGTCTCCTTTCCCGTAGGAACGATTCGTTTTCCCTTCAGGCTGCCTTCCCCTTCCCTCGTTGGCAGTGGTTGTTCCCGGCATTAGAGAGAACGAGGTGAGTTCAGGTTTATAACTCCGGCACTTTTCCCTTTGAACCCTCTCGCCCCCCCAATTCTTTACCCTTTTTTCTTTTTCCCTTTTTCCCCTTTTCCCAGGCGAACATCGTGATATGCGAGCGGCTCCGAGAGACCTGCTTTCTGCGGGATGCATGTGCGGAATGTCCTTTTTTGCCCGAGATGCTTTCCTTTCTTGCAGCATTACCGAAGGATACTGTTCGGTATTAGGACGGCTCCCTCTCCCCAGAACTTACCTCCACATTCGCTTTTCTCTTCAGGACCCCTCCTTTCCCATGCAAAATTGCATTTTTTTCCAACTTCCACGTCTTCTGCTTTTCCGCAAAGCGATTTCAATTCTAACTCGCTTCCCCTTTCACGAATCCGTTTTTTACCACCCTCTTCCTTTTTGCCGACTGTACCTTCACCACAAGAATTGTCTCCTTCTGTTTGCAGGGGATTGACTGGGGTAGCAAGCCGCGAAAATCGTGTTCCCCCACACTTGTCTTGCGCATACCCGACTTTTTCCCATCTCTTCCCTCTTTGTGATCTCTCTTCCCTCCCCCCCTTTTTTTCTTGTTTTTTTTTGATGCACTATTTTCGCGGAGTGCCTCCCCCGCCTCTGGACAAATATGTGAAAACATCGCACATTTTTCCCCCTTTGGTCACTTCCTTCCCCTCCCCCTTGTGGTGGACCGCTGCTGCGGCCGCGTCCTCTTTCCCCCTCATAGCTTGTCGGGCAAGACCTCGGTACTTTGAAGTGGCCTACGACAAGTCCTTTGGCATGGCGACCGAGATTTTTTTTACTTCTGTCTTTCCTTCCCTTCTTTGGTCCTTTCTTCTTTTTTCCCGCTGACTTGTTCCCTTTCTCGTATAATCCCCTTTTCCCCCCCAGGACAGTATCCTCTGTACTGTTCGCTCGCATCCCGGTGACCCTTTTTTTCCGCAATTGTACGAAATTCGCACCTTCCCCCCCTCAGCTTGAGGTCCCTCTATCCATCCCCTCTTTCGCCTTTCTTTAAAGGGTTCCCCCTTCGCCTTCATTGTTGGGTTCGGCTTTTTCTAAAGGCCTGTCTTGCAACCGTCGTCGTTTTTTAATGAGATCACCACTGCCATGATTTTTTTTTTCCGCATTCAAATCCCACTTCTCCTTCGTCATACTTTCTTTTCCTTTAAGGCTACGCCCCAGGCACATAAAGAAACTGTACAGATGATTGCCTCCCCCTCTGGGTATTATGGCCTCCTCTCGACCGCAGTTGTGGTCTTTCCCTGCCCAACTTCTTCGTTTGCTGCCATCGGCGACTGAATCCGCCGCTTATCTGGCAGACAAAATTTTGGGGGTCAAGGAAACCCGTCCGTTTCTTTGCTCCGATTTTTCGATCACAAGCTGCTCCGGCTGCCGTGTGTACCAGTCGTTCCCTTGACCTCCCGCCATTTGCTTGCTGCTTTTTTTCTTTAGTTTGGAATTCCCTTTTGCGCCCCTTTTTCTTTCTTTTCCTGACCACAACACTCCCTTCAAGATATGGAAAATCTGTCCGATATTGCTATTACCTCCCTCTTATAGCGTTGTCTTATTTGTTCTTTTCCAATACCGAGTTTCTTTTTCCCCTTCGGTTTGGTGGGCGAGGAATTCCTTTTTCCTGTTTTCTCTGGCAGGCATTGCATTGTCCCGTGGGTGGAGATTGTGCATGCCCCCCCCCCCCCATGGCCCTCCCTCCTCCCTTGCAGGTCCCTTTTTCTTCCTTTCAGGAGAGTTTCTTTTCTTTTTGTATGATTGCTCCGCTTTAAGAGCCTTTTTTCGTGGATATCTCTACCCTTTCGCTGTCTCTTTTCGTTTGGGATTTTACTTCGTGTCCCTCCTCCGTTTTTTTGGTTTGCGCTCTTATGAACCAACAAGCGCCTGGTCCAAATCCGGAGCCCCCTTCAGATTTTCGCGGAAAGTTGATCTCCCCGAAAACCCTTCCTTTATTCCCCATTTTCTTCAAATACAGCCATTCATCAAAGAAAAGCGACGCTTCCGACTTTTAACACAGTTCATCCCTCTTCTTCTTTCTTATGTTCTTTTCTTTTTTTCCCACACCATTGTCCCCCTGCTCCGCTTCATCCCTACGGAAGCATCCTGCTCTGGTTCGTCCTTTCCGACAACCGACACGCCGCCACCAGAATTATCTTATCCTGTCATCCTTTTTTCCCTCCCCCCCCTCTGAAGCATCCTTTCCTCTTTCTGCCTCGGACCTTCCCCTAAGATGTTCCAGATCTTTGCGTTTGGTGTTTTTTCCATCAATAGAGCGTGGAGCCCCTCCTTTTCCTCTGAAAGCACATCCCCAATCCCCTCCTTCCTTCAAGTGCCTTAGCGTTCTTTCCTTCCTTCCGCCCCTTTTTAGCCTTTTTTTCGCTTGTGAGCCCTCAACCCCCAGGAAACCAGGAAGTTTTTGGAAACCACCCCCATTTTTGTCTGTTAAACGTTCGTGGACTTCTGGATGCTCCTCTGTTTGGTTCCGTTTCGTCAGACCATCCTTTTTTCCTCGCGGGCGAGACTCCGGCATCCAGACACCTTTGGGCACTTTCCACAGGATTTGATGAGTCCCCTGCGAGGAACTTTTTTTGCCTCGATGATGCCGTGTTTTCACTACATGTTGCGGTGTAATGCTTGATAAAAACGACCTTGGCAGATGTGAACTTTTTCCGGCTTTTTCTCTCCGGACACTGCTTATTCCCCTCCCCGGGTAGCCTTTCGAACCCAATTCTGCACGCCGCCCGGGATGACATCCTTTCTTCCGAAAACCTTCTCACCTTTTTTTTTTCTTCTTTAGCTTTTTTAGAGACCTCTACTTTCCTTCATTTTTTTTTTTTTCTTTCTGGTAACAATTGCGCGTAATGGTCACGGGATGCGGTCGTTGTCCCTATACAGAGGATACTGGGTTGCCCCCCTTGCGGTATACTTGGTTCTACCTTTACCCCATAGCATCTTCCTTTTGTGGCCCTCACCCCCTCAGGAAAAGCCCGGTTCGCCATGCCAACTTTTTTTGGCGTAGGCCAACTTCAACGTTTGTTTGGCGACCTCATTCTCCCCAGTAGTGTCCTTATTCTTGGACCCTAACCCCCTCTTTAATACACAAGTTGACCCTTGCCTTTTTTGACGACGTGGACGAAAATTCCCCACCCACCCTGTTTTCCTGTTTGCCAGTTGAATGGTTTATCCCTCCTTGAAAATTTTTCGCCGCTTTTCTTTTCGAAAGAACTTTTGTTTTCTCTTTTCTCTTCTTTTTTTCTCTGGAAACTTTCCCCTCCCCTATTGCGCTGCCGACAATTTTGGGCGGCTCTTCGCGGCGTTGCTAGCAGGCAATTTTTCCCCCAAACGCAACATGCACAACTTTTTCATTTCACAAAAAAGGGAGGTCATCCCCCCCCGGGCTTTACCCTTCCTCCACGGTCTCCGACCTTTCTTCTTTACACTTGCCTTTTCCTTTTTGGCCAGACATCGGAAGACGTGGAATTTTCCTAGACAAAGCAACTCCCTGTTTCTCCCGAGACTGGGCTTTACCCCCCCCTCTTGCGCACCCGTCTTTCCGTCATAGGTATTTTCTTTCCTTCATACCTCCCCTTTCCCCCTGATCCTCTGTCATTTCTCTCCGAATACAGGGACCATCCTCTCGCAATTGGTACCGACATTCCGCCCATCCCGCAGCCGATGTTTTTATATTCTCCTCGATTTAGCAAGTAATTGTATGTCTCCCCTTCTTTCCATTGAATGGTGTCGTTTGCTACCGAGATTTTCTTAAAGGTTGTCCGTAGTTTGAGGAAACCTCCCTATGCGCTAAAAATGCCCATCTCTCTCCTCCCCGCCCTTTTTGAAAAGTGGCATCTTTTTCCTTTCAGATTCTCCCTCACAGGCCACCCCCCCGCTCCTGTTTACGATTGACTTTCCGCACTGGTGGTCTGGATGGCTTTTTCGCCCGCTCCCACAGCATGTTTTTTCCTCCCCTCCCGACCCGCGGGCTTCTTGTCGCGACTCGTGTGAATTCCGCCGATATTAGACAAAATTGTTGTGGGTTCTTCCCACTCCGGGTTACCTGTTTTCCTCGCCTCTTCCTCCCCGAGTCTCCTGAATTCTTTCTGTGGCGTACTTTGAGGGGGGGGTTTTTTTCACGATGACAGCCGTCCCATGGTTCTCTGTACACTTTCCTTTTATGGTTTTTTTCTCGTCCACTTCTGGTCGCTCTTTTTGTCCGGTCCCCACCCCCCCAACGCATCCCCGGCAAGATCTCCCTCTGCGTCTTCCAAGCCGATTCATTACGAAACCTTCGCTATTATTTTCTCTCTTTTTCAGCTTTCCCCATCTCCTTTCTGAGGAAGTCTTTCGAAAAGCTTATCATTGTCGACAGTAAATGCGTCCCGTTTTTTTAGCTGTCTTTGCAGTACTTGTGTTGTTTTATTGTAAGCTCCATAACACCTTCGACCATCCGATGTCGGTCCCCCTTTCCGTCCTGGCGCTTTTCTTTTGGCTTGGTCCATTGCTCCGCTGGTGGAAGAGGACTCTTGGTATCTCTCCCCCTTTACAAATTCTTTTTCTTCAGGGTTTTTTGTGTTTCTCTTTCTCTTTTCTGTTGTGTTGTGGAGCGCTTAACAACACGCGATTACAACTCCGGAGCACCCCCCCCCCGATTTCTCTCCCTTTCTCCTTTAGATTTCTTTCTCTTCCCCCCCCCGTGTTTTTCAATACGCTCCCCACCAGAAAAGCGCCGAAGTAAACAGGTCCCGATTCCCCAGAGTTTCTGTTTTCCTCCTGTCACCATCGCCCCCCCCCCCCCCCAAAGCGCCCCCCCGGGCCTTTCCTTTTCCCCTGACCGGGATAAGCGTTTCGTCCCCCAAAGTCAGCAGAACTTTCCAGATCTTCAAGATGGAACGTTTTTTCTCACGCACCCAAATATAGACGAACTTTTTTCTTCCTCCCTCCCTCCCCTCTGGTTTCCCTTTTTTTCGGGGACATCACGATCTGCCGGCCAATCTGTCGAGAAAGCTCCAACAATTTTCCAAACTTCCCCTCCCCCCCTTTCAGTACTCCCCTGGTTTCCCTTAAGATCCATCCGGAGGCTTCCTCTTCTCTGTACCTTGGATCTCCCCTTCCCCCTTTGTTTACTGGACACCACCCCTTTGTCTGCAAGCTGTCGGCGGAATCTTGCTCTTTTCCTAGATATTGTCTTCTTCCTTCCTGTCTTTGGAAACTTCCTGACCCTTCCTTTTCCCTCTGGGTTCCTTTCCCCGCGCTCTTCAAGGCCAAAGTTCGCTTCAATCAGCGGAAAACAGGTTTTCTGGCCTGTTGGCTACATCCTTTTTCGGCACGAACCTGTTTTCCCCTCCCGTGAGAGGTAATGCGTCCCCCCGTGAAGTGGTTGATCGTCTTGAAGCGGAGGTTTCTCAATACTTTGCCTTTAGAAAATATCGTTCTCCCCCCCGTACCGCCGACCCCCCAAATTCCGTCCTTTTTTTCACGAGGCACGAACCCCCCTAACGAAAATCGTTGTTAGTAGTTTCGAGACGATCCATAGGCTGCGGGCTCCCCATCGTGTAATGTCCCCCATTGCTGTCTTCAAAGGTGTCTTTCTTTCGCTTTTCCTGGAGGATTACTGGCTTACCGTTTTGGTATTTTTCCCTGCTCCGGTCCTCCCTTTTCTTAGATGAGCCACTTCCCCCCGGTGCCCCCCCCTCTGATGCAGGAAACTCCCGTTCGCCCAGACCAAATTTGACTTGGCCGCTTTCCCCCCCCCCACGTCCGGTCCTTCATCTTTCCCCCAAGTCTTCTCTCTCCCCGATTCCCCTGTGCCATAATAAGTGTTGGTCCACAAACAAGTGGTCTTTTTCTTGCCCGGTTTTGACGACGTGCCCCCCCCCTTTTCCCACCGTATTGGCGTTTTTGTCCCCTTTTTTCCCGTGAATGCTCCTTTTTTCTCTTGCGCTCCTCTCCCCTTCCCTTTTTTTGTTTTTCCC
>Ga0179593_1435735_pt1 | contig 15849 bp, 18 predicted proteins | sample CZODoug2_1_08_16_FD_185931 | JGI IMG/M metagenome (GOLD analysis project Ga0179593, IMG submission 185931) | Vadose zone soil fungal communities from Angelo Coast Range Reserve, California, USA - CZODoug2_1_08_16fungal (PacBio error correction) | ecosystem: Environmental > Terrestrial > Soil >... | reverse complement strand
ACGCTGCGGAACATGCGGTGCCAACGACAAGATGTTACGTTTTTGGGAAAAGGTGGTACGTACTTGAATCCCGATCCCCCTAAGTCGTCTAGTTTTGTGCGACCAAGGTAGAGACATTCTTTCTCCCTGGGTACCCAGACTGGCGGACTCCGTCCCTCCTATCCTCGTTCTTTCTTAACTTCAGATTCCTTTTCGGCGTGCGCTGCCCGGGCCCTCCCGACCCTTCATTTAACGGATCACTACCCGGGTTGACAGTCAGGCCTAGTTTTGTTTCCCTCCCCTGTCCCGCTGCCAACGGGGGTTTTGTTAGTACAAAGAAGGAGGCGGCGAGCGCAAAGACGGTTTGCCACATTCAGGTTTCTGTAGCCCTCTCCCCCTTCCTGCTCTCTGAAGATGGAGGGGTCTTTTTTTTTTCACGCCAGGCGGCACCACCTTAGAGTGACCCCCTGTTCAAAGAAAGATCTGTTTAGGTGTCCCCGGGAGGCTTTCTCTTCTGGCAACCTTGCAGCGGGCCCAGCCGACCATACTTAAACTCCCACCCTTTACAGTCTTTCTTGCTGTTCTTTTTTTTTTTTCCCTCATCGGGAGGGATGGCCGGTCCCCATTGATCGTTCAGGGTTTTCCGATGTCATAAAGATGCACTCGTCATGTTTTGGAGCCTTCGGGACAGCGACGTTCTCAGGTGGTGGTTCTCCCTTTAAAGGATCGCTTTTAGAATTTTGTTTTACCATTTCACAATTCCTCCAGTTTATCCACACCGCAGTGTTTTCTTCTTTCTCCCCCATTAGCGTGCATTCGAACGCAACCGAGCGGCACACAACCTGAGCTGAAATAGTGAGACGCCGCGCCCTTTGTTGTTTCCCGTGTCGGTGTGTATCTTTCCCTCCTGTAACCTTGCCGAGAAGGTAATCGGGATCGAATTCTTTTGCCTCAAGCGCTGTTAGAGGTTGGCGTGTTATGTTGCGACGTTTTCTGGTACCCTTCTGCCTCCGCTCCTCAGGTCCGCCCCCAACCGGTAACGGCAGGTCGGCCACAGTCTGAAGGCTGCCGCCTTCGCCGATACGCTTTGCCACCAGCCAGGCCTGCCACCAACACTGGTGACTAGCATGCCCTGAGGTCGTACCTGTTTTTCACTCACGAGGTGGCCGGTGTTTTGCGTTCCTACTGTCACAACCAGTTCTACTTGCTTTAAGCATTGTGCCGGCAAGAAGACCAGGTTCTTTGCCTGAATGTTGATGGATTGCCCCCCCTGAATAGGGAGACGGGTTCTTCCCCACTCCTAGAATCTTTTGTCCCTTTTGGGGTTTCGTGGATGTGTGCCGGGGTGCCCCCTTCCTCATGCTGCCCCCCCCCCCCCAGGTCCCGGAGAATGCTTAATGTAGCTCCCCCCCTTTCTTCCTTCCTTTTGTAAGCCTTTTTCCGAGGCTTGTATTAGCTTCTCGGCACTGCTTGTCTCTCCATGTTCTTCCCTCCCCTTACGGCAGTGCTATTCTCCCAGCAATGCCTTTTTGAAGGATTTGTCTCGCCTTCTCTTTAAAAGGGCTGGACCGAAGCACTCCACTACAGGCGGCGTTGTTCGCCCTTTCCGCTTTTGGGCCGTTTCGTGACGTCTCCCCTTTTTCCGCACTGGTGTAGCGAACTGCGACCGATGTCAGTGATTCCGTGGAGGGGTATGACTTGGGGTGGAGGCTGTTTGGCCGGTGGTTTCCAGATTTTTTACAGTCCCGCACTGTTCCCTCCGGCGGGACGGGAGCGATAAGTGGGACTGCGACGCGGACGCGGACCTTAACGGTCACGCCCTCAGAGTTTTCTGAGAGATGTTTTTAGGGGTGGCCGTGTTTAGTTTCTTCCCCCCCCCCCCTTTTGTCCTTTCCTCCCTGGAGCACTTAGTTTCATGCGACTGGAGATCTTTTCCCCTTTTGTATCTCCGAGTCCTAAATAAGAGGGCTGAGCTGGCGGTCCCCCACGAGCCCGGACCTTTCCATAGTTACTCCTAGTTGTGTTGTTAGAGTTTTTTCGTAGTGTTTAGCCAGCCGGCGGTTCACGCGGTCGTCTCGTCTTCTCCTCCGGGTTCTCTCCTCTACCGCAAGAGCATGAACGTGGTTCCTCCCTTCCCTGGGACTAGGGCGCCGTCTCGAACCAGGTCCGGAAAGCTCAGCTTGACCCCTCGTTCTCGGGCGTTGCAGTTTGATTTTAAGTTAAAGAGTCTCCCCCACTTTGTCGTTTCCCCCCTTCCATTTTTTTTACTTGTGCCATGGCGGTCAAACCGGTCCTTTCCTTCCCCCCCCCACAGGCACACAAGCCTTTTACTCGGCCCACAGCGCACGGTATCGAAGGGACGTGGTCGGTCTGCTACAATAGGGTAGGGGGTTTTTCACTCAGTAAGTTCTAAACGCTTATCGGCTACCTTCCCAGCCCCCCCCCTTTGATGCGGCGGGTGTCCATGCCCTTGTCGTTAGTCGATGACACCATCAGGCGGGAGGCCCGAGGAATGCTTAGTGAAGCGCCGCTGCCTGGCTGTATTTTTCGTAACGTTGAGAAGTCGAGCACTTTATCTCACAGCGCCTCGGTTGCTTACGGACCGGAAGCCCTTTTTTCGACCGTCAAGCCGCAATTTAAGACCAGGGACATCTTTTCGGCGCATCCCCGAAAATCCACGACGAGGAACAGGTATCCCCCTCGGCGCCTTTTGCGTCGACGGGAACTACTTTATAATCGTCCCGACGTTTTGGTGGCCCAATTAAGTTCCGTCGTCTTTTTGCCGTTTCGGGCGCAGGTCCAAGAAGTTTTCCTTTTCAAGTGAACGACCAAGGTAACCGCGGTGATGCAACCTGGGATACTTTGCTCGAGGTTTCGAGCACCAGCGGGGGGCGTGAAGTATCCTTCCATGGCGTGTGTTCCTCCCTTTTTATTTTCTAGGCGGCCTCCAGGAGGCATGTTTCCCCCCTCTTTCCCGTTTCCCGGGGGTTGTCGTTCTTCCGTCTCGGGGAATAGCACGCTCACGTCCTTCGCAAAATTTCCTACTTGGAAAGTCCCAGCGGACGTCCTTAGAAACCCCTCCAGGGCGATCTCTTCGCCCTTCCTACGTTTTAGAGTTTCCTCTCTTCGGCAGAGGCCCGTTTTCCGAGGCGAGTCTGTCGTATCTCTGTTTTATTAGGCTTTTTCCAGTTTCGCTTCGTGAGTAGTTACTCCGCCAACGGTTGGTTTTTTTCGGCAATGAGGGCCTGGCGGTAACCTGCTAACGATGTTCTTCTTTGATTTTGAACGGCCGGGTCTTCTTTCTCCTGGTCACCTCCTGGCACGCACCTTTCCGGCATTTTTGATGAGAGCGCACAACCGCTAGCCAGAGGGTGCTCCGGAATCCGGAAAGATGAGCCTTTCTTTTTCCCTCACCTCACTCCTCGGTACCTTTTTTTTGGATTTTAGTAGTGGCCCCCTTCTCGGTTACAGCCCGTACAAGGTGGCACCGTCCCCTGATCTGCGCAAGTGTCCCTCCTACTGAACGTGGCTATTTTACTGACAACATCTCTCTTAGAAGGCGTAGAGGTTCCCGCCAGGGAATACGATTTTTCTTCACAGCGTGTCTCGGACGGTTGCACTCAAGGTTTTGTTTTCGTCTGCGCCTCCTTTTTGACTTTGATGGAAGGCTCCACAACGGTAGGAGCTTTCATCTTGTAGTTTTGCTAGGCTTTTCACCTTGCGCAGGTACTGGTTCCCCTGACTCTCCTAGAACTCACTTTATCATTGAAAACCCTTTCGACCTTTTCTTCCTTCGGAGGGCCCCTCCTAAGGTGGACACATTTTACAGAGAACCAGGCGGCGTCTTCCCTTTCCAAGGAGAGCAGCTCTTTGGCCGCCCTGCCCAGATCACCGACGTGCCACTCTTCTCCTTCGGATCTTCTTTCGGTTTTTTTTTGGTCCCGCCCAGAACCCCCCCCGGTATTCTCTATCTCCCTTACTTTTTGTGGTTTCGAGATTTTAGACCCGTTCGGTCTGCCTTCTTTAAGAAAAGCAAACTGCCCTTTCGAAGCCGTCTTGTGTGTGAAAACTATGTCCTTTTGTACTACTGGCTCAAAACTCATTTTTTGAGCGGGATGTTCTCCGGGTTCATCGAACGTCCTGTTTCAAGTTATGGGCTACCCCTCCCCAATCCTTTTTAAGCCGCGAAGAAATGGACTCTGGGGGGTGTGGTTCAGGGCGGCTTTTCTCCCCCGTGGGGCGTTTGGTGAAGGACGTGCTCACGTTTTTTACCTTCCCTATCACAACGGGGAGGAATTGAGACTCACCCTTTTTGTTACAAGTTCCACGCTCCATCTCGCAGTCCAGTTCCCCAACAGAACCCCGTTGGCCCTCCGGGCTCTATCCAAGCCTTTCTTTAACAGTTTTGCTGGTTTTTGACTACGGACCTTTCCTACGCTTTCGGGGTGCGAAGGAGGCTGGCGTCCCTTCCTACCCATTGACCAGCTCCATTTTAGACTTGGCACCCCCTTTTTTGCTGTTTCCCCCCTTTCCCGGGGAAAGCCTTCCCCCCAGACTAGATATAGCCAAACCACTGTACCGTTTTCGTCTCCCGCCAGCGTTCTTTTACATCGGGTCTTCTGCCGGCGACCCCATGCTCTTAGATGTTTTTGCAATTTATGAGCATACCGCACGTGCCGGTGGTCTGTTCCACGTTAGATATTTTTTGCGACCTTTTTTTCCAGACGTGTGGAGAATCTCGGCCGCCGACACCGCTTTGGTCGTCCTTGAGTCCAACGCAGCTCCATTCTTTCCCCCACCTAAGAGTGTTTTTCTAGAGTCCCCTTGACGCCCGGACCGCCACGGCCTTTCCCCCCCCCTTACCCTTTGGCCTGTGCCGTTTACCTGCCCTGCGCCCTTTTTTCCGTGACGGTCGTGAAGGTTTCGAGGTAACTCGAACACTTTTAAATCCGACGGCATGGTCCCTGATCTTTGCCTCTCCTTTTGGTGATTCGGCGTGATTGGTTTGGTTGTCCTTGCCGGCTGCCGGGCCTCGCCTCAGAACCCCCGGTGGGCCCGGAACCTCCAAAATTTCCGCAAGTCTGGCAGCCAGTCCTTTTTCATGCGAGACCGCGCCCCCCCTCTTTCCGGAACTCATCAAACTATTTTTTCTTTCTGATCCTCTTTCAGGTGACCCGTTTTGGCTAACGATCACGGGGTTACACGGTTCCGTTTCCACCCGTTTTTCCTCTCTTCCAGATGCGTAGACTTTTTGAGAATGTTGCTTTTCGACGACAAGGGGAGTTCCCTTTGTTCTCCTTCTTCTTCCATACCGGCGCCGAGGGTTTTCCCGGGTCGGGGATTTAGTTTTGAGGGCCTTTTTTCTCTGAATAACTTTCACGGTGGCGCGAACTTCCTTTCCGTCGGTCAGTTGGAAGGTCGTAGAGTCGCGGATTGTATTCGCTGGAGACCCTTTGTTTGTCCGGCCTGGACAGGAGGTCTAAAAAACCTCAAGGTTATGCGGAAGATAGGTTTCTCCCATTTCATTCCTGGTTGCCCGTATGGTTCTTACTATCCCGACCAACCGGGCTGGTTTCCCTTTCAAGTTACCCATGAGGGAGGTTTTTCCTCCAGTAAGGTGGGCGTGGTCAAGTGATAGTGTACATCCACCTTCTTCCGGGTTCTCCCTTCCTCTCCACCTTTTTCTGCAGGTGATTTTTTTTCCTTGCTCTTGTTTTTTTTCTTTGTGGAGGAAAGATTAGGTGGACTCTTCTTTCGCCCACGGTGTCGCCGGCTTTTTTTTTGATGATAAGGTGGTTTCCACTGACGCGGTCCCCTGCTTCCCCCTCCCCGGCCCGCCCCGGCCGAGTTTTTTTGAGCTGTGTCCGGGGTTTTCCTTGAGGAAGGCGGGCCTCTTCTCTCATTTAGGACGTTCATGAGAATGGTCGGGAGTCCTTCCCTTAGCTAAGCTCCCCCCCCGGCCTCTTTTTCTTTTTCTTCCCCGAGCCTCACCCGCTTATTTAATCCCTACCCGTTGGTTTTCGCTGCGGCTAGTTTTTCGAGCTCTTTTTCAGGTTTACGAAGGAGCTAACGGAGCTCCAGAGCCTCAGTTCTCATGTCCTTAGTTTTTCCATTCTCTGCCTCGGGCACGATTTATCAAAGGAAACTTCCCGGACATCTCGCCCGACCCCGTTTCTTTTTCTCTTTAAGTCGCGGAGTCTAATTCCCTGTATCTGGATCACCCGCCTTTTTTTTGTCTGTTTTTCAGGGGACACGGCTCTTTTTTTTTTCCATGCAAAACCCCTACCTCCCACACTGAGCAGAGGCCCAGCGCCCTTTCTCCTACGCCCTTGTAGTTCTCATGTATAAAAAACTTCTCGTCCTTTTTCTAGTTCTTCTCACGGTGCATTAGAGTCTCATCCCTCCCAATTTCGTGCGTCGGGTACCATTCCTTGGTAGGATCGTAGCTAGCGGTCGGGCCTCCCCCTATTCTTCTGTGCGAATCGGCCGATCCTCCTTTCCTGGCGTAGGGTCTTTCAGAGCGAATCCGACGAGCCAGGCTCCGCGCCTTTTCCGCTCTTTCCAGGAAGCACGGTTTCTCGTCCCATTCCTCTTCATTTTCTGCGCAAGGACATGTGCGGCAGCCATTTTCCCTCAGACCCGCCCAGGACTTTTAGTTCGCCCCGGTGTTATCACCCGATGTGTCCTTTGTGATCATTTTCCTCTTGCGCTCCCCCGTTTCTTCCCGGAACGTTGGGACGGGGCTCCCCTTTTTTGTTCCTTACCTAACTACCCCCCCTTGCCCTACTGGTTCCAAAGGTTCCGTACCTTCGAGGTTCCCTAGATAAACCGTTCGGTTTTCGACGTAATTTCTTTTTTTTTGCCCGGTATCTGCGCATTCGTTGCTGCAGGTAATGCGTGGCCGCCTTCTGACCTTTGTTTTCCTTCCTGGGGAAATTCCTGACGGTCGAGCTAACGCCTATCAACCAGCAACAGTCCGACATTTTTCCTTTTTGGCGTCCCACTGATCAGCGACCCTATTGCCTTCCTCCCCGGTCGGCACGGTGAGTGTGCCGGCGTCTTGGTAATTAAGAAAGCACGGGGCGATTTCTTTTCTCTGAAACGACGTTGGGTTGTGGGTTGCCTTTCGCCTTCTTTCTCCCTAGCTCCTAGACCGCCCTTTGAGTTTTTTTGTTTGCCGTAGGTTCGGTGGTACTCAATGACAGGCTTCGTTTCCGCATTCTGCTCCTTTTAATTTGACAACACGTTAGTTCCCTGCGTAAGCTAGATTTCCGCACCGGCGCTTGCTTTTATAGAGAGGCGCAAACGCGCCTCTCTCCTTCTGTGAGACCTTCTTTCAATCTGTCCCCGCTTCCTCCCTCCCCCGTCTGCGTATTCTGATATTGGTGGAGGTTTTTTTCACCAGGAGAACGTCTAGCGTCCTTTCCCTGGGTACGGTAAAAGGTTTTTCCTTTGACGACTTGCCTACCTTCTTTTTCCCCCCTAAAGAGCGCTTCCGAGACGGCCGGCTATCTGCCCCGCGCGCCTTCTTTTTTTCAAATATTTGGAGTTTCCCTGACGTGTCCACCCCCCAGGAAGGGTTGCTTCTTGACTCCTTTTTCCTTTCCCCTTGTACGGAACCTCCACCGGGAGGATCTTCATTCACAGCCCCTTTTCTTTTTAGGTCAAGCGAGGCCGGCGCTCCCCTGCCTCCGCTAAGTCATTTTTATATTCAAGCAGACCACTTCTTCTTCCTTGTCGGTGAGAGTCAGATCTTCAGGTCGTTACCAGGTACGGTTCGAAACCAGTAATTGCTTCAACGGCGAGCACCGGGACCCTTTCCGCAGCCGTTTCCGGTTTTAGTTACAGATTCCCCCCCTCCCGGTTACACCGCCTTTCGGGTGGAGTGCTTGGGATAGGCTTTGTCCCAGTAACGACAACTGTTTTCATCTCTTTTCGTTTTTCTCGAGATACCAGTCGGGTGGCCCCCCTTTGCTCCCACGCCCGCAGTATAAGAGGTCTGTGTGCACGTTTGTCGGTGTCTTGTACTCAGGAGGCAGGACGTTGTCTCGCATGTGTAGTTTAGGCAGTTTTCCGCCTCCTTTTTTTTTACTTTTACCCCGTTAGCCGTCTCCTTACTCCGCGCCGGACGACCTTGCAGAATGGAGGGCTTCCGTGACTTTCTTTCTTTGGCCGTGCGTTTCTTTTTCAAGACCCGAGCCCTTTTTCCCTCCTTCTCAGAGCTAATTACCCTTTGCTGCGCCGGCGCGCTCCCCCCCTTTTTAGTAGAACGGTAAATGCAATTTCTGACCGACGTCATACCTTGCCTTGGGTTCGCTTCAGAGGTGGCCCACGGCTTCTCTTTTGCAGTGTTCGTTCGTCCGCGCCTCGGGGCTTTCCCTTCCCCAGGAGGCACGGTTTTCCCTTTGACCCAGGTGCCACAGTTTTGAGTTGGCACCGAGGTTTTCCTTACTTTGACGTTTTTCCGCCGACCTCGATACAGCCACTTCCCAATGTACCGACCTTCGCTTTTCCGGAAGCCTTCATCGGGACGGATTGACCGTCTTCCCCCCTCCCCCGAGGGATTTGGAGAATTGACTTGCCCTTCCCTTGGGGCCCGCCGGAGGTGTTTTAACCTTGGACGTTTTTCGCCCTTTTTTTTTGATGTCCAACGGTCTCTTTTGTCTACGTGTTAAAGAATTGACCTTCCGAGGTTTGATCAAAACAACGCCCTGATTCCGTCTGTATAGGCTGACCGGACCTCTCCCTTCCCTCCCCTTACCCCGCTTTCTAGGTGATGCGACGAAGCGCCTTTTTTTCTTCAGTGCCGGTAGTGAATCCAGCTAGGCCCCGAACAAAAGTTCCGGCCTTCATAGGGGACTATTGGTCTCTTTGCCTCGAGCTTTTCGAGGGGTCGGTCGGCGTTCATTTTTTCGAGTGCTCCTGTTTCGCGATCCCCGGGAAGAAGTGACCCGCCCCCCCCCCCCCAGTCCCGTGCATTGACCAGTCCCGGCTTTCGGACTTGATTGCGACGGATACCGACAAACGCCTGGTTGAAACCTGCTTTTTTCTTAGAACTGCTAGGACCCGGGTGGCACTAACGAAGGTTGGGTCCCTTTTCTTCAAGGTACGCCCCCCAGTTGTCGGCCTGCTCTTACGAACCCTTGAAATCCCCCTCCGTTTATAGAAAGTTGATGCATGCCCGAACTTTTTTTTTCCGGATCCGGGTGTTGCAGCCCTCGGGTCTTTCCTTCGCGATTGATTGGTCCGTTTCTTTTTTTCTGTGAGGGCGGGGTAGAACTTTCCGGGGCGGGCGCAACATGCTTTCTGTGTGCTAGAAAATGGAGGCCGGAGTTTTGCAGTGCTTTGGCGAGTTGTTTGGATAGGGATAGTCCCCTTCTTTTCCCGAGCTTTTGTGCGCACTACCTACCCGGGAAGAGTCCTCTGAGGGAGATTCGAACCGCAGCTCGTTCTGTTTTCCTTTTTCACTTCTTTTCCTCTCCGTGGAGTGCGACCACGGGCTTTTCGAAGCGAAAAGACAGTGATTTGATCCTCCGATCGCTCTGCCAGTTCTCGTGTTTGCCACACCTTCTCTGATTTGGCAGGTTTCAAGTTTTTCGTGAGCACCCTGGGAGGGTTTTTTTTTCTCGAGTTGGGCCGGTTTTTAAGGCCCCGCTCCCCGGTTTTTCAAATCTTAGGGCCCAAGTTCTTTTCCTTTGTGATGTTTTGGTGGAAGGGTACGCGCACGAGGGGTACTCCTCTTACACCTAGCCTCGGGGGGGGGGTGGTTTTTCTCCGGAGGTAGGTAGCCGACGGGGAGGGTTATTCCTTTTAGGCAGGAGGAACCGGGGCGAGTCCGTTCCCCTTCTCCCGTTCTTTGCTGTGATGTACCCACGTTGAGATAGATACCTTTCTTTGTTGTTGTTAGAAGAGATTCTTGTCTGTCTTGTTTTCCACTCAAAGTGCCGGCGAGTCAGGTAAGGGCATCGGAGATCCTTGTTTCCCCCCCTTCAATTGCCTGTTACCCCTTTTTTGAGACTAGGGCCGCCTCTCCCAACGGACCTTTCCTTCTCCTCCCCACCGGCGCGGGGCGTGTTAGAGTGTACGTGGTCTCCCCTTCCATGGCTTCTTCTTTCTCCGTAAGGAAGGAGAGACACGTTTCCCTTTTGAGTTCGTCAACCCGGAACGGCTTTCCAACGGAAGCTTTCCCTCCCCCCCTCTTTTCCTGGCCACCACCGCGAGGTTTTTCATCTGCCGACGTTTTCTTTTTTCTGTCTAAAAATTTCTTAGAAGGGTGATAACTCTTAGGAACGCCACGTCTAGTTTTAAACAATACCGCCGTTTCTTCTTTTTCCCCTCAAGTTGGTCTTTTGTATCCACTTGGTCGGGCGCCTCTTTTCCATTGGACGAGATCGATCAGTCCTTCCTTTTTGTAGGTCGAAACTGCTTTCCCGTCCGTTCTATCCCTGGAGATCTCCAGTTGCCCCGGCCCTCCCCCTTCTCCTTCCTCTGCCGCCCTTTGATATACAGTACGCCGCACTTGTTTCGCGCAACGTCTTTTAGCGACAGGCCTTCAAGACCTCCACGACACGGGCTCGCGTTCCCTCGAACCGCACCACCAGTCTTTTTTCCCTCTTTTTGGGTACCAAAATGAGTATCACCGTCGCTTGACCGCAACCCCGTTTGGGAGAAGGAACACTTTTTTCCTTCAAGTGCCGACCGGCCACTTTTCTCCACCCGGGGAGCTTTTTCCTTTACTCTTTGGCATGTGAGTTAAGTCCTGGCTGTTTGCGCTGGTTGAGCATGAGGCCGAGGGGACGGCCCCTTTTCCGTGCTTTTTCCCGGTTTGGGTTTGACGGTTCCTTTCTTAACGTGAGATTTCCTTTCTCTTTCACCAGCCAGCGACTAAAGCGACCCTTGTCGGGCCTCCTGGCTGATCCCGGCGAGTTCGCGTTTTCGCATTGACAGTTTGCCTCCCGGAACGCCATCCTTGGTCGGGAATTGTTCCCCTTCTCCGTGTTTTTTGTAGGTGGTTCCTTTTCTATGGCGAGATTTTTTCAAGCAAACGGAGTGTTGGAGCCATGTTTTCTTCTTTCTTTGGCTCACGGATACTCGGTGGCAGGATGGCGGATCTGCCCAACTGGTTCCATATTCTCTTTTACTGGAGTTCACTACAAAACCACCCCCCCCCCCCCACACCCTTCGTCCATGGTTATCTTCCCTTCGGCGCTTTGTGTCGACTAGGCCCATTAGAGCCACCGCTGACGCATACTTCCCCCTGGTAGGTTCTATCGGAGTGGTATGGCAAGGCGCACTCCCCCACTTCCTCCTTGTCAGGCTACATTTCTCTGGCTGGCCCAGGTTTTTCTCTGAAAGTTTACATGGCTTTCGTGCCGTCCGCTTTCTCTTCTCGGCACGGACGATTATTCCCCTCTCCTCCCCTTCTGCTTTCACCTCGTGTAGTTACTTATCCGCAGTTCCCTTTTTTTGTAATTAGCTAGTATGAGTGACTTCAACGACACACTTGCGGCGCGCCGGCTCCCACGGTAGTTCGAGTGTCCCCTTTCAATTTCTTCGGGAAACTTCACGCGCGACACGCTCCTCAAATGGAGAGTAAGCCGCACCCAGGAGGATGGTCAGCCTTTTTTACGTGGTGTTCCCCCTGCCCCTTCCCTCACCAGCTTTTGAAAGTCTTTCGCACCGTCGGCAGTTCGTGCCCCCCGAATTAGTGTTCCCTGCCCTTCAGCCCCTCATAAACGACGGTTTCCCCCTCGTCCTGCCGATCTGGCGTTTTCTTGGTTGCTCGGGCCTGGCCATGCCCGAACGGTGCTCTATTTTCCCCTCAACGGGTTTTTTCTTTTTTCTCTGATAACCTGTCTTTGACAAGAGACCTCCCCCCTCCCCTCAACCTCTTCGCCGTCTTGTTTTGAAAGTGTACTCGTGGAATGTTCTACTCGGAGGAGGAGTTGGTGAAGAAGGTCGCCTTCCCTTATTTCTCCTCCTGGTTCGAGGTCCCTTGTGTACCCCCGCCTTTTAGTTTATAACGTCTAAATTCCTTCCGTTTTTTGGAATAAGCATTGTGCATTTCGTCTTGCGTCTCCCGGCCATGGCACGCTTGTGAGTACCCGTTGCAAGACGTTCCCTACAAGTGGTGCAGAGACTCCCCCCCCCTTTTGCGGTTTAACAGCGTACACGCCACGGCGGAGCAGGACGTTACTCAACCTCCCTTTGGGAAATCGGTAAAAGACGGTTTCGTCATTGCGGAGCGTTGTCTCTTTTTCCTCTTTCCGGCTTAGCGAGCATAGGGTACTTTCCTTCATTCCGGTCCACTTTTTTTGTCCTGGTCCCCCTAGTATCTGGGTTACCTTTCCCCCAAGTTCCCGCCGTTACCTGAGTGTCCCTCCGACGATATCCTCACCGTCCACCTGTACCGATGCCCCGTTTTCCCCCCTTAGATCTCGAAATAGGGGATTGGCCTTTGAACCATGCCCAGCCCCCGGTGGCACTTTTTCCCCCTTTCTTCTGTGAGGACTCCTAAGACTCCTCCGATTCTTGAATCCCATCTCCCTCTCTGACATTCTCGATTTCTGACGTGACCATGCCCTTCCCTTTCCACCACCACCGCCGTGTGGGTTGATGAGCATACTCGGCGCCCGACGTCCTCTCCTGTCCCACCCTAAACGGAATTGCACGTTCGGCTCCGCCGCTTTCGGGTATTGACGTGACTTTTTTTCTTGCCCTCTACACGTGCCGTTTTTTCCTTCCCCTTACCAGTTGTCAAATTTGATTATTCTTTGACCAGCTCTGGTCGCTCGGTTCGATGATTTGTGTTGGAGAAGGAGGCTCGATGCCTCAGGAAGGAAATTCTTTTACCAACCTTTTCCCCTGAAAATCTTCCAGTTCCCTAATGGCTTCCCCCTTCCGTCCGACTTGCCCAAACCAGCCCTTGACTGCTACGCCTTTTTATACCTGCTTAACTGCGTTCTTTTTTACATTTTGGCATCCCGGTGGCACGGTGTCGTTCACGTTCCCCCCTCCCCCCCTGTGTTGAACCTGCGTCCCGCACGGTGCCGCCCCACCTGGACGATGTTCTGAGTCATTGTTTCTTTGCCTGACACAGACCTTTGTTTCGGCCAAAGGATGGCTCCCGTGCTCCTCGTGCTGTCCTCTAGTTATTAGTGGGTAGTTCGGGGCCGCCCCTTCCTTGTGCTGTATTTTTTTTGCTGGGCTCCTCGGTGGCCGGTTTTAGTCCGGTCTATTTTTCCCTCTTTCTTTGCTCTCGCTTTTCTTTCTTTTCCCCAGGAGCCTGGACCCTCCCCTGTGTCAAATACGAAATTGCTTTCTCCTTCTGTGCGTCTAGCAATTAAATTTTTTCTCATTCCTTTTGGCGAAGATCCTCCCCCCACGGGCTGGACCGTTAGATTCACGCCATGCGTTTGTTATTGCTGCTCCCATTTCGGTGTTCTTCATTAACTTTTCGTGTACAGCCTTTTCTCTGACTCGGTTCTGCTGACTGCTCCCTTTTCTTTCGCTTTTTCACCGTGGGCGCGTGTGTCTTTTTTAGGCTAGGTGTCGGAGGCTGGGTTTGGTGCCCGGCCATTTGCGTTTTCCCCCTCCCATTTTGACACGTGCCCCCTCGTCTAGAAGGTTTTTCTTTTTGAGCGCGACCAGTTGTGAGCAGAGTCCACGCGTATGAACGGAACGGCCTTTTCTTCTTGGGAGGACTTTTGTGGTGGCCGTGGGGGTGGAGAAGAGGGCGGTACGTCTTTTCTTCCTCTTTCATGACTGGTCGGCTTGAGGAGGCCAATGGAGCGCCTAGTCCTGTCCCCTTGACCGCCGTGGATTTTGTCGGTCCCCCTTCCTTCCCGAACTTTCAATATACTCTTTTACTCCTCTTTTTTTTCGGAATTCTTTGTAGGTCTTTGGGACCGCCTTTCCTCCCAGTTCACGGGTAAGTGACTCGGTTCAAGGGTTCTATCCCTTTCTCTTCTCCCATGAAACTTCCGTTTCGATAGGGAAGCGTCTCACACGGCCACCCTTCCCGGCCAGCTCCTCCAAATGGCTAGGGCTCTCCTCCTTCAGGATGTTCCCGTTCGCCGTCCACGCCTCTCTCCCAGGACAGGATCCCAGCGTTTTTCTCCCTTTTTTTTCCCCCCAGGAAGCTGGCTGGCCAACCGGCCACCACCGCCACGAGCGTATTGTAACAAAAACGAACAGGTAATAAGAGAAGTGTTTTTCTCCCGTATGATCACCACCTTTTCTATGTTGAAAAGACTTTCCGTCCTCCATCGTAGCTTTTGCATTACACTCATTCGTGTACTGCGGCGGGTTCCTTTCGTTTTTCCACGGTCTATTAAATTTTCATTTTAGGTTCTCCAGTTTATAATTTACCTGGAGATGACATTTTTTCTGCCATGTTCCAAGACTGTTCTTTGCACTCCGCTGTTTAAATTTTCTTTTCTCTTGAGATTATCCAGCGCAAGGCCAGCGTCGACTTCATGACACTTTGACGCCCGGGAAGCCAGTTCCCTCAGAAGTGACGCCCGGTTGGCCGGTCCGAGAAGACCCTCTGCCAACATCCCTCCCTCCTGACAATGGACAGCACTCGGTTTAGAGTGACCGGTGGCGAACACCCGGATTGTCCCCTCTTGTGATCAGGTCCCCATAACTACGGGAGTCTTTTTTTCGTATTGAATGAAAGTTTTCCTTCGCCGAAAATTTCGAGGACAGCTTGAAACGACACACCCTGCCACCGCTTGTCTGAATACATCGTGTACCCTCTCTTTTGAAACCAGGCAGCTGCCTTTTTTGGATGTTTTCCTCTATCCGGCACTTTTTAAGCCATGAGGACTTTTTTCCTGACCAGTTCTTTTCCCGGTGGTCCTCTCGGCGGAAGTCTTTTATTCCTCTTTCCCCGGAGCTTTCCTTTTTGTGGACCACGAAATCCGACCCTCCCCCCAGATCCGCGCGGAAACTCTCCCTTTCGAAAGTTTATCGGTCCTGTTATGGACCCTTCCACCGACGTTTCAAGCCCGGTTGGGCTTTCCTTCGGAAAGGACGAGCAGTTGTTGGACGCTTTCGGGTTGCTGTGTACGGCGGAGCCTATTTCTCCTCCTACCCACCCCCGGCCGTGGTGGTTTCCCCCCCAGCAAGGATCGGTCTCTGTGGTTATGCGACTAGAGAAGTTGCCCCCTTCTTCTGATTTCGGCTCCACCACGGCGGCTTTTTTAGGGTATAGGCGGGCCCCTCCAATTCATTTTGATTTCCTCAGGCGCCCACTGCGCCGCCTTTCTCAGTTTTTTTAGACTCATCATGTTTGAGGTCCTCTCCCTCTGACGAACAGAAGGTCGTTACCTGTTCCTTTTCTTATCGGAGGAGGTCTGTGGCCTTTCTCGCGTTCCAACGCGCAGCCCGTTGTGTACACGGCTCACCATGGCTGGTTTCCCCCTTTCTTCGCCGACGCATGCCCTCTGCCGGCAGCGTCCCCTAGAGCAGAGCGTTTCCTAGGTGCCCAGCGGGCCTTTGCCGGGTTTCTCTCCTCCTTATTTGACGCCGGGCTTGTTTTGAGTACTTGCGCGCCTTTGACAGTTGAATTCGCCCGATGCTAGTGGCCAGCCTGGTTTCTTCTGTTTACAACCGTGAGCACGGTCTTTTGCCCCTTCCTCCTTTCCTCTGCAATGCACGGGCTTTTAAGCCCGACCAGGCGGATTTTTTCCCCCCCCTTCTTATGTTACCCGACTTTCTGTGGCACAGGTCTTTTGCCCATGCGTTTTAATTAGTCGCGCACCGTCTTCCCAGTCTTTAGAGAGTTGGCACTCATTCTCAAAGGATAACCAGACGACGGTGCTTTGTTAGATCTGGAGGGCGGTGTGGTTCGGCTTCTCCCCTCAC
>Ga0179593_1670617_pt1 | contig 15850 bp, 30 predicted proteins | sample CZODoug2_1_08_16_FD_185931 | JGI IMG/M metagenome (GOLD analysis project Ga0179593, IMG submission 185931) | Vadose zone soil fungal communities from Angelo Coast Range Reserve, California, USA - CZODoug2_1_08_16fungal (PacBio error correction) | ecosystem: Environmental > Terrestrial > Soil >... | reverse complement strand
CCTTTACTCTAGTTTTAGCAGGAACGCCACCCCATTTGCTTTTGTCTTGCACTTTTTAATGATGCCCCCTCCTTCTCCCTTCAAGTGCACGTGCACTGGGAAATTGTTTTTTTACAAGGTTTTTGCACACAGTGGGTTTCTAGGACCAGTGGTCTGTCCCCCTCTCTTCCTTTTTGCCACTAATTTCGACCTTGAGGTAGTAACTGTGTCCTCTTGCGCGCATGCCATCCCCTTTCCGGTAATGGTTTTTTTCAGGTTTCTTTCCAGCTTTTCAATCCGCGGTCCCTGTATTCCCCCCTTTTTTCGTCTTTCCCCTGTCGCGCAACGCATGCAGCCTTTATTCCGGTTTGATAGTAGAACCAATTTATTTTACGAGATGGCCGTGACTTTAGTCGTGATTGCACCCCCCGGCTGCGGTGAGTTATCCGAGCCTTCCTTGTTTAATTTTTAGTCCCCCCCCTTTTCTTTTTTAGTTCGCTTCTTCTATTGACGGGTTGTTTTATAGCTCGGTTTCTTTTTTTGTGATTGCTTTTTAGCCAATTGTGTTATCTATTTTCCTTTTTTTCGAACTTTTCCTTTTTCGCATCATCCTTGCCTTTCGAGCAAGCCCAGTCATCCTGACCAGTGAGCGTAAGCTTCTCAATAATATCACATGGACGTACCCTCCCCCTCCTCTCCTCTTATTTTTTCACGGCCCGGCTGTTTTTCCAAGCGCCGTTGAATTTCTCTGTCGCTTGTCTTGAGTCAAGATCCTTCAGCCATTCCGTGACTTTCCCTTCTCTCGGGATGTCTCCCCAAGTCGTTGTCGAATTCCTTTTGCGAGTTGACCTAAAATCACCTACGAATCTTATTTTCCGGGATTCATCCTTGTATGTCCTCAACAAAAGGACCCATCCCACGAGAAGTTATACTTTTACCTCCAGGACTAGTTTCCCGCTCTCCGCTCGGACACTACTTTGAATCTCTTATCGTTGATTGCGTCGCCTTGAAGAGAACTCGCGTCCCCGTTGATGCTCGATTAAAATATTCTTGCGGCGTGCCCTCCTCTTTTACCTTCCTCGCTCCGAACTTGCCTGAGAGTCAGCTATTTTGGCCGCCCTGTTTTTTTCCCTGAGCGGTAGGTCACGTTGGCTCTGATTTTTTTCCAACCACGGACTCGAGGAGACGACCTTGGCGCTGAGCGTTTCAATTTTTTGGTTCCTTCTTGAAGTTCATGCGAGTACCCTTGTCGTAGCCTTCAGCCTCCTATGCTCGCATGACTCCCTCCCTTTTTGTTTTTCGATGTAGCAACGTCGTCCTAAAGAGGTTTATGTTGTCGTCGAGCTTGTGGCGGCTGTCATCATGACCGTTTTGTCTCTTAAACTTCTTTACCCTGCCACCATCTCCCCCTCCCTTCACCCCCTATCCCCCCACCCCCCCTCACCCTCCTCCCCTCCCCATCCTACCCCCCCCACCATCCCCCCCCCTCCCCCCTCCGTCTCCCCCCCACCTCCCCCCTCTTCCTCAGCCCCCCCCTCATTATCCACCTTACCCCCCTCCCCCCCCGCACCTCCACTCCTCACCCGTGCCCCCCCCCACACCCTCGCTCCCACCCCCCCCCCCTCTCCCTATTCCCCTTCTACCCCCCTTCCGCCACTCCCCCCGCCCCACATAGCTCCTCCCCCCCCCCACTACCCCCCCCCTCCCACCCCCCCCCAACCTCTCTCCCCCCAGCCCCTCCCTCCCCCCATCCCCCACCCCTCTCCTCCCCCCGCCCCCTCCTCACTCCAACACGCCCTTCCCCTCCCTCTTACCTCCTCCCCTCATCACCCTCCTTCCCTACCCTCCCCCCTACCCCTCCCCCACCCCCACCTCACCCCGCCCACCAACTACCCCTGTCACCCCCCACCCCCCCACCCCCCCCCCACTATCCGCCCCTCCCCCCCCCCCCTCCTCCTCCCCCGCCCCCCTCCATCTCCATCTTCCCCCTCCCCCTTTGTACCTACCCCCCCCCCCTCCTCTCTCCCCCTCCCCCCACCTGCCCTCCCCCTAACTCCCTCCCCCTCGTCCACCACTCCCCCCTTCCCCCCGCCCCCCGGCCCTAACCCCCCCCCCCTCCCCTTCCCCCTCCCTCCCACCATCTCAAACTCCCCCCCCCCCGCCCCCACCCCCCTCCCCTCCCCTTTTACACATACTTCGCTCCCCCCCTCCCTCTTTATCCATCCCCCCACCCTCTATCCTTCCTTGCCACTCCCCCCCCCCCCCCCCCCCCTCCCCCGCCCTTCCCACACCCCCCCCTCCCACTCCCACACCTTTCCCCCCCACCCCCACCCTCCTCTTCATCCCTTCTTAACCACCCCCTTTGCCCCCACCTCCCCTCACCCCCTACTACATCCTCTCCCCCCCCCCCTCCCCCCCTTTTCCCCTTCCTCCTTCTCCCCTTCCCCACCCTCCCTCTCTAACCTTCCCCCCTCACCCCCCCCCCCCCCCCCCCCCCTTTATATTTATCCCCACCCCCCGATTGTACCTCTCCCCCCTCCTCTTTCCCCCCGCTCACACCCTCCTCTTCACAACCCCCCCACCTCCCCTTTTCCCCCTCTCACTCCCCCCAAACCCACCACCACACCCCGCCTCCCGCCCCTCCCCCCCCCCACCCCTCCCCCCTTCCGCCCCCCCCCCCCCCCACTCACCCCCCCTCACTTTTTCCTTCCCACCTTCCCTACCGCCCTACCCCCTCCCACTCCCCCCCCTCCTTGCCCCCCTTCTCCACCCCCCCCCTCACTCCCCCTCTTCCCTCACACTTCCCTCCTCCCCTCGACCAACTCCTCTCCCCCCTCCCCCTCCGACTCCACCCTCCTACCACCCCCCCCCCTGCTCTTCCCCCCCTCTATCTCCCCTCCCTCCCCCCACCCCCCCCCCCCCCCCCACCTACCTGACTCACCTTTCCCCCCCTCCCCCCCTATTCTATCCCTTTTCTCCCCCCCCCCTCCCCCTCCTAACCCCCTTCCCCCCTCTCCCTCCCTTCCCTCCCTCTTCCCCCACCCCTCATACCCCCCCCCTCCCCCCTTCCCCCCCCGCTCCCACACACACCTTCACTCCCTCCCCCTCCTCCCGTTCCCCCCCCCTTCCCCTCCCTCCTCCCCCCCCCCCCCATTATTTCCTCCCCCCCCCCCTTTTCCCCCACCCCCCCCATCTCCCACCTCCTCCCCCTCTACCCTCTCCTCCCCCCTTTCGCCACCCCATTCCCCCCCCCTCCCTCCTCCTCCACCGACACTCCCCCCCCCACCCTACTCCCCCTTGTCTACTCCTCCCCCCACCACCCTATCCCCCTTCCCCCCCCCCCCCCCCTACCCTACCCACCCCCCCCATCCCCTCTCTTCCGTCTCCCCGCTACCCCCCCTCCCGTGCTCCCCCCTTCACCCCCCCATTCGCCCCCCCCCCCCTCACCCCCTTTCCCCCCACCACCATCCTTCCCCCCCCCCTCCACCCCCCCCCCCCACCCCTCTCTCACCCCTCCCCCCCCCCACATTCCCCCCCCCCTTCTAGTCCTTCCTCCACTACACCACCACCCACCCTCCTCTCCCCCACCTCCCCCCCTCCTCCCCCCCCACCCTACCTCTTTCGTCTCGGAGGCCCAGCTGGCGGCCGGACGCGCCCTTTTCTATAGAAAGTTCCCTCTCACGAAACTATGAATATTTTACGGGACTCAACCTCCGAAGTTCAATTTGCACCGAGATGTCCTTGTCGCCGTCGTTGGTCCTTCCCCAATTTATAGTTGTCTCTGGTATGAACGGTGGTTGAACCCTCTCTTCGGCTGCTGTTTCTCTCGGTCCCCCCCTTAGCTGCACCGCTTTCCTTTTCGATGATTGGGTTCCCCCTCTGATAGGGTTTTTCCCTTTTCTCGGGAGATGTAGCTTCCCCAGTCTACTTGTTGAATGTCCCACATAACTGTGCTGAGTAGGTTATCGCCTTAGCGGCTATCTTTTTCCAGAATAAGTGATCCTTCCCATTGTTTTTTACACCGTCCCCCTCGCAGTTCCACATCACCGGTTTTGCTTCTCGAAGAGATTTTTCGCAGTCTGTCCGGTCCTTGTCCGCCCCCCTCCCCCCCTTTTAGCAATTAGTACGCCTTTTTTCCCAACGACGACAGGCGTCGTGAAGGCCTGGTGCTTCAGTGCCTCCTTTTTCCTGATTCTCTCCGGCCGAGTCCTGTCGTCTCTCACCTGGCCTTAAATAGTCAAAAGGCGCGTCCTCTTCCTCGTGGAAGACTTGTTTTTCGCAGGTAGGGCAAAGATTCGTTGCACTCTTCCCGACCAGCCTGGGGGGTTGGTTCCCACACCGCAACCTGCCCCCGTAAGACGACTTCGATCCCCACCCGCTCCCTCCAGTGCGGGCCGGGTACACCGCTTTACATTTGCCGCCAATCGCGCAGAGGCGGTTAGAACTCATCGCCCTTCGCCTTGTTTCCCGTTTCTCGCTCTCTTTTCTTCTATAATCCGTGGGTTGTGGTGGATCTCGACCCCTTGTACCCCGTGGTGTTTTCCGAGTGACCTAGTACTTCCTTCTCCAGCATGTTTATGCTGGGGCTTTCCATCCCCCCCACCTTCTCCCCCCCCCCCAACCATCTCCAACCTCCCTCATCACCCCCCTTTTCTCCCACCCACCCCTTTCAGATCTCTCTCCCCCCCTTCCCCATGCACACCCTTCTTTCCCCCCCCCCCCCCGACCTACCTCCCCCTCCCCTCCCCTCCTTTCCCTCTCAACTAATCTCACTCCTCCCCCCTTCCCCTCCCCCCTACACTCACGGTCTGATTAGTTTGGGTTCGAGAATTGACTTTTCTTGGTTCACGACCCTTTACCCCCGGGCTGGGTTCTGCGGGATAAGCCACCCTTCTGTCATGGGATCTCCTCAGCGTCCTTACCCCCCTGGCAATCAGCTGATCGGTTTCATTCTTTTGAGAGACAAGATCGGGTCTCGGAGGTCCGCTATCCCCCAATGAGATTCGCTCCCCTTTCCTCGTCCCGACCTGCCCTAAACGACCTGGCGTCACTGGCTAGTCGGTGGACTCCTTCACTCGCCGTTTGTCCCCCCTTACGGACCGCTTCGACTACTCCGGCCTCACCCCCATTTCCTTTTCTAGTTCCCAGATTTAATAAGTTTGTGATACTCGCCCCCACATCAATCCCGTGTATATACACACTGCTCTCTGGATCCTCCCTTTCCCCTACCCTGAACCTTTATGCTTAAACCTCTGAAGTTTCTTGTAGAAGCTCCTGGTTACCCCCCACCCACACTTCCCTGCCCCCTCCCTCCATTCCCTTCCCAACCGACTCCTCTTGTCAGGCAACCCAATCCGCATGTTCGCAAGGGACCAAATGCTTCTCATTGGTTTCCTCCATCGAATCGACTATACCCATTTTCATTTCTCCCGCGGAGGGACCGTTTGCTGTGCCTTCAAACACAACACAAGATACTACACCCATTACCCTCATTCTGAAAAACTTTTCTGGGTACACTTAATTTACCGTTTTTACTATCGGTGCCCTTTCTTCCCTGATCTTTCTTTCCCCTTCCCGGTTGACTTATTGCCCCCCAGTCTAGTTTTACTCATCGCAATGCGCTCGGTCGGCACACTGCTGGTACTTGTGTTTCGATGTATCCCTTTGCATTGGGTTTTTTTTGTATAATTGAGACACGCTGAGATGACATCTCCATATTTAACTTCCCTACAGCCTCCACCACGAAAAAATCGTTCTTAAAGTGCTAGTACCCTTGTCAAACCCTCCGATCGGCTTCTTCGCGACCTGATACGACCCCTTTATCATAGAACGACCCGCGACATTGATGAAAATCCCCGTCAGTCGCCCGAATTTTGCTTTTCTCTGGCTCGTGGTTGCTATCCGCATTTCAAAAAGTTTTTGAAAAGTTCTGTCCTCTTTAAGACACGTCCCCCCCCTTCCTAGCATCCGCGCTATGCCTTGAACTTTAGTTTGAGAGCATCCCATTCCTTTTTTCCTGATTCGCTTGCACGTTCGCGATGCCTCCGATACTTTTTTCTATACCGTCCCCCGGCTTATCCCCCTAAGAGTTAAAAAAATAGTTCTCTTTTTCTCGTGACGGTGTTGGCAGCCAGTTTCCACCTCATGCGCGGAGATGGCGATCTTTTGGATTCGACAGGCGATGAAGCCCCTTCCTGAAAGGAGGGGGAGTAAAGCTTCTTTTTCTGCAGCGGTGAGAGTAACTACCGGTTCACAACTACTTTTGCGCCGCTCCTCGCCCCTCTGGTCAGTAGGTATAAGAGTCCACCCATGGTGTTTCCTTGTTCTATTACAAAGTTTTCTTTCAGAGCGAATATACTACTCACTTTCTCCTGTCCCTGCCGTGTTCTGCCCCTTCTATTTTTTCGCTGGTGGGATGTCTTCCCCTGGCAGATGAGTTTTCCTCTCTCAGTAGGCCCCGCTCTGGTAGCTGTTTCCCCCCCCCAGGGATGGAGTGACTCATCACCCTTTCAGATATCGACCTTTTTTTTTTTAGCCGTTCTTTCAGCCGCCTCTCGGTCCCCGTCTTCTCGCAATTCATCTAATGCCTCGCCCCCCCTATACCTTATCCACCCACCCTTTTAACTGCGCCGCTACCCCCTGTGGTGCGCACCTTCTTCCTTCTCGTGCTCGCTCACCGAGCCTTTCGTCGCCGCTGAGGCCCCTGAAGTCAAGCATCTCTCTGCCACCCCCCATCCGGCAACTCTCAACGGATTTCTTTTCGAATCTCTTTTCTCTACTGTTCCCCCATGCCGACGTTCCTAGTACGGCGGAGACAAGTGTAACACCCTTGCAGAAGGGAGGAGTTCTTCTGCAGGTTGACTCTTCTTCCCTCCCTCCCTTGTGAGAAGACGAAAGCTCTGCCACGGAAGGTTAGCTCTTAACAGTCCATTTCCGAAAAAGCCCCGGTTTTTCCCTTTTTTTTTCCACGCCATTTTCCCTTTTCATTTATTTGAGCTCCTCTGATATCCCTTCTCCCCCCCCTTCCCGAGGAATATAATTATGCCACGCTTTTCCCCCAGACTTGTTCTTTTTGCGTTCCGCTTCCCCCCCCCTTCCACCGTTTTTTCTCAACTCTTCATCTTGTTTTGTTGTTTCGACCTTTTCGCCATACGACCGCTTGATCGAATGAACTCCCCCCCCCATTCACGTTCATGTTTTTTGTCCCCTTCTAGCATCCCTCTGTTTTTTCCCTTCAAGTGTCCGACCCCAGCTCTCACTGCAATTTCCTATAGCCCTTTTCGTTCACAGGATAACCCCCCATTGGGCCTTTCTTTCTCAAGTTCGGTTCCTATAAGTCCTGCACTTTCCGAGCACTTGTTCATCACCTTTGTTAATACCTCGTTTGAATCTTCTTTTTTAGCCCCCAAGAAGAAGGACCTGCCTTTTTTCCGTCCCGTCGTCTCGCTCCATTCACGGTACTCTTCCCCTCCTGCAAGATATTTTTCGCCTCCCTTGTCTCTTCCTTTGTATAGACCGATATGTTGCGCCTTCTTTCCGAGACCATTAGACGCCCTCGGGTTGAGTACAGCCTCCTCTCTGTAGTTTCGCCGGCACCCCTCCGTTTTTCTTTTTTTCGGAGTCAGTGATATCTTTTGTATAGCTTTTTCCTTTTTTTGAAGGAGAATGATAAGTTTTTCCTTTTCGATTTCTTAGAGACCAACGTGAGTGTATGAGAATATCGTGATTTTTCTCCTGATATTTCCCCCTCCCGAAGACCGTGGCATCCAGCTCTTTCTAGACCGATACTTTTCGCCTAATGCCGGCACACCTCCCCTCCCAGGCCCCCTCTGAATGCGCGAAAACTTCAGCTTTTCTTCCGTCATTCGCCGTTCCCTCCACACTTTTGGAGAGGTGATGACCCTCCCCCCCCCATCTTTTCCTTTCTTCAGGAGAAAGGTACGTGTTTTTTTTTGTCGGTCCTTAGCCCCCCGCGGTCTCTATATTTCCTGATAGAGTTTAAACAAGTGCCTCCTCTCCTCCCTAAGAATAGGAGAACGGATCCACGGGTCGCCTTCCCCTTCTTCCCTCACACTACTGCTTAACCTTGGCGCCGCGATCCCCTGAACCCCCTCGCGACGTCTTCTAACGGTTTTACTCGATGATCTTCCTTCTTGCGGTCGCGATTCGCTCGCGGGATTCCCCTTTTCTCAGATGCGAATTCTTTTTGTTAACGTATCTTGCTACTCTCTCCCCGGCAGCGAGTCGATTTGTTCGGCGCGGTCTCAGCGTCAGATACATTTTTCTGTAAAGTGGTGTCGCTTTCCTTGAGTAGTTGGAACCCCTGAATCCCGTAGCTGACCCTTCAAGCTGAGCGATTATTTCATCAACGGGCTCTTCTCGGTTTAACTCTCCTTCTTGAGTTCACCCCCTTTCTTCGATTTTCTTTAGCCAGTGATGTGTGCCCCTCCCCCCCCCAACCCCCCCCCCCCCCCCCCACCCTCCGACGCGTTCGCCTTGAAATCTTTTTTTCGGTTGTAGCGATTTTCTTCTTCTTGTTTTTTCTTCGGTCATTTTAATCTAAGTATGTATCTCACTTCGTTTTCGCAACTCTCAGATGCCAAATATAACCCTCCCTGACTCTGTTTCTTCCGAGCATTCTATAGACTGCTCTGCGAACCCGAAATTTGATATTCTTTCTCACGCCTGGTGAACTAGACCGCAACTCCGAACAATGGTTCTCACGTTGCTGGAAATACCTGCTTGTGTAGCGTTGTGTCTTCTTGTGGAGTGTGGTGGCTTCCGGTGTTGCATCTGTTTTTCCACTACTTTTCCGAAGGCTTGCCCTCTTGTGCTATAGATCGCTGGTGTCCCCCCCCTCCCCCGCTTTCTTTTGCTCAAGTTCTTCCGGACCCCCGAGATCTTCTTTGCTTTTTTTAGGGTTTTTTTTTTAGTTAAGTCACTACTTCTCAGTTTTGCCTAACATTTAGGTTGTAGTTTCAGAATATTCCCTTGTATTTGCGCCCCCCCCCCCCTCCCCAGTGATAGCCACTCCATTTCCATGATCTAACTCCTTAATTCCCCCCGTTTAGCATAAATGGTTTTGCGTTTTCGAGATATCGATTTTCCCAAGTCGTCTCTCCTTGCTCCATCGACGTTTGTCCTTCTCTTCAACTACCCCGATTTCTTATCCGGCGGCGTTCCGGGGCCGGTTTTTAGCTGCTCTTACAGGCTGCCGGAATAGCAGGAGTGAGTCTCCGTCCCTCTCCTAGGGCTCTTCCCCCTCAATTCGTCTGCAAAAGTAAGAGTCCCGATCAGGTTTTAAGGACTTCGGTTGCCTTCCATTCCCCCCCAGATTCGTTCGTCCCTCTCTTCCCCTCCTCATTGGTGGGCGTCCCACCTCTTACCTCGCACGTCCTCCGTCGCCCCCCCAAACATTTTCCAAGCGTGATGTTTTTCGGGTAATTTCGATGCCCCGTTTCGCCCCCTCCTCGGAAATATCCGTTTTCTATCCTACCCTCTCAGCCCCCTTGTTACCCTTCCCTTCTTCTTCCCCCCCCTACGTGTTGTTGAGAGTTCCCCCCTTAAAACTTTCACTGGGGGAGTCCTTCCTTGGAGTGACCGTTATGCCTCTTCCCGGCAGACCGCCTCCGAAGTTTTACCCCTGAGATCCCCTGCACCTTCTTCTTGCAGGTGTTTGCGTGCTCTCTCTGGACGTGATTCTTTTTTTTGATTTTTGAAATACCCACTTCGCCCCATGTCGCTGGACACTCTTCCTCCCAATTGTCAACCTCGCGCCTACACCTTGACCTCCGCTGACGATGCCGTTGTTTATTTTCCCTTCTTGAGCTCTTCTCTTTTCGCTGCGTCGCTATCCCCTTTCCCTTTTCTCTTCACTGTATGCCATGCCTTCCCGCTCCGGAGTGATTTCTTTTTCCCCTTTACTAATCTTCTCTCCCGATGGCCCCGTCCACGCTACGTCCAGCTCATCTCCTTCTCCGCCACCCATGTTTTTCTCCCCCTTTTCCTGCCCACTGAATTCTCCTCTCTGACAATGGCCGTTCTATCCCTACCTTGATCCTGCCCGCTAGCCGTTCCTCATTCTTCCCCTTCTTTCCATAATCAGAATTCTCCGGACACCCCTTCCGGCGAACTTGTCCCGGCTTAACCCTTCCCGTTCCCTGGAGCCGTATCCTTCCGTTTCCAAAATCCGACCCATTCCCTCCCACCCTTCCAAAGCTACTGTTTTCCCTTGGCTCCCGAAACCCAACCTCCCTATAGCTTAGGAAGGTGTGTTTGCGCAACTCCCCGTTCATCGCTCCCCCAACCCTCTCCCTTGTTCCTCGACCAAGCCCTGTCTGTTCCCCCACGACGTTACCTCTCGGTCTTGGTTCGATCCAGTCGGTTTGACTCCCGCGACTTTTTTTCTCTTTTTAAATGTTTCGCGAGTATGAGGAGCCACCGCTCGGGCGCACGTGTACAGTGGCGCGCTTTTTTTCTTCCTGGGCCCACTTTCAAGCGATTCCAAGTAGTAAGAGAGATGTGCCCTACAGCCTAAAGCGACTCGGCGGTCCCAGAGACAACTCTTTTTCTTTGGCACGTTTGCGCCATTTCGGCAAACCATATTTCGAATCTGTCTCGTCAGCTTTCCTGCTACGCCATTACTCGCCTTCCCCCGGGATTCAGCCCGTTTTGATCCCTGCGCGGAATTTTTTGCGATCGGCTTCGTCTTCGAATCTACTCGCCCCAACACCTCACCCCCCTCTCATGACCCTATGACGAGCCCTTCCCGAATCGCGGCAGATGCCGTCAATCGTGTCTCGCAGATAAGTTCCCATTTCCTTTAAATATCGCCATCTGTCGGGTTGCCCCCCGAGCTCCTTTGCTGCTCCCGTCAGCGTTTTTGCAGCAGCCTTCCCCCCCACCCGAGGTCTGCGCCTGCGGCGCGCTGGTCCGGGTTCTTTAAGTTGCCCATTCCCTTGCCTCTCGAGATTTCTATTCTATGTGATTCGACAAGGATTGATGCTGCGACTAGAGGCGTACGTCTTTTTTTTATTTTCCTGTCAACTCGCCCCGGCCCTTTCAAGCTTATCGATTTGTCGCCGCGACATCCCCACGCCGAATTCGTTTTTCCGACGACTTGCCCCCATGGGGATTACTGATTCGTCTCTCGACAACGTGTTTAGCCGAACGGTTTTGCCGCGCTGTTGCAGCATTTCCGTTGGCGTCATTCACTCGGTTGTTCGAATGGGGGGGCTGTTTCTCTTCAGAGGGAGGTCATCAGCTAGTTTTTTCTTGTCGTTTGCATTGCACGGCTGGGCGTTTATTTCCATTCTCAGTATATGGCTCTGCTCACCACGCACGTTATTACTCGCGCGCTCCTAGATCATCAGATAACGGAGCACTTGCCCCCTACTCGGCCCCGGCCGCAAGTCCACGGCGCATCTCATACCGCTTTGCAGACCACCGCAACATCTCGGGCGCTCTTCGATACTCCCTTTCGCATAATCACTTCCCCCCACAGGCCCTCCGTTTCGCAACATCGGGACCCAGCGCCCGGCGACTAGTGTAGAGTACTCTACGTGATTCTTATCTCATTCGGATTTTTCCCTTTTACGTTTGGCATGAGGCTTGCTTCGCCGAAAATTAGCACGCGCAGGTATCGACCTCAACTTGCCTTTCCCCTTCCACGATCCGCAGGGCCTTAGAGAGGAACAGTCAAATGCCCTACTGAAAACGCCCCGGTTGGTTCTGGTACGACCTGATCAAAAAGGCAATTGAATCCCATTCCTTACTTTTGAATTGCGTCCCATTGAGCCATATTATGACAACCAATTTTCGGCACTACTCATTTCCTAACTTCGCGGTGCGAAAAGCTCTAGTTGTACCTACCCCTTTGTGTTGTAGAGGATCTTTTTGCCTTCCCTTTTGCGACCTCAGTGCCGAGATGAACCGCAAAAACCAATTAAACGGTTTAGGCCGAAATTTTTGTTCAACATGCTTCCTTCCAGCACGAATCAGCCCCCCACTTTGTCCCGATTTGTTGTCTTTTCCTTTCCCAACAACGGGGCGTTTCGGGATCCTAGACTACCCGTTTCCTTGCCCCTATTCCTTCGACTTCGCCCTTTGAGTTTTTTTGAATACATGCCGCGTGACTTCTTTTTTCTCCCAGACTCAGCCGCGCTCCCCTGGTTACAGTAGTGTTGTTCCATCCCTTCTAGTTCGCCCCCATCACGTATCGCATCCATCTGTACATATTCGCCGTAGACTACTTCGTTGCCATGTCTTGCGCACCGTTCCCCTTGTTATCTTTTTCCCCCTTCTCTCGAGACGCGTCCGGTGAGTAACCTACAGATCTCATTTTTGTGTTCAAACATCGGTTTGTTAGTTCAGGAGAATTCATACTTGCCGGGGTCCGGTGTGTATCTAGATAGTCTGGGCTAGAATTGAAGTTTGGCTTTTTCCTCTTGGTCCTATTTTAGGTTCCAAACGTGGCGTGGATGAGCATCTCTCTATCTTCCCTTCTTATTACCGTCCGCCTTTCGCGCACCAGCTGCGCTTTCCTCTATGACTCCCTCCTTTCCTCATCGACAAGCCCCAATTCACTCTCCACCCCCCCGTCCATTCCGAGCCCCGGTCCTGCTGTTTCTAACCGTCGTCTCCGTTCTTTTTCGCTCCTTCAAGGAACCCGCAACCGTTGTCGAGATCCCGCCCCCCCTGTGACTTTCGCGGACGAAGTGCTTTTTTGAGTTGTTTTACAAGCTGGCTAATCCTTACCGGGCCCCGTTTTTTCCACGTTTCCCGCGCATCTCCGCGTACTTTGCCGGTCTCATTTTTTTTTATAACTAATTTGCTCATCGACGGCCCGTGATGTGACCCTGTCCCAGCGTTCTTCCGATAGAAGGGTTGTCTTGGCTCTTTTCCCCTTGAGTTCTTAGGAGCGATTCCCCTTTTCTCCCCCGGTGCTTCCCTCTGCGATGCGACACCTTTTCTGCGCGTTGGAAGTAGCTGCGGCTCCTTTTCCCACTTCCGCCGCTCTGATTCGGGTTTATAGATGATCTTGGTTCTGTCCGGTTTCATGTCTTCCGACTTTTTCTTGTCCCCAGAATTAACGTTTTCGACAAGATTCGCTTATCGCATTTCCTTTAACTTCCCTTTACGGCTGAGACTTTAGCCTCAGCCACTCTGAAGCCAGCCAGCGGATGGACTCTTTAGTCCACCTCGCCTTCGCATGTTCAGCGGTGTCGGCTCTCCTTTGTAATGTTTCCGTCTCATCCAGGACCTAAACCCGTATACCCAAGTCTCTCTTCACCCTGACTCCCATGTTGAATTGTCTCCCCCTACTAGACCTTTTTCGCATTGACTCTGTTCCACGACTCACTATGATTAGGTATTCCAAACCTCCCTGACCTCTCCCCCTTCAAATCTTTCACTTTCGCCCGTCGGGCGTCTCCTTTCATTTGTTTTGTACTATGTTTTTCGTTTTGCTTTTGGAGGCCCCTTATTGCCTGCCTTGTCGCCGGCGAGCTCGTTTTCTCTTGATTCGTTTTTCGCCAATTAGTGATTTTGACTTTCTTCCCTCATGTTTTGGACTTTCCGTGCACTCTGATTCATTTCCCGGTCGGACCGGTAGTTTTCGTTAGACGTTCATCCCCCCTCGTGAACCGTTCCGCACCACTTTTGAGGTTCCTTCAGCATTATCATTCGCTCTGCCTCAGTAGATCTCCGCCCTTGTGAGCGAGTATCCCTTTCTTAATCCGTAAGAATCCACTGTTTTTTGTTCGCATCTCTACTTTTAAGCTGGTCTTCTAGCGCGATATCTTGAGTAGTCTTTCCACCTCGAAGCCCAATGCGACTCATCTCAGGTCGCCTTTCTCCCTTTAGAGCCCCAGTGATTAGTCCTTTCATTATTTTTCCGTGCCCCGCCTCCATCGTTACTAACCCGTAATTTAACCCGGCCAAAACCTTAGTCTTTTGGTCAGGGAAGACGCTGCTTTCTATTCCAGGGCTCAGATTTGGCCGGTCCGCGCTCCCCTCTTTTTTTTTAATCTGGGTGGAGTTACCCCCCACTCCGGCCGTCTTCTCTATCCAACATGTCCGTATTTTACATGTGCGAGGCTCTTTTTCACCTTCGCATTCCCCTTTTCGTTTTCTCCTCCCCATAGGTTTGGGGACCCTTTTTTTACGTTCGTTAGGAAACCCGTTTTCCACGTTCACCGTCTTATATTCTTTTTTTTTTTTTTGTGAGAGATAATTTTCCTCCCCGGTGCGCTTAGTCTCCCTGCCTTGATGCGCGACCACCTGCCCTCTCGGTACCCGACCGCACCCTCTTCTTTGTGTGCTCGTCTATCGGCTGTGTGCTGTCTGGTTTTTTTAAGCCCACCCCCAAGGACCTGAGCGGGTACTTTGGCGTCAAGTGCTCAGGCCCCCCTGTCCTTCGACTCCTACTTCCCCCGGGATCCTCTTAGCTGCGGTTTTGCCATCTTTCCCCCCCTTGCTGCTTTTGAGATCATACTCCCGGGTCGGGATTTTATAAATCCTTTGATTCTCTTCATTGCCTCGCCCTACGCCGTCCTTTTTCCATTTCTCTCGGGCTACATCCTGAATGTCTGCGACTCGAGGTCTTATACGTTCCGCCAGCGATATCTCGCCTCGAAGAACAACCGGGGCTTATTTTTTTGAATCCGTCCCGGACAGCTGACATCCCTATTCTCCGGAGGTATCCGTATTCTCAGGAGGATCCCTATCAGCCACAGTATTGTGACAATTATTGATTCTCCTTCGTCACACCACATTCCTCTTTTCCAGACCGTTCGATACCTCCTCAGAGTGTTGCTCTCCTGCCAGAGAAATTGGTCCCCCCCCACATTTGCTCTAAAATCTTTCCAAGAGATGTCCCACCGCGACCCCCTTCGCCAACACCCTCTTCAAGATCGTACTTTTCTGGCCCCATTTAAAAAAACCTCCCCGCGTTTTCTACCACCCGCTCCTGTACTCACCATCTTTCCCCTCCTGACGAGACTTAAGATTATTTGATCGCCTCTTCCCCGATTTAGTCTTTTTATTCCCGCCCTCACCCTTCCATTCTTTTTCGACAGGTAACAGCTCATTCCTTTCTTAGGAAGAATGCTTGCGTGGGGAGTCTTTTAGTCGCTACCTTTTTTCCGAACCATTTCCTGAAGTCCCCTCTCCCAGATCGACGCTTGAAACAATCCCTAAGCCCTTTAAAGACCACCCTCACCCAACTATTTTTTTTTTCCCGACTTCCACCGCCCGTGCGCGAATATCCCCCCCTCCGATGAGGCTACTTCTGTTTCCTCGGTGACGGTCTCCCTCCCAGTTCGCTCACCCGGAGACAGTCCCGTTGTAAAAGGCCATCCTTATGCCTTTTTGACGAAGCGAGCGTCCTTTTTTCCCCCCGACTTTTGCGGCGACCTTCCCTACCTTCGATTCTTTCTGACCCCCCCTCGGCCCCCGACTCCACCTCTTGTCAATATTTTTCCCTCAGCTACGTCCTCGCAGCGAGTCAAAGTTTCGCATTTTTCGGCATACCGAGCCGGGAGCTTTTAGGCCCCGTCCACCGGACTCAGGACGACTCCCTGCAGTTTAAACACGCTTACTAGAAGAGGCATCTCGTCCCGCGTCTTTCCGGGCTGAGTATGAGCCGGAGAAAGTGGAACCCCCTCCATGCAGCCGTCCCTCGCCGGACCCCCCCCAGGACGTCATCGATGGACTTTCCTTCCCCCTGCGGGAGACATCGTCCAAGATTTGTAGCCCCCGGACCGAGTCCATTGGGTGGTAGCGTAGGTGGTTGATCCCCGAGCAAAGCCTCCACTTCTCCCAAGAATTTTAGACCGATCGCATGCAACGGGGGTTAATTTTTGAAGCTAGA
>Ga0179593_1311570_pt1 | contig 15850 bp, 12 predicted proteins | sample CZODoug2_1_08_16_FD_185931 | JGI IMG/M metagenome (GOLD analysis project Ga0179593, IMG submission 185931) | Vadose zone soil fungal communities from Angelo Coast Range Reserve, California, USA - CZODoug2_1_08_16fungal (PacBio error correction) | ecosystem: Environmental > Terrestrial > Soil >... | reverse complement strand
ACTGGTTGGTAATACCGACGCTTTCTTTCGTGGTTTTTCCCCTTTTCGCCCCCTCTCGGTGGGGCGATTGGGGGTTTATTCGTCACTTCTTCTTTTTTGTTGAAGGGTGTGCAGATATTAGATCGCTCTTCCCCTACCCGGGCGGGTCGTAAGGATTCACTTATCATGATCACACTCTCTCCTTATTTTCCTCGCACCCCCCTTTAGAGATTGAGAGTCTTTCCCAGAAAGAATTTTTTAGGTCCCTAGCATTTCCCCCCCAGGGTCCCTCTTACCCCTCCTCCCGGGTTGTTTTTCCTTTCCCGTTCCCCCTTTTTTCAGTACACCCTCAAGCAGGAAACCCAAGGGCGTCAGCTTCTAGCTGCCGCGTGTGTCGTTTGGAGTTGAGCTGCCTCATAACTTTTTTGTTAGAGTCCAGAAGAGTCCAGCAGTTTGTTTTTTTAGTCGCGATTCGACCCTTTTTTTAAAGCGTACCTGGCGGTGGAGAAGGTATCTGGCCTGCTTGCATCCTTTTTTCCCCCCTTCGATTCCCTCGTCTATGTCCCCCTCTCTCTTTCACGCCGGTTCTTATCGGACCGACCTCCCCGGTTACATGAGTTAAGTGAGGGTGCGAATAGATTTTTTTCCGACTCGTCCCTCCTCTCCGGTGTCCTGGGCATTAGCGGATCTTACTCTTCCCCGGGCTAGATTTTCAGGCGCTTCTTCTGGCATAAAGTGAGTTTGCCAGCCGCGCAGTCCACCCGTGTCCGCCCCATTTGATCGACTCGTCTTCGACCGGGAGTAGTCCCCCTTCTTCTCCGGGAATTTCAGTTGATCCAGTAATGATGGTTGTTGCGTCTTTTTCTTGGAACTTACGCCGTTTCGAACCTTTTCTCGATTCGCCTTGCGTGCCCTAATTTCCCCAATCCCCCGTAGTCTCCTCTTCTCTCCTCAACTTTTCCCCGTCCTTTGCGGGAGAGTTAGAGCCTCCGTAGTTTCTAGAAGCTCCGAGGGGTCTATACATCTCTTTTTACCATATTTGGTTGTCGATAAGTGAAACCTTCCTCCAGAATATCTGCTCTACGTGGGATTCCCTCCCATCCCCGCCTCTGCCTTAACCTTTACGGCTAGAAGAAATTGTTATGGGAACGTGCTACCTGACACGGTCGGACTTCTCTAGTTCTTTTCACCAGGACTCCACCCTTTTCAGACCCCAAGTCAACCACTAGCAGCATGTGACGCTCACCCTGACTACTCTCCCTGAAGGAGTCCGCATGGGTTTTTTCTTTGGCGAAACCCCTTTGATTGAGGTACTAGAGTCAGATTTTTTTTTTTGAGGTGATTTTTCTTTAGCGGCTAGCATAGCGCTTTATTTTTTGAACGCTCCAAGCTTTTTCCCCCCCCCTACCCTGCGCGGATCCGGCAATTTTCCCGTACGGACATTTTTTTTTTTAAAAAAATACTCGTCGGCCCTCCTTTTCCCCTACTCGCGGCGGGTACTCTTTACGCTTACTATGCTGTTTTTTTAAGTCCCGTGTCGTTCATCTAGCGGCCATATGGAGGGTTCTCCTTAGTTCTGCAATGTCCTCTGCGTTCAAGCAGAGTCCTTTTTTTCCACCTAGTCCCCTGGGTCGACGTAGCGTCTCTTAGCGCGGCCAGGACCGTCCCCATGCAGTTTTTTTTTCCCTGTTTTTTTCTTAAGTCCCCATTTTCAAAAGGAAATCCGGTTAGATATGAAGGACTTGTTCCCTTCCCTCCTTTGTACGCTGACGATACGGTGTCCTTTCCCAATCGGCGCTTCTTGTTTCCCACTTTTTTGAGAGGATTTGCGGACCCCTTACCCCCTTTAGGTCCATCAGATAACAGGATCTAATCCCCGACCTCTTCCGCTCTTTCGCCCCCTTCTTTTTTACCGAAAGAATCCGATACCCCCTCTTGGACCGCCCGAGATATCCCTGGACCCCTTTTTTGTTTGGCCTAATACCTACCATCGACGAAGTCTTCTAATCCCCCCCCAGTCTCCCAAACTTCTAACCAACATTTAGGAGCGGAGACATGGGAACCAAACCCCCCCCCCTCGGACCTGAATCCTTTTTACTTTCTAACAAGCTCAGAACGATCCGTGAACCCACCCCCCCCGCAGTCGCTCCGAACACACACAAAAAGATGGTTCCCATACAGACCCGAGACTAGATTCCATTGGGGCTTTCCAGGGTCCCCGATTCCCGAACGACCCTGTATAAGGGGGTAGTTTTTTAATCTTTTAAAGAGAGGTGAGTGAGTATCCGTGCAATGTTTTGAACGGGGCTTTGCCCTAGGCTGTCTTGTCTGTCGTCGTTGTGCCCCTCCCGCAGTAATAGCATTCAGTCTGCCACAGGTGTTCCCTGCCCTCCTAGAATCCTGGCAATGTTTTGTGGCAGCGAGTGCCGAAGGATTCGTTTGTTGCTTATTGCAATGCTTCTGTTTCTCATGAAGTTTGAAGTGGAACCCTCTTTGCGGGCGCCATGTTGAAGGTCTTTTGTGTAGGTAAGATCCCGACTCGATCCCTGCCGCTCCTCGGGAGGACCTCGATTTTGTCCCCGATTTGAATCCCTTCCCAATTTTCAGCCCCCCCCTTTTTCCGCGCGCGGGAGTCGCTTTCCGTACGCGTCTTGAGATGATGGTTAGCTGTTTTTTTCGCCTTACTCGGGTGTCGTCTCCAGCCCAGCTTTGGGTTTACGCGCGTTAACCTTCGAGAACTTGTTGCTGTTGTCTCACGCGCTTTAATAAGTCTCTCTTTTGTCCGTGTTGGGCGTCGTTACCTGATTAACATGTACGCGGCGAAACGGCTTATTCACGGAATGACACACTCTCCCTCCTAGCCCAACTCGCCCCTGGCGTGGAAGTTAGTCGCTTCCCCTTTTTTTGAGTCCCCCCTCCTCCCACGTACGGGCCCTCGGCGGGACACCCTCCGATAGAAACCGTCTTTTTTTTGAGTCCGCACGAACTCCTTAATGTTCTTAATCACATGTACCCAGTGACCCCCTCCGAGGAGTAGTCGAATTCCCTCCAAGGAACTTGCCGAATCTTTGATGCCTAGGTCCTACCCCCTTTGCTTCCCTGTCCACCCGTGCTTCTCTGAGGAGCTTCCACTTCTCTTTTTGCAGAGGTGGAAGCTTTTTGAGTTGGTGATGTTAATCCCGTGTGCGATGACTTTTTTTTTCAAGCGGACTTTTGCTTTTGTTGCTCGCTCCCTAATTTTTCAGTGTTAAAAGGCGTTCCTCCCTTACTTTTTCCCGTTTTATTCCCTTCGTGAGGACGAAAGAGCGACCCGCGAAACGGAGGCAGTTGTTTAAGGTCTACTAAGAAGCACCTGCGCCCGAATTATAATTCTACCGTGTATTTTTTTCCCAGTTACCCGCTCCCCTAACACAGACACCTAGATGGTACACTTCCCAGGAGAGAAGTTTTTTCTTGCGTTTATAGTGTCCGATCGTAGAAATGTACACCTTCGTTTGGAAAGACTTACGCCCTTCGCGGAGACCCCAATTTTTGCCTTTTTTCGCCGCACGTGCCGTGCCAGGGAAGAGCTTAAGACTACGGGAGACCCCCTTCGCTAGCTCTCAACGTAAGCCGTGTTTGATTTTCTCCCGGTTATATGCGTTTGAAGCAGAATCAGACTGAAGGAAGGCCCCGTCCCTGGTTACCGTCCTGCCTATAAACTGCTAATCGAGCCTTCTTACGGTAGATGTCAATTAAATCTCATGTCATAAAGTACTATAGTTTTCTACACGACCCCTCGGTTCTGACTTAGTGCCGTCATACCCTTTCGGACATACGACTTTTAGACCTCGTTAGGCGAAATAGTGGCTAGCCCCCCCGACGAGAGCAATGCGGATTTGTCTAACGAGCCGACGTAGGAAGTAACCCGTGAATGTTTTGATTTTGGCCGTTGAGGATTGATGTGCGCACGAAGATCCGGTCGAGAGCCTCCTCGATTTGACCTTCTTTTTTGTGAAACACCTGCCGGTGCTTCCTAAGGCGAGTTTACAGCTACCAACGCCATTAAGACGAAATTGCGGACCCCCGTCTCACGGGTCTTTTTTAATATTGGATCGACTCCTTTCCTAGTGTCCAGTTCATGTTCGCCATAGACGTGCTTCTCCCGAAACGAGAGGAGGAGCAATGATTACGGATTAGGCCCGAGCAGTGCCGCGCCGTCGTAGCTCGACGCCTGCGCGGTAGCCCTGGCCGATGTTTTGATGTTCTAATTGCTTTCCCGTTGACGGCTTTCTTCATTTTCTTCCATTGCTGAGGGAAGTTTTATGCGTGTCTCGTCCGAATGGTCTATGTTGTGGCCCGTCTTTCCTCGATTTAAATGGTCGTACTTTTTTGAGTTTTGATGCGGTCGGTAGTTTTCGACCCTCGGTCGTCTATGATCGGTGGGGGATCAACCGGAACCTGCCCCTCTCTTGCCCGATCGCGTCGGACCTGTATCCTCAATCCGTGAACCTTTAGACCCTCTCTGGACGCTGCCGCCGTCCCCAGCCCCGCTCCAAACCTTCCTTTCGCTCATCCACGACCCGCTCACATTCTTTTCTTCCTTCCCTCTTTTTTGTGGGTCTATTGGTCGACGTTTCCGTTTACTACGGCCCGGCTTCGTCAGTTTCTGTAATTGTTTTTTCCTTGCGTTCTTCGTCCATCTTGGTATTAACGCTTATGGGCTTCATGCTTCTGGTGTCCCTTACTCTTCGTTTTAAGAGATGGAGTCTTCCTTTTCCCCATCCCCACCTGATCCGCGACCCTTTCCGTTTCTGACCCCGCAATCGCAAGCCGTATTAATACGCCTTTCTTGCACGTGCTTTACTTTCATTCTCCGGGTCCCGGACAGCATACAGTCTGCTCCTAATAGGCCCTGCCCTTCTAGAGTGGGGCACCATTTAAGGTTTTCCCGACATATTGCCAGCACACGTGAGAAACCCCTTTTAAATAAAGGAGTATATGCTTTCAGGTCCTGCGGCTTTTTACCCGGACCTAGTCATGATCTTTTTCCCTACTGTCTCCTTCATTACTCTCGATTTTTCCTTAGAGTAAGCTGCCTCTAAAATCTCCCTACTACCTCTCGCACTCCTCTTTTCTCTTGTATGTATCCTGGGTATCTATTCCTTCCCCCGTCGCCACTCGTACAGATACCCCCAACGTCATTCGCGTTTTTGGACGCTCGATGCGCCATATGAGGATCCCTACCACAGAAGAGCTCTTTTCCTCGGATTGAGTCCGCCTGCATAGGGACTCTCTAGGTTTTCCCTATTTTTTTCATTACCGAAGAGCCCTTCAATTTGCCCTTCTTTTTTCACCTTGGGAAAAGTCTCTTGACTCCGCTACCGTGGGCTTTCGTTTTCCTTGCCATGACGGTCTCTGAGTCTTTTTTCTTAAAGAGTGACCTTTTTTCGGACAGCTTGGCCGTCTGTAGGAGTAATGATGGAACTTCAGACCCTCCCCACTCTTATCCTCTAAGTCTAATTATTATGCTTAACTATGCCCGCTATTTATTCCTACCGGTTCGACTTTTTATCGCATAGTATTCCAAACAAACCTCCTTAGGTGGATTTTCCGACTCTGGACAGAACACTAATAAAGCACTCCCCCTCCTTAACGTTAAGTGATGGTTGGATCTTTCTTCCTTCGCGACTCCCTTTTCTCCACCACCTGTGAGGCTACAGTTTTGATTTGCCTTGAGAATGCTTTCAGGAATCCCTTTTACGTTTTTGGTCTACGGCGGCGATATTTAGAAGGCCTACTTGCCTGCTTCCCGAAAGACTTGCTAACCAGTGAAAAGAGACGTTTTTCCGCTCTTCGACCGTCCCTTTCACTCTCTTTCTTCCCTGAATCACAACGCTGATTCCCAACCAACTCATTCGCCACCCCCGAGCCCCTGTTTTCCTTCCCCATTCGACCAATTCGAGAGCAAGCCGGGGACTTAGAATTGGCAGGCATCGTGTAATGGTGAAACGAGGCCCCTTAAGAGCTCTCGTGTCTCGAATGTTACTTTCTGGTGTTAGTTAACCGGGGTCGGTCCCTCCTTGGTAGCGACTGCCTTGCAGAACCCCGTCGTTCTTCTTTCAAATGCCTTTTGCGGAGTTGGCCTGTCCCAAACTCGTCTCAATCAGAGGAAGAGCGAGGATATCTTGCGTTTTAACAGACTTTGTGAGGACCGAAGTAAATGTACGTAAGGTAGATTATTGGTTCCCTTCTTCTTGAAGTTTGTTTTTAGTTTGTAATCCCCCTGTTTTATCTTTGCAGGTAAGTCTCCAGCCAGGTTCATCTGAACCGACAGAGGACCCCCCTAGTAGTCTTTCCGATTTTTTCCCAACGAGCCGGAGAAACAACACATGGCGCGCATGGCGCTCCTTCAGCCCCTTGATGATTCTATACTCCCTTCCCATCTTCACCCCAATCTCCAACAAGGCTCCTTTATGTAAGGATCGCGACCCGAGGGCCGAGTCTCGTTCTTGCGTGACTTTTAGACTTTCGCCTTTTTTTTTTTCAGAATTAGCGCGGATCTTCCCTTTAGCAGCCGGTCAGGGCTTAGTGAGTGTCCCCACCAGAAGCGGCCACTTTCGCCCCTCTAATTAGTTTGTTCACGGCTTCCCTCCTCCTCCCATAGTCTCGGCTCGGTCTCCTCTTGACCCCCCCTTAGCTTCACCCCCCCCAAGTTTGGACTATTTCTCGTCGCCTTTTTCCAACTGTAATGCCTTCCGAGCATCACTGATGGTACTGGCTGCCGAACCCCAGTCAATCCAACCCCCGCTCTCCTTTTTTCTCAAAAATCCTCAGGTTCCGTGCAGTGTCTCCTTTAAGATCCTCCTCCTCCCGACCTTCTTCTGAACTTGCTGGATTATGGAATGGCCCGCGCGCGACCCGTCGAAAAGAAAAGTATGCCCCCCCGTAGATTTGGTAGTTCTTTGGGGACCGCCCCCTTTTGGGGCCCCCTTGGGGGGTAGCTATGACCCTCCACTTGGTGAGATTTTTTGGCTTGGGATTTTGGTAAGACTAATCCTTGCGGGCATCACTCGATGTGTGTCCATAGAAGTAATTTTTGCGTTGGTTTAGGTTTTTTTTCAGATTCTTTCAGATGGTTTGGAGCTGGGGGGAGTTCCTCTTTCCATGGGAGAAGGTGTTGTCTCGCTCTGGCTGTTTCACTATGATTTGCGGTTGCTTTCCCCTTTTGTTGTTTCCGTACCAGGTCCCTTGCGGTTTTCTTTATCACTGGAGCGGGACGATCTAGTCACTACCTACTTGTTTTCCTTCCGCAATTTTTCTGTCAATCTTCCTCTCAGTGTGAGAGTTCCTACGCCGTCTCGTCCACTTTCATAGAGGACCCAACTGGCAAATTTCCTTATGATTAGACGGCCCTCATCTTTGTGATGGAGGGTGCCTGCTTATTTTATTTTCCGCACACTAGGTGTTGTAGTCCATGCATCTGCCCCGACAGTTCCTTCTAATAGCCTCTTGCCCAAGTCTTTCCCTTTTTCTTAACTTTTCCCCTCCGCTTTCCTACTATAGGACTACGTGATGACCCCTCTTCATTTATGCATATCGGTCCAGCTAACCTTTTCCTTGAGACTCCACCCGGCATCTGCAACGCATGTGATGATCACCGTTAGCGGTATCTTTTACGGGCTCAGGTTCACGAACAACCTCGCAGTTTTTGTCCTTTTGCTTTACGCCTCCTCTCGTGACGCACACTCGCTTTTTTCTAGCCTTTTATAGTCTTTGACTACTCGATCGAGCTACTTCTTTTCCTTCCCTGCAGTTCGAAGGCCCCTTCAGTAGCCCCCTCCGGCGTTCTGGCTTTATAGTCCCTCCCCCTAGATCCGAGCCCTCCCGCCCCCTCGTCTCCCAGCCTCTTAGTTACCCTACGTCGGGTTTCTACCCCGCTGCTAAGAAGTGCAGGATCTCTTATTTTAATTGTTTGTAGAGTAATTTTTTTTTTTTACGGCTGAGCTTTTTCGTTTTCTCGGCCCTTAGCCGTTTGCTTACTTACTCCAGAGTATTATGAGCAACAGCTCCCCTTCCCAACAGTTCGGTACTGAAGCCGTCCAGATGCAGCACGTTAAACGCTGCCCCCCCCCCTTGAGAGGTTTAGAAGCCCTTCGGCTTTCCCCTGAGGAGAGGGTCTAGTACTCCTCTTCTTTCTTGTTACTCCTACGTTTTTGTTTTTGAGAGGCGGAGTCTTATACCTGTATACTTTCCAGCTCGCTCTCTACCTTAGGAGGCCCCCCCTTCTTTTCCCGCCAGCTGGCCGTTGACACGTTCGCTCGCCTCTTCGCGGAGTGTGGCTTAAGTTCCTCCCGATCAAGTCTAAAGGCTTCTCCGTCAAAGGCTGTTCTCACCTTTTTTCAAAAGAGCCCTCATGACGTCTCCACATGTCAAAGGACCTCTTTCCCCGTCCGGATTACTTGCATGTTTTATGCTTATCGGACCCTTTCTTACTAGAGTTCTTTCGTAAATTGTGTTGCTGGAGGTCTTCCTTGGGATGCTCCTCTCTCGAAAACTCCGCTTCTTTAATTATCGCCCTTCTAACCTTCGTACTCTCGCCCGTTCGCGACAACACCCTATCTCTCTTTTTCCTACCTCTAAGTCGGTCAGCCGAGTGCTTTCTCCCCCCCTTCATAAAGGTTGACTGATGGGACTCTGCTCTGATAGCTTGTCCGCTGAGGAATCCCCCTTTGCCTCGCTAGTATGACCGCTCTTTCCACCTTGGCTCCATTTTTTCAGTCATACCTCTCCCTAATTCCTCGCTTCATGGAACCACACCACGTTTCTGCCAGAAGCTTCCCTGACCCAACCGACCCTCAACTCTACCCTGAGCATTGATTGCAAATTGCTTTTTGGTTTTACCTCCGACATGAATTGAGCAATTAAAAACCCTGGGCCACTCTTTCTCCCTTTCCCTCCCGTCCATTATGTTTTCTTCCCCAGAGTAGTACCCCCTCTCAATTTTCCCAGAGATCTTTTTCCTTTCTTTTCCCTCAATCAGCAAAGTAATGTTGGGGGGGGACGATCGCCATGTGTGAAGCAGCTTTTTCGTACCATTTTTACTACCTTTTCTCCCCCCAACCCTCCCCGAAGGATCCGAAGACCCCAAGCTCATCCATTGGCCTATTACAGCCCAGCTATTGACCAAGTTCCCCCCACGCTGTGTGCACCGAAGAGCTTCGGGATGGCCCTCGTTGTTCGATTCCTCCATGAACCGCTACCTTAAGACCCACGGCGGTTTCGATCCGCCAACACAACAGTCCTTAGGTAGAAACAAATAGATATTCCTCAGTGGAATTTACTGAGACGGCACGCCATTCTGCCTCAATAGCGACTCCTTGTTTTTGGGAATAAACCTTATGCACTACGGATGGGACGTCTCCCAGACTCGGGTTTTTTCTCCGTATGAGTGATTGCTGCATTAATCGTGTCCCGCAGCCATACCCCCTCTCGTCTCATGTCCCTCCAGTGTCACGTCCGAAGATTCCCTTTTGCACTTTTTGGGAATCGTGAAACGGTCACAGCAGATCGCTCCTCGTTGGCGGACGCTTGTTCGCAGAAAGGTGGGCAAAAATCATGTGTCGTTTTTGTATGAGGTTGGAAGGTCACTTCGTCTTCCGGAGAAACGTGCGATTTTCTTACCAGACTCGCTTTTATCCTTGCCTTTCACCCATATCTAGCCACCACTTCTTCAATACTCAAGAAAGCGGTTTTTCTTTTTCCCTCCTCTCCCTTCTCCCGCCTACACTCTTATCCCGCTGCTGGCATTCCATCTTCCACGCAGAGTATTTCTAGCCCTACGCTTGTTTCGCTGATGCCTCGGTGCTGCCATTTCCTGAGGATTTGCTAATTAGTCTTCGTGCCTGACCATCGCCCGTTCGACGCCCAGTTCCCCTCAATGCGAACCATTGCCTGCGTGTTTGGAGTCCACGGCGCCAAGTGGCATATACTCGTCGAAGCGGTTTTAAGCGTTCTCATTTGATATTCCCCTCCCTCCCCCCCTTAAATCGATAACGACCTTAAAGAGGCGGCCCCAGACACACCACATGCCCTCATAGACCAAGAACTCGACAGAGTTGACTTTGAAAGGTGATTCCTAACACGTAGTCGTCGAACGCATCGAACGACGACGTAATGTACTTCCCCCTGTGTCAGGCCCACTCGAAGCAGCGAACCCGCAAAACCCTCGCGAGCAGGTTTTGTTGCAAACCGAAGAAAGCCGTAATGCAGAAGGAGAAGAGCAACAGGGTAACGCAACACTTTCTACCTATCGTGAAGACATGGTGCAGATGGTTTTCTGACTTGCCCTAGCCTCTGACGCTTTTAGATTGGCACTACCCCGCAGATGTCAAAGGATCAAATCGCCTCTCATCATACGCGTTCCTACAAGGAGGAGAAGTGTTTAGGTCCAAACTTTTTTGACGAGGCGGGCAGGAAGAGGTTGGATCGACAAGTCTGAGTGTTTATTCCGATAAACTCCCTGTTCTACGTTTTTCTGAGGACGTTTGGTTAGTTTTCGTCGATAGCAAAACCGATCGGGTACATGTTTTATCACTTCCCTTTCAAAGAGCCCCTTGTAGGAATTTATTCCGTAGACTCCAGGAGAGGCCCCCCCCGCGAGAGGCCGTGTCTCAAGTTATACAGTCAGCCTCAACATTGCTCCTAATGCTCCGAGCAAACTTGCTATGAACGGGACTCCGTTCGGCGAAAAGCCCGTTCGGTGAAGTTACCCCAATGGGAATGGTTATAGTTTCTTTTAGGGACATAAGACTAGCCCCCCTCCTTAGGGTTTTAGTTGACTTACGATTTCTAGTTCCCAGGTAGAATCCTCTATGTGATGTGGAGAATACTTTTTCCTCACCCATGCGAGACATTTTCGCTTCTGCCTGGATAATGCTACAGCTAGTGTCCCTCTGATTAGATTGTAGCCATCGCACCCCTTTCTCAACAAGATCCTGCTACCGGGCGCATCATCCCTTAACCCCGTCCTCTTCCCAAACTATGCCTTGAACGGTTAGGCTTTCACCGACCGATCTCCGGGTAAGCGACTGATTCGCACTTTTCCCTCGAGACTTTTTTTGTGAAAACCCGCCAGAAAAGTTCGTACGGAGTTAAGATCCGTTTCCCCCCCCCGACCCATTTGTGTTGCTAGTAGTAAACCTTGCATACTTTTAGTCCTCCCCATCGGACTATAAGTAGATAGCTTTAGAGGTCGCGCTACGTGACACGGCACAGTGTCCCCGGGAAGAGATCATGGCTCCTGAACTTTCATGTAGCAGGCGTCCCGTCGAGGGCCACTTTTACCCGAATTTTTAGGCCAAGTTCCTGCGGCGAGTTTCACCTCTTCGAAGGTAGACGTGTTCCCTATACCCAATATCCCTCCGCAGAGAACAGGCTACTCGTTCGCTTTTTTCTTAGAAGTTTGCAGTGTAGGTTTGAGACCGCTGCTTGACCCGGGCCTCCAATGTATGAGAAAATGCTGTACCCTTATAATTCGCCTACACATGAGGAGCACAGGAACGGGTGTTGATGCAAACCTTAGGTCGTGACGAGAGTGAAGATGCAGGCTTTCGGAGCAAGGATCTTAAGGCTTTAGGATTCGGCGACATGGGGCGCTTATTTGCGAGCGGGCCTCTCCCCAGTATCCCCTTCACTCACCTACCCCAGACTTCTCTTTCGCACGGGGGAGAATTGGGTACGCGTGAGTTTCAGTTCCAGGCGCCGTCCAGCGGTCCCGGACGAGAGTCTCTCGCTGTAGGCAGTCCGTTGTAGACGAATGTATCTGCTGAGGTTTGTGTCCTCTAGGTTCCGTTTCAGATACCTGAGGCCGGCTTCCGATAGATTCGGTACGGGGTATTAACTCTTATGATTGGACCTTTTTTTATATCCCCAGTTCAGCCGAACGACTCCTTACTCACTTAAAGTTATGAAGCTCGCCCTCTTCCTCAGACCTTCCTTTCCCATATCGGGAATTTTCCTGAACGGACAGTAGCACAAGCCTTCCCTGTGAAGACCTCTCTATGAGATCGAAAGAGACCCTCCCTTTTTAATCATGTTTTTTTTTCTTTCTCTATTTATCGTAGTGCTTCTCGCAGAGCTTCTCATGGAGTCTTTCTCTGAAGTGGAAGGACATATTCCCTCTTCCTTTTTTTCTTCCAGGCATTTTGGTGGATTTTCCCTTCTCTTCCCTCTGAAGAGAGTACTGAAGGGGAGGATGGCCGTTTCCACTATCCCCACCCCCTCCGCAGCCGCTTTATTTAAAAGACGACTCCAGAGATTTAACGTTACTACCTATACAGAAAGTTTCGTATTACCTCTTTCCTTCCCCACGAACTACGATATCCCCAATTCCCCATGCGCCGGGGCCTCCCCAGAATGTCAGGAGAAGTCAAGTTAACTCTCTTCAGAAAAGCCCCCCCGGGCGACAAGACGGCGTCGTGATGTCGTTGCTTGTCTAAGTCGTTCCAGGAACTCAAAGAGCTTCCCTCCTGTCTCCTATAGGCTTCGTCAGGCTATTCTGATTTCGACAACTGAGATAAGACCCTTTCTTTATCCGAGCTTCCCTCCTTTCCGCACTTCGCTGTAGGATGGGATCCGGTTGACTACATCTCCGTCCCGGTTTTAACCAAAATCAGTCCAGCGGAGTCGACATCTAGGTTAAGAGTTCGCTCCCCCCTATAAGAAGCAAGAACCCCCCCCCTTCAGAGCAGCATCAGACGTCGCTTCCATAAGGGAACTATCTTTAGCATACTCTTAGGCATCGAGGATATCCTTCAAGTGGTCGGGCGTAACCGGATGGGGGCAATATCGGCGTCGCATGGCGAGTTTCTTTAGAAGACTGCGCGTACCCGATCTTTCTGTGGAGGTGCTGCCCAGGCCGCCCGGGGAAGAGACAGGTTAGAGTAGAGAGTCCAGCCTGTTCCAACGCCCCTTACGCCCAGATTCCGAATGCGCGCGCCCCGTCTCCGATGGAGTGGAAGTATGCGCACGCTCCTCGGCGACGTCTGGTTCCGCATCGACTCGTATCACCCACCGCCCCTTCGGTGGCTTGAGACATCCCTCTCCGCATCAAAGGGGAATCCCCCCCGATAACTTGATTGTGTGCCGGGCGTCTTCAAGATTTCTCCCTGACGGGCGCTTTCTTTCTTCTGGTCGTTCTTGGATTCCCTGGTTGATACGTGAGCAATGTGAATAGGATTTTTGATCTGGATGCTCTTCAGAAGGCCCCGTTCGGGGCGAAGGACGCCTTCTAAAATTTTTTTTTTAAAAGCTTTTTTCTATCGCATTACTTCCCCCGGTCGGTTTCCCTGAATATGAGGCGGCTTTTACGACCCCTTCTACCGAGGCATTCCCCGACGACCAGTGGGGCACTCCCCTCTCCTCTGCAGACCGGGAAGGACTCCCTGGCGAAGAGTCCAAGAGGCGCACCCTCCTTCTATCTCGGACTGAAGAGTTTCGCTAGACTCTTTCTTCAGGGGTGTACTGTAGTGACCCCCCCCTGCGGCATTGACTTCCCTGGGCGTTTGTCCATTGCTTGTCTTTTTTTTGCGTCCTCCTAGATCCATGCGTCGGAGTCCCTATAGGGCTTTTTTTCTCCCTTTTTGAGTTCACCGGTTTCCTTATTGGTTATTCTTCCTTTGGGTTAAGTTCGTCCTACCACAAAAGAACCTTTTAGAGACTTCCTTTCCCGGTAACCCGCTTCTCACGCCGCAGTTTACACTGTCCTGGCAGGCATTAGAACCCTTCGTGTCCCCCACAACGGTGCTCTCCCTGATTGTTTTCGCGCCAAGGGTCTCTTTTTTTCCGACAGGCCCGGATTCCTGAGCCCCCAACCCCACTCCCTCACTGCGAAGGATTTTTAGCGCGCGCGCGCGTTGCTGCCTGCTGTTTTGGCAGCAATCTTTCGACTGCAGCCAAGCGAGTTTTGTTCAGGGATTTTTCGTTCCCTAGCATGAACCTCTTTTTAAGTTCCTACATTTCTCTGCTCTTTTCCTTGATCCCTATTTCCCTCTTAATTTGCTCCTGCATTCTGTCTCTTATGGCTCTTCTTCTCTTCTCTTCTACCCTTCCTTGAATTTCTCCGTCCTCCTACTTCCGCTCCTTTGCCAACCCCCACCTCCCAAACTCTCCTCCTTTCTTCCTTACTCTCCCCCTTCCCATTTTTTTCGCTCCTCCCCCCGCCATCCCCCCCTCTCGCTGCCCCCTATCCTTCACACCCCCTGCTACCCTTCTTTTTTTTCTCCCTTTCCCACTCTTCCTTTGCGCCCCCCTCCTATTATCCCTCCCCCTCGCCCCCTCCTCTTACCTGCCTCTACCCCCATCCTGTTTGTTCTCCATACCCTCTTGCCTCTTTCCTTCTTATTCCTGCTCTACTCCTCCCCCTCTCCCCCGCTCTTATCTTTCCACCGCCATACCCCTTCCCCCCCTCTTTTAATCGTCGCCCTCCTTCCCCTATTTCTACCGGTTCTGTTCCTGGCCTATCCCTTCCCTTTGTTTTTTCTGCTTTTTTCTTTCGTTCTCCCTTTTTACTACCCGCACTCATTAGTCACCCCAGATGACCAGCTCGCAGAGGGAATCCGTGTAGCCTCCCTCGCTCCGAGGTTTCCGACCCCCCCCTCAGCCCACCTTTCTGGCATTCCAGGCTTCCACCCCCTTTTAGCTTTGTCGCCCACTAAGGCCTGACGGCGGCAGTTGAGTTACTTGTTTTTTTTAAGAAGTTTCTCCTCCCCCCAGCCCGTGACGGAGCCAAACCCTACATACAATGAATTTATTACTTCACGAGTGATCCGGTCGAAATAAACGTATTCTTTTAGCTCTCGGGGCTAATCCCCCACATTCCCTGATGAGAGTACGGTATTTTCGTTTTTTGGGTTTCGTCCTTGTTCTCCAGTGAGAGGAGGTTGCCTTCACCAGCTCTGAGGTTTGAAAATTTCGGTTGAAGTTCGGCCGCTTTTCTGGTTATCAGACTTTCTTCTATTTGGCCTATGTGGTCTCCGATAAAGGGGTCGACTGCCATTTCACTTCGCTCGCGTCTTAGGCGGAAGTCTGTTCCGGACGTACTGAGAACACTCCTTAGTGGACCCCTCTCACTGTTCTTGAAACGAGCCTCGTAAAGAACGATGTCTTTCTCTTTGCCAGCGACCCTTTAAGGGGACCCCTAGATTCGATTATTTCCTACACCCACCCGTTTTCTGTCTCACCTCATCGCAGTGCCCCCCAATGGTTCCAGAGCTGGCTTCTTTTTTTTCTGTTTTTACTTTCTTCCTCAGTTGTTAGACGTTTCATGAAGTCTCCTGTCTAGCATTCTTGGACGGACATTTCGGCTTTATAGGTGGAATCTCTCTTCATTTTATGAAGAAGCTTCCCATAGCGTAGAGAATCCTTCCTTCCCCCCCTATCTGCACCCCGGGATGACGGGCAGGCTCCCTTCCTTGCCGACCTCCTAGTCCCGGAGTGTTTTTTTTGGGCGAGCCCGTTGACTTCTTTTGCCTGTAGCTCAGCCTTAAGAGTACTGTTTAGCCGGAGACCCTGCTTCTGAATCTGAGCGGGTTACGAGAGCTGTAGCGTTCCAGTCATTCCTGACCTAGATAAATTTTTTCTCCCACCTAGTAACGTGATCTCAGGACCATTTTCTTGCGCCGTACGTCCCGTAGGAGAGTGAATAGGTCTATTTTCATTAGGATCGTTTGTTAGGAAAGGAATGCGGGGCCGAAAAGCGACGATTGGGCGCACGTGATTTTGTGCCAACTTCAATACCCCCAAGGGAGGTTAGAGCACGTTCGCGACAGTTCCTTTCCATTTTCGTTCTTTTCGGAGTAATCCTGGAGAGAGAGAAGGTATCCCCGCCGTT
>Ga0179593_1684132_pt1 | contig 15851 bp, 25 predicted proteins | sample CZODoug2_1_08_16_FD_185931 | JGI IMG/M metagenome (GOLD analysis project Ga0179593, IMG submission 185931) | Vadose zone soil fungal communities from Angelo Coast Range Reserve, California, USA - CZODoug2_1_08_16fungal (PacBio error correction) | ecosystem: Environmental > Terrestrial > Soil >... | reverse complement strand
GTCTGAGTTTTGCTGACTCTCAAACTGTCCTTTTCTCCGATGGTTGACGCGTTCCATTCAATTTTACGTAAGGGTCTCTTTGTCTTTTTTTTTTCTTGGACTCGATTTTTTGCCATGTAAATGCCTCTCTTCTTTCCGGGGCCCTAGCATGTGTCCTCTATCGCTTCCCCATGTTTGTAGAATCAATGTTCCCGTGCTCGGACCCATCTCTTCTTTTGTTTTTTCCCCACAAGTCCTTTGCGACCGTCCCTCCTTCTTTTCCCCGTTGCTCGTCCCCCTTCCCCTTTGCAACCTTTCTTCCTTTTTCCCCCTCAAATCGTGGGCTTCCCAGTCTCGTGTGGCTGTGGCAATTCACCCAGAGGATTCAGGCGTTTCCCCAAATAGTATGGTTCCCCTTTTTCTTTTCTCCTCCTCTTTTTTTGAGCTTCTTTTTTTCCCTTCCATAACCCCTACCTTTGAAAATACGTCTCAGGCCAGGGCCTGGGAATAGCGTTCCTCTCATAGGTTCTGTTCTTCTTGACCCCTTCCCCAGCCACGGGTTGCATGCCTGGCCTCTCCTTTTCTTAGATTTTCTTTGGTTGCAGACTATTTCCCCCCTTTTTTTCCTGAAGGCGAAACAAAGCCCTTTCAACCAGTCCGAGCACGGGCTGACCCATTCCCCACCTTTTCCTTGTTTCTGCTAAACCTTTCCGGTTGCCCCGGCCCCGTAAAGCTTCTTTGAACGGATCCCTTTGAATGCGCCGGTTCCTTTTAATGAGTTCCCAGTCATCTCCTAATGAAGTCTCCGGCTTTCACATTTTTTTTTCCCAATTTCCTTTTTTCCTGAGAAAAAAGTCCCCAATAAAAGAGGGATTCTTGTTAGTTCTCTTTGTTTTCGGGACTCTTTTTATTAAAGCCTCTCTCCCGAATGTAGCAGTCTCCTTATCCAAGATCGCCTCTCGGTAGCTTTTTTTTCACCCTCTCCCTTCTCGCTCGCGATGAATGCTCTCCGGTGGAGACAACACTCGTTTCATCGAGTTATTTCGATCCCTAAAAATACCTTTCCTTTGTCCTTTTTTCGGCACGTTTTTGTTTCCTTCCCCGTTGGTTCATGTTTCCTCCCGTTGACTTTCCCGCTTCTTCCTATCGACATTATTTCCTCTTCTCTAATGGATAACTTCCGGAGAGTCGTTCCTTCTTTGAAATCGTACTCCTTTTCTTTCGGGCCCCTCCTCCCATCTCTTCTTTGCTTTTTTTTCCACTGTTCATAGTCGCAATCGCGACATGAATACCCATCTACTCGTTTGGAGCAGTGTCCCCGATGCATGTTCCAGTTCCCTTTCCCGAAATGGTCTTTCGTCTCGTCACCGTTTTTTATAATTTCCTCTCCCTGTAGATCTTAATCCTCCCCCAAAGTGAGCTTGTCTACAAATGTGCAGGGCCTTCATTCCATTTCCGGGGTCCCCCCTTGAGACCTTCCCTTTGAGAGGTGACCACAGCTCCCCTCTTTTCCGGACCCAGTCACTTTGCGCCCCAGCCCCCCAACGTGTGCAGCCTTTTTGTTTCTTTAAGCCTTGTTCCTTTTCAAGCACCCTTCTACGACCCAATTTCGATTATCTTGGACGAAGGATGCGGTCTCGGTCGGCGACGCCTAAAAAAACTGGCTCCACTTTTATCTCCCGCGTTTTTCGTGTGAGCCCAATGTCCCCTTTGCCTCCTTCAATCCCATTTTCTCCCCCACGCGCGTTTCGTAGTTCGATCAAAATCCGTAAAACGGCCGTGAGCAGGTCTAATTTTTCAATTTTCCCTGTCTCGAACGGTCTCTCCGTGCGCTGGCCCGCCCCTAAATTCCCCCCTTGCCCTTTCGAGTCCTCCGACTCTCTCAAGGAATGACCGAGCCGTTTCATTTGAACAAAAAACAGCCTTGCTATCCGCACTTTTCTTTTTTTGGTATTTTACCGTGACTCCACGGCTTTTTTCCTGGGACCTTGATCACCTCCTTCTGGCTCGAAGGAGTAAATCTGTATTTCGCGAGCCTGTTTTGTTTCCCATTTCACCTGTCACTCTCAAAACCTTTCTAGATCGACGTTTTTACTTCTCTGCTTCTTCTCGTTCAAGATTAATGTGGCTTGTCCCTTCCTCTCTACCTCAGAAAAATTTCCGACCTCTTTCATGGGGCTCTTTTTTTACGATTTTCTTTTTCGGCGTCTTATATATGGGGGTAGGGTTTTCTCCTCCGTTTTGTGGATCCCTCGAGCGCCGCTCATTTTGATCGTACTGGTTCGCGGCCCCCCCCCTATTCCTGGATCGACGGTTTTAGTTTTCTGAAAGACGTGCGACCTTTTTCTCTTATTTTGTGAGTGACGCCCCTCAGGACTTCCCCCACACGTATTGGGTGTTTGAGATCTTTCGCCAATAAGAAGAGCGTTTGAACGTCATCTTTAAATTCTTTGCTGCCGAGTGACGATGTAATCTGCGAACACACAGACCCTGCATTGTTTTCTAGGTGTAATCCGCTTCAATTCGACACCTACTGCTTCGTCTTTACGTAATGCCGGCGTTATTTTGCCCTCGTTGTGAATCCGAGCCTTTTTCTTTTCGGGCTTACCGATATTCGGATTTCGTTCAACAACCCGCTTCCTTCCCTCCTCTACGCCTTTTTTCGTCTCCCCCTTTCCAAGTCTCATTTGTTTTTGTACCCCGAGACCGAAATGTTTTTTTCTTCTAGGCTGAAAAGATTTTTCCTCCTTCGATTGATTTTCTCAGTTTGTGTTTTAGCTGTTTTCGAACCTTAATCTTTTCAGCATTCGGCCTTTTTTTCCCAAATAGCGGTCTGACTTTTTCCCCTCAATCGGCCTTGCCGCCGGTTTCTCTCCCCATTTTTCGTTCTCTGACGTCTTAGTTCGGATAGGCCCCTACCCGGTCCGTTCGACGCGCTTTTAATCCTCAGTTGAATCTTTTCCCCTCCCCCCCCTTTAAAACAGGCGGACTTCCCCCCCATGGCGCCGACGCCCGATCGCCGTCCGATTCTTCCTTTTTGAAGCATGTCCCTCCGTGGGTAATCCAATTTTCGATTACCTTCGACCGAGGGCCACTGAAGATTATCTTCTTTTATCTTATGTCCCCTAACCTCAATTTTCCGCACAGATCCCTTGCGTGTCGCAGGGGGCGGGATCGATTGCCGAAACTCTCGTCTTTCCTAAAAGACTAATCGGGAGTGAAGTTGCCCGCTTGGCGCTGACTTTTACCTTCGTTTCCACTGTTTTCCACCCACAATCGGGATCCTAACCAACCGTCGCTAACGATTTCCTCTCCCTTCTCAGGTTGATGAGCGCTTCTCTGGGGTACCCATTTTTTATCGAAGTCCCCCCATTCCCTTTATGGACGTCCTACTTTTTTTTGCGAAAAACTCCCTTGTGCGCAACTCCAAATCTATAGGTTTCCTGCGGATTCTTTGATCGCACCGCCCCCCCCCCTGCAACGATGCCCGGAAACGCCCGCCTCTTTCTTGGAACCTTTGCGTTTTGGCTCCGTTCCCTGTTTTTTAGCCGCTGCCTTTTCCCCAACCTGCTCGCCGACAAAAATTTTCCCGGAGGAAATATTGCCTGCCGATCAATGGCCTCGTCTCGTTGAGTTCCTTGAAATCCCTTCTCTCGACCCCTTTTTTGGGTGCGGCTTCCTTGCTGTTTTGTGTTCATCTATGCTTTTGGACTTTTTCCCCCACTGTTGAATTCATTTGGTTCCGCGACCCCCCGTCCTGATTCAGCCGTTCTTCCCGAAATCTTCCCTGACGATTTCCGGCGTTTCCTCAAAGCGCGCCGCGTTGTTGTCCCTCCTTGTTTCCCTCTTGACTCTTCACGGAGAATTTCGCCCTTTTCAATTCTATCTAATGTTCTTCAAACTTTCGTACCTCCCCCCTTTTCTCCGCTTTCGCCTCCCCATCTGACGAATATTCTTCTTCGTGCACAAATAATGCGCCCATCTCCCATTTTTTTTCCGGTTTTCTTTATGAGTTCGTGTTTTTGTCGCCAACTTGCCCTTTTTCCCCAGGCTGAATTGCCGTCGTCGTAAGATATTTTCCCCATTTTCATTTTTAAGGCTTGGTTTCTCCCCTTTTTTTGCTCTTTAGCCCTCCAGGGGAGTTCCCCATCCTAACTGTTTTTTTTAAGATCGACATCCAAGTCGGCCCGGATTCCAAAAAGGTGTTTTCTTTCCAAGTTCTTTTTTTTTCACCCTGGGGAGTGCCGAGTGCGCTGCTCCCCTTTTTTTTTGAAAGAGATTTGTTCTTGCGATGCTGGTCCGGCACCGCTTTTTCATACGAAGAATTTTTCACGCAGCTTTCTTTCCTTTCTCAGAGTGAGCCTCTCCGGTCGACTCTTCCTTCTTATCGTCGGTCCTTCCTCCTTCAAGATTGATCCGCTTTCCCAAAGTGCAGCTCGCATTTCCACCAATCCCCGGACCTCGAAAACCCCTCTTTGCTATGTTTTTTCTCCACCCAGTCTTTCTTCTCCCTCCAGCCTTTTCCTCTCTCTGTTTCCCAGGATTCGGGAACACCCCTCATCCGATACGCGAGCTGTCCCCTTGGCCCCCTCGTGGCATTGGCCAACTAGATGTTTCTCCCGCGGCTCGTCTTTTTGACATTTCAATTTCTTACGCTTTCCGACAAACGTTCCTACGAAAACAAGCACCCTCAAAGTTCTTTCGGGCCCCCTGCTTTCGCTTTTGGACTCTTTCCATTTTCCCCTTTTTATTCGTCTGTCGATTGGGGCGAGCTTTCTGACCCTCCCTCCCAACTTGACCTCCTTTTACCGCTCTGCCATCCGCCGCCGCATATTTAATCGATGCGAGCCTCAACCCCTGTTTAGCTTGGTAAATGGACCCTTATTCGCACCCCCCTAACGCATCTTCTGGTGCCTTTTCTCAAGCGACCCCTCCTTCTCAGGTCCCGTTGTCTTCGTCCCCTTTCAACTTGATTTTTCCTGCAAATCCCTACGTGTGTCTTGTTTTCCGAAGACGCCCAGTTCTTCCTGGCCTCCCTTATTTCTTCCCCCCCAAAATTTCTGGGTGAGGCTACGTAATACACTTCTCCTCTCCGTTGTTGTGTTTCTTTTTTAACAACCTTACCTATTTCCGCAGGGAGGCCCCAGCTGGGCGCTCGCCAACCTTCCCTTTCTTTTTCTATTTAGATGGATGGCAGCGGTTTCTCAAGGGTTGCTTCTGATTTTCAGCAACGGTCCCCGTTTTTCCGCCTTGAACCTTTTTTCCTCTTATCTCTGATTGTTATCCGAAAGCTAACCTAGCTCCCTTCCCCCCTCTTGGGAAATGGACCTTCTCCCCCCCTTAGGGCTGAGCGCATTCTTTCTGTACGCAAATTATCGGCTTCCCCCCAGGCACCCCCTCCTCTCACGATCGTCTTATGTCTAGGCAGATCGAGCACCCTTCTCTCCCCCAATAGCCTTTCCCTCCCAAAACTGTTGTAACGCGCACCATCGGTCCCTTTCCCTTTCGTTCGGCCCCTAGAACCCAGCTCCCTTTTTATGGTCGATATTGGATGATTTTTTTCGCGGTTGGTCGCCCGTGAACATCAGCTCTTCCATTTTTCGCCCAACCGTTGCTCGATCGACAGAGTTTTTCACGCCGGCCTTTCCCCCTCCCGATTCTTTTCAACCCTTTCCTGCCCTCCCTTTAGGGCGCGTGGATGTCTCATCATGCGCTGAGAACACATTCCTACAGCTTTTTTATTTTTTTTTGTTTGCAGCTTTGCAGTGAGTTTCTTTTTTTCAATCTGACATTCTTGGTTCCGAAAGCTACGATATTTCGTCCTGGATATCGAACTCGCGCGCGAACTTGGAAAATCGATCCTGATTCCTCTTTTTGCGTAGTCGCTAACTTTCGTCGTTCGTGTGTTGAGACGTCACAGTCCCCAACCTCTCCGAATCGTTGTGGGAAGCTGACCTTATCTTGGATGACCTGTGTGAATTCACACACTCGCTCCGCACCGCTTGGGCACTCCTCCCTTTCTTCTCTTCTTTACTTTCCCTGAAAACGTGATGCTTTCCTACACTGGTGCAGGCTCCATCTCCCCGGTGGTTAACCTTCCAGGGATTCCCCGTTTACAGCGGACGCTTCTCCATCCCTTTTTTTCCCGACTTCCCTTTGCGCCATTACCAACGTGCGCAGCTCCGCCGTGGAATGACCGCCTTCCCTGTTTTAAAGTTTTTTTATTTGTGCACTCTCTGCGTTCGCGGCTATTTGCAACCGCGCACCTTTTTTTCTTTAACGCTTTGTTATCTTTGAGAGTTAGATACTCACCCTTTCTCCTTAGTCTGTTTCCCCCCAAACACACCACGCGCTTTTTCCCCGATCTTGATCTCCACAAGCTTCAAAAGGCGAATTGTTGTTTTCCGATCGGGAGCGATTCCTCTGGCTTGAAGCCGGTTTTTCTTTTACGTCGATCCCCCCCCCCACAGGATTCCGAGAGGCCAACGCCTTCACGAGCCTTTTCCTTCTGGCCCCCCCCCAAAAGCTCTCCGTCAGATAGAGAAAGAGAGGTTCGTCTGCCTTTAACTCTTCCCGCGCACTCTCTCCTGATGTCTGTCCCCTCTTTAGTAAACGTTTTTGGATTTCCGGCTTTCCCGTGTAATCGGTTTTCCTTTCTCCCCTGGCTAACTCGACGTAGGACTCTTCTCCCCCTCCTCAGATTCGTGTTTTCGCTCGTCTGTTCTCTTTAAGATGAAGCTTCATTTTTCTCTGCGAGCTCACTCTAAGGGTCAGCTCCGATCGATTTGGTCTCTATTTTTTCTTCGCGCTACATAATTCCTCTGTTTTGGTATTGTGCTCCTGGCCCTAGAACCAGAGCGGTGGACCCGCAACGGCGCTTCCACCCCCTCTTGTTCTCGGAATGATACTTTCTCCCCCGGCGCCCTTTTTTTGTTTTTTTTTCGTTTTCCCCTTCGATTCTTCCCTGTTCTCCCCCCTTTTCATTTCACCAACGAATTTTTTATGAGATCTTTTAGCCAACCCAGCTTAGAAAGCCTCCTCAACCTTTCCCTTTTTTGTTATCGGTGCGGCTTTTTCCATTGGAACCGATGATCTGCGAATTCCCCAGCTGTCCTGTGGCCTCCTCTTTTTTTGTGTAATCTCTGCCATTCTGCACTTATCCCAAGATTTTTTGCGTAATGCCGTGCGATCGGCGCCTATCTGGTTGACACCTTTTTTGTGCCCCGATTTTTTCCCCGAAATAGCTTTGTTTTCCCTTCGCCTGCCCCCGTGCAAACCCCCTCCCATCCGAGCGCGACGCCCCCCTTTCCGGGGAACGGCCGATGTTTTTTTTGAAAAAGGCAGACCTCCTTGGTGAATTTTAACTTCTCCTTGTTTGGGGAATATCCCCATTTTCCTCCTCTTTTTCAGAGCCTTTTCTCTTTACCTGCTTCTTTTTCAGGCCTTCGGCCATCCACTTATTAGGTATGACTTTAAATTTCGCTTCTGGATTCTTGGTTCTTTTTTTTTCTCTCTCGGCCCCCCCCTGCTGAAAGCGCATCCGGGTAATCCTGATCGAATCTTTCGTGTCCCTCCCCCCCCCTGCGTTTGATCTTTTTGCGGTAAATTTTCTCATCTCGCCCCCTTTTATCCCAATTTCCGACCTCCATTCCTTTTTTCAGTGCCGGTTGGCCCCCCCTCTATGACACCTTAGATTCTCTTTCATTCGTGCAGTCCCCCCCAATGTCAGCTCCCCACCCGGCTTGCGTTTTTCAGGGGAGGGATGCTTTGAATTACCTCGGCGCTGTACTTTCCTCACCATTCTCCTTCTCCGACGGACTCCTTTCCCCTTTACAGGTCTGCCCCCCACACTTCTCGCTACTCCTCCCTCCTCATTCATCGATTTCGCCCCCCCGAGCAGGGCGGATTGAGCGGTCTTTAAATACCCTCTCGTTTTGATTTCTCACACAATACCCCCTGAATTCTTTCCTCCTCCCCTCGGATCCCACCCTTTGCGCGATTTCCAATCTATACCGGTTTTATTCATCCTTTTTGACTGTTGATTATTCCTTTCCGATTCCCCGACGGTCCCCCCTAATCCTCCTCCTTTTCAAACTACGGCGAGGGCTGTTCTTTTCTTGTTTGCGGCAGGTTGATCAACCCTTTCCTGGAAATCCTTCTCCCTAAATATGCCGATGCCCCGCCTCCTGGCTCGCGTCCTTCTTCCATGAACCCAGCTTTTTTTTTTTTTCCCCCCTGCTTTTTTGATATTGTTGTGCGGTTTGTTCTTTTGTAATCTGAACGGCTCGGTTTCTTGGCCTCGAACCTTCTGCACCTTAATCTGAAGTTGTATTTGACTTTCTTCTTCTCCCTCCGAACTTCTCTCCCCTAATCTCACATCAACCCCTATTCCCCCTGAGTTCGATTCCTTCGAAATAGCCCCTCCCCTGTTGGGGTTGTCTGGCCTGCTCGTCGTTTTCTTTCCCCCGTTTTCCATGGGGCAAAATTACTCCCCTTCCTCCCTAGTTCAAAACGGCGATTTCCCCCCTCCAGAGTTGCGCCAGTTTTTCCGGCTCGTTTCGGAGACTCCACCGCTTGAACCCCCCTTTCTCAAAGATAGCTCTTTCAGTTATTCTTTCCTTTCCTGCCGGCTGCAGCACCTCTTTCGAACTTGAACTGGTTTTTCTAGTGAATGCAGTTGTCTTCACCTGTAGACCTTCGCCATTACCCACGAACCCCCTTCGCGTTACTGATCGCCCTCTTTTAGGTTCCCCTATTTGCTTCCGAACGACACGCCTTTTCCGATTGCCCACAACCTTCTCTGATCCCGACATTCTTCCTCTTTTGAACATGGGGCTTCCCCGCAGCGCCTATGATGCGGCCACCCACTCCTTGAAAGAGGCCCAGAGATTTGGGTCGTCATATTTCCTGCTGACTTTTCCTCCCCATGACCTGCCGCAGCTTTCAATTTCCTTTAGATTTCAGACTCTCGAGACGAGCTGAGTTTCTTCCCATGCTTCGTCCCGGGTTTTTCCCCCTCCTCCCTCATTGATCTCCTTTTTGAAGTCCCCTTTCATGCAACCAACCTGATCCCCCCCCGGAGACCAAAAAACCGATGCTAAACATCTTGCTCGAGTTCTGTCCCCCATGCGAATCCCCCCCTTTTGAGAGATTTCTTTACGTACTCCTTTTCTTCGTTCTCTCTTCCCGCCGTTCTCTCTAAAGTTGCGGCAAACTCTTTTTTAGTTCCTCCCCCCAATCCCTGCTTTCCTTCTTTAAGTCTCATTGGAAGGGGCGCCCCCGCGTCCCCCTCCCCCAAGATAGAACCCTCTTTCAAGCTGATGCGCTTTTTTGTCCACCCCCTGTTGATGGGGGACTTTCCTTTTTCGGGCGCTGTGTGTTTCCTTTTCTTTTTCTCTCTTTTTCTTGGCGACCTCCCCCCCCTTAGAGTTCAAAACGTTCCCCCGTGGGGCCAGCATTGTACGCTCCCCCGCCTCCTGGCAATATGCACGGACCCCCCCCCCCTTTTCCCCTGTCACATGTTCCTTATTTTTTTTTTTTTTTTCATGCGTATTGTTTTTTGAGCTAAACAAGCGTTTCCATATTCGGCACCGTTTTTCTTTGAATTAAGTCTCACCGTGGATCTTTCCCCGACATTCCCCCGTTTTTTTTTCCGCCATTTTTCCTAAAGTCTGTGTGTGTTTCTTTATGACGATCGCCCAGCTTTTTGCCCTTCCTCTGCTGCTTATCAATCTCGTCATAATCTCCTTTTTTTGTGTCGCTGTTCATACCTATTTCCTACCTCACTTCCTTTTTCTGCCCGGCCCTTTTTCTTTGCGCTCGTCCTAACCCCAAGCCACACGAGCAACTTCTTTTTCCTATGTTTGCCTTCGGGTTCCAATTCCTGGCCGTCTAGGGAACTGAGGGCTCGACACCTGTGCCTGAACTCTTTCTCTTTTTTTATCCGAAGGACGAAACAAATCTTTTTTAAAACAGTCCGTCTCCTTTCAAACTGGTTTCCTTTTCTCCCTTCCTGCGTTTCGCAAGCGGACGGTTGCCGATCCTTTTTTATGTCGCCTCTTTCTTTCCCACCAGACCACCACCAATCGAACAGGACTTTTCCCCAATTGACTGAGGGACCCTCCTCAGCCCGCAACAAGAAGTTTTTCAAACCTACTTCTCGATGTTTCTTTTTTATGGACTTGCTTTTTGTTTGGAGAGGTTGGTCGCTATGGGGGGGGAAACTCACACTCGATTACTTGGAACGTCGCCACAACTTTTTTTCTATAAATCGCTTTGTTTCCCCACTTTCCCACTCCCGCTTTTTTCGATCGCGATGACGTCCGGAATCCTGGTGGCGCCCCCCCTTCCCACCGGTTGGTCTTCGCGTGTTTTTTTGAGATAGAGTCGATCCTACGTCGAATATTGGGATTGTTTTCCCTCGAGATGACTTTGACTTCCCAATATGGACATTCTGGACGATTCCGATCCAGGTTCACCCCCTTCAGCGCAAGTCCCTTATGACATCTCTTGAAGATCATTTCTTTCCCCCGGCGACTATTCTTTTTCTTTCTTTCAAAGGTCGCGAGTCCGTCCCTTCCATTCGCGAATTGACTCCCCCTTTTCTATTCCCACTTTTTTTTCCTTTTCAGCATCCTTCTTGATGCCGCCATGTTCCCTTTTTCACAATCTCCCAACTCGTCGGCACCTTTTTGGCCCCCTTTGCCGACGGCACCTTCTTTCTCGATATGAAGCATAATTTGTCATGGGGAACCCATACTCCACCAGCCCCCTTGTGTTCGAGTGCAAACCTTTATGCGCAGGACAGGTTGTTAAAAGCGTCCTGTTACTAACTTTTTTTCACGCTGGTCTCTCTTTTTGCAAGTTGAGACAGACCCCCCTTCCTTTTTCAAGCTTGTGAAGCATTCCGTCACCAAGATTTTTTTCTCATTTCCTTGTTTCCTTTCTTTGCTCAGTCTTTTCTGAGCGATGTAGAGAGCGCGATTGGAACCACTCCCCCTTTTTTGACGCCCTCAGCGTCTGCACCTTGCCCCTGCCGATTTCGCATCCTCCGAATTCCCCCCCATCCTTCGACCCCCATCGTCGGGCGATTCTGCCCCTCAGCAGTCATTTTTGATCCAGAACCCTTCATTTCGATCGGGATTCCCGGCTGGTCAGGAATCCTTGCGCTGGCACCTTCACCAATACTTCTTTAGAAAAGGGGCGATTCATCCTTTTCGACGTACGTTCTTTCACTTTTTCCCAAAAGTCTATCCTAGCCCCGAAGGGTTCTCTCCTTGAAGTTTCAAGGTCCTACTCGACTCACTGATTCCCTATCCCCGGACATTGCATTTCGTAAATTTTCTTGGTTAGTTCGTTACCCACCCCCCGCCGCAACTCCGCCACCACACCGACGCGCCCTTTTCTCCCCTTTATTCCTCTGACGTTTTTCTCCTGGAGTTGCTCTACTCCTCCCTTTCCCGGTTCCGCGCATCGACTCCTGAAAGTATAGATTTGGATCCTTTTAGCGCACCGTCTTTCCCCCTTTTTAATTCTCAGCCTGGATTCCTCTTCTTTCTCTGTCGGGACCGAGAAAAGCGCGGTCCTTTCCGGAGCGATCCCTTGAGGCCCGTCTCCCATTCCTTAGGTTGTAGTAGTTTTATATCGGGACCTTGTTTGTTGTTTCTCTGGTTCTTCGTTCTATTTTCGACCCAATTTATCTTCCCCTCTTGGTCTTCGGTTGAGTCTTCTTTTCGCCCAGAAGAGCTCATTAGGAAAGGCTCATCCTCATCGCCCCGCTTTTACCCATTGACTTTTCATTTCCCACCCTCTCCTAGTCGATAATTTTCCGGTTTTTTTCCTCGCCCCCCTTCCGTATTGATTCCAACCTTCCCCTTACGGCCAACGACTCCGCTTCGTAATTCGCGTGTTCCTTTTGTTACTAGCCCTCCCAAACGCTTTTTTTCTGTGTGCCACTCCCTGGTTCGGATCTTGCTTTCGCAGTGCCCCTTTTTTCCTCCCACCAACCCCGATGGATTTCTGCGACGTTTTTCTTTCGGCAAGGCCGATCTTGACCCCTTCCTTTCTTCCTGGCCTCCAGGCGAAAAAGATTTCAGTTTCTTGGTAAGATCGACATGCGCCCTTCCCTCCGTTTGTGTTTTTGAGAGACGATTCTCTCCTACCCGCGCCCAAGCCTTCTTCCCCCTCCCCCAACAATCTTACTGTCTTTTTCCAAACGCAATCGGACATTGCCTCTAGTTCCCCAAACTGCAGTATTGGTCGGCCTTTGTTTATCGCCTTACCCGAGACCCTTCTCCCCCCGACGGGTAAGAAGACGCGAATCTTTCGTTTCCCCCTCCCAGTTTGATCCCCTTTCTCCAAACCAGTCTGGTCTCCCTCCTGATCGCACGGCTCCTAATTGCGGCGTCGCCTTTGAAGGGCGGTCTCAAATATTGGAAAATCTCTTCCGCCTCTGCCCATGCTATTTCAGGCTTTTGACCCTCCTCGTTCTCCCCACTTTTTTCAACGACTCCTTGCTGGTTTTGAAGGGGCGGTAGGCTTTTAAGTACTCTCGGCGATTAAATCTACCCGTCGGTGAAGCTTCTTTTTTCGCCGTCCGACCTTCCCTAGTTCCACCCTTTTACAAGGTCGCCTTGTTTTTTCTACGCTAATAATACAACCTTTCATCGATTTCCGAGCCCAGAGCTATGCTAGTGGCGTTTTTTTTTGTTCTCCTGATCGCCCGCCTTTTCAAAAAACACACCCTCGCCTCCGGCGGCAATTATGGCTCCCCTTTTTGACCGATTTCAAAAAATTTTCCTACTCTCCCAATTCTTTGTTCTGATATATCGCGGGTTTCTAGTGCTGCGTGCCTTAGAGAACTAACATGCCCGCTTCCCATCAAGTCGAGCTTTACATAACGTCGCGGCGGCGAAACGACTCATTCTTTTTTTTCTTTCCTTTTGGGACGGTTCTCGCCTTCCAAAGGCTCGCGAAATCCAACCATCCTGCGAGGAAATACCTCCCGATACATTCAAGCGTTACGTGTCTTCAGTCACCCCCCAGAGCTTGCGTTTTCCTCGCGGACGTTTGTTTGTTGTTAATACTTTGTTTCTTAAAGATATTTGAAAGTCTCCAATTTTTCTTTTTTTTTTTTTCCTTCCGGTATTGGTTTTTTTCCGTAAGCCGTTAGACTCCCCGAATATGCATCACCCCCTTCCCCACTGAGTTGAATCTTTTTCAATCGCCCTTTTCTTTGTTGGTTTCTTTTTCTACTTTTCGTTTCTTGAAACGGCGACTCTGGGGCCAAAAGTTAAAGATACACTCCCCTTCTCTTCGCTTTCCTCTTCTTCCTTTGGTTACAATTCCGCCGACCCCCGAGAACCTTTCTTACTAACGGCTTGTCCTCATGAGCAATCTTTTCTCCCCATTTGTACGGTAACTCTTTTTCTATTCTTATTCTCTTCCAACGTCTTCACCCCCCCGGAGGGAAGCCAATTCCTTCTGGAGAGACCGCTATTAGCCTTATTTCAGCGTTCCTCCCGGAGACGTTCGCCCCTGAAAGCCTTTCATTCAGGTGCGCTGGAGCGTTTTACTCTCGACATGCAAAGTGGTTTTCCCAAGAATAAGTTTTCCTTCTTTTACTCTTGAATTGCCCCTTCTGCCCGACCGCTCTCTTTTTTCCCTTCTTTTTTCCTTCTTGCAAGCAGCGCTATTTTAGGAGGAGGTCCCCACCCCTTACTTCTTTTTCCTGTTTTTTTCCTTGACCTTTTCCCCTCCCCCTTTACTTACCCTTTCCGCAGCTTACTGGTTCTCAGAAGAGAAGTTTTCGCTTCGCGCTGCGGTTCCTTATTTATTTTTCCATCGTTCTCCGAATGTCCCGATTGGTTCCCGCCCCAGCTCGCACTTTCCCCCCCCACGATCCCAATCCCCGGAGACCAGTAAACCAATCTCCTGACAATTCTTTTTCGCTTTCGACCCTCCCTCGGTGCGTCTCCGTTTTTTCCACCCGGCTTCCCGGGAAAACACTTTCGATCGCGATGGTAAAGGCGGCGTTGGCAACTCGTCCCCACCCTATTTTCCACAAGAGCCTATTCTGGGGAGTTACACTTTTACCGGGAAAAGGAGGCCCTCTGGAGAGTTGAGGGTCAGAGTGAACACTACCTCCCGACGTTAACGCATCTCCCCCAAGATGATGTCGAATGGTGGTCTTCCAGACGACGCGCACATGCCATTTTTTCGATGGTGATACCCTCACTTGTCTTGGGGTTCCCCTCTCTGTTTTACCATTCCCCTTTTCTTCTACCCCCCGTCGCGCTTCTGGACCCTCATTTTCCGCAGCAGGAATTGGCTCCCTTTCGGCACTCCATTTCCCCCGGCTCGGACTGGTTGAACACCTCTTTTTGTTTAGCCTAGGATACCCCGACACGTCGGCAACGTTTGCCTTTTACCGCTCCCTTAAGTTTTTCTTTCTGCCATCTGAGCGGTTTCTTTTGGGGGGGGTTTCCCCTTCTAGTTGGGCAAGTTCAGTCTAGGTGTTTCCTTTTGATGATTACGCTGGCTACTTCTCTGCTTTTCCCTGTATGGGTTCCCGTCTTTCAGCTTTTTTTTTAGATGTCTGACGTAGCCTCCCCCTTTGAAATTACGCAGACCGAATCCCTTTCAGGGCGCATGGAGAATTCCGATGGTCCCTTCGAATTTAACAGCCCCACTCCTGCCAACTTTTCCTCTCGGGTTGCACATGTCTCCCCCTGGCCTTTCCCTTTTTCTTTGCTTCGCTTCCCTGCTTTTTAACCGGTGCGAAGATTCGCCGTCTAAGAAGCGAACCCACCCGTTCCACAATACGTCCCCCCTACCCCCCCTCGCGCGGATCTCAGTCCCCTTCCTTTAGTGGACAATTATTGCCTTTTGTAGCAGAGAAGGTTTGAAATATCGTTCCTAACAGGGCGCCAGATCTAAGGAAACCCCCCCTCCTCCATTGAGTAACTTTCAACCCCCTTTCCGTTCCTGCAAAAATGTGTTTCTTTTCTAGTAGAGCCCGAAATAGAAAGAGATTGAGATTTCCTCTTTCTTTTATTGGAGAGGTTGAGAACTCTCGGACCGTAAATGTCGCCCCACCCCCACAACAACCCCCCCCCCCCCCCCCCCCCCCCCCCCTTCCCCCCCTCTCCCTCGCTTGCTCGTCACTCTTCCGGTCGACTTTCCACCCTTACCGCTACGCGATCGCCTCCTTTATTACCGGAATCCGGGTTGCCCTCCTCCCCGAGTCTTTCGTGTTGGGCTGAACCTTATTTTTTCAAGATTTGTTCGGCTTATGTCTCGTCCTCTTTTTTTGTGGCAAGTGTAGTAGACTTGATTCATCTCAATAGGGACATTCTTTCTTCTGACGATTCAGATCACCCTCTTGAACTCTCCGCTTTTCCTAAGTCTGAAATCGTACCCCTTGAAGCTTAAGTGTCTTTCGGTCAGTAAGAATCTCCGTTCTTCTCTTTGCCTCGTTGCCATCTTTCCCACAAACCCTTTTTTTTCTCGCGTTTTTTTTTCTTTTCTTCTTTTTTTTCCCATGTTCCAAGGATTTTCATCCGACCTGGTGGGGGGGGTACTGACCAACCCATTTCTTCCCCCACTGCACTTTTTTTCAGAGCATGGATCTGGGGACCTTCCCCCTTCTTCAGGTCACGGCCTCGGTGGATGAAACGCCCCCGCGAAGGACAGCGGTCGTCCAACTCGGAGGTCAGATGTCCCGTGACAATTCCCCTTGAAAAAATTCTTTTTCTTGGTTTTGAAAGCCTTTTGAACGGATCCCCGCCGTTACGCAGTCACCCTCCTCGATATTTGAGCATATTTTCTGCCTTTTTGAAGCCTATTGTTGCGATCTCCACTTTCTTGAAAAA
>Ga0179593_1332792_pt1 | contig 15851 bp, 18 predicted proteins | sample CZODoug2_1_08_16_FD_185931 | JGI IMG/M metagenome (GOLD analysis project Ga0179593, IMG submission 185931) | Vadose zone soil fungal communities from Angelo Coast Range Reserve, California, USA - CZODoug2_1_08_16fungal (PacBio error correction) | ecosystem: Environmental > Terrestrial > Soil >... | reverse complement strand
TACGTTTTTTTCCCTTAATTTTTTTAATCTTTTTTTCCAGTTGGGCTTCTGCCCTTCCCTAATCTCCCTCCTTCCACTCCCCCTGTAAACGTCTTTTTCTGTTTTTCTGGGTGCACCTCTTCTCGGCCCTTGCTGGCCGCCCCCTTTCGTCTTGTCCCCTGGTTGACTTACCCCTTTTTGCGTGCAGCGGCCCCTTTTTGCAGGTCAGACATACGTTGGCATTCGTCCTCATCCTGCGATTTTTTTTTTTTGTTTTTCAGCCGTTTTCCCCCGTGTGTTTCACCTAACCCCCCCGGTTTTCGGTTGATCTCTTTTGGGACCCCACTCGTGCCTTTTCTGCATCATCTCCCCCCCGTTTTTCGTGTGTTTTTTTTTGAGTTTGTTGGTCCGCTGCCTTTTTTCTTTTCCTGGTGGCCTTAAGCCCCCCAATTTTCCTGACCCTCCCTAATGAATGGCGCCTTTCGCGCTGGCCCCTTTCCCCCACCTTTTTACTGCCTGATTCCTTTGCTTGCTTGGCGTGATTTTTTCCTTCGGTGTGGTTTTTTTGGCCCTGCCCCAGCATCTCCAGCCCCCCACCCGACCACAGGTACACCATTTTTTTTCCCTTTGGAGCTTTAATCGGATTAAGTTGTCTTGTAAGCAGGGCCGCAGTTTTTATCCCCCTTCTTCGCGACTTCCCCCGTGGCTTTCCTCCCAAAAAGGCACCAGCTACCCGTTTCACTCCTGACCCCCGAGTAGACAAGGTCCCCGATTCCGGGGCAGGTCCCTTTTTTGCCAACATAAATGGCCTCTTCTTTTTTTTCTACCCTCTTGGAAGGGTATGCTCCCTTTTTTTTTCCCCGCATTTTGGCAGAAGAGGATTTTCCCGCTTTTTTGGGGACTAACCTTGTCATTTCTGCTCCCGTTCCTCCCCTCTCACCCCCCCCCCCATAGGCCTTCCTTTTCTCGATCTGTTCCGGGATTTCGGCCTGTTTCTTTCCCCTCTTGTTGGAAGGACTCCCTTTGTAGAAGTAGATTAGCTTTTAGGTGAACAGCATCTCTTCCTTCTTCCCTTTCTTCTCAGGAACGCCCCGAGTTACTTTTTCTCTTCTTCGAGCGTCCCCTTCGTCTCAAGGTTTCCTGTCTTTAACCTTTCTTTCTCTTTCCCCCCCCCGCTTTAGTTTCCACCGGGACTTTCTTTTTACTTGTGAGTGAAAGAATTTCCCGTTCCTTGACATCGAGCTTGTGGCGTCGGGAGAAAGGTTCCTTTTCCCCCCTCGGATAGTTTTGGCAGCGGTAGCCCGAGGGGGCGAGTCTGGTCCCTTTCCCCTTTTCCCACCACGAAGTCAGACGATACTCGGAAACACCTCCTTTCCTCTGAGCCCCCAGGGACCTCCTCCTTTTTTTGCCTCCCCTCCTCCCTACACAAGTCCTTGCAAAAAGGATTACCTAGTTCACCGATTTCCGCCCCACCTTATTCCCCCCTTGGGCAGTTGTGAAATCAATTTCAGTTCTTTTTCGGTCGATCAAGAAACGGGTAGGGATCCTTTCTTTGCTAGCTCCCGGTCCCACCCCCCATGATTGGCGAGTTCCACCCCCCTGCCATTTGGTTAAATTTTTGGTGGTGGATTGGATTGGGGTGGTGTTGTTTGTTGGTTTCGTTTTGCACGCTCCCTTTGCTATGTTTTTCTCCCTTCCCCGTCTTTCAAATTTCCTGTCCGAAGAATTTCCTTTTTTCTCCCTTGGTTCAGGTGATCAGTTTATCAGGCCCCCCTCGCCCATAGTGGCACATTTCACCCTGACGGTCCCCTTCAGGCCCATGCCACTGGTCTTCTCCCCCCGCTCACCCCCTCTTTCTTCTTGAAAACCCCCCCCGGGTCCCCCCCCCCCCCCCGCGATGTTCGTAGTATTCCGACCCCATGTTTCTGGGTTCAAAAAAGTCACCGGCTTCCTTCCTTTCTATTGACCTCAAGGCTTACTTTCTTTTTCCTTTTTTGTTGAATTTCTCCGGTTTTTTATTAGTTTTTTTTTTTACCGCCCATCGGTCTTCTGTACCTGTATGTGTTTACTCAGTTAGTGAAGTCGTCCCCTTTCCTGCGAGTCCTCCGGTCCCCGACCTTCCCTTTTCTCCCCCCCTAGCAGTTCCCCTTTTCCCCTGTCCCCCCTCCTTTTGCGGCATTTCCCCCCCCACCCTCCTCCGTATTTTAATCCTTCCTCGTAAAAGTAGACTGACTGCTTTTTTTCCCTGTCGGCTGCTGCTGGGTCCCCCCCCCCCCCCCCCCCCCCTTGGCTCTATTTTTCCCTCAATTCGTAGGCGCAAACTTCTGTTCCCGTGACGATGTGTCCACGGTTTTCAGTTTCCCTGGTCACCTTCCTGAAAGGATCCCTTCATTTCATGGCCCTCAGGCCTTTTGGCTCGAGTGCAGCTCTTTCCCTTAACTTTTTTATTTCTTTTTTAGACTTTTCGGACTCTCCATTTCCGCGGGTGGGGGGATTTTGCCCTGGCCCGTTCGGCCCCATATTTTTTTTAAAACGCGTCTGTGCGCTTTCTTCGTTCTTCAACTTTTTCCAACCCCCTTTTCGTGAGATCAGCTCCCTGCCGGTCTTTGAGCCACTAGGTGTGTCTTCCTCGGCTAAGTTTGGCGACTTGGGCTGGGCACCCACACTGACCCGGGTTTTGTTCCTTTTCCCGCTTTTCCTGCCGAGGATTTTTCTGGGTACGAGTCTACTGCCTTTGCCTATTTTCCCCCTCCCTTTGCTCAGCGTACTAATATTTTTTCTCTTTTTATCTTCTCTTCCTTTTTTGGTTTTTTTTTTTTCAGGTAGAGAGGAAGACCCTTTACGTGGTGGCTTTCCTTTTTTTGGCATTGGTTTTGCTTTTCGGATCGGGCTTTTCGCTGGGCTGCACTTCTGTCTGCCCCCCTTTTTTTTTAAACAGTGAGCTGTGCGCTCTTTTTTTCCTCACCCAGTGATTTTTCCTTCAGGGACTGTGTCCCTTTTTTCCCTGACCGGGCTGCCACCTTTTTTTGATCCCGTGATTTTTTTGCTCCGCGTCGGTTTAGTCGTTTTTTCGCCGGGCCCCTTGGGAATCTGCTTTTCCTTTTCGGCATAACATGACCCTTTCGTTTTGCCCCTTTCTCCCTGTTTCCCCCCCCCGAGGACTCTGCAGGCGTCTCCCGCTACCGTCCCATTTCCCTTCTGAGTTAGTACTGCTTTGGGGCTTCAGTCTTTTCCTTGCCGTTTTTTCCTCCGCCCCCGTTCCACAGGAATTTTTTTCCTCGGATCCCCTATTCTCCCTTTTTCCCCCGTTTCCCCAGTCAAGTATTGCGGACTTCCCCCTTTCATAAGAATGGCTTCGATTTTTTGGTTTTACGTTTTTAGTGGGGAGGCGGCCCCCGGACTTGTTTGATTTTTTATTCGATGTTGGTGTTCCCTTTTCATTTAGTTTTCTTCCGCTTGGGCTTCGAACCTTTACTTGTGTCCCTTGCTGATCCTGCATTGATTTCTACGACCGGTGAGCTGGTACCTCTTATTTGTATAGGCACCATGCTTTGTGCGTGCCCCCCTTCTCTCCCCGAGGCCTCGGACTTTTTTCCTCAGACCCCTTCTGGTTCACCTCCCTCCTTCACTGTAGTGACAGTTTCTTTCCCTACATTGTATGGTGGTAGACTTTCCTCCCTCCTGAGTTTTCAGGTTTCTCCGTTCCTTTCCTTTTTTCGCCTCGACGGGCTGGTTTTATTTTGCGTCCCTTTTGTTTTCCCCCAAATATTTGCGGTTCGAGCCGTCTTCCCCCTTTTCTCCGTTCTCCCTGACACCAAAACAACCACCCCCCCGAGTTTCTCCTCCCTTTTGGATGATGATGCGCCCCCCGGCGGTTCCATGAGAAGAACCTAGTGCGGTTCTGGGCGCAGTGGCCCCCCGTCCCCCCCCGTCGGTTTTTTTGAGTGAGTCCCCTTTCACCGAGACAGACCTGCATTTGCTGATGACGGACCCCTTTTTCTGGTCTACTCCCTCAACCAGTTTAATGCTTGTTTGTGATTTTAACCTGCCCTGGATTTCCTTTTTTGGAGAAGAGACTTCTGACTGTTGACCCCCTTCTTTTTTTTCCCACTTGGTATGTTTTCGCGGGTGGGGCTTTTCTGCTGATATTACCTGTCTTGGCTCCTCTCCTCGTTCCTGTAGTGATGACGTTGCCCTATTCCGCCCTTCGCTTGGCGAATGCGTCCAACATGGCCCCCCCCTTTATCTTATTTACGGGAAAGGTCGGTTTTGCCCTTCCTCAGCAGACTCCCTTGTTCTTCGTGTTGAGGTCCCATATCACAGCTCAACCGTAGTCTTTTTTTTTTCCTCTTTTCCTTTGCGTTGCCCAGTTCCCCTTCTCCCCCCCGACTTAGCAGACGATCCTTGATGGTTTTTGTCCATTGATCATATATCTTGCTTACGGCACGTCTTCCCCGGATCGTGCTTCTTCTCCCGCGTTCCTTCTCCTCTTTCATCCCCGGTTACAGTCTCTTTCTTTTTGATCCTGGTCTGTTTTCCTCTTTTTTCCGGGGAGAAATTCCCTTTTGCGTCCCTCCTCTATTCCCTTTTCTTTTTTCCCCCCCTCCCACCCCCCTCCTTGGCGGACGTGACCCCAAGTGGTGCGACTCTTGCTACAGGTTTTTTTTCTTTATATTTCACCACCCTCCCTCGCGAAGCCGTTTCTGGGCTCGTGATATGCCTTTTTCCCGTTGATCTTGGTCCGTTTCTTGCGTTTCCTTTATTCTCCTTTTGGATACCTTTTCCCTCGCCCCCCGTCATCTTCCCCGTTCCCCTCTCCGTCACCGTTTGCAGTCTTTTTTTCTTTGTTAGCTTATGGACAGCTGTCCCACGGTCCCGGTTGTCGGTCAGGTCTGACGTGCCCCCCCAACCTTCTTTTTTTTTCTGACGACGTGCTGGAAGTCTCTCCAAGCGCCCGCTTTCTTTTGGCGGGTTTCTTTACTTCCCTTTTTCTCCACTCGGCCAAAGTGTTCCCGCGTTTTTTCCCATTTCAGCCGCGTCTTCCGTTTTTGGCCTGTCCCAGTTTTGGGTTTCAACAGACTTCTCCTGGTATTTCCCCCCTGCCCTTCTTGACAGCTCGTGGACGAGTCTCCCGTAGGACACGTGCCCCCTTGTGGTTTTTTTTGCTTCGGGAATGGGTTCCTCAACCTTGCCTTTGACGAACGTGTGGCGGGCCCCACGCGGTTTATTTACAGCCCCCCCCCCCTTCTTCGGTTGGAACGTGCTGTCCTTTTTTTTCCAGTTTTTTGTTAAGTTTCCCGCCGTACCCGGCCTTTCTTTCCCACTTCCTTTCCCCGCTTTTGCCAGGACGCTTTGGTATGAGTTCTCTGTGGTGCCAGACTTTGCTCTGGGCTTCATGTGCGGTCGGTTCAGGCTGCCTCGATTTCATGTACGGGGCCATGCTACCTTACCGGATCTTATCCTTTGTCCCCGTCAGAAAGATCCCCCCCCCCCCCTTTCCAAACGTGGTCCTGACATCTGGCTTATGGATCTTAAGTTCGTGTCAGCTTACCCTTTTCCGCTTACGCGAAGGCGTGATGTTAACTTTTTTTGTCCCCCCCCCCTTCGCTTTTTTAAGGGACTCGCGTCTGAACTCTTTTCCCTCTTACACCGAGCGGCGGTAGCAACTGATTGAGAGTCCGGTCGGGAAAAAGGACGTCACCGCACCCATCCTCCCTCTTATGCTGTCGGCGACCGGCCCTTTCCCTGTACCCCGTCGCGTTGACCCCGGTCTTCCCCAGAAAGGGTTTGCCTTTTTTCCCGGTGTAACCGGTTCGTTAACCGGGCTCTTTTCCCCTTGTCTGCGCTGGCCCGTTGTTTTTTTCCCCTTGGTTCCGGAATCAATGAGACCCCCCCCTGCGCTGAAGCCTTTTTGGCGGTGTTTGTGGCCCGCAGTTTTTTCCAGTTTATTCCGCCCTCTGCTCTCTGGCTACACTTTCCCCCTCTTGAAGTATATCTCCTACTTAATAATCCCCCGTTTTTTTGTTTGTTGGTTTTCACATGAGCCTCCCGTAGCTGCATGCCGCTCGATTTTCCTGTCTGTCGAGAGATTGGATACCAACCCATCCTCCGGGACGGCCCCTTCCTCTTCCGGTTTTTTTTCGCCCCAAGTGATCCGTCCCCTAGGGAACATTCCCGACTGGCTTCCCCTCCCCAGAGGAAGGAGATTACTTTTTTTTGTACTATCTTTTCGCGTTCTCCTGTCAACCAGTCCTTTCCCTTCTGGGACGTCCCCTTCGATGAAACGTGGACCTGTACCCTTTTCCCTCCCCATAAAGACCCTCTGACCCTCCGTGTTGGGGTCCCCCCCCGTCGACAGTCTCGGCCCGATGATTTCCCTGCCCCTCCTCGGTAGTAGGGCCCTCGCCCTCTTTCCCCCCCCCCGCTGTGCCCATTTTGGTGCTTGAGGACGACCCCTGTTTGCCTTTTTCCAGGAAACCGTCCCGTGGTCTTTCCGAGCGACAGATGCGTTTAATCAGTCCACTGAACAATAACCCCTGGTGCCCCGGGCCCCCGACAATGCTCCGTGACCCTTTCCCTTTGTGACCCAACGTCCCTTTTTAGGTAGTGACCTTTTTAGTCAGGTTCAGTTTAAGATTGCGGGGAAAACCGTGGGTAGCTTCCCCCCCCGGATCCTTACCGGTTCCCCCACCCCCTGCTACAAGTTGTAGTCCCTTATTTTCCTCGCCCTTCTTCCCTTTCTATTCAGCTTTCCTCTGGAACAGAAGTTTCTTCTGGTTCTTGAGTAATTTTTTCCAGCACCAGTTGATGTTTGGCGGGCTCCTCTACTTTTTTTTCCTCCCCCTCTGCACAGTACCCCAAACCCCCCCTATTCCCTTTTTCCCCCTTCTCGGGCTAACCGCTTTTTCCGACACATTTTTCTGTCTTTCCCCAGTTGAGGTCATTAAACCCAATGAAATCCAGCTCGCAGGCCCCCCTTCCAATTGCGTACCTTTTCCCCCCCCCCCGAGTCGATGAGCGGAGTGATGGTCGTCGGTCGGTTGGTTCCACGCCCGCGTCCGTGGTTTTTTTAGTTTTGCGTTGGTCACCCAGTCCCCCTGCGATTTTTACAGTACCCATTTCGACTGTTGTTTCAGTTGTTCCAGCGTTTTGTGAGGATGGGCATAGTTTTTCCGGACTTGGTCAGAGACTCCAGTTCTTCCAGCCGCGACCCTTTTTATTTTCTGCCGGTCTTTGGCTTCCTGTTCACTGAAACCCCCAACGTTCTTCGGAATTTTCCCTTAGTATAAGTGTGTTTGTTTTCTTCTTTGGGGTTTTGGTTTTGGGGCTTACCTTTTCACCTGCTTGCCAACGTCCTGATCTCATGAAGTCAGCATCCCTCTTTCTTTCAGTTCGAGTTCCCCTGAATATCAGACTTGTTCGCCCGTGTGTTGCCACCGGCTTACAGGTCATCTGCGATCCTCCCCGTTCTTGTTTACCCCAGGTTCAAGCCGCAAAGGCTCCCCCCCCCCCCCCTAACACTCTATCCCGTTTACTTGGGTGTGTGTTGGTTGCCCCCTATCCCCCTTAAATAAGTCTATCTCCGCTTGAGCCCCCCGGGGTCAGTTTAGTTTTTTTTTTTTCGCCCAAGCTTGTGTCTTTTGTGGTCCAGTGAGAGCTTTAGTTCTTCCCCTTCTCCCCTTTGGTCAACTTTTCTATGATGAAACGCTCTTTCTTCTACCCTGAATTGTCTCCCCTCTCCTTCTACGTACTCGGTTCCCCGCCCGCCCCCCTCCCTTTTATATAAACAGAGGATACAGGGGACCAGATTTTTCGTCCAAGCTGTCCTCCCCCCCTTTCACCCCCCGCTTATCCAGCGAATCTTTGCCGCCTTCACTCCCCCCCCTATCTTCATTATAGGAATTTTTTTTTCCTGAACCTTCTTCCCCCTAAGAGGAAGTTTACTTCCCCAGCCCCCTTAGTCTCCGAGTTAAAAAACCCTTTGCCTTCTTTTTTTAAGCTTTGGAACGTCTTGTACCAGTCCTGACAGAATTAGTTGCGGAGGTTCTTTTCGCTTTTTACGTTTTTGACGAGTGCTTTTAAGTTGCTGTGTTCCTCCTGGAGTTTTCATTCTGAGGAAAATATTTCCCCTTTTTTTTTGCCGATTTGTGGAAAGTCCTTTTTTTCACGACCCTCTTTTCTAAAATAGTCCTCGTTGGGCTTTGTGAACCAACACTTGCTCGACCCCGGTCTAGCCACACAACTCCTTTTTTTTCCACCACAGTCGGAGTATTGCGGCTCCACCAGGAAGGGCAAGGTTGTCAACACTCAGAACCCTTTTCCTTTATGGATCTTCCCCCCGTCCCGTTTCCCTTGTGATATCACCTTTCCGTCCTTCCCCCCCCCCACACCCGTATTCTTGAGATTTTGCCGTCCCTTCTGGCCCTGATAACAGTTTTTTTTTTTCTCCTCCTTTTTTCCTCGATTTTTCCCTCCTTTTTTTTCCATTCCCCCAAGCGCGTCACCCCCTCCTCGCGTGACTTTTTTTTTCATGATCCCAAGCTGCCCCGACCTCCTGGCCCTCTGGGGTGGCCCCGTGCACGTACTCAAGGTCAGGGACCCCCCCCTCCTGTGTTTCGGCCCACCCCCATGGGCCCCCTTTTTTTCGTGGTCGTGTTTCCCCCCCGGGCATCCGATTTTGATGGTTTCCGCCCCCGGTTCCTCCGGTCCCCAGTCGATTTTTTGACCCCCCCTGAACGGGCGTTTTTTGACTCGCGCGTTTTTTTTCCTCTTTGGTCCCTCATCAGAGCCCCCTCCCCTTCTTCCGGCAGTTGAACACTTCGGTCCCACCTCTTCCTATTTTAGGAGTTACTCGGATATTCCTGTCCAACCTCTGTATCATCAGGCACCCTTCCTCCCCTCCCCATCTCCTGGTCAAAGACACCCCGGGGTTTTTTTTTCGATAACTCAAAACAAGTCCCTCGATCCCCTCGGTAAACCCTACGTTTTCGCTCCCCTGTTTTCTTTCCTTTAGTGTTTCCCTTCCGCAGTGTAGATTGCTTGCCTTTCCCTGACAGAAAATTTAGAGTTCCCAATTAATTTTTGTTTCCCTTCTATTCCGCTTTTTTTTTTTTCATCCCTCCTCAGGAGTACCGTCCGAATAAATGGACGCCTTCGGGTTCTCCCTCTGCAGTGCTCTTCCCGGTCTGTCTGTCCCCTCTTTTGAAATCCCTTCATCTTTCCAACTTTAGGAGGAGAAATCAGAACCCAGGTCCCTCCCCTGCTGAGTCTTTTGTCTTCTGTTCTTGGACTGGGTCGTTCTGTATTCAGGCTCCTTTTGTTTTCGACGTTTTTCTTCACTTTTTCTAGGCAGATAGGGCTGTTTTGCCCACCCTTTCTGGTAGCCGTCAAGTGATGCCCGCGGGACTTTTTCTCGGACGGTTTGCCTCAGGTGCCTTATACATCCCTTTCCGTCTTAGTTTACCTTGTTTCCCTCCTTCCTTTTTTTTTGTTGATGATTGATGAATCTTTTTCTTCTTGCTGTTACCTGAGGGACGATGGTGGGGGCTCGAAACCTCGCTGGTCCCTTTTGCGGACACCCGGTGTCTGGTGGGTGTGCCCCTGTCACCGAGTCATCCGCCCCACGGGGACTCTCCGGCTTGGGTCTGATCCTTTCTCCTAACGTCCCTGGCTGCCCCGTTTTCCTTCCTGAGCGCCCCAGGCTTTTTTCCTGTTATTTTGTGGTTTGTTTTTCCGTGGTGGCCTTTTTTCGCTGACCTAGTCTGCACCCGTCCTCCTTTCAAGGTTTGCAGCTCCTTTTCTTCTCCGGCGTTCCCCCTGATACATGATTCCTTTTCCCCTCCGATTTTGCCGTTAAGAGTGCCCCTGTCTTCATCGTTACTCACAGGAAGTGTCCCATGGCTTTTTTCCCCCCTTGAGATTTATTACCCTTCCTCTCCTCCCGCCCCCTGGAACGTTCAGTTGATTTTTCTTTTTCCTGGTACTTAGGCTCCCCTGGACTTTTGCTTTATGGGGAGTTGCCCTGTGGCGGTTGGACCTTTTGGTTGATGACGTTGGTTTTTTTTTTTGGTGGCAGAACTTTCGGTTTGCCGTTTTTTGGTGCCTATTGTCCGACTTTGACGAGGCTTCGACCCCGTCTTTCCTCTTATTCTTTTTCGCTCCTTTTTTTCCCACCCCGCTGGGAAGACTTTCCTACGCCTTCGTGGTACTTCTCGAATGAGCTGTTCGTACCTCCGTTTTTTGCGATTCACACTAGCGTTTTTCCGGTTTAAGTGCCCTTTTTGATTTTTCTCCTTTTTGCTCCGGTCATTTTTGGTCGGTCCCCCCTTTGCCCTCAGTGCGAGGAAACTCCTTCGAGGTTTCCGAGTCCCCTCCTGATAATTTCCCCCGTGCCATTTCCGGACAAGTAGTGGAAATCTTTTTTTTTCTTTTCCCCGGAGACAAATTCCCCTCCCCTCCACAGTCTTTTTTGTCGTTCCCTGCTTTGTTTCTCCCCGCCTATGAGGTTGGTTTTTCTTTGATTCCACGAAAATAAGATTATCGCCTGCTTGCCCTCCTTGGATATACTACACACCATTGGATCGGTTCTATTTCCCCCGAAGGTTGGTTGTCGACGTCGCTGTTGGTTGGGTTTCCCTCTCCCTGGCTGGCTTTTTCGTTCTCCCTCTTTTTCTTTCCTTCTTTGATCAGAGACATGTTTGCCTCCTCGTGACTTCTGGTTAAAGGGAAATACTTATCCCACCCCTCTTTGGTCTTTCCGATGAACGATAGTTCTCGAATCCCCACCGGTCCGCCGTCCGCCCCTCCAAGAGAGGGATGCAGTTAGTTTCTTTTCCCTTTTCCTTTCAATTCTTTTCCAAATAGCCCTTTGTTTTTTTTTCCTTGAGGCAGGTACAGCTTGTCTTACTGTGCATTCCCGCCGCGTCTGCATCTATATATCTTTTTCCCCCTGTTGCTTTTGGTTATACTATAAGACTTGTCTTCCGAAATTCCCTTAGATTCGGCCTTCTACCTTCTTTTCCATTTACTATAAGATGTGATCCCCTCTGGCTTTTGGGGTTTGAGTTCTTCTGCTGATCCCCTGGTGTGTTCTAGTCGTTCTCTAGGAATGGCAACCCATGGTTCTCATTCCCCCCCCTTGCAGCAGTCCCCCGATCTTATGCCCACATCCCCCTTTTCTCGCTAGGCGTCCCCCATCGGGTTATACTGAGGTTCTGACCGGTAAGGCTTATTTTACCCTCTCCTGATCGAGGTTCTTTCTCCCTCCCTTTTTTTCTTTTTTGTCATGTGATTCTTTTCGCGTCTTTCTAGGGTTCCTTGGCATTCTAGAGATTTATTTTGGGAACTCTCCTATGTCAGCTCATTTTTTCGGCCTTACCCTCTCCTATGCTTGGCGGTCACTCCCCCCTCAGACCGTCCCCTGGTTACCACCCGTATCTTAGTTGATTTTCCCTCCGTGGGTTGTATGGCATTTGATCCCCGTTCCCCTTTCTCTTTGCTTTTATTCTGGGGGGATCGACTTCTTCATAAAAATCCCGTCGAACCCCCCCCTTTTCCCCCCCCTCCTATTGTTTTTCCCTTTTTCCGACTTCGGGTGCCACCTCCCCCCATCCCGGGGTCTGTGTCACCCCCCCCGACGGTTCCGTTTACCCAGCTTCTCTGAGACGATGTCTTTTTTCCCCTGAGGGAATGCTTTTTGGTCTTTTGCTTCCTTGTCACTTTGTTTAATCACCTTGCCCATTTGACTCTCAATTGTCGAGGCAACCACAGCGGTTAGTCCTAGATTGTTTCCTTGACCTCGGTTTTGAGTTGCCGTTGGGGGTTCTCTATTAGAGGGAGGCACCTCCCCGGTCCATTCTTTTTTTCCACCCCCTAATAGACGACCCGACCCTGCTGTTGTCACTCTTTTCGCGTCCTGGCCGGGCCCTTCTTGTGATTGATAATTTTCTCTGTCATTGATATTGAGCCCCTGGATGGGACCTTTTCAGTCCCTTGTTTCATTCCTTAAGATAGGTACTTGCCCTCAGTCCTCTTCTCCCAACCTGACCCGATTCCAACCTTAGGGTCCTTATCTTAGGAAGGGAGTAGATCTTCCCTCTCTGAGTCCTTCCCCTTTCCTGTTGAACTGTACCCCCCCCCCTGGCGCGGCTTTACCTTTTCACTTTTTTGTTAAGTCTTGACCTTCATTCGTGCCCCTTCTTTTTTTCCCAAACACGAGCTTTTCACCCCAGTTTGCCGGCTGCCTTTCCTCCCTTCAACGGTTTTTCTGTTTTTTGGACCTTCCTTTTCCTTTCAAGTAATAGAAGTGACCACCCCTTCCCTTTCCCCCTGTTCACTTTTGGGCATCTCTCTGGCATTGCTTTTTTCACCCCTTTGCCTCTCCCTTCGCTAGGAGGCAAGTTCTTTTGCTGCTTTCGTTGCCGGGGACAATCTGACCCGGCGCGTTCTTTTTTTCGGAGCGTTTTTTTCCTGTCCTTTCAAGAATATTAGCTGGTGTTTTCCTCTCCCTTCGAACTGAAAGGTACTTCGAACTCCCATCAGTTACATTTTTTTCCTTTTTTCCTCCTGATTTTTTTGTTGTTGCCCCTCGACTAAGTTTTGCAGTAGTTTCGTCCTGCTCGGGCTTTTTTTTTAATGCTCTCCCCTTTTGCAACCACAAAAAATCTCCTTTGACTTTGCCCCCCTCGTCGCCCCCTGGTGTTAGCACATTTCCACCCGCGCCGAGAAGAATTGTCCAGTTGAAGTTTTCCTTTGACAGAGGCATCTTTTTGTCGTCCCGGAGAAAGCCCTGGCCCCATTATTGATTGTGGTACTGTTTCCTGGTTTGTTCCAGTTTGGACACGTACCTGTTCCTTCCCTTTTTATTTTCAGCTTTCTTCCTGTACGTTTGGAATGCGTCTTTCGACGGATGATGTCCCCCTCCAACTTTTTTTAGAGGGTTTGACTCCGGGCGATTGTAAGAGGTAAATGGGTTGACTTAGCTTTGAGGCCAGTCCCCGCCCCCTTTTGCAAGGGCGCTTTTATCGCACAGTCCCCTTCATCTGATTTTTTCCTTCCTCCCCGAAGCTTTCTCGACGAATTGTCTTACAAATAGGAGTTTCGTGTTGGTTCTTGATTACGTTTGAGGTCCTTTGCCCCTTTCCCTATTCTGATACGTTTCAACACATTTTTAGCTTGACAAACTTCGAAACCCCCGTACCTTTGTTCTCTCCGGCATATCATTTTCTTTTAAGAGAAAAGAGGAGACCTCCCCTTTTTCCTGCCTTCATTCTCCACCTTCGTATTGAGGTCCGGGATGCGTTAGATTCCTTTTTCAGCCCTGTGGCCCATGTTTGCCCTTGGCTCAGATCTTTTTCCGTCCCCATCGGACCCTGATGTTTACCCTTTCGGGTTATTGGTTATTTTGGCTTCGTTCTAACCTCTTTTGCCGAAGTTCCGTCTTGGGCCCTTTTTTCTGGAAAACTTTTTTGTGACTCCCTCGCTCACATCTTGCCTTTTTTTGACATAAGAGTCGCGTCTTCCGGTATGCGTTTTCCAGTGGTACCGTTTCCCATAGCTGTTTACATTGTTTTTCGCATTCCCCCCTCATCGTGCTTTTTTACGGGTTGTCCGAGTTGTTTTTCCTGTTTTTAAGGTCCTTCCCCTACCCCCCCTTTTCCCTGCACCGAAAAAGATTTTCCTTTTGGTGTTTTTTGTTGGGGTCTCCCCTTCCCTTCCCCCCCCGTTTTCGTGACTCGTGATTTTTTTCCCCCGGCGACTCCCCTGCGTCCCTTTACGGCGCCCTCGCTTCCTTAGTTTCCTGCAGCCCCCTTTTTTTTGTCACTGCGGCCTCGTACTGTCTCCGTGCTTGAGTTTTTTCCCAGCTGATGAGAGGTTGAGCTTTATGCCAAGGCCTCGGCCTTTTTTTCGCGGCCCCCCCCTTAAAACTTCCCCAGTCTTCAGAGCCCACTGCGAGGCAACACCCCGCTCACAAGATAAGGGCGCGGTTCCTTTGGCACAGATGACAAGACCTTTTCCTCTCTTCTCTTCACGGCTTAGAGGTTTTTTAGTTGCGTTTGTGTGCTTTTGGTCCTGACCTGTAGTTTTTTGGCGTTTCCTTTGTTTCAACAATGTTTTCCCTTTCTTTTGATTACGAACTCCTACCCCCTTATCCTCCCCCTTTTTTCCTCCTTTAGGGTCGGCTGTCTCCAGGGTGAGGCAGGACGCTGTTTTTCTGCAGTTTCTTTCCTCCGTTTTAGTAACTCCCCCCCCTCGCAATTACCCTGGTTGTCCCCCTTTTTTTTTATTTGATAGAGGAAGATGTGCCCCCTCAACCCCCTCTATGAGTTTAGGTCTTCTCAGGACAGCCCTTGAAAGAGTTACGACGTATACTTGGGCCCACCTTTCCTCGCGCTTAAATCGTTTTGAAGCTTCCTGATTGAGCCCCCCCCCCTTGACCTTCCCTCCGAGGTCGGAGGCGGGATTCCCCTAAGTGCCGTTGCTTTCCTTCTCCCAGTGCTGTGAGCCAACTCGTTCTTTTTTTCCTGCGTCCCTGGTTCGAGGATTTTGTTCATCCCACGACCCCGTCGCCGATTTGGGCACCAGACTGGTCCCTTTCCTCAGGTGGCGCAGAATCTTTTTTTTTCGCGACGACAACCCTGTCATTGCCCCCCCCGGTCTCGTTTCCCACTTGTTCGGCACAAGGATCGGGCACTTTTTTTTGAAAAGAATCTGCTGTGTTCCGGAAGGATTTCAACCGTGAACCCCTGCAAAGAAGTTTTTAGTTTTTCCTAGGTGTAGAGTTAGCTCTTTTCTCCCCACCCCCCCCCCACAAACATTTAGCGTGCAAACAGGGCTTTGACTTAGTAGAATTTTTCGGTTTGCTTGAGGGGTTTTGCGTTTTTTTTTTTGTCCGTGATTTTGCTCTTGGGAGACGCCTCCAACCCCCTTTCCTGCTAGAATTTTTCCTCACTGGCGCTTTACTTTTTTTGCTCGAAAACTAATCTTTTCAACCGGTAAAGGACTGGGTCCCCCCAGACCCCCCTGGTTCCCCTGGCGCACCCCTCCCCTTCAGTCTTAGGCCGGTCAACCCCGACTTCCGTTTTTTCCTCTTGGACAGCCCCGCAACGAAACCCATGCCTTCAGTTCGACTTCACTGAAAGTAGTTTTCCTTTGGAGTTTTCTCTTTGTTTGTCTCCTGGAGGCGCCCTCCTTACTGCATGTAGTTTATTCCTTTTTCCAGTTCCAATCGTCGTAGTTCGGGACCAAACCCGGCTTCTTCAAGCCCTTCCCCGACTGCCGAAGAAGTGAGCCGCTCCATTAGGATCCCCCCCAGCCCCCTTGTTTGCCGAAACTTACACCTTTCCCATTTTTTCCTTCTATTTTTTAGAGCCCACCCTTCTCCGTGAGCATGTTCGACTGTCTGACTGCTTGTTCCTTTCCCCCGCGGAAGGGCTTTTTTTTCTGTTTGACCAGTTCAAGGTAGCTCCACCCCTCTTTTTTCGGGTTTTATGGTCAGGCCCTCTACGGGCACCTCCGTCACGAAAGGACTTGCCCTTTTTCTTCCTCGGGTGCTTGAGGGCTCCTCGGGTTTCCAGTCCATGGTCCCTTACAAGGCCTTTCGAAGATCCGCGCCTGCCTTTGGTCGTCTGAACTCCTACGACACCCCCCCCTCCTTTTGTGTGGCTTTTCCTTCCTGGTATACCCGGTTCAGCCTCCGTGAGGATCAGCAGCTCCTTCTAAGTCGGCAACCTGGGTCGGTCGACGTGCTTTGGTGCTTTTTTTCCCACCCACCGTTCCACGGGGTTTACTTCCCCCCGTGATCCGATGTATTAGTTTCCTATCCTTATGCCTTTTTTCCCCCTCAGGTTTTCCCATTCCCTGGCTCGGCGCGT
>Ga0179593_1262716_pt1 | contig 15851 bp, 28 predicted proteins | sample CZODoug2_1_08_16_FD_185931 | JGI IMG/M metagenome (GOLD analysis project Ga0179593, IMG submission 185931) | Vadose zone soil fungal communities from Angelo Coast Range Reserve, California, USA - CZODoug2_1_08_16fungal (PacBio error correction) | ecosystem: Environmental > Terrestrial > Soil >... | reverse complement strand
ACTCTTTTTTTCGTGCTCCAGCCCTTCTGTCCCTTGTTGCCCCCCCATGACCCCCCCCTCCCCCTTTCCGATTTTGACTCCCTTTCCTTTCCGTGTGTTGAATTTCACTGTGGTTTACCTCAAATTTTTTTTTTTTTTTTTGCTGCCCCCCCCCCCCCCCCTCAATGTTTCCATCTGTTTTTTTTGATTTCCCCAGGTTTTTGTTTTTTTTTGTTCTGGCCCCCCCATCATCGTGCTTATTGGTATATTTGTTTTGCCGCGTTTGTACCTCCCCCCCCCCCCCGTCTTTTTTTTTTTCTTTTTTCCCTTTTCCCCCCCCCCCCCCGGATCCCCTTATTTGGAAATGTGTTTTTTTTTTTTGTGTTGTGCGTCGGTTTTTAACCCTTCCGGGCTGTTTGTTCCCCCTGCCCCCCCCCCACTGGGGTTTTCCGGTGGCTCCCCCCTTTTTACACATTTTAAGTTGTTTTTTACCCCGCCTTTTCCCCCATTAATAACCCTTTCCCCCAGTTTTTTCGCTCTTTTCTTTTTTTTCTTTTTTTTTTTTTGTCACCGTGTCTAATCCGTACCCAACCCCCCCCCCCTCCTGTTTCCCCCGCAGTGTGGTTTTGAGCTTAAACATCGTGTCCTTGTCTTTTTTTTTTCCCTTTCCTTCCCTGTCACTTTTTACCCCCTTTTGTGCTCTTTTGTTTTTTTTTCTTTTTCCTGTTGTGTGCCAGGTGCTTTTCACCAGTGTGTCCCCCGTGTCCCTCCTCCCCCCCCCAAAATGTGTCTGCCTGGCCACAGTTCTTTTTTGTCGTTTGTTGTTTTGAATATCTCCCCCTTTCAAACCTTTTTCCCTTTTTCCCCCGGTTACCCCCTTTTCTTTAATTTGTCTTTGTCCGTCAGTCCCGTCGACGCCTTACCCCCCACACCCCCCCCACCCTTTCTGTTCTTGGGTTTCTTGTTTTTACCAGGCCCTCCACCTATTTTCTCTGCTTGACAGTTTTGCAGTGGGTGCGTTTTTTTTTCTGCCTCCCCCTTTTTTTTGGTGTCTCCATCTTGTTTTTTTCCCGTTTTTTCCATTTTGTTCGCCTAACAACCACCATTCCCCCCCTTTTTTTTTTTTCCCCCCGTATACCTCGTTGGTTGGTTTACCTGGTTGTGTGCGCCCGGGCTTTCACCCCCCGTGTTGCCTTTGTTTGGTTTTTCTCCCCCTTCGGGGGCGTTTCAGGTGATTCTGTTTGTGTTCACGGGGCTTTCCTTTTGTTGTTTTTCTTTTTTTTTTTTTTTTTTTGTCCAGTGGGTTCCCCGCACCCCCGTATGTGGTTCCTTTTTCCACCCCCCTGCACTTTTTTGTTGTTTTTTCCCCCTCTTTTTTGAACCCCCCAAGTTGGACCTTGCAACCTTCCCCCCCCCCCCCCCAATCCCTTTTTTTTTTTTTTTTTCCTTTTCCTGTCATTTTTTTTTTTTGGCCCAGGGACTTATTCCGGTTGGGGCCCGTTTTTGTGCCGTTTTGCCCCTTTTTCTCCGCCCCCCCTCCCGTTTTTTCTCCCCCATTAAGTGGCACTACGTTGTGCTCGGGACCCCCATGGAAAGTTTTTTGCCCCTTTGTCTTCTTTTCGCTCCCCCCGTGATTGTTTTTTACTGTTTTTTACCTTTTCGTCCCCGACTCATAGTTGCCTCTGCCCTTTTCTAGACCTTGCTTTGTTTGTTCCCCTCCTCCCCTTGTTTTTTTACCTTTCCCACGTTTTCAAAGTTACGCTTACACCCCTTTCCCCAAAGACTGTTCGGTTGCGGTAGCTCCTGTCTTTTTTTTTTTCCTATTCGTGTCTTGCTTTCCTTTTGCCCCCCCCCCCCTATGTTGTGCTGGTCCCCCCCTCCATGTCACATTTTGGGGCGGGTGGCCGTTTTTTTTTTTACTTTTCGTGTTTTTCTGCATTTTCGGAGGGGGCCGTAAATTATCCGTTGCCCCTTCCCCCCACAGTTCCCTCTATTTCCTGTTTTTTTTCTTCCAAGGTGTTCTTTACCGTGTGGGAGAACTTTTTTGTCTTTTTCTTCCTCCTTTTGTTCTTCTCGGTGTCCCCCTTTTTTTTTCCCCCCCCCCCCCCCTGAGCGTTTTTTTGGCCTTTTGTTCTGCTCGCACTCTGTAAGGTGCTTGACCCCCTTGTCGTGCTAGGTGCCCCCCCCCCCTGAACCCCTCCCTTTCTCCCCGTTGGGTCATACTGTTTCGTTTAATGGCCTGAATACTCCGTTTTTTCCCCTGTGTTTTTGCCGTGGTTGGAACTCTTTCAATTTTTTTTTTGCTTTTATGTTCGGTCTGTTTTTCCTCCTGGGTTTGCGTTAAAGCGTTTTTTGTTTTACATGGCGTTTTTTTCTCCCTGTGTTCGTCGTGGGGTTTTTTTTCTTCCCCCCCTTTTGGAGTGGCACCTTCGTGCCACTTACCCCAACAAATGTTTTTGGTGGTGCCCCCCCCCCCCCAGCCCCCCCTCCTCGTTTTGTTTTTTTTTTCTTTTTTAGGGTTGCACCTGTGCGACTGTCCCCGACCCACCCCGGATACGCTTCTCTTTTTTTTTTCTTTTTTGTTTTTTTTTCCTTTTGCTTTTTTCCCCCCCCACTCCCCCCGTAGGTGTGAACAACCCCCCCGCCTTTTAGTAGTTGTTTCGCAGTCTGTTTGGGTGCGTTTTTTGTTCCCGTTGTCCCCGTTCTATCCCCCTTCCCTCTACTATTGATTTTTGTAAACTGTCTCGTGGTCTCCTCTCCCTTCCCCTCCCTTTTTTTCCCCCTTGTTTTTTGTTTTTTTTTGCATCTCCCTGTGGGGAGGACTAACTTCCCCCGTTTTCCCACCCCACTTTTTTTGTATCTTGGGGACGATCTTCTTTTTTTTTGCTGCGGTGCCCCCCCCTCTCCGTTTCCTCTTCCCCTTTTTTTTTTTTTTTTTTCCCCACTGGACACCCGGCGGGTCCCTCGTTTGTTTTTTTTTTTCTTTTTTTTCCTCATCCCAGTCCCACCCAAGGACATATCGCGGTGTGATTTGTATTTTTTGCCCGTTTTCTCCCCCTTGAGCCCCCCTTCCCGGTTTTTTTTTCCTGGCGGCTGTGGCCCCCCCACCAGTTTTTTTTTGATTTTTCTGCGGTGTTTCCCCCTCTTGCTTCCCTTTGGGCTGGACCTTTTTTTTGGCCCCCCTTGTGCCCTCCCCCATTGTCTCAATTCTTGTTGGCTTTCCCCCTGACTTCCCTTGGTGCCCCCTTTTTTTTTTTTTCTCTTTTTTCTGTTTCACCCGGTGACTTTTGCAATGATTTTCCTGGCCCATTGGGTGTGCACCCGACCACCCAATGTTCCTTTCTTTCCTTTGTCCCTTTTGTTCGTGCTTCTGCGACGTTTGGTTTTCAGTGTGAGTCCGCCTTATCGGCGTCTTTCCCCCCGCCCTGCTTTTTCCCCCTTTTTCCCTTGGGACCCCCCCCCCCGAGAGGTTGAACCCCTGGAGTCCACACCCCCAGTTTTTCCCCTTTTCCCCCTGGAGTCCCTGTTCGATTTTTGTGCCCTGACCCGTCAAACACCCCCATCTGTTTCTTTTTTTTTTTCTCGCCCCTTCCCCGTTCCTCGTTTCTTCGTGCGATGCGCTCGTGAACGGTCAGCACATCCCCGTGTGGTCTTTTTTTTTTTTCCCCACCCTCGTTTTTTTTTTTTCTTTGTTCCCTCCTCCGGCCTGAGCTCTTTTTGCGCTGTTTTCTTGAAAGGCAGATTCGTTCCATTTCCCCCCGGTTTTTGGTTTTTCCCCCCTTTGTTTTTTTTTCCCCCTTGTTGGTACCGGTGCGTTTTTTCTCTTTGCGGTGTATGAATTGTTTTGCGACCCCGTGCCCCGGTTCCAATCCCTCTTTCTTTGGGTTTTTGTGTTTTAACCAGCGGGGCTTCCCTCTGTCTGTGTCAGCACCCCCCCCTCATTTCTCCCATGGCTTTTTTCTGTCCTTTTTTTTGGTTTTTTTTTTGGTCTTCCCCCGGGGCCGTACGTGTGGGCAAAATTATTCTTTTCCTTCTTCTTTTTTTTTTTTTTTTTTTTTTCCCCTCCCCCTTTGACCCGGTGCCCCAATTTGGCTAGGGCATTTTGCCGGGTCGTCAGTTGCCCCTTGTTTTGAATGTTACACTTTTTTTTTTTTTTTGCCCACTGGTGGGCCCTTTTTCCCTTTAGAATTTTCTTTCCTTCCCGCCGATGCACCGCCGTTGTGACACTGTGGACGCACCACCCCCGTGGATCCCGTGGCCCCCCCTCCCATGGCGTTTTGAACCCCCCCCAACCCCACGCCCGGGTTTGTTTCCTGTCCCCTGTTTGTGTCCCCCCCTGTTTTTTCGTGTTTGAATATTCAGGTGTTTGTTATTTTTTTTAGCCCATGCCGTGGATCTATAGGTTTACCCTATCCCCGGTGTCCCCCCTTCCTGCCCCCATCGCAATCGGTGGTGTCTGCAGGTGTGCTTGTTCTGTTTTGCGCGTCCCATTTTTTGTCCCTTTTTTCCCCTTTTTCACCTTTTCCCCCTGGTGCTGCGTTTTTTTGACTATTCATTTTTCCCCACCCCCCCGTTTGTACCTTTTTTGTTTGAAACACTTTTCCTGGCTGTGTGTAGTTCTCTGTGAAACCTTATGGGCGGTTTTTTTCACCTTTTGTTTTTTTTTTTTTTTTTTTTTTAGTCTTTTTTATTTTTGTTGCCCGTTTTCATTTTTTCCGGTCCGGTTGTGTGTCACCTTTTCCCCCCCTCCGAAAGTGTGTTGTGTAAGCCTGTCCCCCGCCCTTTCACGAGTTGGGTAGTGCTGCTCTTGGTTACCCCCCCCTGATTTTACCTTTTTTTTCTGTTTTTTGTGGTCTTTCCTGTTGTCCACTTTTTTTTTGGTCTTTTTATTATCTTGTTGGCTTGCCCCCCCCCTCAGGCCCCCTCGTTTTTGTTGAGGGGTTGACACCCCTGTTGTCGTTTGTTTCCCGCACCTTTTGTCCCCCCCCCCCCGTTTTCCTCCCCCGCCACTTTTCCCCAAACCTTTTTGGTTTGGTTTTTTTAAAATTTCCCCCCGCTTGTCCTGCCCTTTTTTCGTGCCCCTGCCCATTCCATTTGCTTTCAGTTTTTTTTTTTTTTTTTTTTTTTTTCCACACAAACACCAACCCCCACCTTTTTTTTTTTTGCATCTTTTGTTCCCCCCACAGGCCGTTGTTTTTTTTTTGTTGTTCTTTCCCTTTTGTTCTTTTGTCGTCGCCCTTTCACAACAACGGGGACTTATTTCGTTTTTTTTTGCCCTTGACGAGTAGCCCGGATCCTTTCTGTAACTAACAAAATCTTTTTTTTCTTTTTTCTTTGCTGTGTTTTCCCTTTTTTTTTACCCCCCCCCCGATTTCTCTTTTTTCCCTAATTCCTTTGTTTTTGTTTTCCCTGAGCGATTCTTCTTCCCCTTTTCCTTCCTTTTCACGTTTCCCTTTTCCTGTGAACTGGTTTTGTCCCGGCCTGGATTGTCCGTTTGTTTTTGTCTTGTGCTGACTTTCCACGTTGTTGTTTTCAAAACCTTTTTTCCTTTGTCTTTTTTCCCCAATTCTGTTTCTCCACCCGTTTTTTGTGGGAGACAAACGTCTTGCGGTTTTTTTTTGGCCCCTTGTGCTTTGGTCCTTTTTTCCGTGCTGTTTAGTTTGAGGGTAAATTACACGGTTTGTGTTTTTGTTCTTTGGTACTTTTGTTTTCTCGTCACCTTTCCTTTTTCCTTGTCCTTCCCCAAAACGGTTTTGGTTTCGCCCTCCAACTTTTACGGGGTGCCTGGGCTCCTATTTCTTCTTTTCACCGTCCCCCAGTTTGTCTATTTTCCCCCTCAGTTTTGATCCCACTTGCGTCCACCTTTCTTGTTCCCCCCGCGTGTTTTTTGCCCCTCTTTACCCCTTCTTGAACTTCGCCCCCCGTGTTTTTCCTTACGGGTCCCCTTCCCTGCTAGCCGTGTTTTCCCCGCAAGGCCTTGTTGTAGCCAAGTGTAACGGTGTTTTTCCCGCTGTTTTTTGTTTCTTTTGTCACCAAACCTTTGTGTCTTTTTCTCCACCAGTTTTTTGTGTCTTTCACTACCCCCCTGTCCCCCCCCCTTCAATTTTTTTTTTTTCCACCACACTGCACCGGTTTTTCCCCCCAAACGGTGTTTTTTTGATTTTTTTTGTTTTTCCCAGTTCCCTGGTCCCCTGCGTCACTGTTTTTTTCACGTTTTTGTTCTCGAATGTCCCTGTTTTTTTTTTTCCCACCCCCCCCCAACATTCTCTTGGCTTTTTCTTCCCACCAGGCCGACCACAGTTTCCACACATCTTCCTGCAGTCTTGGCTTTGTGTTTTTTGCCCAGTTTTTTTTCCTTTTTTTTTTTTGGTCTTGGTTTCCCTATATAGGGTCAGTGGGGGCTTTGGATTTTACCCAACCCCCCCTTTCTCTTCTCTTGTGTTACCCTTGTCTCCCCCCCTGTGGCTGTTTTTTTTTTTTTTTTCGAAAACCCCCCGCCAGTGTGTGGTCGTCCAATTTTGTGTTTTTCTTATTTAGTTTTTCCCTTCCATTCTTTCGTTTTTTTTTTTCCTTTTGTTCTGTTTGCTCTTGTGTTGAAGTCTTTTTGTTTTTTGGGCTACCCTACTGTGGGAGTTCCCACCTGTCCCCTCCTTTTAGTTTGACCCCCGTGACCATTTTCGAGCCAGTTGTGGTGACATTAACCCTGTGCCGTCCCTGTTCTTTCCGCCCTTCCCTGGTGGATATGGCTTGTTTTGGACGCCCTTGTGCAGGTTCTGCTTTGTGGTGTTTGCTTTTTTTTTGTTCGCCCAACTTCCCTTTTCCCTTTCCCCCCCTTTTTGTCTCGGACCAACTACCCCCCGTTGAACACCCCCCGGCCCTCCTTTTCCCCCCTCTCCTCTTTTGTTATTTTTTTGGAAACTTTCGTTTTTCCGCCATCCCATTTTTCATACGCCTCTCAGTTCCCCCGTTTTTATCACCTTCCCCTTTGCCTGTGTTCCCTTTTCCTGTTGTCAACTTTGGTTGACACAGTGTTTTTAATTGTTCGCCCCCCCCCCCCGTCATTATTTTTTTTTTCTCTTCTCCCCATTTGCACAGTTTTTTTTTTTTTTTGGGCGAGATGATTCAGAAGACCATTTTTGAGTGGTGTCTCTGGTTTTAGTTTTGGACCCCTTTTATTTTTTTTTGTTATTTTGTTCAGAATTGTTTACGAGGTCTTGCCTTGCTGGTCCCCATTTGAAATCTTTTTGCATCGTTTTTGTTTGGCCTGTCCGTCTTTTTTTGTCGTTTTGTGACCCACATTGAGTCTTTATTCCTGTTCGTTCCCCTGTCCCCCCCACAGTTTTTTTTTTTCCCCTTTTCTAACTTTTTCATGTTTGTCTTCATCAGTTTCAACCTTGCCACTCGCTCTTTGCCTTTTTGTTGTTCGTTTTTTCCCGTAGTATTCTTCCGGACCTGTTTTTTTTTGTTTTTTGCCCCCCCACGTCGCGTGCAACTCCCCCCCCCGACCTCCCCCCTTGACTTTTTTCTTTTTTCTGTTTTTTTTTTTTTTTTTTTCCCTTGGTTTTTTTTGGTCCGGGGGTTGGTCCCTCATTTTTGTTTAGGTTTTGTTGTTTTTTTTTGTGTGTCCCTCCCTCCCCTTTTGTGTTTGGAGTGCCTGTTTTTAGACAGTGTTCCCTTAAATCTTTTTTTTCACATTTGTTGATTTTTGGGTTTTGCCGGGGGTTCTGTTTTTTTCTCCATTTACCCCGTCCCCTCTTTTTGTCTTTTTTCCCCGTTTTTGGTGGTCCCCTTGCTGGTGTCCGCGGAGTTTTCCTGCTGGGTGCAGGTTTTGTTCGTCCAACGTTTTTCCCGCACCCCCCCCCCCCCGTGATTTCCCCCGTTTCTCTTTTTTTCTTGCGTCTTGATCTGCCCGACGACCCAGTTTTTGTTTTTTCCTTTTTTTTTCCTGGTCCCCCCTCCTCTAGGGGCTTGCCTTGTGACTCCATGTTGCAAAACGTCTCCCGCCTGTTTTCTCCTCTTGTTTGCACTTTTTTTTTTTTTTTTTGCTTTGTGACTTTTTTCTCCCCCCTTTTTCTCTCGTTTTTTTTTGTTGTTTTTTTTGTGTCGTTTCTAGTCTTCCTGAATTTCCCCCCCCCCCTTCCAATCGTTAGTTTCTTCGGGGGTTTTTGCATTTCTTTTTTTTTTTTTTTTTGAGGTCCCAATGCCCTATCCTTTGACCTGCCCTTACTTTTTTTCGGGGTTTTTTTTTTTTTCGTTCTCCTTTGTTCCGTAACAGCCGTCATTTGAACCCCATTACATTTGTTCCACATCCGGGTGCTCTGTTTGTCCTTTTGCCGTTTTTTTTTTTTTTTTTTTTTTCTGTTTGCCGGTTGGCCACCAAGCCGACACTTTCCGCTTTCCTTTCTTGGCCTGTTTTGTTTTTTTTTGTAAGACTTGTGTTCCCGGTCTGGCCTCCTATGACGAACGGTTCCCGTTGACTCCCCCCTTGTCCTATTGTTCTGCCCTCTTTTTTTTTTTTTTTTTTGGGTTTGTGGTGTGCCACCCGCCTTCCCTGGTCTGAAAACCCCTTGTTTTACACACCCCACCCTTCTTTAGTTTCCCTTTTTTTTTTTTGCCCTTTTTTTTCCAAAACCCCCCAGATTATTCTTTTGGCTGTTTTTTCCTTTTTTGTGGTGTTCGGTCCTTGTTTTTCCGTTCCCTTTTTTGGAAATGTTTTGCTTTTTCGTTCCCCCGACACCGTTTGCCTGTGTCCCCCACCTCGTTTTTTTTTTTTTTTCCCCCCCTTTTCGCTTTTTTATTTTTTTTTTGTTCTTTTTCAGTTTTGGTACCCCCCCCCCCCCTCTGTTTTTTGGACCACGTCAGGTCAGTCGAGCTTCTTCCCTGTGTCTGTTGGCCTGACCCCCCCCCTAACCTTTTACCAATATTGTTAGCGCGTGTCCCGTTTGTATACCCTTAAGATTTTTTTTCACTCTTCTTTGTTGACCCTTTTTTTCCTCCCCCCTTTTTCCCCCCCCTTTTTAGGCGGTGCGTGTTCCCCATAGTTGGCCCGTTTTTTCTCCAACGTGCCTCGTAGTTTTCGTTGTAGTTTCCTTTTTTGTTCCCTTCTGTGATTCTATCGCTTTTTTTGCCCACACTTTCCCAACGTGGTTTTTGCCCCTGGCGTCCTTTTGTCCGCCCCTTGGCCCCCCCCTGCTGTCGTCCCGGCAGGCGTTTTTTCTTTTGACACATCTTTAGTCTGTGGTGTCCCGTCATTCCCCCCTCACCCTTCTTTTGTTTCGGCGTTGTTTTTTTTTTTTCCTTTCTCCTGTGTTCCCCACTTCTAGTTTTTTTGCCCCCTTTTTCCTTTCCCTTTTTTAATTTTTTTTTTTTTTTTTCTTTTTCCCTGTCTTTGATGTGTGCTTGCCTTGGCAGTCTGTTGCCACCTATTTCCTGTGTGTTCCCCCTTGCGCCCAGCACGTTGTTGTTTGTCCTTTTTTTCAATTTTTTTTTTTTTTTGTTTTGTGAAGGCCCCCTTGTTTCGTGTACTGCCTTGCCCAGTTTGTTTTTCACGTCCCCACCCGTCCACGTCTTTTGCTTCCTTTGTGCTCCTTTCATGTTTCCCTCCCCCGCCTGGTCCCGTTTTTTTGTTTTTTTTTTCCCCTTGTCGAACCCCAGCACGACGTGTCCCGGGTGGTTGGTTTGCACATGGTTTTTTTTTTGTTTGTGGTGTTTTTGTTTTCCACACCCCCCCACTTTTTTTTTGGTTCCTGGGGTGGTTTTTCCCCCCGTTTGTTTTTCCCCCCCCCCTTTCTGATATTCGTTTTCGGAATTTTTTTTTACCCAGCCCCCTGGTGTTGGCTTTTTGTTGGTGCTTATTTAGTGCCCCCGCTTAGTTTTTTTTTTTTTCACCCTTTTCCCCCAATCCAGTTTTTTTTTTTTTTGTTTTTTGACACCCTTCGGTTTGGTCCTTTCGTTTTTTCCACCTGCGCCCCCCCCCCCAGCAATTTTTTGCACTTTCCCGTGTCAGTTTGGTTTTTTGGTGACTGTTCTTGCCTTTGGACCTTTTTTTCCGTTGTACCCCCTTTTTTTTCAGTTTTTTACTTTAAAGGGTTGGGGATTTAGTGTTGTCCAAGTAAACACTTTTTGGTGCGCCCTTCTTTTTTTTCTTTGTGGTTCTTCCCACCTTTTTTTTTCACGGACCCTTTTCCGTTTCTGAGTGTTGACACCCCTTTCCCCCCCTTTCCTTCTACGTCTTTTCTCAGCCTTTCAAGGCCGATTTTTTTTTCAAGCCTGGCCGGCTTACACAGTGTTTTTTGTTTTATCCGTGTTCCCCCTCTGTTTTTTTTTTCTTCTACATGTTTTGTACTTTTCTCTTTCCGTTTTAGAGTTCCATTCGGTGTTGTTTTTTTTTTTTTTTGGCTTGCGACCCTCTTTTTGTCGTGTTTTGGGTTTGGTTGCCCCCCCCCGCCCTGTTTTTTTTTTTTTCAAACCCGCCACCGCCTCCCCTGTTCACCCCACCCTATTTTTTTTTTAAATTCTTTTTTTTTTTTTTTTTTGACACAAAGTTTTTGGGTCACACGCTGCCAACTGCCCCCATCCGTGTGGCTTTTGATGTGTGTCCCCCAGTGCCACCAACCCCCCCCCCCCCCCCTCCCCCCCCTTCTTGGTCTCCCCGGGTTTTTGTTTTTGATTCCGTTTTTTTGTGCATTTGGTTCTGAGTCCCTTTGTTACCCCCAACCCCCCTCCTTCTCCTCTTTTCCCCCATGACCGTACTTGGTTCCCTTGTCCATCCCGGCTGTGTCCCCCCAAACACCCTGATGGCGTCCCGTTTTGTTGTCCGGCTGTCTCTTTTTTTTTTTTTTTTTTTATTCTGTCCCTCCCCTTTTTCTTTTTTTCCTCCCCCCCCTCCTTCAGTTTTTTTTGTTTGGGTGGAGCATTTTTTCTTCCTTCCCCCCCCTTTTTTTGTGCGCATTTACCTGACATTCTTCCTTTTGACTGCGTTTGTGTTCTTCGCGTTTTTTTTTTTCTCGCGTTGTTGCGTGCTTTAATCACACTCTGTTTTTTTTTTTTCAACCCCCTTTTTTTCTCTTTTTGATTTCCCCACCCTGCCTGTTCATTCCCCACACCGGCTTGTGGTTTACCCCCCCCAAAGACCTGTTTTTTTTTTTGGGTGTTTTTTTTGGGTGTCGTGTTTTTTTCCTCTGGGCCTTGGGCGTGTTTGAAGCCAAAGGCTGTTAAATTTTACCCCCCCCTTTCTGAGTATTGTTCCTGTTCTTTCGTAGTTTCTTCCCGTGCGAGTTTCCAAGTTGTGGTTTGAATCTCCCCTACGGGGTTGCTGGTTTTGTTGTTTCCCCGTGTATAAATAACTGTCGGGTCTTGAATCGTCTCAGCTAACTTTTTGTGCGCAAACAAAAAACTTACTGTTCCGGTGCTTCACCCCTGGCTTTGGCCTGGGGTCCTTTGTGCTACCTCCCCCCGTGTTTCTTCTTAGTTTTTAGTGGTTACACGTCAAGTACGTTTTTTGGCAAAAAGTACGTAGGTCCCCTCCTTCTTCCAACACAACTTTGTTTTTTTTTGCGCACCCACTTTCGGTCCCCCCCCGCCGTTGGGTACTACCCCCTGTTTTTCACTGCCCCACTTTGCCCCTGTGTTTTTTACACACTGATGACACCTTTTTTTCGGCCCGCCGTGTCTTTCCGTCGAACGTTGTTGGGACCACCCCTTTGCTGGGTGGTGTTTTGCCAGTCTTCAGTGCTGTCCCCCCGGTCCTTCCTTTTTCTTTTTTGAAATGTCTTGTTTTTTTTCAGGTGCCCCCACTGTTGTGACTGTTTTTCTTTTTTGCTCTTTTGTTTTGTGTCTATAATTCTGTGTTGTCCTTTCCCATGGTTTCCCCCAAAAAACAAATTGCACCATCATACCGGGTGAACCTGGCGTCCGTTGCGTTTTTTACCACGCGTTTTGTTTTGTTTCCGGGGCCCCCATTTTTTTTTGTGCGTGTTTCTTCTTCCGGGTTTTGCTTTTCTGCTGATGTTCATTTTTAGGCCATGGGTCTACGTGGCCGTCCGTTTTTGCTTTTTTTCCCCCTTTGCCTTGGTGCACGGTGGGTTCTGTGGTGAAGGTTGTACATCTGCGTTTTTCCCCTGTCTTTGCTGCCCGGCCCCCAGGTTTTTTATTGGCCCCGCACCCCTTTTTTTGTCTGTTTTCAGTTCCCTGCCGTTGTCACCGTGGGGTTGCTTGTCCTCCTTTTTTTTTTTTTTCTTTTTTATTACGTTTTTTTTTTTTTTCCCACTACCGGTGTTTTTGTCCACCAATTTTTTCTTTCTCTGCCGAGTGTTTGTCTTTGGACACCTTTTCCGTTTTCGATCATCCCCTCGCGCTTGTTTTTGTGGTGCCTCCCTTTTTTGTTTTTTTTTGCCCGTGCACCCCTGTTGGACCCGTTCGTTTCCCCCTCCTATTTTCTTGCCAGACTTTTTGGTCCGTTTGCGCGATGCTTCTTTTTTGTCCGAGGCTCCTCTGGCTACCGTGCCCCCACTTTCTGTTTTGTTCTGCCGCCGATTTGGCCCGAGGTGGTGTCCCGCTTTGGCATCCCCGCTTGTTTTTCTTTTTGCTCCGGCGCCTTCCGCTGCTATACTTTTGTTTTTTTTTTTTGGGACCCCCCAGGGCGTGTGTGTTTTTGGCAAGTGCCTCTTTTGTTTTGGACTCCCCTTTTTTTCCCCCGCGTTTTTTTCCGTTTTTTGTTTCTTGTCCATGCCCCCCCCTGTTTGGAGTTACGTGGCCCGTGTTGCTGTGCCTCTGCGCCTTTTTTTTCGGTTGACCTTTTTTCCCCGTTTATCCTTTTTTTTCCCCCCCCCACCACCAGTCCCCCCCCTCCATCCCAGTGTGCTAAATTCTGTTTTTTTCTTTTTTGTTCCAATTTTTGGCTTTTTTTTTTTTATTTTTTTTTTTTTTTTTGTGTTTTGAGCCAGTTTTTTTTTATGGGGTTGCCCTTTTTGTTACGTTGCGTTGTTTGAGACGTTTTTGGCGAACTTTAGTAGTTTTTTTTTTTCATGCGGTGCCCTTGTCGTCGTTTACATGTCCCCTCCGGTGTGGCTGTTTTTTCCCACCTTTGTGGCACTGTTGTCCCTGTGAGGTTGCCTTGGTACGGCTGGGTTTTCGGGCCCGCGTGACGTCACACCCGTGTGTCCCCCCCCCTCATCTTTTCTTTTTTTTTCCGGTGCTTCCTGTCTTCGAGGACCCCCCCCCGCGTGTCGTGTTGTTTTTTCCTTGTTTCCTTTTTTTTTTTTTTTTTTTGGTGTTCTTCCGTGCAGCTTTTCTTTTTGTTCTACGTGACTTTTACCTTTTGCCCAGCGACTTCCCTTTTTTTTTTTTTTTTTTCCTTCCCTTACCTCGTTTTTTTTGTTGACCTGTTAGCTGTCATCCCCCCCCCAGTTTTTTTTTTTTTTTTCCCCCTGTCAGTTTTTTGTGAGTAGTCCCCCCCGCTTTGCGTGGTGCCAGCGTCCCCTTTTTTGAGCGCCCGTTGGTTAACCCCCCCGTGCACCACTTGTTGACATGAGTGGTCTCTTTGGGGTTCTTGTTTCTGGCCTTGTTGCCCCACGTTTTTACATAATTTTCTGTTTGTTTTTTTTCGTTGTCGTTTTTCTTCGCGGCCTGTTGTCCCCCGGCCCCTCCAGGGTTTTTTTTGTGCCGCCCGGTGCGCGTGGTGCCCCCCCACGGTTTTTTTACTTCCTGCACGTGATGCCCCCCATTTTTTTTTTTTTCGGACCACCGACGGTCCCCCGGGTTGCCCCGTTTCCCTTGACCTTTTTTGTCGCCTTTTTCACTCGACCGCCCTTTGGATTTTTTCTTACCCACACCACGTTACTTTTCTCTTTCCTTTCTCCTTTTTTCCGTGTAAACCCAAAACCATGTCCCCCTTTTGGCTGTCTTTTTGGGTCGGTTCCCCGTGTTTTTGTTTTTTTATTTCTCAAACCCCCAGTTTTTTTGTGTTTCGTTGTTTTTTGCAGCGCCTTCTGTGTTCCTTTTTGCCCCTTTTGTGTACGTGACCTTTGCGTTCAAAGCGTTTTTTCCCTTTTGTCCCGTCGAGTTGTTGTGCTCTTGGGTCGTTTTTCCGTGACACCCATGTGTTTCCTTCCAAGCTCTGTTTTTTTTCTCCGGATCTTTTTTGCGTCTTTTTATTGGTATATGCACAGCTCGGGAACCCGTTTGCCCTCTGGTCCCCCCCCAGTTCAGGGCGTGGCTTTGTTTCACCTAGTGGACTGTCTCCAGTTTGGGGCCGGGCCCGTGTTTTGGGGCCGCGTTCTCGTTGGCTGCTTTTGTCTTTTATTTTTTTTTTTTTTTTGCACACATGTGCGTTGAACAACTTCCCCCTTTTGTCCCGTTTTTTGCCATGGTTTTTTTGTCTTTTTGCACCGGCCCGGGTTCTCCGCCCGTCCTTTTTATGTGACTTTGTTCGTACAACTGGTTTTCCCTTTTTTTTTTTTTTGGTCCCCCACTGTGTCTCGTTGAACCTTGTGGTCTTTCCCTTGTTCTTTCTAACGGCCAAACCTCCAACTTTGCGTTTTTTTGACACAATGGCTATTGAGCTGTTTTGGTTTCCCTTTTGATTACACCCTTTTTTAAATGGTGTTGTGCGTCTTTTTTGTGCCCCCCCCCCCCAATTCCTTCGCCTTTTTTTGCACCGTGGTGTTCAGGTTGCGCACGTGCTTTGTCCCTGTTTACTAGTGGCATTTGTGTTTCTTTTTAGAGGCTTTGTTTGTCAGTGTGTGTTTTTTACGTTCCCACACTTTTTTTTTTTTACCGGTTTAGTTTTTTTTTTTTTTTTCCCGCTCCCCCTTCCCGCAACCCCCTAGCCCGCCTTCCTGGTCCACCTGTGCCTTCGTGGTGACCCGCCTTGTTTGCCCTGACCCCCCGTTTTTTTGGCGTCCACCACACAGTCTTTTTTTTTTGTGGTTTCCCTGTACCTGGTTTTGGAGTTTTTTTTTTCCCTTGTCGTATTCTCATGTTTTTAGGCCCCCCATTTTTGGCCCGGGCCCTATCTTTTCCACCCCCCCCCTGATTACCAACTCCCCCGTTCCTGTCCCCTTTCCCAAAAGGTTGTTATCAGTGGCACCTGTCCCCCATTTTTGTGCGTGCTTTGCTGGCCCCCCCCCGTGCCAATGGGTTTTGTTTTTTCCCTTTTGGCACTTTTTTACCACTTGCTTTTTTCTTGCTTTCATCCCGTTTGTACCCGTTTTTTGTTTTACTTGAGTTTTGTTTTATGTCCCGCCCCGGAACAAAAAAAAACCTGTTTGTTTCCACGTACATTTTGGTAACTTTCCTTTCACCTCTTTTGTGTCCGGGTTTTGCTGTTTGGGTGACCTTTTTTTTCCCCCTTCTTTGCCACGTGGTGTTGTGTTCTTCAGCCCCTTCAGCCTCACGCGGGTGTTTTTTTCTCTGCTTGCTGGAAACAACGTTGGTGGTTTACCTTGCTTGTTTCTGGTGTTGGTTTTTTTTTGGTCCCCCGCTCCGTTGTGAACCTTGTTGTGTGTACTGTTATTCTTAGGTTGTCCGACACTGGTTTGACCCCGTAGATGAGTTCGTGACAAAAACCCGGTGACGTTTTTTCTTTGCACCTGGTTGTACACACGGCACTGCCGCCAGGTCCCCCCAATAATTCTTGTGGTGTTGGTGTGTCCCACAACACTTGGCTGCCACCTTTTTCAATGTGCACAGCCCCCATTGGCAGCCAACCGTTCCACCCCCAAAACACGTTTTTTTCCCCCCCCCCAGCTTTTGTGCCATTTCATTTTTTTTAGCTTAGTTCCCACACGTAGCGTAGTCAAACCGGTCCTCTCGCCCGTGATTCCGTTGATGCAAGAAAAAAATTCTTCTGTCATGTGCATTCACAGTGCGGT
>Ga0179593_1586911_pt1 | contig 15852 bp, 22 predicted proteins | sample CZODoug2_1_08_16_FD_185931 | JGI IMG/M metagenome (GOLD analysis project Ga0179593, IMG submission 185931) | Vadose zone soil fungal communities from Angelo Coast Range Reserve, California, USA - CZODoug2_1_08_16fungal (PacBio error correction) | ecosystem: Environmental > Terrestrial > Soil >... | reverse complement strand
TCCTCCTTTACGTCCTCCATACGATCGCCGGATGCGAACGCCCACAACCTCTGCTGACCGGCTTTTAGCATTCCCGATCTTCGTCTAACCTCTTTCCCCCCCCGTTCGAGATTTCTCCCCGCCCTGACTTTTTTTAACCAATTGTATCCTTCCGACTTCACCCTTGGTAAAGTGGACTCAACTTTTTTCTCCCCCCTCTCATCAAGGATTTATCTTTCCGGAGTACGAGTGTAAGAACCCAGGTGGACTTATCTTTTTCCCGTTGTCAAGGTTTGCTAGACTTCAAATTTGCTCTTTTTTTCTCCGAGTCACATCTTTTCTAAAAAAAAACATTACAGAGGGGTTTCAAACATTCCTCTACGATGATCACTTGAAGAACCCTGACCCCCCCCCCACCCCCCCCCCCCCCCCCCCCCCCCCCCCCCCACCCCCCCCCCCCCCCCCCCCCCCCCCCCCTGTTCCCCTTTTTAAATATCTACTTTTAATGAGGTCCGCCCCTATGTAATGGAATTTTTTCTTCCCGTTTCTGCCCTAACTTGAATTTTTATTCCCCCCGCATCTTTTCTTTTTTGAGGGGACACAAGCATTTGCGCGTTTAAGGCGCGTTGGGAGTAAATCAATTCCACTCTTCCGATGCTTTCGAAGGAATAGCCCAATCCCCCGGCCTGCAGACCCCCAATTTTACTTTCTGTACAATAAAGGCCCAATTTTAGTGTCATGTGATGATTGGGTTCCCCCAAATTAGAGCCACTACCAACGCCATGGGTCTCCTCGAGCGTCCCCTCCCCTTTTTTCGTTCACCGCTGAATGATACCCGGGAATTGTATAGATCTTAGGTGGGCGCGTTTTTTGATTGACGACCTCCCTTCCCCAAAAAGTCGTCACTTGCACCCCACCCACGTAAAACGTATTCCTGAAGTTAAGTCCCCCTTCCTCCCTCTCTATCCCTCCTTTGTTGTTGTTTTATGCATTGCTTGCGGTGCCCCCCTCCTTGGGCGAAACTGGCCTTCTGGCATTATCTAGCGTTCCTCCTCTTTCTGACCCCTTCTGCGTCCTTGTCCCTCAAACGAGTGCGAAACCCCTCTTTTAGCTCTCCCGTTTTTCAACAGTTGAAGAGGGATACGCCACCCGTCGAGAGTTCTGAGACTTGAGTTATCGATTTTTTCCACTCCCTTCCTTCTCCCGAATTTTTCTTCCCCCCCCAGTTAAACCTTTTTTTTCCTGTAGTTTCCTGCTCTTACTGCGTATCTTTCGCGTTTTATTTCAGTTTTCCTCACAACAATCCTGAAACATCCCGAAGTGTTCCCAAACTCCAACTAGTGCTTTGGACGTCCCTTTCTCCACTGCTCAGGGTTTGCCCCTACTCAAAAACCCTGACATTGATTTTCTTTTTCCCCGTCGCTTATTCAACGGGATGCGGTTGGATCTGTGATATAGTTTCCTCTTTGAATTTGGTACCTCCACGGTCACCCTGTGACTCTCTTTCTCTTTTGCAGAATTCTTCTCTTTTCGAGCCCCAGGTGCTTTCGTCGAGCACCAACTCCCACCCCTCCCTCTTTCTCCTTCTTTCTGAATCTCACTGCCTTGATGAGTCTTTTGATCCAGCGAAAAACCCAACCCCTTCCAACGTGCCCGGCCGGGTGATCCTCCCTTTCACCCTTTGTTGTTTTCGGGAATATCCCTTCCTCTAACCTTTGATGCGCGCCCTTTTTCTTTGATTATCGTGGGACTTGCGGCCTCGTCAGCAGAATTGTTGGTCCGCTGAAGGTTTTTTTTTTCCACGGGCTCACATGCCTCCTCTTATTGAGCCCCCTCTTGTGTACGACAGCACGGCAACGCTTGGGCCTCCAGTTTCGGAAGTCCCCCCTCACGCGATCTAGCCCTTCCCCCGCTCCTTTCGAAGTCGTCCAAAATGGTCACTACGTGTCCTCTTTCACCCCCACAATTGGTTCCTTGTCGCCCCGACCTCAGCAGTGTGAAGGTTCCACCTCTCTGAGGCGGCCCCTTCCCAACGGGAACCGCCGACAAACGATCCTTTCATAAACTTTCAGTCCCTTTCACTCCAAAATATTCCCCTTTCAGGTCGCGGAGGGGCGCTCCAACCCTTTTCATCTTTGTGTTCGTTGTGCCCGTGTGACCCTGAGAAACCCTTTTCCCCGGAGCCACTTCGATTGGGTTGTAGCCGTCCCCTATCGAGATCCTCTTAAGTGAGTCCGCCCCCCCCTTCCTAACTGATCCGCTTGAGCCTATTTTCCCGCTCCCCCTTTGCCAACTGTTTTTTTGAGAATCCACGTCTTTCTCTCCACCCATTTTCGGCCTTTATAATTCCTTTCCCTAAGGAGCAATTCCTGCAGTGTTTTCCTATATGTTTTTGCCATTCCTATCCTTTCCTTTTCGGCAGCTTTATGAATCAAGGCCAACCTCTTCTTTAACTGGGAATTAATCCCCACCATTCCCCCCCGTTTCAAGTTGCGGGGGTTTTTTCCGTACCAGGCGGCATACGTGAAGATTTCCTGGGTCCGTTCCTCTTTTCCAGCTCATCTTTTTCTCCCCCCCTCCCCCTCCCTACGCCTTCTAATGCATTGTCTTAGTTGCCCCCCAACCCTCTCCAGGTCTTTTCCGGGGCCAATTCGCACCTTTGGCCCGCACACCGCGTTTTTCCCTCCGATTCCCAGTTCTTGATTGGCCCGCTCTTTCCTCTACATGGGAGAATATTTTTGAACTTTCCTAGACCGTGTTGAATCCCAATAGTTTTGCCCTTTCCAATTAGCCAGCTCCCTAGCTCGGTGAAACGTCCCCCCCTTGCTTATCTGCCTTTTCATCCGACAGTGAGCCCCCCCTCATTTTTTTTTTTTTCCCGAAGCTTGAGCGTTTTCAATTCCCCCCCCACTCTCGGGATTTTTCTTAGCTTCCTGTCTTGGCAGCTTGGTCTTCTTCCCCTCGCCCTCAAGACTTCTTTCTACCTTCCTGATCACGTCCCTTTTCCCCAACGATCCGGTAATGATTTCGAGCGACCAAACATCTGCGCTCAATACCCGATATCCCCCCCTTGCTTTCCTGTCATCCCAATTTTTCTTTGAGCGGCTAGTATTCCCGGCCCTGCTTCTGAACAACACTTTCTCCTTCCTTCCCCCAGTTGCTTTCCCCTTTGAACTTTCTTGTTTTTCGCTGTCTCCCAACAGTCCCTTGCCGCATCAAGGCGTTCTACCCCTCGGGAGAACCCTCCAAGACCCACGCTGGCCCCTTGCTCGCCTCACCCCTCACCTGGGCTCTACTGCTCTTTTTCCCCAATTCTGAAGTATTTTCCTCAAAGTTTTCTCCCAAAAAAACCCACTTATTTCCGTCAGAGACTTCCCCCCTAACCCTCCTCTGTATTGACCTCCTTCTGACTTAATTGAAAGAAATGGATCTATCTGGAATTTCTTTTCCCTTGTAACCGAAGCTTCTGCCTGCCATCCCTTTTCTTTTCGAGGGACCCAAGAAATCTTGTCCCTGCTCCGTTCTAGTTTTTTTGTGGAACCCAAGCCCCTGGCGCCCCTCTTTCAGGACTCTTCCGGCAGCCGTTTTGACCATATCCCGCAGACACAGTTATGGTCAATTTTAAATTTTCTAAGGTCTGAGTGGCCAACAATTATTGCACGATCAGAACGCAGTTGGGCTCTATCCTCTCCGCCGCCCAGGATTTTTTTCTCTCGAATCAAAGCCGGGTGGCGCCCTTTGCGACCGTGAACCGCCAGAATTTCATCAAAGCGTTCCCTTCCCGACTTCCCCCGCTATCCCCTCAAGTTCGCCCTGCTGTCTCACGAACGCCTGTATCATTATCACTCTGTTGGGTTCCATGATCTTCTTATCTTTTTAACGGGGTGCTTTGTCTTCTTTGTAATTATGGGTTTTCTTTGAGTTGCTGAAATCCTTTTCCAGTTCTTCTAGGTCCCCTTCCCCCCAGTCGCCTCTTTAAGTTTTCTTTGGCAGCGTGATAAGTTTCGCGCCTCTCTCTTTCTGATCTTTCTCTGAGTCTCTTTCTTTTGAAATTTTTGGAACCCCACTGTCCTTCTAGTAATTATTCTATTTAAAACCAAAACTCTTTCTCGCCCCATTTCTTCAGTTCCCCTCATTCTTCTCCCGTCACTCTTCGCGCTTTATTTTCCTGAATAACCCCCAAAAAACTATGCCCTCAGAAGTTGTGTACCTCCCCCCCCCCAGAACCCCCCGTCTTGCTTTGGGAGTTCAACACTATCCTTCCATTAATCAGACCCCGGCCTAGCTTCCAAGTCCCCCAGTATCTAAATTTGTTCCCCATACCCTTCCTAACTATTTTCACGGATTCCCAGGGTTGGATTGTGATTCAGTGCTTCGGGGAAAACCCCGAATGGGTTCGTCCCCCCTTTTCCTTTGCACTTTTTCCCTTCCTCGGTCGAGCCCCCCCTTGCTTTCACAACTAAACGAGCCTAACCGATAAGGCCCCTGGGGTCTTTCCTCTCTAGTCCCTTGTTTCCCTTTTTTTTTGACCCGCGAACCACCAAATTCCCATCCCCGTTTTTCGGTCTTGTGCTCTTTTTTTTCCTCGGCCGTTGGTCCTCCTGTCATTTTTTGTAATTCCTCTCTCCCCCCCCCGTTCCTCCGAACTAGTTGGCTTCGAAGCAAGGGTTTTCGGGCTCGTTCAGCGCCCTCCCGGAGCAGACTTTTTGGTAGATTTCTACCGGCTCGTTTAGTAGAAATGCTCTCTTGGCTTCCCTGGGGAAGAACGGCCTCTCAGACCCTTCTCTCGAAGTCCACCCCCCTCCCCCTATCTTTCTGATAGTAAACTCGGCCTCTTTCAATTGAAATTTTTCGCGGTCACATACCCCCTTTTTCGGCTTGTGCCACGGCCGTACCCCCGCAGCGTGTGCCTCACCGCGCTTGGTTTTTTCCCCTGGTTACAGACACAATCTTTTTTGTTCCCTGTTGCATACACGTTTGGAACAGTTTTCCCCAACCTTTTCCCTCGACTCCCTTTTCCTTCAAGTCTTTCTTTTCGAACATAGGTGATCCGACACCTTCGCGGTTTTCTTGTTTTGTTTCGTTGATCACTCCCTCCCGGATTCCATATTAGTTTTTTTTTTCTCACGGTCCTCCCCCCTCCTCGATTCTCTTCTTTCTTCCGATACGTCGCGAGCATTTGGCCAAAAGAGGACTTACAGCCCAGGAGAAAGCTCCTCTATTCCCGCCGCAAACCCTTCTTTTTGTAGGCCTTCCACGCGTTGAGAGAACCTTTTTTCCTTTATTCTCTTTTGCCTCCGGCGCCTGCTTTTTTACCAGTAGGATGGGCATCCCCTCTTTGTTGACTCTGAGTCCTTCCTTTCCTCTCCTCCTTATGAATCCCGCCGAACCCGTTTCTCTCCGTGGCATTCCCCCCCTCCCCCCCTAGAAGTTTCAATGCTGTTTTCCCCTGGAACTTTCGTTTTTTGACTCTTTCTCATTCTTTCTCCTTTTAATATGTTTTCGTGTAGCTTCAGCATCGTCTAGATACGCCTTAAGATTGTATTCGCCCCCTCTCTTGCCGGGGTTTTCTCAACCTTTTCCCCGCAAAGACACCCCTAGGTGGGATCTACGCCGCTTCTCCAGTCTGATTGAATCCCTGAGACATTTACCGTGTGAGATTTTTCTCATCTTAGTCCTTTCCCCATTCACTGTCCATCGATTTTATCGCCTTGTCGTAGAGGCGTACGGCCGAGAGTCCCCTACCCCCTACACTCCCCCCCCCCCCCTACCACCCCCCCCTCCCCCCCCCGCTTTTCCTGGCCTTCCACCACCACTCCTCCCCCTCGTTCCATGTGCCCCCCCATCCCTTCCAACCCCCTTTTAACCCCCCCCCTTTCCCTTTACCCTCCCCATTCTCTCTACATCCCCAACTTACACCCCCCCCCCCCTACCCACCCCCTCTCTTCCCCCGCTCCATACCCCTCCCTCACTACTCCTACCCTCCCTCCTCCTCCCCTCACTCTCCTCCCATTCCCACCTTCCCTCCCCCCACCCCCCCTCTTCATCCCCCTACCCTCAACCCCCCCCCACCCCACCACCCACCCCCCCCCTCTGCCGCTCCCCCGCTCCTCTCCCCCCAACCCACCCCCCCAACTTTACCCGACCCCCCCCCCCATCCCCACTCCCCCCCCTTTCCACCTATCCCCCCCCTCCACCCGCCCCCTCTCTTTCTACCCCGACTACACGCCCCCCCTTGCTCCTCGTCGTCCCCGCTTCCCCGTCGCCCCCAATCCCCTCCACACACTGCCTTCTAGCACTCCTCCCCTCCCGCCCCTCCTTACTTCGAACACCTCCCCCCCCCCCTCCACCCCCCCCCCCCCCTCCATTCGACTCACCATTACCATCACCCCGCCCCTCCCCCCTCTCACCCTACCTCCCCATCCATCCCGTCATCCCCCCCCCCACATCCCCCCCCTCACTTCCCATCCCATTCTTCTCCCCCCTATGCTCACTGCCTCCCCCCCCCCCTCACAACCCTCCTCCTGCCTAACCTACCACTTCTCCCCCTCTCCATCCGCCATCCCCCCCCCTCACCTCCCCTCCCCCCTCCTCCCCTCCCTCCCTCTCCCCCTTCCACACCCCGCTTCTTCTTCCTCACCTTTCTCTCTTCTTCTTCCCGCCCGCCCACCACCCCACCCTCACCCGTCCCCCTCTCCCTTTCGTATCATACACCCTCCCCCACTCACTCCCTGCCCCCACCCCCCACCCCCTCACCACCCACCCCTCCACCCCCCCCATCCCCTCTCCCCCCCTTCCCCCGTCCCTATCGCACCTACCTTCCCCCCCCCCACTAAACCCCTGCCCACCTTACTCCTCAACATTCCCCTCCACCTCCCCCCCCCATCTCTCACACCCAGTCCTGCCCCATTCCATCCCTTCCCCACCCCCTCCCCCTCTCCCCTTCTACCCTCAGCTCCCCCCCCTATGTTCGCGTCCCCATTAAACAACCCCTTCCCACTCCTATTCCCTCACCCAATCCCCATCACCCCTCGTCCTCCCCCCCACCCCTCCCTTCCCACCCTGCCTCTCCCCCTCCCCTACCACGAGCCCGCTTTACTCCCCTCCGCTTTACCCTCCCCTACTCCACTCCCCCACCCCTCCTCCCCAATTTCCTTCCCTCCCCCTTCGTCCGCCTCCCCCTCCCTCACTTCTCGATACCTCCCCCGTCCCCTTTTCATTCTTGTCCCTCCCCCTCCCCCTCCCCTCTCTCCCTCCCCCTATCTCTATCCCTCCCTCTCCCTCTAACCTCCCCCCCCATCCCCCCCCCTCGGAAAATTTCGCCTCCGGAGCGCGGTGAACAACAAGATTCTGATGAGGTTTTTCCTCTGCCCCTACAGTCCGGCCCACTACGTGCCCTTGGACCCAGTCGCCTTCCCGACTGCCTTTCTCGTTTTTCTTGGATCGCGGTTATGTGGATTAGATAGTCCTTATGTTTTGTTCCCTGGTTCCTCCCACTAAATATGTCCTTTCTCGCTCCTTTTTCCCGTCCCCCACGATCGGTTATTGCGATGCCAAAACCATCTGCGGAGTGCTGCACTTTTCATTTCTCCCCTCTTACCCAGTTCCTTCCGCTCTCTTTTCCGTTTTGACTTGACCTTTCTGTCACCCAAAGCTCTTTGACCCCAGTTTTCTTTCCCCCGTTTTTTTCTTTTTTTTTCGCTGGATCCCAATCCCCTGCCTCACGGCTTTCTACCCTCCCCGCGGAGAACGCGTTGCCTCCCCCCCAAGTTTTTTGGCCTCTTTTTTTGTTTTTCAAAACCTTTTTGGTTTTCCCTGAGCCTGTACACCATTTCAGTTATAAGGCTTTTTTTTCGAACCCCCCACCCCCCAATTTCTATTCTTTTTCCAGATCTCCCTCCCCATTGGCCTAACCCTCATCCCGTGAAATATATCGATTTAATGTCCCCCCGAAATGTCTTCCCCCCCCTAATTATCCTTCATGGGGAACCCTTCCGCTGTTGGATGATGCTAACAACTCAAGCGTCCTTTTTGGGTTTTCCACCCATCGTTTTCTGCCGGACTGGGGGAGGCCCGGCCCTGCCACGCTCCTTCGGTCCCCTCTTCTGGCCGCAGGCCAGGAGGGCATTAAGAATGACCCCCCATTTCCGGGCCCCCCTTCCTTCAAGCAATGATAAGGAGTGGATACTAGGACTTTCCCCACACTTCGTCTTATCTTACCATGGGTTTCCCTCGCCTCCTCTTCCGGGTGGGTTTTGGTAGCACGCTGTCCCGCTAAACCACTCATCTCCTTTTATCCGTTTCTTGCCCTCTGAACAGCCCAGAAGGGGCAGCAAAAGAAGAAAACCCAAAGACACCTTAACCCACCCCACCGCCTCTTCGAACCAGCTTGAGAAAAAGAAAGAATAGATATCTCCTTCCCCCCCCAACCATGTGTGCTCTGATCCTTTGCCATCCTTGGTCGGTTCCCCCCTTCCCCTGGAATTAGCTGTTTCTTTTCGTGGGGTCTTTACGTTCTTGATGACCAGTCGGTTTCGAGGTCAGAAAAAGGAGGTCACCCTTTTCCCTTTTCCCTATTTATCAGGGGTTGAGTGGATTCAGACCCCCCCCACGTTTGATCTGCTTTTCTTTTATGAAGTTATGAGGTTGGTTTCGCCAGAATTTGGACCCCTCTTTCCTTTCTCTTATTTTCTTATTGCTAAGTAAACTTTTTCTGCGCGCCCCCATTTACGGGGGGATTACGGTCTCCTCCGGAGAGTCTCCAATTGGAGGTTTCCTTTGAAGGCCTCCCCCACCCAATCGAAGGAAACCGGAGCGACGTCCCTGGTCATGCCCCAACAAGCACAAGCGTTTAGGGGGGTCTTATCTCCCCCTCTCTTTGCCTATCACCCCTTTCCTCACGGAGTACCTCCAGGTATCGATTGACTGGAGTTCATTTTCCTCTTTTTCAATTTCAGGGCTCCATTCTTGATCCGTCGTACTTTGGAAATAAAAAATTATCTGTTACCATTAGCCCCCCTCAGACAGACTTTTTGTTAGTCTCACATCGAGCCCACTTGATTCTAATCACTTTCCCCTTTAAACGATAAGTACACCCACGTTTGGGTTATTTTAGTTCTACCATTGTGTTCGACATCCATTGTGTTTTATAGCGAAAAACCAATCCCTTTTACAAAGGCTTACAAAGTGATCATTACCCTTTTGAAAATTTCCGAAACCAAAGGTCAGAGGGAATTATTATAGTATATTCCATTTTCTTCAAGCTCATCTTTGACGTGGTGATTTCCTTTCCGCAATCCTGTCAGAGAATGGTGTGGTTCTTAGAAATCTTCCCCCTTTTTGCTTTTCTTTTTCCCGAAGGTCCTTGCATCCCCTGTCGCTGGTCGAATACAGGACCAAATCTGGGCCAAGTCCTAACTTATGTATCCCCGTACCCCCCCCCGCTCCTCCTCACGCCCCCTCCGGGGAAGAAACTGGTAAAGGGGAACGGAGGCCAGGTGCCCCGTCACCTTAGGACTGCTGCCCGAAGAGCCAGAAGCCAGTTGCGGTGAACCGTCTGACTTTTTTCGGCCCCTTTCCAAAGATTCCGAAACCCCAAGAGATGGTAGTGAGGTCCAGGGCCGAAAACTTTTGGAAAATTTCCCCAAGACCCCTCCTACCGGTAGTTGTCTCTCAACCATTTACTGGGCTCGCGCGTAGTTCGCTTCTTTGCGTTTTTTTTGCGAGACTTTTGCCCGGAAAGACAATAGAACTTTTGGGTGTTGAGACTCTCCAAGCTTTTCTCCTCGTTATAATTTCTTTCACCCCCGTTCGGAACCCCGCCGAGACCTTCACGTAGCGCCATTTCAACTGCTCCCAACACTGGAACCGGTGGGTTTCCTTTCCTTGAGATCTGAGAGCGAAAAAAGGGTCTTTTTAAAATAAGATGAATCCTTCTCCCCCTTTCCAAGAAGTCTTCGCAGCTTCTTCCTTTTCTTTCTCCTCCGTCGTTCCCTCCTACTGCTTTCCTCCTTGCTGGTCGGAAGAGGCTTCATCCTTCCTGAAAAGTGTCTCTCCCCCCTAGTGCCCCTAACCCCTCTTCGATCCCGGCCTTCAATCGCTCTTTTCTATTTATAAGGCTGGGATGTATGTTTGGCCTTTGATCACTTCTTACCCCTGAACCGCCCCCTATCGAAGCGTCTCTCGTGTCCCCACCCTCCGGGTCCCCTCAAACTTTTTCCACGCCAACACCCCCCGCTCATTAGAGGATATATCCCTATTTCGAACCACTTTATTGATTCCCGCTCCTCCTTGCTTTGTCTAAATGTCCTAGACCGTTGCCCTGGCCCCTCAACTTCCTGTGTCTGTCGCTTTTTCTGTTCCCACACTGTCTCGTCCCCTTCGCTGAGGGATTTTGGCAGCCCGACCCATTTCGTGACGGGGCAAAGGTCCTGAAGTTCACTTTTGGAACCCCCTTTTCGATTTTATTTTATGTGTTCGCTCTCCTTTTATTGTCTTGGACAAGTTGTCCTTCATTTTAAAACCGAGACATCGACTTCGTTTTTCCCTACCCTTTTTAGATTCCCCCTCCCCTATCAGGTCCCCTCGAAGCCCTCCCCAACACATCTGCCTTTCAGTGAGTGAGCAATGCTCCAAAGACGTATCCGCTGCTCGACCCCTTTGTCCGAAGATTCCGACGCCCCATTCTGACCACCCAAAACCACCCCCCCATTTTTCTCCTTCAGCTTTGATTCCAGTTGTGGCCCCCCCCCCCCCCGATTTCCATGTTCATCCCCATGGATTTCTACAGCACCTCGGATCCTCGGTGAAGACCCAAGTGTTTGAATTAGCGGTTTTCGCTAGTGGCAGATTGTCCCCCCCCCTCTTCGCCCCAATTCTCTCCGCTCTTCAGCGTCCCGTTTTCCAAAAAACCAATTTAGAGGGTTTTTCCCCCCCCTTCAGAGACGAGTCCCCTTTGCGCCCCCCGGTTCCCTCCCTATTCGACCTTTTAATTTTGTTTACAGCCGTACCCCAATACCATGGACCAATTTTTCTGCACCCTTGGGCCCCCCGAGTGGTTCCAACTTCCAGCGGTTGCTTTTGGGAGGGACCAGAAAAGCTCCTCTCTGATGTCCGTTTCCCCCGGAAGCATTCCCCCTATCGTTCAGCTGCGGGACGCCGACCACTGAGACATCAGAAGTGCCTCACTTCTCGGAACTTTTCTTTCAACCCTTCTAATTTGATACCTGCGAGTGGGACAAACTTTTTTAGTGAGCCGACTTCCTCAGTCCGCCTCCGATTTCCCGTCTGCACTCTGCCCTTTCCCAGGAGAATAGGATCGCGACGGCACCCCGAAAGGTTTCTCTCCTTTTTTCTGGTCAATACGCGTTCCCCCCACTCACACTCTGACCCCGCTAAGTCCTGCAACCCCCAGTTTCGCCCCTGGCACGTCCCCCCTCTCTTTTTCCGCATCTGAGCTTCTCGGTTCTTCAAGGCTGGGCGAAACTTGCTTTCATTTTATGCTTTGTCAGCTTTTTTTTGCGTTTCATGTTCGAGTCTCCCACGGATGCGCCAACCTTCCGGTAGCTCTCCGTTTTTCTTCTGAGCCATCCTCGATGCGCGGTCCCCCCATGGTGGCGCTGCGTCTTGCTTGTCTCGCACCCATCGACTCCGAACTCCTTATTTTCCATACGTTACACTTTTGCCGCGCATACTAAGGCGAACTTTTAAGGTGTCTTCTTGTTTCTTCTGTTTACGGTCCTACCAAAATCTCTGACAAGAGCCGAGATTTTGTGTTTTCCCTCCCCCCAAACCCTCTTTTTGCCCCCACTCGCTCTTTGTGCCCCAATCCCAAGGGCCCAAGAACCGGAGTCAATTCCCCTCCAGTTTCTAATAGCTTCCCTTGGAGCAGGTCTCATCTGTTCTAGTCCCTTTCCGGCACTAAGGCTTTGTTTTTTGCGACATGTGACGCTGCTGACCGAAGAATTTTGTCCCCTCATGTTCCCCTTTCCCCCCCCTAGGTTATAAGTCCCCCCCCCCCCCCTTCTTGGGTATTCCCGCGTACCTTTCCAGGTGCTGTAGAAAAGCCTTTTCGAAGGTTAAGGTGCGGTTTGTCCTCGACAAACCCACACGTGCTTTTCTTCCCCTGGGTGATAGTAAAGCGTTATGAGAAAATTGAGACCCCGGTTCTTGTGGAACTCTTTTCCCCCCCCTTCACTTGTTGCGCCTCCGGGATCGGGATGGATCGCCCCCGGATAATTCTGGTTTTCGCTTCGCAATACGGTCCGTTGGTTTTTTGAAGGGACGTGTTGCGACTTTAGAACAATGCTCCTCTTTTTTTCTTTTTGCGCACTCCGCACAAGCTGGGCACTACATACAGGCGAGCGAAGTCCACCCCCCAGCGATCGAGCCCAGCCTTTCGTTCTTAACTCCTGGTTTCCCTTTTCGTGCTTGGCTCGGTCACAAAAATTGGGAGGCTTTTGACCAGACGACGAGCGTGCATTTTTTCCCCCTCTTGCGGCTGCGAAATTCCCACGGGAAAGCTGCGGAAACCCCTTCTGGTAGTGGCTTCGTCCCAGGTTTTTATCCCCATTTTCCCGTCCAGGCGCGAGCGGCGGCAGGACCCCTTCCCCCCTTTTTTTGACGTCAGTTTGTTCGTTGCGTTCAACGTGTTTGCGCCTCCCCCCCAGTGGCCCCGGGCCTCCCCCCAATGATATCTTTTTTTGAGCTTCAGCTTCCCCTTCTTTGCGGAGTTCCTTGATTGAGCCAATGTCCACCCAGAGGAACTGATCCCCCAGTAATCTCCCTAGACCCTTTCCCCCGGTCAAGATCTAGCACACTTCCCCCCTGGTTCTTTTCCGGCCTTCCAAGAGTGATTGAAATCGCAACAGTTGGCCTCTTTTTTTCTGCTCCACCCTCCAAGTATGGATGGCGATATTCTTTGTAAGTCTCATACTTTTGTTTTTGATCTTTTTCTCTCCAGTCTTCGGAAGCGGATGACTCCTCGCAACCGTTTTATCACATCTTGTCCCCACCACGTTTCCTCCCAAACGTTCTCCCAGACTTTCTCTGTTTTTAAAGTTCATATGTTTGCGGGGATAAGCTCACTTCTCTCTCCCCCCCCGCCTCCCTCTCTCTCTGCTTGTCTTTTACAACCAGCGGAATCTATGGGGGCTGGGGCCCCTTTCCTCTGACATTCACCAGCCCACACTCTGGGATCACGAGAGGGTTCAAAACCGGAGGCTGTCCCGAGTGAGTCCATATTGTGTATGGTGGAAAGGGTAGGACCATGGGTAGCATTCCCAATGTTTTTTCCTCAGATTGAAGTGGGCAGTTCGCCGAACTATCTGCGGTTCCCTTTCCCTTTCGTCGTTCTTCCTTTCCCCAATGTATGTGACAGGATCCCAAAATGTTCACCTCCGTTAAATTTTTTTTCTTTTTTTTTTCGACAATCGGTTTAAGATAGATTCGGGTTTATTGTGGACAGTAGATAGATTTTCTTGGCACCAGTGTGACCCACCCTCAGCTTCTAACCTCTCCCCTCTCACGTCACGTCAAATTTGTCTGCTCCGTTTCTCAAACCTTTCTGAAGGAGAGACTGACCCCTGATATTCGCTCCCTTGCCTTCTCACTCCTCCGCCGCTCTTTTTTCCCTTCCCCCCCCCCCCATTTCTCATCCCGTCTTTGACTAGAACAGTTGGACCGGGCACCGTTGGAACGAATTTTTTTTTCTTTACCGCCACCAGGCTTTCCTCCTCCGGAGAACGCGGTGAGTCCCAAAGCTTGGGGGCCTTATCCTTGTGCTCGTGGCTTTTGTCAACAATCCCCTGCTACTTCTTCTGCCCTCGTCAGTTTTCTGAAAACAAAACCAATTTAGGGGTTTTCAACTCCCCGCTTCCCTTATGCTCAACCTCCCTTTAATGTTTGGACATCGTTCTAGATACAGGAATTTCGTTTATCCCGTGTAATTGGGTTTTTGGCATCTCTTTTTTTTCATGTTTCTTTGTTGGGGGGACCAAGTAATCTTCGGCGCTTTAGCGAGATTTTTTTTTTTTTGGGCCTTCGCAAGGCCTTCTAAGCCCAGAGAGGCTTGAGCAGAAATTTCCCTTTCGTCTTTTCCACTTTGGCAGAAAACGGTTACTGGAAATTAAATTCGTGCCTTTTTGGCTTTTTTACCCAATCTTGCGAAATCAATAATAACGAATCTCCCAAGGGAGCGCTGCGCACTCTTTGTAGTCTTTTTCGTCCCCCGATCGGTAGCCTATGATCCGAAAGAAGGTTGGTCAATCAGTTGCTCTTCTTTCACTTCCGCCCCACGCCCAGGACCCCGCTAACTACAACCGCCCGTTTCGCCCCCTGCCCCCCTTTTCCCCGAACGCACCCCCTTTCTCTTTTTTTGTTGCTTGCGTTTGCCTGAAGGGTGCGCACTTGCTTTTAGGACTTGCGGCAAAGGTGTGTTTTGCTTTGTCTCCCCCTTCGGTCAAGCCAGGATGAGCAACTATTTGACAGCTCTACTCCTTTCCCCTTGTCTTTTTGTCCTCCCTTATACTCCACCGCGCGACGCTACTAGGAGTTCGATTCCCATGTGGCGGGGCGTTCTTCCTCTCTTTGTTTTCCCCCCAATCAGCCTAGCAGAATTTATAACTTTATTTCAATAAGTAACTTCTGCCTCTCCGTTTCTGTTCGGTCTTTTCTCGTCGGCTCGCGCTTGATTCTCTCGCTGGGCGTTTCAGCAAAAAAAAACTGAAACACGCCCTGCATTTGTTCCCGAGAACACCTCTAAATTAAAATTTTTTTTCTCTCTACACCCTTGTTTCTCGGTTTTCCAAAGTAAAAGGTTAAGAGAAAAAAGTCACCCCTATCCCCCTTGATCCCTTCCAAGTCAATCCTGGATGAAGGGCGGCATCTGTGACGTCGCTGTCTTTACCAAACCCCCCCTCCAGTCTTTTTTTTCGCTTTTTCCAATCTTCTTACATTCCTAAGTCGCGCCCGTTGCTTTTGCCCACCTCCACGCTCTTACCTTTTTCCCCGTTCCCCCCAAGATTTTCGCGTTTCCGAGTGCCTTTCTGAAGCCTTGCTGCGCAGGTGCTTTGAAGCGCCCCCCAAACCTCTTTCAAACTTTTCCCCCCTTCCCCACCCCCCCCTTCTTTTCGGGGAAGAGCCAACGTGGTTTTTTTCCTTGAAATTCAGTTCCGGGAAATCCTCCGGCCCTAGACTGTCTTCCGTTTTCCTTGAGAACCTCGTCATCATCTGGTTTGCGTTCTGTCGCAATCCTGCCTCTTTCTTTCCTTTTTGTCTACTAGACCCTTCTATTTCTCGGTGACAAGCCCTTACGGCCCCCCCCCCCGGTTCCCTCCCGGCCTCCCATCCCCCATAAACGTCTTTCGAGACTTTAGTAAGAAACCCCCGGCTTCGGTCAGCCCCTTTACTGTCCTTTCCGGCCACTCAAATTGGTAGTTAATGCTGCCCCTTGCCTCCCAGGTCTTTGTTCACCCCCTCTTCCCTTGCTTTCCTTTCAAGCGACCCCAATCGATGGTAGTTGATCCAGGGCCTAACACGGTCGGACATTCCCCCTAACACCCCCTCAACCCTTTTTCTTCCCCCTCTTCTCGAGAGGCGTGCCCTCAAGACGGCGACCTCGGTTAGATCCGCCCTTCGCTTTTTTTTGTGCTGCGTCTACCTGGGGACCCTGCCAAATATGACTTTCGAGCTTGGGTGGGAACGAACTCCCGATATCGCCTTTTTTTTTCGCGTCCTTCTTCACCAAAAAAGATTAATCTACCAGAAGGAGAAATCTTTCCTGCGAGTGCCCTGGTACCGATTTTCCGCAAACTTTCCCCGGTGGGAGCCCCCACGAGTTTTCTCTCCCCCGGTTTCTTCCTACTTTTCGGGAGC
>Ga0179593_1405025_pt1 | contig 15852 bp, 23 predicted proteins | sample CZODoug2_1_08_16_FD_185931 | JGI IMG/M metagenome (GOLD analysis project Ga0179593, IMG submission 185931) | Vadose zone soil fungal communities from Angelo Coast Range Reserve, California, USA - CZODoug2_1_08_16fungal (PacBio error correction) | ecosystem: Environmental > Terrestrial > Soil >... | reverse complement strand
CCTCCCACTGCCTCCCCAGCCCCTCCTGCACCCCCAACTCCCCCCTCTTTCTGGCTCCCTTGAACCTGGTTCCCTTACGGCATCTCCCTGATTCTTTTTACAAAAAATACCTGCCCCCTCGGATATCCCCCCACTTCAGCCCCCAGCAGCATTTTTCGTATGGCCCCTCCCCTCCTCAAGTTTCCCTTTTCACACGACCGATATGCCACTAGTTGAACCTCGAGAAGCACGAATCGCGCTTTCGGACGAATAGATGGCTATAGTTCTTAGTTGTATTCAAGAAATACTCCCACCCCCCACCACAGTCCTTCCTATACTTCCTTTTTTTACACTAGGAGTTCTATATCCTCTTTTCATCATTTTGCCCTACCCCCATCCCGCTGCAAGAGGAGGTGGTAGGACCATCCGCCGGGCTCTCTTCCCGGTAAAAATTCTGCGGTAGATTCCGTGATCCCCCTCCTTTTGCCCCCCGAAAATCGAGCACGCAGTATTACCAACTGGCCTAAGGACCCCACTAAGAAGGACTCCTACCCTCCTCCCCGTTACCCATACTTCCAGACCCCTTCTTTCTAGTAGTTACTCGGATGCTCCTCCTCCCCTATTGCTAATTCCGTCGTTCACCCCAAAAGTCTTACCCAGACATTCGATCAGGTCCCCCTCGCTCCCACTCAGAACGGATAATTTGGGCGCCCCTTATCCTCCAAGTATACCCCCCCCCATTCCTTTCGGACTCCCGTTGACGTCTGTTTCTTTTTCAACTAGTTTATATTAGTGAGTCAACTGATTCCTTCAATCGATTACAGGATCGAAATAGTTGAACTTACTGATTTCTACTCTCTCTCCCCGCTTTTTTTTGACTCCTTCCTGCCCCCAGTCTCTTCCGATAAGACTCCCCACTCCCCTTTTTCTTCCCCTTCCTCACGGTGAATTTCGCTTTCCGCACCTTTTCACCGACCGGTTACCCCTTTTACGACAATCCTCTCCCTGGTATGTCGCCCGCTTCTGAGTTACGGTCCTTCTCCGTTCTCCATTGCACACAGGTCCCCTCTCTCGCTTTTCCTCCCCTTCTTTTTCCTCCATGACCATGCCTCCTCTCCCTCTCGATTCGCGGCGCCGCAGCTCAGCGTTCCGTCCCTCCTATATCTCTATTATCACTAGAAGTTTCTTTTGAGAGAGATTCTCCTTTCATTACTCCCGTTTTATTCTTCATTCATCCCCGCCTCCCCGACGTCGTGAATCGGCTTTCTTGTCCTTGATCGGCCTTCCCCCTTTACTCGCAGCGCGGAGAGAATGTCACTCAGGCAGCTGCCCGTAGCTCCCCCCTGCCTGCCCCTCTGCCCATAATGCCATAGGATTGCTTTCTTCTCCGTAAATTGGCGAACCCCCTTGACCCTGGCGTTGTAAGAGGACCTCACGTGCCCCTTTTTGTTTTAGTTGTCCTTGATATCAGGCCTCGTGGGATGGTCCTATGGCACAAAAACGTAGGAGAGGCTCGGAACGTTTCTTCGGGCCGGCTCCTGGGAATTTTTTTTTTGATTCTGGCTTAACCCGTTTTCCCCCCAAAAAGAACTTTTTCCAAATCTGCAACGTTTTTTGACTCTGGCCTGGTGGATGACTGACGTCGTTCCCCGTGGAGGACCCCCAGGTCATCCGCCGGGTCGTTGATCTTTTCCCCTGTCTTTTGTTGTGTGGTGAAATGGAGGGACAAGAAAGGGTCACTCCCTTTTGGAACGCCTCTTTATCAACGAAAAGCTCTTTGTCCCCATCCCCTCGCGTGCCTATGACCCTCTTTCTTTCCCCCTCTTTCTGACACCTACTAGGCTTTTAAGGTCTGGACTCCCTTCGGATTTGTCCATGCCCTCTCCATTTTCCATAGGGTGGGATTTTAGATTATCAAAGGTCTTTTCTTTATACTTTTTTTTCTTTTTTCTTTTTTCTACCAACTTCTTGCAACGTATCGCCCTTCTTACTTTTATTCCCGGGAAAGAACTCTAGGTCTCCGTTCCCCCCTTTGGGAGGCAAATAATGATGAAATCTAACCTTCTCGTGTGCGCTCTCTTCTTTTCCCCTAGTTTCCTTCCTTGGTTTTTTTTTTTTTCTTGGACCTTTCTTTGATAAGCCCAAACCTACTATCTCCTCCCTTCGTGAACTAGAGATAAGAGGCCCTTTCTTCGGACTTCTCTGATTTTTTCAATTGGATAAATGATGGCGTTCCCTCACTCTGAATTGCTTTTCTTCCCCCTCCGTTTGACTGTTTTCTCTCTTTTTTGGTATAGGTGATGGTGTCCGGGTTGATTTTCAGCGCCGATCTGTTATATGCCTTGCAGTTAGTCGAAAGTTCCCGGCGACTCTTTACTGGATTGGTTCCTCCCTTTCTTGCCGTGCTGTGGGGGGTTGGACTGTCACCGCTTATCCCTTTTTTCCTTGTGCGCGTGTAATGATCCTGATGTTCATCTCGTATGGATGTTAGAGATCAAGGAACAGGTGGAAAAAATTGGATATTTTTTTGCTTTGTGTTAGTAGCTTTCCCCTCCCCCTCTTCTTTTCCCTCCGTTTGAAACTCCGTTCTCGCCTTATGCCCTTCTCTTCCTCTTTACACCGAAAATGTGTTTATTCTTTGGTTCTTTTCGGCAAGTTATAAGCCTCTTTTCACTCATCTTTTCATTTTTTTATCTGCCCTTTTTCTCTTTTCTCCCTGTTATCTCTTGGTTATAGTCACCCCCCTCCCCCTCCTTTTTGACTGGTTTCTTATGTGGGTATTTGTTTTTTGTTTTCAGTTCCGAAGGTCTCGATTTCTTTCCTTCTGCGCCTTTTTTTGGTTTGGGGGCCACTTTTCTAGATTTGATTAGCCCGGGGCGTCGCGAGCACCAATTTGCACGCGTCTGTGTGCTTCATGCCTCTTTTTCGACTGGATCTTTCTTAATCCTCGTCTCCTCCCCTTTCGAAGCGCATTCCTCCCCCTTACCTGGTTGGCCCGCTTTTTTTTTAGGTCCCCGTGTGTTCCTCTTTTTTTTCAATGCTTAGTGAAGATGATGTTTCTTTCGTCTCACTGCGTCCCCTGACATAATAAGAAGACCCTTTGAGAGATTGCCTCCCTCCGCTTTCTTTCTTTTCCCTACCCAACCTTCTCTTTCCCCCTGCGCCTTCTCGTGTGCATTTCTTTGGCGCCTTTCTTGCTTCGTATAACTTTCCCTGCCATGGCGATGGTTTTTCCCTCTTCTGGCAGGTATCGCCGAAATAGGTGGCAAGGCACATTTTTCCCCCTCCTTGTTCCTTTTCGACAAGGCTCTTTCCTTTCACTTTCACAGCGCTCCGCTCTAGTATTCGCCCCGTCGAGCGATACAGTAAGTGATCTCCTTTTACCTCCTCCCTTTTTTTTTTCTTTTTAGAGTATCTAATTAAGTGACGCGCATCTTCCTACCCTTCATATCATTTCTCCTCTTGTTCTAACTGTCCACAATCTCCGCCCCCCCTTGCGTGATCTGTGAATACTTGCCCCTTCGAGTTCTTCCGTGCGTATCTCCCTTGACTTCATTCCGTTACCTTGCCCTTTCCTTCCCTTAAATGCGCCTGTAATAAAGCGAGACTCTTTTACCTTAATGGACCTTTTTTCCAACCTTTCTTTCCCCTCTTTTCTTCTCTTTGGTCCCGCTATTTTCGGGTCGTGAAGAACAACCTCTCGCCCCTTCATTTTCTTTTTCCTTAGTCATATTGTGATTTGACAACGACTTTGCCCCCCCACTCTTCCACGGAGGTCATTTGTCTCCCTCTCCATCCCCTCTCCCTTCCTAAATCAGCGGAACGCTCGTTTAAACCGTTCCGAAATCTCAGGGAAAGGTACCCGTTATCCCTTCTCTCTTTCTTCCCGACAATATATTTGATTTCGAAATCGCTCCCACCACACCCCTTTCCTCTTCCTCTCTCGTAAGCGCCAGTTGTTCTTTCTCTCTTCTTGCAGGGCTATCCCCCAATTCTCCGTCCCTTTTTCCCCCCACCCCCAACAACCCTTTTCCATTCCATCTCACCCCCCCTATGAGGACATCCACAAAAGTAGCCCTTTCCCCCCCTCCCCAGTCCCCAGCTCCCTTCCTTTGCTTGGAAGTTTTTCGCCCTCCCCTGATCCACCCGAACCCAACACCTTCGTAACCATGCTCGTTCAGTTCCTTTTTCCCTTTTGAGCCGATCCCCCCCTCCTCCCCCCACTTTCTGTGTTTCCTGATGAGAGAAATTCATAGTCTTTTCTCCGGCCTGTTTCCCCCCCACCCGGCACCCAGCCGCGAGGATGCGACTTTTCCCCATAACCTCGCCGTCCCCTTTCCCCCCCCTTTTGTCCAATTTTCTTTCTAGCAGCATCCCCGAGAAGCCGATGCCCGCTCATCCTGAGCACCTCCCTCCCCTCATTGTTTCGGCGTTTACGTCCCAAAACAACATAGACCCACCTCTGCGAACGAACACCTCCGATCAACAGATTTCGAGACGGAAAATGATTTTCCCCGGGGCCCTTCCTTATAAAAGAGTCTGTACACCAGTCCACATTACTTCCCACAGAATCCCCCATCCTCTCCCACCCCCCACTCCCTCGAACCTCTTCACGTGACAAACTTCCTACCCCGATCAGCGGTTTGTCAACCCGATCTTTTCACTTGAAAATCTCTATATCCTCCGCCCCCGCGCATCTTGAGCGTCCCCTTTTCGGAATACTCTATACGATTTCTTGTATTTTTCTCTTCATTGCCTTCCAACCCCACCCCCAGCTCCCGACCTTCCCACTCCAAAGATTTGAGGCTTTTCTCTATCCTATTGCACTCATGTTGCCTCCCCCACATTCCTTTGATTGCAAGGAGACTGCCTGGTGCTTCGTTAAGTCGCAATTTCACCATTATTTCTCTGTCTCCCTTGATTCTCCCCCCCCTCCTTTTCTTTTCCCTCCCCAATCGAGCACGCAGATTCCCAACTGGCTCTTTGGCCAAAATCATCAAGGCTCTCAGCCCGTCAACCCCATAAACAGTATAATTGTAACCCCCTGCTTGTTGTCTCCTTCGCAGACTCCTCGTTTTTCTTTTTTTTTTCCCTCGTTTTCACAAAGGTTCCCTTACCCTTTCGGTTTTAAAGTAGATACTCACCCGCAGCTTCCCCTTACTCCCCCTTCCCTCTTCTCCTTTGGTAACCCCTCTATCCCTCCTTCCTCATGCTTTTGCGCCCCTTTTTTCTTGTTTGCCCAAAGTTAGTGTATCTTAGTTTTTTGGAACCCCAGCCTCCTGGAAAGATCCTGTCTTCACCCTAGGAAAAGTTAAGATCTCAGTTTTCCCCCTCTTTGTTTCCCATTTCTCCTTTCACCAGGAGATTCCTCTATTCCAGTGACCCCCGTTCGCACTACCGGTGAATTCGATTTTTCCTTGAACTCCAATGACCTTCCATCCCTCTGATAGGGAGTAAGGTCTGGCTTCCTCCTATTCTGAAGGGCAAGTCCGCCCTTTTCTACCATTTCCCCTGGTCAATACGACCCCCTTTAGATGTTTTCCCTCCCTTGCTTCAGTTTTCATGGAACCTTTCCTCAAATAAGTCTCTAAGTCGCGCGGCGCCAGCCTTCACGAGTAAGTCAAAATTTATATCTCTCTGTAATAATAACTTGTTTGTTTTTGTTTCAGATATTCTTTCTGTGTCATTACTCTTTTGACAGGAACTTGCGTCCGTGTTTTTTTGCTCCCCCCTTTTCTTTTCGTTCATGTTCTCGGCCTTGCGCTTTCACTCGCGACAGCGTTTCGACCTTCGAGTCTTTCGATGCGACAGTTCTCCCCCTCTGAATCTTATACCAGGTGTGATAGCTATGGCGTCTTTCCTTACATTCCCCCTTTTTGGCCCCCTTTCCCGAGGCTGTGGTCTCGAGCGCCATTAAATATTTCTTAAGGTCACAGGTAGTTGGCATTTTATAGGAATCGTTCAATGGCCGTATGGACCCAAACCAAAGCTCCCCAGAGCGTCGACCTCGTACGTTCCTCTTTCTCCCCCCCTTTCCCGACCCCTTATCTTTTTTTTTTCTTTCCCTTCACGACACCCCCCCGTTGCCCTCCCCTCCCGCCTCGGCGCCCAGATGACTGTTGGATGAGTAATGTTTTTATACGTTTTCTGCCCACGGAGAGCGCTGCTTCTTATCGCGGGCCCCGTCTTCTGAATGAGCCCCTCCAGTTTCATTACACGCCTGAAGTAGGAAATCGTACCCACTTGAAAGACGCCTCGTAAATATTACCGTGTTATTTGATTTTGTGGTCACGGTTCTTCTTTTTTACTTTCTGCTCCCTTTTTTTTTCTTATTTGTTAATGGACTCGCAGTTCTTCAGCCATTTCCTATTTTGGATAGCCCCTGGGGGCGATCCTTCATCTACATCATGGTTACACAAGATTTCCTCCTTCGGATTTCCTAACTCATACTTCAAGTCCTAAGGGTGATGTTCGCCCCCTTTCCCCCTCCTGATCTCTTTAAGAATCTCGTTTTGTTCCCTTTTCCTTTCTTAAAAGGCATGGTGGTTTGTTCCCTTTTACCGGTTGCTGACTCACACCCTCAGCCACTATAGCGGCCGCTTCTCATCTCTCTCCCCGTCTCCGATGTCTGGTTCCCGTCTAAAAATTCCATAATGGTTAGTTAAAAGCACCTGCTTACTTGTACGTTGTCCCTTGTGACCCCTTTCTTTATGGGTGTCTTCCCTAGATTGGTTGTATCGGGGGGAGTGATGGTTCGTTTTCTGTTGACGACCCTCTTTGAGATGCCGGGCTTCCCCTTGCAAGAATTGTGTCCTCCCCCTCGCCCGGAGGTGTGATTCTCTCCTTTCTTGGCGCTGGGGGTTGGGACGTTCCCCTTCGCTGAACTGTTCCCTTTTCTTATGGACTTCCTGTAATGTTAACGTTCTTTTTCTTTTTCTTTTCTTACGAGTCCCTTGTACTCCTTTTTATCTAAGATTTTGTTTTCTCTTCCTTCCACCTCTTTTCTGGGAAGAGTTTGAACTTTTTTTATAGGTTTTCGAGGCCAGCCTCCCCCCCTCCAATGTTTTGTAGTCAGAGTTACGGAACTCGTATCAGGCGATGACCCCTCCTTTCGTTTCCTTGTGTCGACAGGTTTCTGTTTCTTGTGAAGATGGGTCTTCTCCCCCCCTTCTCTAAAGTTCGGCCTGGGACTTTCTTTGGAAGGTCCTGGCCCCTCCAATTCTTTGGTGAGTAGTTTCGTGCCCACATTGGTTGGTGTGGTACAGATTACACAACTTTGAATTGTTACTTCTCCTTTTGGGGCTCAGTTGAGAACCAAACCCTGTCCCCGTCTTCCGGAGGGCTGTGTTGTGGTTAACTTTAGTGATTTGCGGTCCCTCTCTTGGCTTTCGAATCAATAAGATTAAGACCCTCCCTTTTCCTTTCTTTTCTCCAAAAGGTGCTAGTTTCTTCTTTCTGTTTCTGTCGCACCGTTCAGCTGCGGTAGTATGAGTTTTTCAATCTCAATTTCTTGACCCTGCACAAAGCCCCAGGCACTTTTCCGCTCGTGAACCCCCATGGCGTTATTATTCTACCCCCCTGGGAGGTAAAACCTTCGCCCTATTCCTACCAGTGCCACCCCGGAATAAAAACCGTCTCGGCTTATCCCGTGGCGCCCGCTATCCCTTGATGGTGCCCTCTGAGGGAAGGGTGCTCGCCGCCCCTTCCCCGTGGCTTACCCGTTCTTTCTATCTGGGCACCAAGGAGATTTCTGTTTAGTCTTTGGGAGGAATAAAGTGAACTTTTTCGTGACAGTACTATTTCTCTCTTTTTCCCCAGTACGTGATATAATTTTACTACTAATACCTTGTTTGTTGGTTGTTTTCTTCTACGTACTTGTGACGCGATCTTCTCATCCTTCATCTTGCTGGCAACCATCTTTTTTTTTCCTAAGACTTGCAGAGTGAACAGATCCTTTTAAGATTTGCCTTGGCAAGGGATTTTCTCCTCTCAATTGAATGCCTGACTCGATTGCCCCTTCCTTTGCATCTCCATTAAGGACTAACTTCTTTTTCCCAAGAGGGATTTTGTTGGGTCCGGAGGCATAGTATGTTTTTTCCCCCCTCCTTTCCTGTTTTTTCCTCCTTACTTCCCCTCCATCGAGGATCATCTGCCTTGTCTTATTTTCGCCCATTTGTTTCTTCCCGCACGCCGCCTCAATTGTGCTCGACATCGCCGCAACCCTGACACCTGAAGCTGTCATCCGCCCCCCCCTTTTTTCCCTGACTCCTCGCTTCCCCAAAGGGTCCATTTTTCTTCGTCCGGGGCGATGCGTCGCCCACCCCTCTCTGCCACTTTAACCACACACAATCATGCCGCCTTGGACGCGTGCCTTTTTTTGTTGTTCCCCTCCTTTAGCCCACCGGGCTAATAACCCCAAGTCCGCTTTCCGATTATCCACACCCCCTCGTTGCTTCCCCCCCCTTTTTCACGCAAGAACCCGTCGGCCAGTCCCCCACCACCCCTCCCCGGCTTCCCCCATCCTCGTCTGAACTTAGAGGGGGGATGGTTCAGCATCCCAATTCTCCTCTCACTCCTGACCCCCGTTTGCTACTCCCAAAATAGTCTTTTCCGCGCACCCCCTCTGGACCCCGAGAAACCCATGATCCATTTTTTGTATATGCGCTCACCTTTTCCCCCTTAGAAAGTGTTACCAAAAGAGAACGACCAGCATTTTCTTCCTGAACGTACAGAAGTCTCCCCCACCATCTCCCTTTACACGGAGTTTCCACTTGCGATAGTACGTTAAACGTCTTCAGAAATTTCACTTCTACGTTTTCACCTGCTGAATCCCCTCCCCTTGAAAAGTTCAGGCTTTGACGTTAAACCCCAGCGCAAGCAAAGACGTCTACCCTCAAACCCTGCCCGTCGTTGACTGGACCTTCCTTGAAAATGCTCCGATGCATCTCTCCCACCCTTTTATTTCCCCGTCACATCCTTCCCCCATCACCTCCCAAGTCCCCCAATCCGAACCCCTCGCCAGTTGATGCTCTTAAAACCTATTCACCCGGTTTCTTGCACCTAACCGATAGTTGAACATTTCTCCCAATAGGAGAACCATAGCCTTGCTTGGATCTTGAGGTTCATAAAGTGGTACGATAGTGATTTTCTTGCCCATCCCCTTCCTGTTCCCAGCCACCAACAAACCAGGCAGTCAATAGAATACCGTACACTTCCCCCACTCGATTCTACCCGATGGAAATCAGTGTATTCAAAACTCTTTCTGATAGAGAATCAGGTATTCCTCCTAGCTCCTCTCGTCGGTAGTTTTTACACCCTCTCCCTTAGAGACCTTAGATTCTCTCGGTCCTACGCCCCAGCCTCGATTTTGTTTTTGGTCAATGACCCCCCCCCCTCACGTCTCAGCAGGAAGTCCACCCAGCCGACCCCTCCCAAACTCTTTCAAACCATCTTTCGAGATTCGTATGGACTTTTCCAAAACTTCTTTTGTTTACCCCTGTTTTTCCCCCCCACCAGGTATTCCTTCTGTGTAAGCCTCCCCCCTCCTTTCCCTGCAAGATCAATAAGACGGCTCCTCTTGGCTCAACCTTCTCGTCCTTACCTTTTACTCCCCAACAGTACTGGATGGCCTCCTCAGGGTCTATGAAAAAGGTCTATTTATGCTGGACGCCAGTCCACTCATGATCTTCCCCTCTTCCCCTTTTCTTGACTGTTCCCCTAGTTTTCGTCCCCCTTCCTGACACGCGTGTTTGCAATATTCTCGCTTCCTGTCAAGCCGTCCCCACACCTACCCGTTTTGCAAACTTCCTCTTGAATTTCCTCTGATCCTCACCCTTTCCTTCCTTGTTGGAAAGCGTTAACCTTGCCGACCCTTCCTCCTCCTGATGTCGAAGATGTCTAATGGTCCTTTTGAAGTTGACTGCTTTTGAATTGGAGAGGTTCCGAGAAGACGAGAAGCATGGAAAATTCCCCCTCTACTACTCCGAGGTCCCCTTCCATCCCTCCCCTCTCCGGCCTAAGTATCCCTCCCTATTCCCTCTTCCTTCTGATAGATATTTCATGGTTCCCCTTGACGCGTGTGACTTTCTCCCATCCGCACGTGCATCCCCTTTCTTTCGGTCCGGTAAGAAGCGGAGGAGAAATGCGATCGCGTGACATGTTCCCATTCGCATTCCTCTTTCCTCCCCTCTACCTCCCTCCCTCCCCGTCCCGAACCAGGGGATGATGCTCTGGCATCAGCGGTCTTACGGGTTCACGCGTGTCGAAATTTCTGGAAGGGTCAGAGTCCGACCTTTTTACCCCATGGCGAGGAAAAGGTAGTGTTCTCTTATCCTGTATCCCTTTTCCTTTAGTCTTCTTTCCCCCAAAGGTAGCGTCCTGATCTTCCTAGAGGGCGCCCATGGAAATCCTAAGTTCTACGGCAAGTATTCCCCCCCCCCCCAGGTTGCCAGAATCCGATGGCGAGACAGTTGACTGGTTTTTATGGGTCTTTTCTCCTTGTGCTGCCACCCCCTTCCTCTCCGGCGAGTGGATCTTTGGGCCCCGGATTTCTCCTCCCGACCCTTTAATCCCTGTTGACGAACGCTATGCCTCTGAAAACCCTATTCTGAACCGCGCGGCCTTCTTTCTTCCCTCTATTTGAAAAGGTCGGCTTTTTCCTTCTGTTCTCCCTTTACAAACCCTCGCCCCCAGTTTCCTTCGGGTTCCTCGGATTTAGCGTCTCCAGGATTCCCGTCCTCTACCCCCCTCCTCTGTTCCCTTGCTCCTTTTTCGGGTTATTTGCCTGTCCCTGTCTCTTGTTCTCATACTCTTGTGGGTATCCCTGATTTTCACATGGTATCTACTTTTTCCTCGGTGCAGTGTGACCCCGCCTCTTCCTCCATTTCTTTTTTGTTGGGGGGACAGGATTGCTGAGCACATGCACTATCGCATTATGAGCGCCCCCTCTTCCTCCCCGATGGCTATTATATTTTTTCCCAGTTCCCATTATCGGAGTAGTAACGTCCCCGTGATCTGCGTATTGGCCTGCCTAACATCGGGCTGTTTTCGCTCTTGTTTTTGATCGAGGCTTGTTTTTTTAGTATGTTTGGTACTCCTCCCCCCTTTCCTGGGAGCTGCCTGCAGAACCCGGGTCCCTCACTTTAATCTGTTTTCTCGGCGGTCGGGGTGTTATGGTGATTTTTTTGTTAAACTGCTCACTTTGAACGGTGATGAGGCCTTCTAAGAGGATTTTTTCCTCGGCTTCTAGTTTCTCTCCTTCCCCTCGTCAATAAGAAGGGAGAGGCCCTTTGTATATTTCTTTGTAGCGACTACTAGAGTTTGAAGAGGGTGAATGGCCTCCCCTCTTTGAACCAGGTTTGAGAAAACCAGCAATGTGGTATTCCTGGTTCGCGTAGGAAAGATGGCTCCTGTGTATCCCCTATCTTAGAGTCCGGGGTTGGGGTTTTGAGGGGTCTGGGTGCAGGTGGGGAGACTCAAAAAAGGAAAGCCCAAGGGGGCCTGGGGACTCTGGTTTTTTTTTTTTTTTTTTTTTTTTTTTTTTTTTTCTTGGGTTTTCGTTTTTTTTCTGGTCTGGGTTGCGGTGTATTTTGTTTGTGGTGTTTTTTTTTTTTTTTTTTTTCTTTTCTTCTTTTTTTTTTTTTTTTTTTGTTTTTTTTTTTTTTTTTTATTTTTTTTTTTTTTCTTTTTTTTTTTTTTTTTTTTTTTTTTTTTTTTTTTTTTTTTCTTTTTTTTTTTTTTTTTTTTTTTTTTTTTTTCTTTTTTTTTTTCTTTTCTGGCGTGCCTTTTTTGTGCGCTCCGACTTCTTGTTCCCCCCTGTCTGCTATTCGCTGATTGTTTGTTGGTGGTAATCTGTTCCCCCCCTTTCCTTCGAATGGGTAGTAGCCCTTTGGTAAGCGCGCCCCACTTTTCTCCAGGGACACGGCGTCGGAGGCCCTTTGGTTGTGTGGTTCACGCTTTCGACGGGCCCCCAATTGGCGGGAGTCATCGTCTCCTTTTTTACAAACCCCCCACCCCCCCCCCCCATTCCATTTTCAAGCCCGATCTCGGCCCTGAGGCGTTCAGCGTTCTTTGCCGGTTTCTGATGGCGTTACAAGTCCCCTTTCCTCTTCCATGGGAGCGTTAGGCCATAAATTGATGTCCTACCCGAACCCTTAAATTCATCACTGCTCTCTTCATACGGATGTGTCTTCTTTTCTTTTCTTTGGACCCCACGCATATCGTGTCATGAATTGTCCGAAAAGGTCAACCCCAGGCTGTTCAACTTTCATCAGAATTCGAGAAAGTTATTGTGCACCTATCGAGGCCCCATCATAGACTCCCCTCCCTTTTTCCCCATGGAAAGATGTCCTCGCAAGGGAGGCCTAGCTGTGTTCCGGACAAGGGAACTAGTTTCCTTCCCTTTCTGTCCTGCCCCCTCCCCCCTCCAAGTCCGTACTATCTATATTTTTCTCCTAGTTTGTTTTCTCTCAGATTTCTCGTAATGACTTCGCGCGATGCTCCTCACTTAGCTTTTCACGAATTCCCCTCGCCAGCCCCATAGCCTTGCGCCATAATTTACTTGAAAAGGGTTGCGTGGAAATCACTGATCTCTTTCTCTTTCCCCCCTTCCCCTTCCTTTCTCCTTCTCCTGGATTAAAGTAAAGCGCCCGTTTTGCTTTTCGGACGGTCAACTGCAGGACATCTCCCGCGCTTTTTTTTTATTCCGCTCCATTTTTTTTTTTGTCTTAAGAATAAACCCAGTCACTAGTTGATTCCTCGAGATTTCTCTGCCTTTCTTTTTCGGTCCTACTTTAGCCCACTCACGCTATCCCATGTCCCTTGTCGCCAGCGCCGCAAGAGACATTTATTCACCTTTTCCCCTTCTTCAATCCCGAAGATTCTTACTGGAAAGGCTCTTCGGCTTTGATTGCCCCCGCCCCAATTATAGCGTTTTCCTTCTCCCTCTACCTGCCCTTCTCCTGCTCCCGTATTTCTTCTTTTGGTGCTCGCGGATCTCGGCCACCGGGTACACCTTCGTCCCCCTTTGGTATGAATAACCCACCAACACCTTCTTTCCCCTTAAAAAGACCCAACAACCGTGAGGCATCCTCAAACACGAAATTGGTAAAAAAAGATCACCCCGCTCCCTGCACGGGTTTCCCTCATAACCAAGCCCAACCAGATTGCCCCTGTCCTCAGACTAATCCCATGAACACGCGTTCCCTCGTCCATGCCAATTGAATTTGCCCGCGAAACCCCTTCACACCTTTATTGTTCTCCTTCTCCCACAGGTTAATCGTGAGAAGGCTGTCCCCGTTCCCCCCCTCCGCGATTTTCCTGTAGTTTCCCGTCCGCTTGAGCCCCCCCCCCATAAGCAGTCAACCCCGGGAGTAAAGGCGTAGTCCAGATCCCTTTTCAGAAGTCGTGATGACTTCCCTCCTTGTCTGCATGTACAGTTTTCACCCCCCCTTTGCTCGACGCGTAACAACCCCAACAGCAGGTCCCCACTCCCTTGGAACAAGCCAATCCGAATCAACCAGTGTAGAGCTTACCCAATTCCCCGGATTTCCCTCTTGCCTTCGTACCAGCCCACATACTGCTCCCAGACCCCTCACTGATCCCCCCGCGAACCGTGCCGACAGTTGCTTACTTGGTCCCCAACGTCTCTTCCTCTTTCCCTTGAACCAAGACTCGCCCCATGCTAGAACAGGACAGCGCCATAGCGCACGGATCGTTTGCTAATCCATGTGGCCCCGAATAGTGCCAGTTGTTAAGCATATTCCCGCCCGCCCCCCCACACCAACATTGCCTTCACTATGACTACGTTCCACAGTCCCCCGAGATTGCCTGGAGATATCCGATTTTTTGCCCGCTGCCCCCCCAGCCCCCTTTTTACCGAGACCCCCCCCCCGTCCTGAAATAAACGAAGTCCCCAGTCTGCCCGGTCAACCATCGCTTTATAATTCTCTCTTCTTTCCCATCTTTTCCCCCCGAACTCTCCGTTAGTATTCCCTTTCCCTCGGTCAGACAAAATCATGCAAAAAAGTTCTCCTGACCTCCTCAAAGAACCCATAATCTTTAAAGAACAGCGTTTAGAGGCCGCGGCGGCTTCTTTCCCGACATTTATGTGTTCTACTTTCCCCCCCCCCCCAGGTATTTCCATATGTTTCCGCCCTCTCTCTTTGCCGCCGATACATATTCCCCTTTTTTCCTCCGAGACTTCCCCAGTAACATAATCCCCACTGCTTTGGCTCCTTCGGATTGCAAACCGTTTAGGTATTCTTTGGTAATCAAGCAATCGAGTCGGAACCTTTCTTTTCCCTTGAGGAAAGTTAACTCTTTTCGACTCCTCTTCTAATGTTTGTTCTTATCCTCCTTCAATCTCCCTTATCCAGGTCTTCCCAACCCCGGTTCCTTGAAATTCCCGTGGACCCTTTTCCTCTTCTTTTCCACCCCGTTATCGGGTTCAACGCTTTACCGTTCCTACGGCTTCCGTCATGCAAATGGATGGTCTCCCCGAGGTCCCTGGCTCCGTCGCCGTTTTTTTTTCAGCTTGCCTGCGATTTTGGCTCCGGCTTTTCAGTTAGACAGATAAGTCATGGACCAGAGACTACGTTTCATTCGAAGGCCCCCCTCTTTCTTGCCTTTGCATCCTCCCCCTGCTTCTGCCCCATTCAAGATTATAATACTAATTAAGTGTTTTGTTTCTCTTTTCATGGTCCCACGGATCGTGGAGCCTGCAGCCATCAGTTTCTGAAGCTTTTTCGGTGTCATGTAGCGTCCTCTCTGTCGCAAGATCGCGGAGCCATTTCCCAAATACGCCCTTCCTCCTCCCTGCGTCCGGGCCCCCAGCGCTTTCCGGTCAATCTTGCTGTAGAGAGAACTCGCCCCTTTTAGGCAAGGTAACGCTTGGGCCCCCCCCCCCACATTTTTCGACGATCGCTTTTAAGAGTTTGCCCCTCCATTACTGCCCAAGGAACATGTTTTGTCTAGATCCGTCCTCTCCTGTGCTGGAGTCTCTTTCCCCCCCCAGCGTGTGTCGCTCCTCCTGGCATTTAATGTACCCCCTCCTTCCGCCTTAGTGTACCCCCCGACTCTAAACCAGTTTGCACCAGCACGGATTTCGAGCCTGCCCTTTTGGCTTGATGTATGGTCTTTCTCCGTGTCTCCCCCCCAGCTCTTCGTAGGTTTTTCGGATTTTGAATGGCGTCACCCACTTAGGGTTAAACCTTTTGACCGTCGTTATCCCGGACACTATTCTCAATCGCGTTCCCCTTCCCCCCCTCCTTGTTATTTTACATCTTTTCTGGCCGTAGGATCCCCCGAGTTTTCCTGACTTTTTTGGTTTCCCTGACCGCGCCAGTGTCCTACTTGCGGGCTCGGCGTTAGTCCCCCCACCAAAAAGGGTGGGCGATTATACGCTATATCCGCGTGGTTACCTGGCCGCTCTTTCCCTTCTTATGTGATTTTGTGAAGCATGCAGGTAATACTTCTTGCCCACCCCCCCCCCCCCCCCCCCAACACACCCACCCCCCCCCCCCCCCCCACCCAAACCCCCCCCCCCATACCCCCCCCCCCCCCACACATAGACCAGACTTCCTTCCGAGTGTTCCCTTCTTTATCTTCCGGGTTTTGGTGGCGGAAGGATGCTGAGCACAACATCAGCACTCTCGTCGTCTTTCTTTATCTCTCTCCCTCTCTAGAGTTATCTTCCTGCCGGGCATCAATACGGGTCAGTTTCCGAAGCTGATCTGCGCCCTTTGGCCCGTTCAAACGGTTTTTTCTTCCCTTTGGGGGTTGATCGGCTTTTTGGGCCTTTTGGTTGAAGTTCTGTTTTTCTTAAGTTATCTTCCTGTCTTAGGTACCCTAAGGGTCCGCGAGACCCCACTGTTG
>Ga0179593_1357059_pt1 | contig 15852 bp, 17 predicted proteins | sample CZODoug2_1_08_16_FD_185931 | JGI IMG/M metagenome (GOLD analysis project Ga0179593, IMG submission 185931) | Vadose zone soil fungal communities from Angelo Coast Range Reserve, California, USA - CZODoug2_1_08_16fungal (PacBio error correction) | ecosystem: Environmental > Terrestrial > Soil >... | reverse complement strand
TGGCCCAAAGAGCTTTTTACCCACTGCAGGGTTGGTCCTTTTTTCCCAGCAATCTTGGCCATTCCCCCCCCTTTTTTCCTCCGTTTTCTTTCGAAGTATTTTTTTCACGGTGAAGTTTGCTATTTACGTTTTGATTGTTTCCCTTTTTGTTTGTTGCCTTTCAGGGGGTTTTTAGAACTTCCGGTCTCCCCAACAACTTTGTTTGGGTAAAAGTTCAGATGTTCCTGGTGGTCCCTTCCCCTCCATTTTGCAGGCCTAGTTTCCCTTTGATGCCTCGTTTCTTTTGCGCTATCTTTCTCCCCAGATGTCCCATTACTTTTCTGACAAGGCTGTCCCCGTCCCCTACGGGCCCCCCCCAAAGTTCTGGTTTTTTTTCAGAATATTTTCCCTATTTATTCCGTCCTTCTTGCCCCATTCGGGCGACCCGACCGCCTTTAGATGTCCTTACGCTTTTCTGAGCTAGTTCTTCCCCAAGTGTTTTTCTTGAACTTTGGAATCTATTTTTTCCCCCCCCCCCCCCCCCCGAGACACGACTCCCCCCCCCCCCCTCCCTTAAATTTCCCAAGGAACTTCCCCTCCCATAGAAAGGGCTTTGAGTGCTCTTGATTAATGTACCAATGCGCGGCTTTTTCTTCCTTGGAATTTGAGAGCTTTCTAAAATTGGTGGGTTTCTTTCAATTGCCACTTTCCCTCTTGTTTGCCCACTTGATCGGTGAGTCCCTTGATATAAAGTTTTCGAGTCTTAAAAACACCCGTGTTTGAGTCCGGTTGCTGACAAACTGCTTTCCGAAACGCCCTGCCTCTTGGGGAACTCCCTGTACATTCCTGGTTTGCCCTTCTTTTCGTGAACATTCTCGCGGGAATTTTCTTTTCAAAACGTGTCTTGCCCAAACTCTTTAGGGCCTTTTCATCCCCCCCCTTTTACCCAATAGTTTTCCCCCACAACGCAGCAGTAGGGACCTTCCCCCGTACTGCCGCCGCCGTTCGTCGCGCCCCTGAAAACAACCGAACCACCTTCTCCCTTTTTTAGTGTGCTTGTTCCTTGGTTACTTCCAAGTCTGCCTTAACATTTTCTTTGTTGTCCTTTCTTTCCCCCCGCCTTTGTCTGTTCTGTCGTTTAAGTGTGGAAGCTTAGCCGTGGAGTTTTTTCTTTTTTTGTAAGTTTTTTTCAGTGTTATCCTCCCTTGACACGCAACATGTCCACAACATCCCAGGGTGGGTTCTTGTTTCCTTTTTTTTGGACCTCGTGTCAACCTTTCTCAGGGCTTCCCCAACTCAAATCGAGCATTTTTTCACAGTTTCCCACCCTCCCCCCCACTTGACCTTCGGGCTCTTTTTGCCGATATCCTGTTTGGTCCCTGAAAGAATGGACAGCCCCCTCTTTTCGAAGTGATCCTGTGCTTTCCCCCCTGCGTTCAAGTTTCTCCCCTCTTCCATTCCGAGGGCCACTCCATCTGGCCTTGCCGACTTTGATGACCCCAAGGAACTTTTGGTATTTTTTTCCCTTCCCCCCCCCCTGCCCCCCCCCCCCCACCAGGCTTACAAGGCTTCACTTCCCCCCCTTTCCCTCTCATGTTCACCCCCAATCGTCCGAAGCCCGTTTTTTTTTTTTCGTTTTTGCTTTTTTGCTGGTTAGGCGACCTTATTCCCTCATTGTAGCCAGGCCAGTTTTCTCTGAAGGGCTGAGGGCCTTTCTCCTTCTTACTTTTGGTTCATGAAAACTTTTCTCTTTTGCCCTCCAAGATCTTTTTCCTTCTTTTGCTCTTTTTCATCAATATCCGCCAGGCACCAAACCTGTGTTTTTTGCCTGCCAGCTCGACTCCCATGTTGCGATCCCTTTCGCGCAACAAGGATTAGTGCTACGTCGCCTTTCGTGCTCCCCGAATCGCCTACCCTTTCTTTTTTACTTTTTTGAGGCTTTTTTTCGGACCCTGACCCCCTTCGTCCACGAAAAACAGCCCCTCTCAGGGTTCCCCTCCGGTTAAATCACGTTTTTTTTTCCCTTGCTAGCTCTTTTCCCCAAGATCCGGTAGCTCCCCGGGTCTTTTTTTGTGTTTGACTTGGCCAGATGTTTTTTCTTTTTCTTCCCCCAAACGTGAGTTACCTGTTCTGGTTTCGAGGGTTTTTTGCGGTGCCAGGATATCTCCCCTGACCGGCCTCACATTTCCTGGCTAAGGCTTTTCCTTCCATTTTTGGTGCCACGCACGGCACCCCCCCAGAAAGACTTGTGTGTCTACCCCAGCGGCCCCCCCTGCCCGCTTTGATTGACCGAGTTCCCTGGGGGTTCCCTTCCGGCAACGACGGCTCGCTCTCTAAGGTTGCCTTTCTACTCTTTCTCTTTTTTGTGTTGAGCATTTCTCCTTACTTGGAATCGCCGGCATTATAGTCTTTCTCCTGGTCAGGCTTGTGGGCCGCCCTTTCCGGTTTCCTCCCGAGGTCGGGTCGATTTATCGACCTTGGCGTGTACTGCTTTTTTTTTACACCAACCCTTTTCCCTTTTCTCGCCCCTGTTTTTTTTTCTTTTGTTTTTTTTTTTGTTTTTTTGTGAGGCCAGACTCGGTGAACCTAAAGCAGTACCGATTTTCGATCCTTTTGTAAAGCTCGCCGCTCACTAGGAAGGTTTTTCTTTTTTTCCTGACCCTCCTTGCATTTCCGTTTTTCCGCTCCAGGTAATTTCGGTCGACACTTTTTTTGATGCGTTGTTTTCAGTGATGTGCCATTTCCCGACATTTTCGGACCCGAGACCTCTTCCTTGGCTTTTAATGGACTTGTTGCCAAACTTGCGAGTCTTTTCTCGATCTTTTTTTGTCGCGCAGGATCGTGCATTTTTTTAGCTCCGTTCCTTTTTTTTGGAGACTTCCCTCGACCCCGGTGTCCTGTCTTCTTTGGATATGTTCCTTCGAAACTGTCTGAGATGTGCACTTTTCCCCCGGTCAGTTGATGTTGCGGGGTTCCTGAGTTGGCCCCACATTTTCGTATCTTCAAACACACTTCGACAGGACAAGACTCCTTCCTGCATCTTAAATGACTTGTTTTCATTTGAAGGTCCGCGACACCTTCTTCCGTTTCTCCCCCTCGACTTTTTTTTCCTGCGCGAGTTTTTCATCAACTTTGTCGCCATTGCTTTTTTTTGTTGGTATTGTCTCCGGGGTTCTTGGCTTTCCCTCTATCCGTTTTTTGTTCACCGCCTCCTTTTTTGATGCGCTCGATGATCTCTGCCCCACGCTTTGCCCTTCGTTGATGATTCGTTCCGTTCTCCCCCTCGCAAACCCCCGCGTGTAGCCGTGTTTTTCTTCCACTTGGGGTTTTTTACACAGCCTCTTCCTGTCTTTACTTTGGGCTTGACTTTTGCATGGAAACATGCTCGTATGTAAGTTTCTTTTACGGGGCCGCCTCGGGACTTTTACGGAGCGCTTGTTTTTCGTGTTTTGACTTTTTCCCGTTTGCTGGGTTGCCCCCTGTTGTCGACCCACGCGAGGGTTACCTTTTCCCCCAATCTGGTCGCGCCAACCTCCGGTTGGTTTTTTTTTTGCAACTATTTTTTAGTTCAAGAATCGCTTGCTCTCCCCTTTTGAGTGGCCCCCCTGCGCCCGCCCCCAATTTGTTCGCGTTTTGGTGGGTCGGTTCGTTTTTCTTTCGCGTTTTTTTGCGTCTGTGTCTTTACCATCCCAGTAATGGCTGGGTTTTGGAAAACTTGACCTGGGTCTTTTTTTCAAAGCCCGCGTTACCGTTTTTCCCGTCATGTCGGGTTCATCTGTTGGTTCCCACCGGACCCTTTTCCAGTTGGTCCCAGTCAGGGGGCAGTGTTTATTTTTTTTCTTCTTTTTTTTGGCCCACCCCCGAGCTTCTGACGGAGGTTTTCGTGCTTTTGTCTCTTTACGGTCCGGACCCCCTAGATCTCAGGTGCTTTTTTTTGAGGAAGACCCGCTTCTCTTTTCTGGCTAGTGGTTCCAGTTTTATTTCTTCCTTCCTGCGATTTTCTCCCGACTTCTAAGTTCGCAAATTTCTGTTCTCCTTTGTGACCTTTGTTGTAATTTCCCCGAGTTATGCTTCCCTTTTTCCCCCCGATAAAATGTAATCTTTCCACCTTTCCCCTGCCTTCAGTTGAGGGACTGCGTTTGTTCTTTCCCTTTTGGCTCAAAAGTTCTGCCTCGTGACTTTTTTACCATTTTTCCAGGTTACGGAATTTATAGTTCTTTCCCCCAGAACTGGGCATTTTGCTCATTTTCTTGGTCCCCCCCTAACTGGTTTTTTTTCTGCTTTCTATCCTAGACCTGCAGTCGTTGGACTTCGTTATGATCCCCTTTGAGGAGGGGCCGTTTTTTTCTTTATTTTCTTTGCACCCCCCAAACGTTGTGGTTGACGTTGGGCATATTCTTTCCCTGGAGTCGAAATGCCCCCCCCCCCCCCCACCCAAAAAAGTCACCATCCCGGGCCAGTTGGCAATTAGCCCGTTTTCGTTTCTCTTGCTGGGTACATTCAACGCCATTTCTTGACTTCCGGTAACCCACGAATGCTAATTTTTTTGTTTTTTTTCTGTTTCGCCCCATCACCCCAGTTGTTTTTTTCCCTCTTCCTAACGTTTAGAATTCCATATTCACCCTCTTCCTTGGCCCCTTCATGTCAGTTTTTTTACGGTTTCCTTTGTATTTAGCGATCGTCCAATTTGGTTTCATCTTTGACTCTCTCCCAAGACGTCCCACGCACTCTCGTAACAGTCACTATAGTTTCTCCCTTTTGTGTTGTTGAGTTGCGAGTTTCTGCCCTTTTATGTCAAGTGTTTGGGTGCTATCTTTGAGCTGCTGAATATTTGTTTTTTGAATTTAACGTGCCACACAATGTTTGGTTTTTTTTCCCAACCGTCTTGATTTTGCCCTTCCACACGTCCTGGTGCAAGGGCGCTACCTGATAAATTTCTCTGTTTGTTTTCCTATGTGAATCCCTCATCTCGGCCCCTCATTGCCAGCACTTTCCTTGGTTTTTTATTTTTTTTCTTTCTTTTTTTGCTCTCTTCTGGCACCCCCAGATTCCCGTGAATTAACGGAATCACTTTGCCACACTGCTCCAGCAGCTGACCTCGCCCCGGCCGGTCTCCTCATGTTGCATTTTTTTTCCTTGTTTTGTTTTTTTGCGATCGGACTATGCTGTCCACCCACCCACAACCCCCCGTTTTTTTTTGTGTTTCATTTACAAAATTTTTTTAACCCCATTTACCCACCGTTTAGTTTTTTCCTGGACCGGGCTTGCCGCAGGCCTGTTATTAAGACCCCAAAAAGTTCTACTTTTCTCTGGTTTGTTACCAGAGCTGCAGTTCCTTCCCTATTTCTGTGCATGGTGAGTCAAAAAGACTTTTCCCACCCAAGTTTTTTTTCGAGTTGATTCCCTGGTGATAATTTCGTTTGATTCCAGATGCCCAAATCGGAGTCACTCCTTTTCACAAATGTGCAGTTTTTTCCGCTTGGGAAGAGCTATTTTCAATTTTTTTTTGGTTGCGTAACTTTTTTGCTGCTCTTCTGGCCCCCCCAAGGCCCGACCCCCCGTACCCCCAAAGTTTACTCTTGGTCACCTTTTAAACTTTTCTTCTCTTTTGTTCCTCTTAGAATTTAAGCGCGGGCTCTTCTTCCTCTAGGTTTTTGATTCCTTTCCCCCTCACCCTGGGCTTGGCCTTTACCTTCGATTTCTCTGATGAATTTTTGTTTTTTTTTTTTTTTTTTTCTTTCCGGTGTCCCCTTCGATTTCATCACTTCGGCCCCCCTATTTGATGCCACCAAATTCACGCCCTTGGGTACCCCTTTAAAGTAGGTTGTGCAAACCCTTCACCTTTTCCGGTCGTTATGAGACCTATCCCCCCAACTTTCGAAGTCCTTGCCCTTTTTTCAACGCAACAATTGTTCAATATTTCCCCCTAGTTAATTTTACTTTTTTATTTTCCCCTCCCCCCCCCACGACTTTGCCTTCGCGGCGTTTTCTACCTTGAACAACCTCCTTCGCTTTTCTTTGTGCTCCCAAGTTTTCTTGAGTTCTTTCTCGCTTCTTATTTCTCCTTTACTTTTTTGAGGGTTCGATATGTTTGCTCCAGATTGACCCTTCTTTTCGCCCGACCACGTCTGGTGCTTTTCCTTGGCATCATCTCCCCATACCACTCACATGTCCCCACGTCCGTGGTTTTACGGTTTGTACCCTTGTTTTTCCTGCCCCTCAAATCGCCAGGGCGGTTTCCCCAAGATTTTGGTTTTGCCCCTTTCATCTTTTTTGGCCTGTTGTCTGATTTTGTCCGTGCCTGAATTTGAAAGTTCTCTTTACATTTGTTGGACCGCAGTTGTCTTTTATCGGCGCCATTCACTTGCGGCCTCCCTGGATCATCGTCGGTTTCGCCGCCCAGCTTTGCCTGGTTGTTTTTTTGCCCTGGCTGATTTCACAGAACCCTTTCGGGGCGCCACCACCTTTTTTTTTTTTCCAAAACAACCCAGCTCTTACCACTTTTTTTCAATTGATGAAAACGCCCATTGTTCAAAATGAAGGTTCTTCACGTTCCGCCCTTTGGATTTCGTGTGCGAAATTAAATTTTGAGCCAGCCCTCCTTCTAGTTTCCCCGTTCCGTCGCGTCGTACTATTTGTTTACATTTCGACTTAAAATTTTTCCAGTGCTTTCCTTAGCCGCAAAAGACTTTCATTTTTGTTTCTTTCTTGCCATCTCCTCTTTCACCTCTATTTCCCTACCTTTGGCACAATGTCCCCATGGTCCTATGCGCGCTTGCCAGCCCTCGAGCTTTCCCCCCCAAGGACATGCGCTTCCAACACCAGGAGCCTCCCTGCTGGTTGCGAAACGAATCTCTACCCCAATCCCTGGTCGTCAGGGTTTGTCGGTTGACCCTGACCCAACATTGCCAGATCACTTTTTGATGTTGTTGTTAAAAACCCTACCTATCCCGACCTTTTCACCCCCTAAATACGAGCCCCCTTGGTCCCCCCCCGGCGGTCCGAGTTTTTCTCGTCTTGAAATCGGTTCGGCGTTCCAATTTCGTTTTAAATTTGTGGTTCCCCCTCCGCATATTCCTTAGTTTCCTTTTTTCTGTCTTGGATTCAGCAATTGGGTTGCTCCTGATTTTTGGGAATTCCAGTTTGACTTCTTCCCTGAGAGTGGATTCCCCTCAAAGCTAAAAGAACAAGGCCTTGCATGGGATCGGCCCCCCCCCCGTGAATCCTCCGGAAAGTCCCTTACGCAAAGCCGGTCCCGTTCGCATAAGGCCGCTGCCCTCTATCTCTCTCCTTTTTCTCTCTCCGTTTTGTTGTTTCTGTCTGTTTCTTTTCCGCAGAGGGGCATCGCGTCTTAACGTTTTGTCCCGGTCAGTTCTGGGATCCCAAAAACTGTTTTGGTTCGACTCCCCTCCATGCCGGTCTATGTCCCTTCTCTTGGCAGGTTTTTCCGCTGGTATCGCCTGTTGACTTTTCTTTAGAATCTCACCTTTTGTAATTATTTTCCTACCCCCCTCCCGGATTGTTATAGCCCTTCCTTTTCCAATTCTTCACACGAAAGCTGTTCGGCTCCCTCTCCCTTCTTCCTTCTGAACGTTTGGGCATGTTTTCGCAAGTCTGGTTTCCAAATTCTTCTCGTCCTGAGCGTTCTGTTTTCCGTGATGCTTTCACAATTTGGTCAGGTGTCCCCTTTCCCTCCCGCTCCCACGAGCTTCTTTTTAAGTCTTCCTTTGCCCACTGCGCGTAGCAATTGCCGAGAATTTCCCAGTTTTAAAGCCTTTTTCGGCATTCCTCGAATAACCCAGGTTTTTTTCCCCTTTTTCGGATGGTTTCATGGTGAGCGATGGAAAACGCGCTGTCATTGCCTTTCGCGGTTCCTGATCTGTTTGTATGACTGTGGAAATCTTTCCCTCTTCTTCCCAAACCTTCTTTTTTTAACCACTCCTACGGTTTTTTTTCAGGAGCTTTCACTTGTCCGGGGCTGGGCCTCAGTAAATGTCGTGCGCAACCCCCCACACTGCAACCGGAGACCCTTTACTTCCTGCTTTGTTGAGTATTTTTCCCCATCATGAGCTTTTTTTCTTCGCATGGTTCGGTCTCCCTTCGTTGCGTCACTCCCCAGCTCTTCCCCCCCCGCCCATCATGAGTGGGTTTTTTAGATATTTTCCTCTCTTAGCCGCCGCTTCGCCCATGGGCTCCCCAAACTCCCCGTCCCCCCCTGTTTTTAGACTCCCATCTTTCAACGCCTTCTTTTCCTTGAAAGTGTCCTGATGCCCTTGGCTTGGGACTGAACCAGCTGTCTTTTTTTTTTTAGAGGTCCCTGTAATCTTAGGTTCCCCCGGAACACCCTTCTCCTCCCTGAACACTTTGCCGCTGTTGTGCGAGGATGATAATCTGCCGACCCTTTTTTCCTTGAGAACGTTCGCCTGCCCCTATTCGAGATCTTTTTTCCCATGCATCTTCCTCGTCCAGATTTTCCGATCCTTGACTCCCTCTTGCGTAAAAAGTTTAGTTTGTTTCGTGTTACACTTTCTGATCCCCTCCTTTAGTGATCTTTTTGCGGTGAAATTTTTTCCACAAGAGTGAGTTGGTCCCCCTACTTGAAAAAACTTTTTTTCTAAACTTGACTAGATTTTCCTCCTTTATCCCCTCTCTGAGGGTTTTATCCTTGTTTAGATGGGTCACCAAACAGTGCCCCCTTTCCAAGCACTGTTGTACACGCCTTCCTTTTTTGATGCCGTTTTTGGCGATCGGCTTCCCTGAGTTTTTAAAAGTCCCCAACCGAAGCGTGCCTTCTCCTTAATTGATTTAATCAGATTCCTCATTCAGGGCGATTGTTTTCCTGATTGTAAATAGGGTCTGTTACTTACGGGGGTCCCCTCAGTCATCACTCAACTTTTGAACTACTCTAACGATGGTCGACTGAAGTCGCACAGGTCGATTTTCCTCATTTGTTTTGTTAAATTCCCAGGATTGTTGTTCGTTCGCTGTTCACCCTCACTTCCTGTAAAGTTCGATACTGCCCATTTGAAGACTGCTTTTCTTTTCCATCTTGTACAGAGATGGATTCTGGTTCCCAAAGTACTCTTAGACGCCATTTTTCATATTGGTCTGTTATATTCTCTTTTTTTTTCGGAACTTAACCTCCGCTTTTGGTTTATTCTGGAATCTTTGTATCATCTTTGTGCTTTCGGCGCTAATTACTCCCCCTCGCAAATGGTCTCCCGTGTATTATAAGAACGTCCCTTTTCGCCCTTTTCCTTCCATTTATCCTTATGCCCCCCACCAAGTTTTGGTACCCCTTGCCGTCTTCCGGAGCGAAACAACACGTTGCCACCCATCAACAACGCTTCGTATCATGTGCGCCCCGTTACGCTTCCTCTGATGTCTCCTTTCCCCGCCCCTTTTTAGCTCCCCTGTTAAACCCGTCCAGCCTTTACCACTCCTCAGGTGTTCAGTCGATACATACCCCTTGACACCCTCCCCTCTTCCTTATCCCTGACGACCGTTCCTTTAACTTTCATATGCCCCCCCCCCCCGTTTACGCCGCATTTTACTCAAAGTAGCCCTTGCCCCCCGCCTTGTATTTCGCTCCGGGTCGCGGCACGACTACTTCCCTTTTGCCTACTTTGGACGCCACTTCATGTCTTAAGGCACCCTTTTTTTTTTTTGCCTCTTCTTTTTTTTTCCCATTCCGGTTGTTGTTTTCAGCTTCTGCCGTCTTCCTTGTAAGCATTTTCTTAGTGCTCTTTTCTTTGGAGGGTTTTCTTTTCGTCTTTCAAGTGCCCCCAATTTTTCCTTTCCTTCTCCCCCCAACGGCAGCTTCTCTCCCTCGGTCTTTTTGCATTTCCTCATACCAATTTCGTGCCAATTTTGGCCTCTTTGAATTAATAACTGTTCCTTCTTCGATGATCCCTCACATTGTTTTTCAATTTTTCTGGCGGCGCTCGAGCAAAGTGCCCCTACCGGATGCTGAAAACTCTGTAGCAGTTACTTTCGGTTCCTTTGAAGTCCACTCCCCCTCACTGGGCTTTGAACTCCTCCCCAAGAAGCTTTTTCGAGTAACGGTATCCCTTCCCCGTGGGCAAAACTGACAGTTTTTTTTGTATTTTCTTTTTTTCTTAGCTGCCTGAAAATTTGTCCCACTCACGGGTTCCCCACCACAAACCCGTTTTGTTGTGATACTCCTTTTTTTAGTTTGATCTTTTCTGTGACCCATTGGACCATCCTTTAAGTCCCCCCACTTGTTTGCACCTTTGGACTTGAAATCTAGCCTCCCCTCCTTTACTTCCACAATTTTATTGTCCCAAGTCTCCAAGTTCCACATCTCCCCAAAACCCTTCGCTCTTCCCGATCCCGAATAAGACTGAGATCTCATTGCTACAAATTTTTTCTCCCGTTTTTCTTATCTTTTTTATATCCACAATCCCCCCAGCGCCGGTTGAAGGAGTGGCGTGCGGCATCTTGCTTTTAGCGCCTTTGGATCTTGTGCCAAAACATCCCGAACGACGCCACCCTCTGTGAAAATTCCAACAAAAGGTAAAAATGCTAAAGTCCGCCTCCTTGTCTCTTTTTTCGACGTTGCTGCGTGATTTTATTTAGTACTGTGATGCGGACCTATGTCTGACTAACTTGACACTGCCCAATTCTATTATCGAGTCAAGTGGAATAGACCCCGATATACTGATTCAGTACCCCTCCTTATGCCCCCCCCGTATCCCCCCCCAATCAGTAATGATTGTTTTCCCCCTTGATTGTAAACGGTTCTTTTTTTCACCCTCTCCAGGTGGACCCAATTCAGGAGCGCTGACTCTAACGTTCGTTTTGAACCCGCTCGTTTCCGTTTCAATGCCCCCCCAGTTTTGACCCACACCGGCAAAACTTTACTTGTATTTTTGACAAAAACCCTCTTTTTTCAACAATTAACGCGTCATGGATCCCCTCCTTAACCGACCCTTTGGAATTTGCTGTCTAATTTTTCACTTTTTCCCACGCCGGCATTCTTCTCGCCGAGTGCTAACCCCCCTTGGATGTCGCAAGTGAACAAGTTTGATCGGTTTTTTTTTAGTTCATGACCGTCCCTGCTGGTCGATATCCCTTCGCAACCAGTCTGTAAAAGCTTCTTGGTCCTTTCGTTTTCCCGGGTCCCTTCGGACCTGCGTGTTTCGTCTTCCCCAAGTATATAGAGAAAGTCCACCAGCTTTCATTACCAACTTCACGCAATCCTCTTTTTGAGATGTGTGTTCCCGAAATTTGGTCTGTGACGTTTTGAAGGGCCCTGCCGTTGTGAGACATTATTATCGGGCTCGTCTCCACTTTAGGAGAGAAATCCTCTTCATAGCAATCATTCTGAGCCCCCCCCTTCCCTTTAGATGGTTGCCTGTTGATATTTTTGATTCTGCACTCTTTTTCGTCTGTACTTCACACCCTGGGAAACAGCGCTTCCCCTGTAACTTTGACCTGTTTCCCCATCAAATGGCACTTTTTCCACCATTCGAGGTTTACAGTGCCGTTTGCGATTCTTATTTTTGCGTTGGGCCGGCTTCCATCAATTTGTTCCCCCAGGCATTTTATCGTTTTTCAGTTGAGGAGTATTCCTGTACTTGTACTCCAGTTCTCGGCAATTTTCCCCGTTCTACCGCCACGTTCCCGGACCCCCGGCTATGTGTACCTCGTTTTTTCCCCTAGTTCACCGTCCATTTTATAATTTGACAACTGTCAGATGCGTTTTTTCCCCCTCCCTTGCCAGTATCTTTCCCCAAGCTCTCCCTCGCACCCCCCCTGGTTAGCAAGTGGTGAGGGGCGTCAGTTGCACCCCGATTTCCTTTCAAAATTTTTTGGCTGCTCGGTGTTCGCGTCGTTAGGGACCTGTCACCCCCCCTTTCCCCCCAGGGCAGTTTCCCCCGACCTCCTATCCGAGTGTTTATACAGTTTTCTCCCTGGCCAATACCGTCTGTTTCGACGGAACCCGATCGGCTCGTTCACCCCTTCCCCCAGGCTTTCGCTGGGGCCCCCTTTTTCTTTCAGATGGTACCAATCTGTATCGAACCTTTGTCTTTTGAATGTTAGTCGTATTTTTTTTTTTCCAGCCCCCCTTTTGCCCTTGCACAGCGCTTTTGAAATTTCACTCCCCTTCATTTCAACGGTACAAAGACGGCTTTTGTGTTCCAGCTTTTACGTTTTTCCTGCTTTTTTCTTTTTTTTCCGGAAAAACGGGCGTTCGTCACAGGTTTTGCAAAGACGGTAAAGTTTTGTCCCCTCTTAGGCCTGACTTCTTCCTCCCCTGTGTTGTTGTGCGTCGGGATTTGGAAGCGCAGATCTTATGAGTTTAGACCTTTGCTGACGGTCCGCCCGTTCTCGGGCCCCCTGCTTGTCTGTGCCCGACCCATTCGTCTTTGCAACCTCTCCCCCTTAATGGCGTTCAAATCTCTTTTTCTTTGGGACGCCTGGAATTTGAGTTTTATTTTTTGCTACCCGATTCTGACCCAGCCGATTTTTACTTTTTTTAATACCCCAGAATCTTCGGTTCCCCCGTCTCACCAGAAGCCTTAGTTCGCCGACTTTGTCCTCTTTCTCGAGCAGACAGTTTTTTCTTGCAGCCAGGCTCGGACTGTTTTTTCGGTCCACCTCGGGTATCTTTTGTTTGGCTTCCGTGGATTGTGTGTCCTGGTCCCGGACCGCCCTTTTTTTGAGACCCGAGGCAGTGCTTTAGGCTCTCTTATTTGCGGGCGGTTCATTCCCTTGTGTCGGCGCTTCTTTTTTTTTTCTTCCCTTTGAAGGCTCCGCTGCTACTTCATGAGCATCGACCGGGTGATCTCCCTTAACGGGTGAAGGGGTGCCCGCTGTTGTTTTTACATTAGCTGTCAGGCTTTTTTTTGCGGTTTCTGGCCCATGAGATGTTCAACCATTTCCCCCTGGACCCCAACACACTGTCTTTTTATAGCAGGACTCCCTCCTTTTTTTTCCCCGTCTTCCCCACACACTCCCCCACCACCCCCCCCCCCCCACACCCCCACACCACCCCCCTTATTTCATTCCAACCCCCCCACCCCCCCCCCCACCAAACCCCACAACACAAAACACACTCGAACCCCCCCCACCCTCCCCCCCCCCCCCCCCACACCAAACGCCCCACCAACACCTCGCCTCCCCGCCCACCAACCCCCGCCACCACTCCACCCCCAACACCCCCCAACAACTCCAACCCAACACCCCCCTGTCCCCTCCCCACCAACAACAACCATCCCCCCCCCCAAAAACCCCCTCACCCTCCCCCACCCCCACAACCCCCCACCCCCAACCCCCACCACATCCACAACCCATACAACTACCCCCCCACCCACAACACACCCCCAACCCAAACAAAAACAACATCCCAACCCACACACCCCCCAAAACACAACCCCCACACCCCCCACCCCAAAACCCCCCCAAAAACACACCCCCCACAACCCCTACCACACAAACCACTAACCCCCAACACCTAAACCCCCACAAACCCCACCAACTCCCCACCCCCAACACCACCCCCAAACCCACCACACACCCCCCCACAAAACCCCCCCCACACCCCCCCCCCCACCCCCCCCAAAACCAACCCCCCAAACAACCACCCCAAAAATCCCACACCCCCCCCCCCCCCCCCCCCCCCCCCCCACACCTCCCCCCCCCCCCCCCCCCCCCCACCCACCCCCCCCCAACCAACACAAACCCCCCCCCCCCCCCCCAACCCCCCCCCCAAAAAACCCCCCAACCCAACACCCCCCCACCCCCCCCCCCCAAAAAAACACCCCCCCCCCCCCCCCCCCCAACCCCCCCCCCCCCTCCCCCCAACACCCCCCACACCCCCCCCTTTCCCCCCCCCGAGCGACTCCAAACTTGCTGGCGGGCTCCCTGATTGATAATGTTCGTTGAACACCACAATTCCCAATCTTCCCCCTCCTCTTTTAATCTCATTTTGTTTGCCGGGAGAGATTTTTTTTTCATTCCCATTTCGCTTTTTCAATAGTCTTTTTTTTAAGGTGGTCCTTGCCTTCTTCTAGGCTACCTCCATATAAATGATTTCCTGGCATGAAGTTTTTCGTGCCCGTCTTCGCTCATCTTCTTTTACTTTCTCCTCTTGTCTCCCTCTCCTTATCAAACCCTTTCGTCCACCAGCGTGTGCTTCCCCTCCTTACTTTAAGACCTGGGATATTTTCTCCCCCCACACAGCAGACTATGGGGGGGACGGGTTCTTCCTTTTTTCCTTACCCCTGCTTTCTCTTTCTCTTTTTTTTGAGCAATGAACCTCCTGACCCCATGTGTCCTCACTACCTGCCCCTTAGGCAGGCCGGACCTTATTACTTGGTTCCCTTTGTCTGGTTGTTATTCCTACGTCACAGGTTACTCTTTCCCCCTGCGCTCTTCAGGCTCAATTTGTTTTCTCTCCCCCCCATCTCCCTCCTTTCACCTCCCTCGCGAGGATTTTTTCCTTTCCCCCCCCGTTATTGGAACTGGTGCAATTGGGCCCCTCCAATCCCTCTTGTTTTGGTTTGTTATTACGGGTGGTCGCCGCATGTGTTTCTTTTCCTTGGTGGAGGGGACCCTTTCCACTTACTTTTTTTTTCTGACCCTACTTGACAAACTTTGGACGAGAAGGCTCTTTTCCCTTGTGAGAAAAATCCTTCTGCGGGCTGACTTGTACTTGTACGATTTTTTTTTACCCCCGTCCTTGAGCCATTTTGGTTTCCAACAAAGTCCGGCGTTGTGTCTTGAGAGGTTTGGTGTTTTTTTCAACCCTCTCGGCCTCTGAGTTTTCTTCCTGTGGTTTTTTTCCTCTTCGTGTGCTCTCTTTTTTACTTTATTCTCAGCTCAGACCTGGGGGTTGAAGGGGTCAAGCCAAGGGTTGTCTGTTAGTTGCGGAGGGTGCCCCCTGCCTTTTTACCATGGACCAACCCTTCGTTTTTTTTTCAATGTCTTCTCTCCATCCTTAAGCCCCTCGTTTTTTTTCGGAAATCTTCTTCATTTTTCCCCCTTTTCTTTAAACCGGTGTTTTTTTGCCTTTCGGTTTTTTTTTTGTTGCCCGATTTTCACAAAGTTCGATCCCTGTCTCTTGCACTACTGTTTTTCCTTCCTTTTGATTTGGCATCATTGGCTCTAAACAAGATGAATGACTGCATTTTTCAGAATTAGCTTTTTCTAGTTTCCCTCCCCACTTCGGTTCGTTTTCATTTTGGGTCTCTTTTTTTTTGGTTATGGTCCTAAAATCAATTTACATTTGCCGGACGCTCCCCAGACCCTTCTTTTGCTTCCCCGGCTTTGGGCGGACAAATTGTTACCACCTAAATTCCAACTGTTTTATGGAACCCCCACGTTTTTGCCCGGGGCCATCTTTTTTTCCTTGTCTGAGTCTTAGTCCAAACCTCACAACAAAAACCCGCTAATTTTCTCAAATGATCCCTTTGACTATTTCCTCTTCTTGACCTCAGTTTAAAGACCAAGGTTTCGGTTTTACCTTCCCCCCCTTTCAACTCCTTTGAACACCCTATTGCCCTTTCCCGATTTCTCCCCCAACCCCCCTTACAACTTTTTCGGTTCCTCAGCCTCCGGTTTGGCAGCACCCTCGGAACCCCTTTAAAACCTCCCCTCCTTGCACCTATTTACGAAAAGGTCTTTGTTTCATCATTTAGAGTTATGGACGGACTTGATACCATTGGTGGCACTTCCTCCTTCTGGCCCCCCTTCTTCTCCCCAGTTTTGATTAATTCCCAAAGCATATCCTTTTCCGTTTTTTGAATCGCGGCGGCCCCCTGTACCTGCAGGGAGTTTTTTGCCTGGTTTTTTTTTCTTTTGAGAAGTGTCCCCGCGTTTCTCATTGCAGGAGAGCCCCCGGGATTT
>Ga0179593_1311932_pt1 | contig 15852 bp, 19 predicted proteins | sample CZODoug2_1_08_16_FD_185931 | JGI IMG/M metagenome (GOLD analysis project Ga0179593, IMG submission 185931) | Vadose zone soil fungal communities from Angelo Coast Range Reserve, California, USA - CZODoug2_1_08_16fungal (PacBio error correction) | ecosystem: Environmental > Terrestrial > Soil >... | reverse complement strand
AAATTCGTGTTGTCTTCCTTGACATCCTTGGTTGGTCAATGTCGCGTCTCGAGTCACAGGTCATCAATTCCCTCCCCCACGTCCTCCGTCTTCGATCATCTTCATCACCGCACACTTTTATAGCGCCAAACAACCCGCGGATTTTTCTCTCTTTGGGGCATGTTTCTTTTGTCTGTTCAGGTAAACCTCCTTACTTTTAAAGACCATTTGGCCGCCCTTGTTCGGGGCCCCACCCGTTTTTGTGCGTTTAAAGCTACTTCCTGTTTCTGATAGATGCTATTTTCCCGGAGGTCGTTTGTTTTTTTAACATTTGGTTGCCGGTCGCCTTGTCCCGGTCTCTCTTCGATTCGCGATCTCTTTTTTTCTTGATTTTTTCAGTCCTGCGTGTGATCGGGTAACTCGGACCCTTCCTCGAAGGTCTGCACTTCTAACTGTTTCCCCTTTGAGGATGAACCGGAACGGGCCACTTGATAGTGTCCGTGCGATACAATGGTTTTCGGCTCTTTGTTGTCAAACTTCATTTTTCACCGAAGCCCCTCGACTCTTCCGTCCTCTCTTTTTTTTGAATTCCTTGCTTTTTTTTGGCACGAAACACTTTTGCTTTCCCCCGGTCGCCAAGTTATGCCTCAGATTGAGCGCGATTGTCGGAAAAGTTCCTTTCTTTGCCGATTCGTTATACTTCCATGCCCTCCCTCTTCCCCAATGATCCTTCCTGCATGCAAGAAGCTGAACCTCCCTGGCAACTGGCCTTGATCCTTTCAACGTTTTTGTCTTTCGCCCTTTTACCCTGAACTATGTACGTCCAGGTTTACATAGAACGAATTCTTTATAGACCCAATATGGCCCAGACGGCTTTTTTTCTTATCCCACTCCCTGGGAGTAGCCGGTGAAGTTAGCGCTAGTCTAACACCCCTTTTCTGCACGAGCTTCTTTATCCCCGTCGTGGTAGTCTTCCCTTCCAAATAGTACGCCCCCCCCTGCTCAAAAGAGTTGTACTTTCTGTTTGGCAATTATTGTCCCTTTATTTATCTCCAGCCAGTTATCGGCGGTATCTGCGTCATCACCCCCTTTCCCCCCCCCGTCCTTGCATCCCCTCTTTCGCTCGGTGAGTTTGAGTCGACGTCCCGCCCCTTCATTCTTGGCGGTAACGTACCTATTTACTGTCCCGCGTTGATAGGACCACATCGTCCCAAGTTCCTTCTTACAGCAGGGGTTGGCCCGTGGTCCCCACCTTTTGGCTTTTCCGTTCTTATTTTGATGTCCACAGATGTTCCCCCCCTCCTTATTTCCCGGTCCAACCTCCGTTTTGGTCCGTACCGCAATGCGCCTCTCTCCTCCAACGCAGCCTTTCCTTCCTCATTCGTCATCAACCTCACCTCGCTGGTACATCAGTCCCCCTATCATTGGATCCTCGCTCTGCCCTTGGTCCTGTTTTCCCTTTTTGGCTTATTGTCCCTTCATTACTCCCCCTCGGCACTGATTCTCCGCAACATGACCTTCAATTATAGTTATGGTGACAGTCGTCTTTTGATGCGGATGGCGTTGCCCCTTTGCAGCATCTGAAGCCTTTGCCGGGCACAGGTCTTTGGCCCGCCCTTCCTTCCCCTGGGGAGGATCGGTATTGGGCCCCCAGTTTTCCTCTTCCCCTTATCTCAAATCCCTCCCCCCAGAGAGTTCCCGTTCTGTTTGTCTGAGTGCCTCTCCGCCTTTGTGATGGGAGGCCACAGGACCATCCCCAGCATATTTGAGGTAATCTGCGCGGCCCTTGTTCTGAACGCCCACAATCCGCGCACGTACCCACAAACCTTGTACTCCCGCTGGTTTGAGTTTTTTCCCGTTACTATTTCTTGAGTGACGTCGCCCCTGACCTTTTCTTTTGCTTTGCCCTACGATCGGGGATTAGCATTCATAAACCCAGGATATAAGCGCAGGGCCCAAACTCTTGTTGATACGCACCCCGCCCGATTTGGAGAAGGTCTTTCGGCTCTTTTTTCTTTACTGCAAGCTCTCTAGCCCCCCAACCCCTTCCCCCCGGCCTTTACACGGGCTGTGTAAGAAATTGCTTTTTTCACGGGCTTTTAACGTCCTTCTAAGTGGTTGCCCACGGGAATATGGGGGTGTGCCACGGAATGATGTATGATTCTTTTCCTTTGTTGTTTGTTAGGCCACACTTCCCAGGACAACAAACTCCTGATGACGCTTTTTCCCCGACGCTTTGTGCCCCATGTTGGGGGGTTCATGGCTTCAAAGGACTTTAGAGAATTCCTTTTGTGCTTTCCCCAGGTTCGCCGTTCGGTTTTTGACCAAACGGCCAGTTCTTTTTAGTGTTCATTTTCCCCCCCCCCCCAGCAATACAGACCCAGTCAACCCTTTTTACCCGCCTTTGTGGCGAAAACAGATCCTCCAATGCCAGCAACGCCTCGGCTCAGCGTTTTCACTTGGCACGTTTAAATGGCTGCTCGGACCTAACTTGCCTGTGTTACGGCCTCTACCCTTTCAGCCTTACGCAATGACTTTTGTTTCAACCTTGCTTCTCGTTGAATGGTCGATTCCTGAAACTTCGCATTGGACCGAAACGATATTGACTCCTAGGTCGCGTTTTTTTTCCCCAACAGCGCTATAGGTGTGAGTCCCCCCCGTTTTTATCCAAGCTGTTTCTTGAAGGAGGAAGTTATAAGTTCCCCTATACGTCGTTTACAAACCCCTGAGCTTTGGCCCCTCGGGTTTCATTGGCTCAAGTCTGTTTCGACATCCTCCATCTTGTTGTTTCTCTTTGAGATCTTTACGGATGAGCAAATTCTGCCCCTTCGAAAGCTTGCTTTTTTTAAGCTTTCATTCTGATTTGTGCTTCCCTCTTCCCCCACTCTCATTTTTTCGAATCCCCCCCCCAAGCCTTCCCAACTTCTTTCCTTTTTCACACTATCTTGTCTTGGTGTGCAACCCTAACTTGCGATCTTATTAGTTTTCTTTTTGCTGCAAGTAACGGTCTCTCTTTCAACGCCCTTTAGAGGCAAAGTTTTTTGTTTTTCCAAGATCCATTGGCGTAGTCTTTTGATCAAGGAGTCCGTTTGAACCCACCAAAGTGCCCCCCCCTGGTTTCCGAGTTTGCAAGGCAGTTAAAAAGTTCGAATGAGACATGAGGGTCTTTTTCTTTCAGTTGTTTATGCTTTAAGCGCTCTTTGTGTTGCCCCCCAGGGAGTCCGGGTGTTTTTTCTTCCTCCACTTTTGATCTGTTCCCATGGCTCGTTTTTTCGGTCAGGAAGTTACCGTGATGTAAATACTTAAATTTCATCCTTTAAGAACTTTAGGCTTCCTTCCCAACAATAAATTTCCACCCTTGTAAGTTATCCCCCGGTTTTGTGGTTTGGGGGTGATCGGTGTTTTCGTTAACCCCTTCTTCGTTCAGCCCCTCGTAAAATGAACATCTGCGTTCCCCTTCTAGGGTGTCCATCTTCTTAGCGTTACCCCTTCCTCCTCCCTTGTCTTTAGCCCATATTTACCGCCAGGGCTTTCTGTTCCAATTGGAGTTCCGATCAGAGATGAACCCTTGAGTCGGCTTCGCGACAACACCGTCGCCAAATAGGACCATCCATTAGTTGCCTTCTTCATAGCTGTTTTTATTCTTCTTTTTTCTGCCTGGCAATCATACCGTCCCCGCGCACCGCATCGTTTTCCAAGCCCTTTGTCCGTGTCGAAGGTCCTCACGCACCTGAAAGCAGGTCACGTAGAGAGGCTCCCCCGTTCACCTTCCAGCGTGCTCTTTTGGGTTTCCCTAGAGTCCCCTTCTCTTTTCCCGCGAACTCCACCTCCCATAATTCTTTAGGTCTTTCGTCGTCCCCCCCCAATGACGATCGTGGAGCTTCCCCGCCAACTTCCGTTATCGGTCTGGGTTTCTGGGCATTTTTCCTTTTTGTGACCCAGGTTCTTGTAGGCTTATTTTCCTTTTCAGACCCCCGGAGGGGCAGGCCTCGCTTGTTATGTTCATAATCTCATCCCGCTTCCCCTCTAAGTCCCCTTCCTCTCTATGTTTCTTATGTTTTTGGTCTCCTCCCCCTGTAGCTCGTCTTTCATTCGCAATAACTTCCTCATGTGATAATGTGAGAACACACCTCACTCGGTGAGAGTTTCTCTCCGCCTGTCTCCTATGTCCTTCCCCGTTGTCACCCGAGTGGAGATTTGCTGTCTACCATGATTCCCACTTATCTTTTCTGTCGATTTGGTCGTCGATCGATGCTTTGTACTTATCTGCCAAGATTGGAGCCTCATCTTCCGTTGCTTTTCCCCCCTTTCCCCATCCCAACGCCGTTTAATACATTTTGGGACCGGCCCAACCAAGCCTTTGGGCTTCTCGGAGTTTTTCTTCTTCAATTTTTTTGTTCCCGACTTTTTCCCCTCCCCATAGCACTGCGCCCAAGGAGCTTCCTACGACTCTACCACTCTCGCTTCTGGCGTGTCCATTGCCTTTTGCCGTTTAATTTGACCCGCCCTCAATCCTCTTCCGTTAGAAACTTCTCCTCGTTTTTTTTGCTAGAGGCCCCGGGCACCCGCTTTTTGAGTACAGTCTGTTACAACGCCATAGTTTCCGACCCCCCTGCACATCCCATTTAGGCCAACAGTGGTTTCGACTTCGGCCGAGCGATGTTTCGGCGTTTCCCGTCAGAAGGGGCATTTCTCTCGTAAAACAATTTCGTCTGTTCTCGGGGTTTCGTCGTCAATTCTGCGCTGCGCTCCAACCCAAATTCCCGCGTTTTATTTTTATTGCGACGTTAGGATCACCCTGACCCTGATAGTCCGATAGTTGCTTCCCCAGGGAGTTTGCCCCCTCCTGAAAATCAGCGGATTTCTTCGGTAGGCAGGTGGACTCTCCCGCCTGGTTCGGAGGACACCAGCGCCTTTTGTCGTCCGCCCAACACGTGAAAATATTATGTTGCTATCTCTAACCCCCCCCGTTCGTTTTTGCCAAAAAGCTCGCTCCCTCAGTCGCTTTTTACCGTTGTTCACCCATTCAATTAATTAATTTTTTCTCCCCACGCTATGGAATCCACTAGAGCCTCTTTGCCCTTCTTTTCAATGTATAAGAACAGTGGAACCTCTTGTTCTCCCCATTGCTCTTTCGGTACACCCCCCCGAGCTTCTCTTCTATTTACTAGACATTCTGGAAAGGTCCTATGACGGCCCCCCGAATGTTTTTCGACAGCCACATAGTTTGAGAGACCTTTCACATATTTGCGCATCGGCAGGATTAGCTCCACCGTGCCCGAACCAACGATGCTCCCCACGCTTCTTCGCTCCCCAGGTTTCCATTTAACTCCACAGCACCGCCGTCAACTGACTGCATCAGCTTTGCGAAGTTTCGCGGGGATGTCTCTCTGAACCTCCTTGCGTTCTTTCCTATTGGATGTAGTTCTGACCCCGGACATTCGGTTTTTGGACTTCTTCCCTCTCCAAACCAGGCAAAGTTGAGGGCTGTTTTCCGGGACGACCGCCTGTTTGCAAAGTATTTGTGAATCATTTGCCTGCCCCCCTTGCCTGTTTACCCCTTTCTGCTCTTGGGACTTTCTTCTCCAGCTGTTTTGGTCTTTCTTCTTTTACATGGGACGTCATAGACCCGCTCCCAACTTCCAATCTTTAACCTTTTTTTTTTTATTTTCTCCCCCCCCCGAATCCTTATTTTCTGCTAGTTTTGCTTTTTCCAATCTCTTGTTTTTTGAGTCCTTTTCCTACAGTACCGACTGCGAAGGTCCAACTTTTTGTACCAACAGGGCGTGAGTTTTTACCTTTTTTCTTTTTTTCAGCTCCTTTTTTCCTTCCATCCCGACCACCTTTTTTGCCAGAAGCTGGACTTACGCCTATCTCCTTTTCTCACCCCTCATTGTTGTTTGTTTTTTTTCCTGAGACGCTTGATGTCCCTCCTTTCTTACTGCCCGTTTTTTTTAGATTGGGAAATTTTCCCCCCCTGTGTCCATGAGCTTTCCCCAATATTTTTTGTAAATCCCCCCGCCCTGTTTTACACCACATGTTTCTCCCCATGTCTGATCCACTGTTTTTTGATGGTGTGCCCGTCTCAACTTCCCCCCTCGTCTTTTCCGGCCAACCTAGCAGATCTCGTATTTGTTCCTTTCGCGTGGCCCCCCTATCCGAAAGGTGATCCATTTTGGGCGCGTTTTTACTACTTGCTAGATTTCCTCCCTTGACATTCCCATAGGTTTGCCCCAGCCCCGTTATCCTGCATTCCCCCTTTACGCCTTCCCGCCCGACCATGCTCAGTCCCGCAAGGCTTGACACTCAAAGTGTCTGTGTGTTCCTTGCACCCCATCTTTTTCCTGGTTCCCAGCATCTTGGAAGTCGGTAACCCGCATATCAAAATTCCTGTTGATTTCGCCTCTCGATGTTGTTCCTTCCCCCTTTTATAGTACAGGCCAAAGCTGTTCCGGACGCGAGGGATTACTAATATCCCCCTTCTAACCCTCGAACTCAAAAAAAATTCTGCTGCCGGGTTCTGGCACTTTTTTTTGTTAAGGTGTTTTTAGTTCATTTCACCCGGTCGTTCCTGCCGACACCGAAGCGTTTTCTCCCTTTCTGGCTTTGAACGCTGGCTGATGACTTTTTCTTATGTGCCAAGGATTTTTCTCTTTGGCTTTTTCCCACATTCTGTTGGCCCCGTGCCTCTCAGGAGCAGTTATCCGCGCAGATTATTCCGACAATAGTCTCCGGGTAGATGTCTTTTCCTTTTCATCTTCAACGCGTCGCGGTTCAGCCCCGCACGGTTTTATCCACCCATTGGAGAAAGTCGACAAGGTTTTGACAAAAGAGCTGAGCGGGCTTTTGTGATAACAATCTTTGCGTGGTGCGGACGCCTTCATTATTTTTCCCCCGATTCGTCGATTTGCTTTTGCCCGCGAGGAGTGTTTTCGCCCGCCCTTTGGTGCGTCACTTTCCTCCTCTCTCCTGGAAGATTGGCGCGTTTCTGAAATTTTCCCTTTTCCCCCTTGACTTTGCTACTTTGCCCTAAAGTGGTGATGATTACTGTACCCCCTAAAGCGTTGGTCCTGTGCCCTCACCCAAGTGCGCCACGTCGCTTTTTCAGATGTCCTACTTTCTTTAAAAGTCGGCCTAGTCGCCGATACCACCCCCCCTTCTGTTTGTTGATTTGTGCACGCATTTCCGAGCGACATTCTTACCGGGTTCTCTTTCGCCCACTCCCGTTTTGCGTGCGCCGGTGTGACAGGACATCTTTTTTCTTATTCGTCCTCACATTCATGCCCCTTTTCTGGCTGGGGTACGGACATAATGTCCCTCGCCCGCATTCTTTCCTTGAAAATCTGTTTTTTTTTTTTGTTTAGTAAGTTTGCCGGGAACGCTTCGCCTTGCTCTTTTATTTCCTTCCCTCTTTCGTTTTGAGTTTTTTCCTCTCAGATTGGCGCTAGCCCGGCCCCTCTGAGACACCCTCTTGCTTTTCGAAGTAAATCCTTGGCGCATAATATAAGTTTCCTTTTTTTTCTGACACAATTCGCCCCAAGTACCCTCTCTGTCTCCGACCGCTGTTTTTTGGTTGCCTCGTTTTTCCCAATTGGCCGGTGCTCGTTGTTTTTGATGAATTTGGTCCGATTTTAATCTTGCTTGCCCCCCCAGTTTCCCACGTACCCCCCCGCGCGCCCTACCCAATTCCCTCCTTGCACTAAGTCGCGTCAATAAACTCATAACCTCTGCACAGGTCCCTCCCCCAGATGTCCCAGGAGGATACATCTCACTTCCTCTTCTCATTTAATGTTTTCTCCATGAATATTGGACCCTTTTCCCCTTGACTGGTGACTTATTTCCTTCCAACATACTGCCCCTTCTTTTTTCTTGTCATGGGACAGTCGCCGGTTTTCTTTTTTTTGATGATGGATGCGGATGTCTCAGCCAAGGCAGATGCTATTTTCACTATTGGGAGGCCTTTTTAGATCTTCTTTGTTTCCCCGAACTTTCCCCTTTATCCCCCTCCCGAACATAACAGACCCCTCGAGGCTTTTTTGGCTCGGGTGGCAGCCCCCCGCCGATTGGTAAGCTAGGTACCTGGAACTTCCAGAAGATTTGTAGGTATTCCTTTTTTGCGGCCGGTCTTTTCACGCCCCACTACGTCCCCTTCCCCCCCCCCCCCAACTTGTGAGCAGCCGCTGGGCGTTTCTTATCCTTCAACATCTTCTTCTTTTACGTAGCTTTCGACCCTTTGCCCAGTTAGTTCTTTGCTACCCTTCTTATTTCCTCGCCATTTCCCCGACCAACAAACTATCCGAGTACTTTTCCCCCAGAAGCGCCCTCTTGAAGGAAGACAAGTCGCTTAGAAGGTTGAGGACGTTCCAGTTCAAGGTCTTCACCCCCCAATTTTTTTTTCCCCAGGACCCTGAGGTATACTGCCGGTCTTTTTTTTAAAATCCCCTCTGTCCTTTTCCCTTTTTGTTCCACCTTTTTATTAGTGGCCCCCAGTTTGGTTTTCCGGATTGAGCAGATGTATCCGGCCTGTGATGTTATAGGACGCGAGTTTGCTCCGGTGAACCCCTACGACCGCTTCACAAAATAAGATTTATTCGACATTTGGTTCTCTTGGGTTGCTTCAGGTGGGGGGAGAGGCTTTCATTCCCAACGTGTGTGATTACTTTGCGCATCTTGCCTCAGATTGTGACCCTGAAGTTTTCTTGCCTTTCTTGGTTCCTCAACCTCCTTTTATGGTCCAGGAACTAATTTCGCAAAATCAATAGCCCCGTCTGTGCCCCTTGTTGTCCACGCGCAGTGTCAATGATATCCACCTGGCCTCCAAACGAACTTCGCTAAGGGCGGTTATTCTTCTCCCGGAACTGTTTTGCCCTTTGCGGACCCTCACTGTTGAATTGATTGCCTTTTCCCTCGACATCTACGCCATGTTCGTTTGGCAATTGCCTCTACCCTTGCGTTTGCTTATGTACCAAACCCTTTCCTAGCGAAGCGTGCCCACCTCCCCCCCTTCTCCCCCCTTTTCGTGTTGCAAAAGAATGTGTCCTAGGTGTTTTTGTGAGCTCCGTTGCTTTATATTCAAAGTCCCTTTTTTTTCGGAGTTTTGCCTCCCCCCCAAACCGAGAGGAATGTGTTTTTTTTTTTGTTCCCCAAAGACCTAATAAGGGACCACGCTAGATTTTTTTCCCCGGTTAATATCCTGTTCATAAGAACCTTCTACTCTCCCCCTCCCCTCCCCCCGTTTTTTTTTTTGTTGTCTGAGATCTTGAGTCACCATCTGCTGGTCATATTAAAACGTCGCCCCAAACTCTATAGGTAGTAATTTTGATGCTTGCGGCTTTCATTTAGAAACTCCTAGACTTAACTCTTTTTTTATCTTACTAAAACGATAAGCCCCCCGCGCTCAAGTGTAAGTAGCTCAAACTCCAAGGGGATTGCTGTTTTTCAACCGTCAACTTTTAGGCGTCCCCTTCCTTTTCGTTTCGCTTCCCCTGAAGGTTCGGTACATCGATCAACGCAAACCTGCTGGTAGAGGGCTGTTTTTCCCCCCCGTCTCATTTTTCGAGTGACTTCCTTTCATCTTTGGATCAATTCACCGTGAGGGTCCTAGTCGCCATTACCAGTTACACCATTTCGTGTACATAGTCTCGTTTTGCTGTGACTTTGCTTTTGTTTTTTCTGTCAACCCTGCTCACCGTGTTTTCTCCTTTTCGAAATTTGAACTTCCCCTTCTCGTGGCCCTTCAAGGAAGCACGGTAAACTTTTTCATGCAGGAGATCCTCTCCTGACTATGATTGAAGTGTCCCACCTTTTCAAACGCCTTCCCCCCCGTCCCCGCGCAACGCAGAGTTGGTTGTCTGTTTTCTTGTTTGATTTCCATGGAAGATCGTCCACGTAGTAACCAAAAAATTGAACCCCCTCTGCGCATCCCTTTTCTGCCCTCCCCTTCCTTGTTAATTAATAATCCTCTTTACTCCCCTTTCCCCCTCGAGTTTTGTTACGACTTGCGTTTCCTTTGGCAAACTGTTCGTCGCCTTCCCCCCTGCCTCCCTGGGTTCCCTCCCTTCCCTGACCGTGTACGTTCTCATACCTTTCGAGTTGCCCCTCTTGTTCGTTTTTCTGATGTTAATCTAACTTGCCGTTCCCTTGTACCTGTTTTTCGGTCTCCCTCCGACCCCTTAAGGAACTGGTGTTGGACCGTTACGACTTCCTTTTTTCCCCCCCAGTAGCACCCCAGCTTTCCCCCCCATTTTTTCGTGGGTACGTGCACCCCTCCCCGATTTTTGCGTTCAAGCAAGCCGGTCATGCCCCAAAATAGGGACTTTTCCCATTGGTGTTCCCCCCCCTTACCCTTCTTGAGGGTTTTTGTTTGAACCTCCGATTCCGCCTGCCCCACCGGCAATCTTTTTTCTTTGTAAGGTAGTGATTTGTCTTCCTTTTAAAGGGTGTAAGTGTTCCGTGAGTCCCCTCTTGCCACCAACGGGCTCGCTCTCAGGAGTTCCCTCCCCGTGGGCAAGATCTGCCTCTCGAACTTCTTCTGTGAATTCTCCCCCTCCCTTCACCCTCTTTGTAGTCTGTAAAGATAACTAGATTGCAGTTTGTGATGTGATTTCCCTTCCCCCTCGCGTTAATTAGTTTTCTAGTTCATTTAGTTCCCAAACATTAGACGTATGTGGGCGTAGATGTTTCCCCCGTTTTTCAAGTGCTTTCTGCCGCTTTTCTGTCCTTACTTCTCTTGAGTTTCAGGGAATGGATGCACTTTCTGGGGGTGGGGAGGGTTTGGTTATCCCGCGTTGGGTGCTCTTCAACTATGGATTTTTTTCCGACAGTTAAAGCGCTGAGTTTCTCTTTTTCCCCTTTTTCCCCCAACCTGAGCTAGCAGGCCATACCGCCAGTTTGCCTCTCCAAACTAGTTTTTCCCCTTCGTATGTCATTTTTTGTGTTGTTTCTCTCTCCGTCGCGTCCCACATACTCGCCCCCCCAATTCACGCTTATACTGCACTTCCCCAAAAATGAGAGGTGAGTTGTTCTTGAAGGGCTAGGAGGATGACCCCTGCTCCCTTGACGCGTGAAAAATTCTTTGGAGTCTTCTCCGTTCCCCCCCGTCGCAGGTGCACGATCGGAGGGCAATTTCCATTGTTAAGTCTTCCAATTCGCTTTCCCGTGATGTACTTTAACATTTCCGGGTTAACTCTGCCCAACCAGGTTTTTCCATAGCGGCATTGGAAGTTTTTTCTTCCTTTGTGTTCCCAATGTGGCCTTCGGCCCACACTCCCGGTTTTTTCTTAGTACTTGTCCTGCATACGAACCTTTCTCTCGCTTTGAACCCCCCCAATCCGGTTTTGTATGCGGCTACCGACGGTGGGCGTAAACGTACTTTTCTTTTTTTTTTATTTCTTCCCACAGGTTTTGGAGAAACTCTTTTCCGGACAGCGTTCCTTTAGTCCTGTAGGCAGGTGTCCTCTCCATCCCTTTTTCAGGCTCCCTTTTCCCCATTCCCGACTTTCCCCATCCTCCTTCCCCTATGTTCCGTTGAATCACCCCGAATTTTGCCAACCATCCGCGTCCCGCCCCAGAGAACCCGGAATTGCGGCGCAATAATTTCTGTGATGGGAGTTCGCACCGCCCCTTCTTTTTTAGCCTTTTGAATCCGCCCGAACGCCTCTTTTTTATTCCTGGTTTCGCCCCTGGATAAGAACCCTTTTGGAAGTGATTGGAGTGGCGACCCTTCTAGACTGTTTCGCGTAGATTCAGAGTCGGGACTTTTTTCCCTGTCTTTCCTCTTCTTTTTGATAAAGTCTTTTTCCTGATCCACCGAATTTTCGATCCATCCCCCACTTTCCGTTAAATAATTGTTACCCACCCTTGTTCTATAAGCAGGCGTTATCTTCCTGGCCTTTCCCCTGACAGACACCAAATTTCGACGGAAAAGCTTTCTTCGAATGTTGAAATGAACCATTAAAATTGATTTTCCTCTGAATCCGCCATTCTCTCGGGATTTTTTTTTCGGTGTTGTGCTCCATTTATCTCCTCCCCTGCGGAGTTCGTTTGTTTGATTGGAATTTTGAGGTATAAGTGGCCAATGTTCGTTAATACTTGGGGATGTTTTTTTTTCTGGGTTTGTGTCCCCCTACTACCCCCACCTGCCTTGTGTTTTCCCGGGACGTCAGGGATAGTCTTTCCCGGGCGCAGCAACCCTATGCAGACCCTTTTCCTCCCTCGGCAAGCCTTTCGGTTTCTGCGATTGCACCTTGGACAAGTGCTCCTTTTTTCAGTGTTTTCCCATGTTTATGAAATCTTTCGCGCGTTTCGCCCCCCCTTCTCCTTCCCCCATTATACTTTTCTTTTTTTTTTTCTGATCCTGACGTGTCCGCTTGGTTTTGAATCTAGGTTGTAGGTAGAGACTTCCCCCCCTACCCCAACAGTTGTTCCTGGCTTTTCCCCCTCTGGGTGTGTAACCACTTGAGTTGGCATTAGGCTACTTTGCAGGGTCTTGTTCCCATGCTTTTTGCTTCGCCCAAACGCTCCCCCTAAGCGAGTTTTTTGCCTGCATCTTTCATCCTTCCTCCTTCGTTTTTGTGCTGCTGACGAGCCCTCTGATTCCTTCAAGATCTCTATTGCCAAGCCTTGGTTTTACCCCTGGATTTTTCTTCCTCAAAAAAGCGACCTTCCACCAGGCAAACACGCTGCCTACCCACTTTTTAGACGCACCCACCAGTTGGCCCAGCTTTTGAGCAGTCCCCTGTTGTGTGCTTTTACGATTTCACTTCCCACCTAGATTGCCCAGAGTCCACAGCATCTCGGCTTTTTTGTTATGCTTTGTTCTCTCATCCTCCTTTTACAGTCCCGTTGCAGACGCCCTGGCGATTTGCTCCATTTCAGTGCCCGGTACACTCAGTTGACAGCTTTGACCCCCAAACTATAGCAAGTCGAACGACCGTCCGACGATCCCACCATGCGTCACTTTCTTTTTTTTTAATTAACTTGTTTTCCACCAATTCTTCAAATTCCGCCCACCTCGTTTGTTGGCTGCCCAAGCTTTCCGTTTTATTCCCAAGTAACCGCATCCCCTTTCCTTTTTGTTTTCATGACACCCTTTTTGCCCTTTCGGCAGTACGGTCCTTCTCCAGGCCAAGCTGAATGAAATCTTCCCCCTTTGCTGATTCCAGTTCCATTCTTTTCCCCCCTCCCTCTTAGCGTCAAAAACGTCTGTCGGCTTTGAGTTGGCACTTTTTTTTTGAGTTAATTTTTCCAACCACGTTCCTCGCCCAGTCTCCCTGCTCGACCGTGTCGGGCCCAGCCCCTGTTTTGAAATTAGCTGATTTCATTATAGCGTATGTTGGCCCCTCGTTTATTGTGGGGTCGCTCCACCATTTAGGTTTTCTTTTTCTCCCTATTTTGAGGACCTCAGACTTGGCCCTCTTTGAGAGGATATCTTCCCCATCAGTCCTCATCTTTTAATTAGAATCAGAGGACCAAGTCTATCAGTTTTTAATTCACTTTTTCGCTTCTCCCTTGAGAAACAGGCCGGGTACTCTCCTTTCGATGATAGAGAGTCCTGACTTCCCCTCCCTCCGACGTATTCCTCCTCTTTTCCCTCCTTCCGCAGTCTTTCCGCCACTCTTGGTCAAGAACCCCCACTCCCTGGTGCGTAACGAATCCCCATTCTCCTAAAGTTGCCTCCCTCCTTCTTACAGACTCGTTCCTTTCCTACAGCGGTTTTCCCCCTTTTAAGTTACAGCGACACTATGTTCGTCACTACACAAGGTTTGTCGAATGCGTCTTGCAGCATTTCAATATCATTCCACTTTTCTCATTCTCCCCCCCCTCTACCAACGAATTTGGTGACTGTGTTTCTAATGCAGCACTGGGAATCTCTCGCCTCTTCCTCGCTGCGTCATGTATTTCCCACTGTCCCATTTGCGGTGCGGTCTCCCCTTTTCCTTGGTGGGAGTCCTCTCTAGAAAATTTTTTTTTCCCCCTGAGTGATTTTTGCTCAGTCCGGTCGGTCCTGACTCCCCTCCCACCTTCCTTGTCTGACCGATGTCTGCCCCTCGAGCAATGGTGGGCCCTTTTCGCGACGATCTCCAGAATTCCTTTAGGATAGTGCGTCATACTCTCCCTCTTTCAAGTTTTCCCATGTCCCCGCACTTTTCTCTTTGTTAGTTGTACTTTTCCTTCCTAAGCGTTACTTCCCCTTTTTTCTCAGTCTTTCCTATTGGAACGCCAATCGGAGGCCTCCCTCTCCCACACTTTTCGCATCACTCTCGCTCCCCTTCTTGTGTTTTTTTTGGCCGGTCCAATGTGTTGATCCTCTCGTGTTTTTAATGAAGTAGTGTCTAAGAATTCACTTTTTTTTTTATTTCCTTCTCGATCTGTCCACTTCCTCCCCCCACACCTCCGATCTTCCCCCCCGCCCTTCTCGAGTTGCAATTTCCCCCCCGGTGAGTATCCCCCCTTCCCCATAGCCCTGTCCTCCATTTTCTTCCTCATTATCATCTCATCGTCCTTTCATTGCTTTTCTTTCTTAACGGAAATTAATATGCCTTCTTTTCGGCTGAGGACATACCTTCCCGCTTTTGCTTTCGTTTCTGGGACCCATTATCTTTTCCTCTTGATCTGATTTCACCCTTCCTATCATGTCTTGGAGGGCCGCTTTTCTTTTTTGACGGCCCTATTGGGTTCTTCCTGTGGGGCACAGTTCCTCTCCAATTTACTCACCTATACCTTCCCCCAGACCAACCCCCGTGTTCGTTCATTGGTGCCGGTTGTTGATTTTGTGCATGCCCTCCTCCCGGTGTCGATGTGTCTACTACCCGACCCTTAGTAATTCTTTTGGTTTCCTTTCCCCTTCTTCTTTCTTTCGATCCTACATGCCTCTCCCGTACCACTCCCAAACAGTGCGAGCCTGTCTGTGTTTTGTGCTGCTGCCTCACGAGTTTCCCTTATTTCTTCTTGATGAAGTTAGACCCCCCCCTTTTTTTCCCTTTCTTTTGGGGATAAGATGATGGGCCAGCCATGAGTTGACCCACCCCCTCTCCCCCAGCTCATGGTCGGATCGGCAAGCTCTTTGGCGGAGGGCCCCTCTTTATTAATAGTTTCCCTTTAACCCCCCCCCTTTTTTTCCTGACCCGCTTTCCTCGTCTTTGGACCACTTCCAAAGCCTCTTGCTTTCCTTTCACCTTTCCCCCGTTTTCTGGCCCACACGGGGAGCTTTGCAATATGTCTTTTTTCGGTCCGTTCTGTACCCGATCTCTTTTTTCTGTGCCCCCCCTATCCCTTAAAAAAAGTGCTCTTCACGGCGAGCCTTTCCCCCCCTCCTTTTTGTGGTTGGAGTATGGAACATCGGTTCGCGTGGTGATGAGCATTCTGGGATTAGCTGTGCGGCCGGTTTAGTCTTTCCTTTTTCCGTGACCCAAAAATCCCTGTCTTCCCTGGTCCCTTGTACTACACTGCCTCTGTAAGCCCCGTCTTGAGCCCTTTTTTCCACGCGCGCGCGTCACCAGATGACCCAATAAAAACCATCCAGAGCACCTCCATACTCCCCTTTTCCCCTTCCTGAGGACGACTTGTTAAAGGTAGTGTACCTGATGACCGCCGGTGAGAGCTCCTCTTCCTTTCTTTCACTTTACGATGATCTTTGGCAACAACTCCCTTTTTGCCTTACCTGTTTCGCGATGACCCCTGTTTCGAATGACCCGCCCTCCTTTGCCCCGAGACAAGACGGTTCTGGTGCCACCTCCCGGATGATAGTTGAGTCTCTTTCTCGCCTCCCTTGGTGCTTTTCCTTGGTCTCCAAAACAACTTCTTATTCTGAAAGTTTTCTCTCCCCAACATGTTCCCCCTGCTTTGGCGTGAAGGTTTTTGCTCTTCCTTCTA
>Ga0179593_1567959_pt1 | contig 15853 bp, 14 predicted proteins | sample CZODoug2_1_08_16_FD_185931 | JGI IMG/M metagenome (GOLD analysis project Ga0179593, IMG submission 185931) | Vadose zone soil fungal communities from Angelo Coast Range Reserve, California, USA - CZODoug2_1_08_16fungal (PacBio error correction) | ecosystem: Environmental > Terrestrial > Soil >... | reverse complement strand
CCCCCGCCTGTGCCCATAAAAGACCTTTGGGCTTTTGCCGTCAGGAGTCCATACCTTTCTCAGGCTCTTCGTAGGGCTTCAACCATCCCCTTTGGAATGTCTGTGGCGCGTAGAATTTGTGGGCTGGCCTTTCTTTATGGATCCTTTTTTTCCGAACTGCGAGCTTAGCATTTGAAGTAGATGACTTCCTTCCTCCTTGACAGATCGAATTACCCCCCCGAACCCGCTATCTTTTCCCCTTTTTGAAATGGCGAGCTTCACCCGTTTGCGTGCTTCCGCTGGCGCAGGCGACGATCCCTTTTCGCCACCTTTTCCTGGGAGGGAGTCCCCGACCCTAGGTCTCAGTCTCTCGGCCCTACTTTTTCAATAGCTCCTCCAAGAGATTTTTTTTTTTGAGGAAGTGCTGAATTCGTTAACTAGATCTCGACCAATCCAAATAAGTGCCAGAATTGATTTAGATACTTTGTTCAGGTTCCCCCTCCTCGATTTTCGATCGATTGATTCTCCCTCCTTCAAAAGATCCTTCTATTACCTTCCTGTCCTCGAGGAACATTTCCCCCCCTCTGAGGACTGCGGGTTGAGAGATTTTTTTTCCGCACAGAGGCTCCCTCCTGCTCAAATTTGAGATAAATTTTCCTGGAAATTCTCCAGGGACTTAGGTTTCCTTTCCCTTTCCCTACCCGGTAACTTCTTTGGACATCGATCCGAGAGATACTCTGCGCGACCTGCCCGTTTTTTTTCGTGGTTTGAACCGGAAGGGTCCCAGCTCCGGGGAGCTTATGAAAAGCTCCAGCGTAGGCCCCAATCCTTCGTCCTAGGTTGGCTTTCATCTTTCCGTTCAAGTGGATCACTGACGGAGACGGCTGCCCTTCGAGTCTCCCCGACCGGTTCCCAGATACCTTGTGGTTTTTGACTGGCATTCCTTTTTTCCCAAGTACGCGTGCCAATCTCTTTTTCCCTAAACTTCCCTTTTGAGCCCGAGTTCTTTTTGTCACCCCCCGCTTTTTGGACCCAGACCTTTTCGTACAGAGCGGAATGACCCTGACCCCTTCCTTTTTTTTCCTTTCCAGCACAAAGCTTCCGGTTTTCCATCACCCCCCTTATCCTAAGTAAGAATTTTTCCCCATTCCCCCTCAAATTCCTTTCTTAGTGTGGTTTCTGAGTCCTCGCCCCGAAGCGCTCGTCCTTCACTCCTTTTTTACGCCCTTCGCTTCCAAGCATTTTTGCATCCCCGTTAAAACCCCCTTGACACTTAGGTTAAGTATTTCTGAAAGTGCCCCATTTTTCGCCTCCATATGACGAACGTCGCACAGGGATTGCTTCTGGAGCCCCCCTTCGACCCCATGACCTTCAGCATCGTTTCCCGTGTCTTTGAAGGATATCGAATTGCGTCCCTTTTTTCTTACCACGTTTTTCACTTTTGGTTTGGAATTGTTTTTGGTTTTTCAATCTCCCACGTTAGGGGACTGTGACCTCCAGTTCCCCCCTCACCTTTTCGCCGTGCCTTCTAGTAGTCTAGCCTTCGTATAAGACGTTAAAGTCCCCCCCCGACACTACCCCCCCTTCTTTCAGAGCCCCTCATCTGTTCATCAAAACCCACTTCGTAGCTCTTGTATGGGTCACCGAGACTCTCTCTCCCATCCCTAAGTTCTTTGGATTGGACGGTTAGGTATCCCTTCTAGGTCTGAAATTCATTGTTTTTTTCAGAATTTTGTATTCCCCCATTGATTATCCTCGATTTTCCTTAACGACATTAGATCCTGGCGAGAGTCTTGCACTCCCTATTTCTTTGTTTGTTTGATCCTTCTCTGCATTATCATGTATCTCTATTTAGAGTTCGAGGTGCCTACGCCCCCCTTTACTTCCTTAGTTTCCGTTCCCTACCCGTTTTACCCCGATAAGGCTTAGCACCGTATTCACGTCTTGAAACTTTTCTATGAGACTTCTCCCGACGGGCTAATGAAAAGAGGGATAGATTTCCCTTCCCCCCCTCCCCCGGTCTTTGAGGTTTTCCATAAATGTTGTTAGGCTGAGGGGTGTGGAGACTTTTTTTTCTGGGCTCCACCTGCCAAGAGGGATCTTCTAATAGTATGGGTACCGGGATTGTGCCATCCTTTTTAGTGAGACTTTTACCTTGGTGGGGTTTTCCCTTGAAATTTTCTGTATTTTTTGGTCTCATCTCGACGGCGCACAGATGTTTATTCTCGGCTACATCGCACCTTCTGCTCCGACCCCACCATTCCCCTCCTTTCGAACAACACAGCGTGTAACCCCAGCCCTTCGTCAAGACTTCTTCTACCCGAGAGCCCCCACAATTTTTTGAAACTTTTTTCATTATCCCTCTCCGTGTCGCGAACAATTTTTGATCCCTGGTTCTTTGTTAGTTTTTTTAGCCAGCCGTTCCCTTTACCTTTTTGGGATGGATTCTCCCACAAGTCTTGCGCATTTTCCGATCTGCCCCTTTTGATCCCTTTCTTTTCCGTGACTTTTGAATGTGTCTCTTTCTTTTCCCCGCAGATAGGGACATTTAACCCCTCCCCCACGAGACCTCCCTTTTCATGGAACTGTTCTTTCTACTGAGTTTTTTTTTGACTGTAATTCGTGTGAATTGTAGCCCTTTCTCTATAGGTGACATCTTTCTTTTAATCTCTATTTATATCTCGTGTCGCTAAACCTTTTGTAAGTCGTGTCTTTTCTCCTCATTTCTATTGCAGATTGAGGTTTCAAACCTTAGGTCCCCCCCCCACCTTTACCCTAGAACACCCCCAACCCACATTCATCACCTCCGTTTTTTCCGAAATTTTTTTGCGGGTCTTCAGGGCCTTTCCTCCCCGAGCGCTTTTTGGCGCGTTCCCGGTCCCCAACCTTTCTCCTTTTTTATGAAGCTGTCCGCTCGAATCTGGCCGAGGGCAATGAGTTTTTTAGGGATCCTTTCGAGCGCCTTTCTGATTGCCTTTCGAATGTCTCCCCCCCAAGTCTTCTTCTTTATTGTCTAGGACTTAGAATCCCAGTTATCCCTTTTCCTTTTTGCTTTCTACAGGACCCTGCTGAGTCGGATTAATCCTTTAATTGGTCCCGAAGACGACCTAGAGTTTCTACCGGGTCCTCTGGCAGCTCGGTCCTCTAAGCGATGTTTTCAACGCTTTAGCTGCCTTTGAAGAGAGTTCCTGCGGATGTTTCCCTAGGCCTCCTAACTGCGTCACCCCCTTCCCCTTCCCTAACCGACGTCTTTCCTCAACCTGAGCTATAACAGTAGATCCACCCCACCTTTCTCCCCTTTCTTCTTTGTTCCTAGAGGAGGATTTAATCCACAGTCCTTTTTTCCCCCTTAAGATGTTTTCCCTTCCATCTCATTCCATTTGCACCGGTCGACATCCAAACTCGATTCTCCAAGTCTGGAGAATCCCCCGCCATTCCCCGATTTCTACATAAGGGGCGTTATGGAGTTTCGATCCCATTCCCCCCTTCGTGAGGTTCCCATGTAGCTTCCATTGCTGCCGAGCGTGTAGTCTGAAGAGACATTTGTTCTCTCCCTGGGACACCTTTCTAATTCCGGCCATGTCTTCCCCCCTCCGGGGGCAGCTTTTCCTCCCTCGCCCCCCCATGCTTTGTCTCCAATCCTCCCTCCGCAATTCCCCCCTCGGAGAGGCCAAGATATAGTCCCCCCCGGGAACCTTCCCCCCCATCAAATATTTCACTTTCCCCTCCACCCCTCTTATCCCCACTGTCTCCCTACATCTCACCTCTTTATTGCTCTGTCGCCTTCGGTTTCTTCCTGTCACTCGGCCCCCCCTTTATCATCCTCCCTCCCCATCTCCTCCCCTTTCCCTCAACCCATCCTCTCTTTCTTTCTGTAGCCGCGTAGCCCAAAAATGGGTAATATGCGAATACACTTTCTTGGGTTCTTCCCCCGAAATCTTGTGTTTCTCCTCCCAAGACCCTGCTGCTCGCGGCGCTTTGTCCCTGCTCCCCCCAATCTTAGACTTCTTTTTCGCCTTTTGACTACTCCCCGTAAAAATGAGCGGCCTTTTCCAATTGTAGGCCCTACTTGACTTCCTTCATTCTATTTGCCCCCACTCCCCTTGGACTCTCGGTAAGGTGCCCCTTTTCGTTCCTCAATTTGTTGAGCTTGGGAACCTTATAACTTTCTCCCCTTGCGAGAGTACCTCCTAAATACTTTTAATGTCCACTCCCCCACAGGGGTCTTGGCGTTCTGCGGTTTTCTTAGCCTTCCCCTCCCGTTATAGTGAGTTAACCCTTTCACCCCATTCGATTTTTTCTATATGCCCCGTTTTTCACTTTGCGAGCCTGAGGGAAGAGGCTTCTAATTATTTCTTCTACGTACACGCCCCGGAGTTTTCTAACTCCACAACTAGCTTCTCCTTCAATTAAAGGAGCGAAGTTTTGATATTCCCGATCTTTCAGCCTTTCACAGCAATTTTGTTCATGAGCATGACATAGATATATTTTGCCAGTCTACTTTCCCCCCTAGATTTCCCCAATTCCTCTACTTATCGGTCTGTGCAGAAGTCACACCTACTTAGGGACCTTTTGGATTCGACTAGGTTCTTCACCGAGACAAACGGGTCAGACCTTCTTTAACTGGATTTCTGTTTGGAGTTCGTCACCGAACTTTTCAGTTTTGTAGGGCCTATAGCGGATAGACCAGATTCAGTTTTCTTTTTTCCCTCCGAATGCTTTCCTAAACCCGACGTTTCTCTCTGGTATAATACTCCAGACGGTCCTCAGTTTTAGCTTCTTGATCCTTTTCTTTATTATAAGCCCCAAGTTCTGTGTTCTGCTAGCCCCTCTTTGAATTGTCTCAGCCGACGTGGGATTCCTCGAGTTCGCAGGTTTAAGCTTCTCAATTTGAGGCCCCCCCTCCCTCGGGATTATAATTCTACGTAATTTTTCAATCGTCCCCCTCGCCCCTTTCAAGAATTTTTACATACTCCTAGGAGAGATGAGACGCCTCATGACCCCTTTTGGCATGATGTGCTTTTTTTTTTTAATCCTTTCGTAACACAATTATAAGAGATAATACTCTTTTCTTCTCCAAGTCCCCCTCAGCAAGTTTCAGTTCTCCCCCTGCAGGGCCCATTGTACTCCCATGACCAGAGAGCCAACATAGCTTTTTCAGCGCTGTTCGGATTTTTTTCCCAGACCTCTCTCACCCGCAACGGGGAGCTTTGTCTAACCTTGTGACTCTAGCCAACTCTTTTTGGCTTTTCATAGCCTCCTTTTTGTTCCTTCGGGGTTAAGTCCAATTTCTCCTTTCTCCACTAGTTTTTCCTGGAGCCCCCAGATTCCTCCCTCCTATTTCCCCTCGAGGAGTGTGCTACCGTTAGACATTACTTTTCCACCCGGTTTTTTCTCCAATTTCCTGACGAGGTCGAAACCCGTTCCTCCTGCCGCCCCGATTCCTATGCTTTTCTGAATTTCTCGCCCACAATCTCCAACTCTATCGGAAAGTTAGTTGCCTCAGCCTCCAACTGTCCCCCTCTCAGGTTTCCTTCCTCCCCCCTCCCTGCCAATTGTTACATGACTGGTCCCCCACACCCTCCTTCTTTAAGCAGTGCTCCCATTGTCGCTTTTTGAAGCTTCCCCCTATCGACCTTCCGACGAGCTCGTCCTTGTGTCTTCTATGCTGCGAAGCTCAGACTCTCCTTTTGGTCCCATTGCTTGTTAGCGATTTTGTCGCCTGACTTATCTTTTCCCAATCAGCCCTTTTCCCTCGTTCTGCAGATCTTCCATCAAACCTCCCCCCAATGTAGTCCCCGATAAAAGCGATCCGTCTTACTTCTCCCCTTACCCCCCTCCCAGATGTGACCTTCCAGGCCTCTCCACCCGCTAAATACCATTCTTTGTATGGTTTTACCCCCTCGCCGAGAACTTACTTCCCCCTTGGATTCATTTTTTGAGCAACGTGTTGGAGGCTTTAATTTTTTGGATCAGCTTTGCCAAAACACCCAGGTTTGAGGGTTCTGAATTTTCTACGACTCGGACCCCCCCTTCTTGCTCACTATTCCCGTTAATCTTGACGGCAGAGGATGATTCTTCTCCTTTTTCTGTTTGTTCTTCCCTCTAGTTTTTTTAATTTCTTAATCCTAGGGGTCTATTGTTGTATTTTTAGATTCAAAAAGGTCTTCCTACCCCCTTTGTTGTCTGTAGACAATCCACCCTCGTTTGTTTTCGTCCGAAGGTACCAGATAATATTCCCCCACCCCTTGACCCCGAGATGTACTTTTCCCCTATTTCTCGATTTTTTCTCTTTCAAACACCCCTTGTTCACGGCGTTGGTGCCTGTCTGTTTTCCATTTCAGTTCCATCTGTGTGGTCTCTGGTAGTTGGATTGTCTTGGGACCCCGGTAGTATTTTTGTTTCCCCTGGTTTCTCTTGCGTCGTCATGGCTAGCTTCTCGAAGGTCCCTAAGTTTTCTCCCCCGCACCCGTTTTCTAGCCTGTTTCCCTTCAGCCAAAACCTTGAAATGACCCGAGGTTTCCCCCTCTTGCTTGATCTTTCCGAACTGACAACCCTTCTTTTCGAGACCCTTTTTGAGGAGGTCCCCGAGAAGGTTGCTTCTAATGAGTTCTTTTCCCCCCCCTTGATATCCTTGTCCCCTCTTTAGAGGGAGGTTTCGAGAGGAAGACTGTTTTTTTTCAAGTGTTGTTTTCTCCTCCAAAGGTTCCTTCCTATCTTGCCGATTTTCAACTACTGTGAATTAATGGGTTCTTCGTCCATGCCTTAGTCGCCTTCGGCTCCTTCCCGGATTGATTTATAAGTCTATCCCCTCTCGTCGGTTCATGGATTGTTTTCATAGTTCTTTTCCGACGAGGACCACCGCGGTCCTATTCTTTTGATGTCCCTAATTTTTTTCTATCTTTTCTTATTCAGGTCGGCTAGATTGGTATTTTGGAGACCCGCCCCTTGGTGCTACTTCCTGGATTTTTTTTCTCCGATCTTCCTGAGACCCGTCTTGACATGTCCCCCACCCTGGTAACCCGCTCCCCCAAGAACCCCCTAGTGAGCCCACTCTTCTGAGATAGGTCGAAGATTTTAACCCCCGATTTTCTAGATCCGTTAGGGTAGAGTCTGGAGTACCCGATTTCCTGCTTCCCCCCTTTCTCATTACTCCACCCCCGAGATTCCCCGAGCCCCTCAGAGGTTATTTTTATGGTCTCTTTCCCAATCCTCTTTCCGACTTCGGACTGCGATCCCCAAACCTCCCTCCGGCCCCGGGAAAGGAGATGTGTCCCGGTTGTTCCCCGACCTAGTTTTTTTTTTTTTCATTTATGAGGATCTCCTATTGGAGGTGATCGGATTTTGGAATGTGTGCAGCCCGAGCTCCCAGGTTTACGTTTTTTTGTCTTCTCCGACTTTTGTTTCGACCCTTTCAGAGCATCGCCGATTCTCTGCGCTCAGACTTTTTCTTTGTCTGCAATCCCCCCCCTTGTTGGACCTTTTCCTGCGCATATCGAGAGGGCCGGGAACAGATTCCCCCTTCCAAGTTCTTACATTCTTTTTCAGACTCTCCTATTCCGAAATGATTTTTAGGAGGGGTCCAGAAGGTCGTTCCCCCTCTAAAACCTTTCTTAGGTTCTTCCGTTCGCCCCCCGTTGGAATTTCTCCGGTCTTCCTTCCCCTTCGGATTACAGAAAACCAAGGCAAACCGAGCCGCTACTTCTCCCCCATCGCTTTTTATCAAAAATGAGTCTTCGCGCAGGGACCTTTCCGCGCAATCAGAAAGGATGATGTCGGCGCTCGTCGCCTCTCCACGCTTTGCTTTGTCCTTGCCCATTTTATGGGAAAGTCTGAGCAGATTTCACTAGAGTAGCACCCTTATCTTCGGAAATCTATTGGGTTTGTCTCAAGCCCGCTTTTAATCTTTTAATTCTGAGTGTCGAGGAAGATCCGCCCCTCTTAAGGTTTCGTTTTTCGAGACGGGTAGGACTCAGGTCTCGAGTGCTTGTAATCGCTTTCGCATGTCTTTTTCGTCCCTTTTTCATCCCCCCTCTTTCTCCGTCCTCAGAATGTTTTCGCGGTTTTCCCCCCCCTGCCCTTCTTACTCTCGTGCTTCACCCAATCTTTGACTCTTGGGCGCGGATGGATGCGTTTTAATTTCTCTCGTTTGTTTTTGTCTATAATTTGAACTTCCATCTTCCATTGCCGAGAGTCCAAGTTGGGATTTTTGTTGGCACCTTAATTACTTCTTTCGACTTGTTCAGGCCCCCTAACATTCGCTCTAGACTTCTTTATACGGTATAGTTTTGAGTCTCCATGACTCTCCCTTTGTAAAGCCTCTAAGCCTCTTCGAGATCTCAGGGCACGAACTCGAGTAAGACCTTGTGGACAGTTTTTTTCTTCCTTTCTAGATTAGTATTCCTTAGATAAGTTCTTTTTGTTCCCATTTTTTTTCCGAAAATTATGCGTCTTTGAGCTTTCTTGTTTTTCAGTCCTTCGCAAGCCCGCGAACTTGGCCCTTTATTGCTCTACGCAGCATCTTTGTCTCTCACCCCCGCCCACATTCTTACGCGAAAAGTCGACATGCACTTCTTAGGCCCTCTTGGCTCGATTACTAAGCCAATTCACGTGATAGTGTTCAGAATTTTGTTCTTATTCGGTCACCTATGTTTTTCGTTTTAGGTGGGGGCCCCCAGTTTTTTCGCAGCGGACTTCTTTTCTTTTCGGTTCGACCTGAAGCAGTGGCGAGCTTTTTGCCCTTGCCGTCCCTTCAAGGTTCCGAGGCGTCTCTCCTTTCCCCGAGATTCTTCATGCCACCAGTGGACCCCGTGACGAGTACTGCTCGCCCCCTTCAGATATGCTTTAACTTTTCTTGCAAGTAGATAAGCTTAGTTAGGCTTCTTTGAGGCCCCTCCTCATTCTGAGCCGTTCCCTTCCCTAAAACAGGATCTTTAAATCGGTGAAACTCGAGAGTCTTTTCTCGCCGTGCACGCCCAGGCTCTCTAAGTGCCTTAGACCGCTGAGTGATCCCTTCCAAGACATACAAGGGTGGATTCTTTGACCCCCGACTTTTCAAAGCCCCTAGGATTTCCTAGTCTCCTGCCCCGCAGAGTTTCCTCGGCCTTTTAATTTTCGCCTCTGTGCTGTCACTCTCGGACGCCTTCTCCGCTGGCTCAATGGCCTTTTCGCGGACTTCCCGAATGAGTTCCTTTTCTAAGGCCCGGTAAATACGTACCCCCTTTGCCTTGTTCTCCAACCCGCTGGCCAACAGATTCGATTTCCCCTCCTTACCGTGCCTCACGATTCTATTCTTTTCCCAGGTCGGGGCCGCCATTTTGCTTACGAATAAAGCGGCTCGTAAGTCTACAACCCTGTCCCTAAGGACCCCCTGCCCCTTCCTGAACTCCCTAGCTTCCGAGACGTTACATAGCTGAACCCTCTTTCGCCCCGCTTGCCTTTTTCGAACGACCCGCATACCGGTGACACTTCCTTCGCCTTTTTTACTGGCCTCGCCGGCCAGCTGTCCCACATTGGCCATGTCGCAGCCAACGTACGCCCTTTTTTTGCCACAAATTTTTCCCCCCCCACGACCCGGGCGGACTACAAAACATTTTTTTTTGAATTGCCACTTTATTAAGACAGTGACCACAGTGGTCCCTTAATTCTTGTATTTTTATCTCGTCCCCCCCTTCCACCGCCGACATTTTTAAAACGATAATGTTTCTTCTCGGGGTTCTGTCTTATCGATTCAGACGGTTGGTTTTCCCCGGGCTCTTGAAGTTGGGAAGCGAGTGTGCTACCTTCCACCCTTGCCTAGGCCCCTGTCTGGGGTCCAACTTTTTTGGACCCCTAGTGAGGAAAGTTAAGCTGTGTTTCCTTAAACACTCCAAGCTCCGGACCCTCCACCACGAGAGACGCATCCTCGAATCTTCCCCAAACCTGAAGAGCTGCTAGACAGTGGGTTTGAAGCTCCCCAACCAAAGTCTCCAAGTCCCGTCCGCCCGGAAAGTGAGAGTGGATTGTTCTAACTACCGGACTAATTCACAGACTAAAAGTTTTAAAGTTCTTTGTCTTAGGACCCCTAGGGTTTCTGACCTAGGGCTCCTATTCAAGTTTTTTTAGCGTGAACTGAAGAGTTTCTAACGCTTTTGATTGTATAACCCTTATCGCAGCTTCCCCCCCCCAACGAGGAGTTCATGAAGCCTCCCTTAGTTTTTTTCTCCTTCTGAACCCCGACAGTCTCCCGGATAAGGTCTATGCTTTGCTCCCCTTCATACCCGCGATCCTCTGCTCCCCCGGCCCCTCCCAAAGGGCCTACTTGGACTACGCTAGACACAACCAGGGCTTCTTCCCGAAATTGGTTCCGTAAACCGTCCATTAGCATATTCTCCCCACAGTCCCTGAGAAGAGAACGTGACCCCACCAGCGATTTTAATAAACCTCTTCCTGGACTAGACATTCCAGGATTTCTTGCCAGGACGTGTGTTCCCGTTTTGGGTAACCAAAATTTGATCACTAGCGTCCAGCAGGGGGTCTTTTCGGTCGATTTTTCGGGACACTTCCACCCCCTCATTTTTTCGAATGGGAGTATCGGAGGGGGGGGGAAGTCTTATTTTCTGTTCTCTGTTTCTTTTTCAGATCCCTCTGTCTTGGGCTTCCATCCTCCCGAGGGAGGGATGTCGGTTCCGAAATTCCATTCTTCCTTAAGCGAATTCTTCCGGCCCCCATTTTTCCCACTCTTTTCGCTACAGAGGAACCATGGCCGAAAAGTTGAGCCCCCCCAGGTCCTTGCATCCCTTTCTCGCCTGAAAAGTCCCTTCTAAACCTCCAAACAACTCTTTTTGTCCCCTTTTGTTTTCGGTCTCTTTGTCCCTTATTGGATCCCCCTGGGGCTAGAAATAGCTATGATTTGGATTCTTAGCCCTTTTTTCCCTCCGGCACGTTTCACAGTCCTGGGTGTTTAGTGTACACAGGAACATTACGAGCATCAGGTTTTTTTGCAAGGCTTCTTCCTGAAGGGCGGGAAGGCTTTCTGCCAAGGAATTAATCCCCCCTTTTTTTATTTTCCGGGCCAGGCCCTTCTGGGTTGTCTTCAGGCTTTCCCCCCCCCCCTTTGAGTCGTTCAGGATATTTAGGGTTTTTGAATAAAGAGTAGAGCTTTTTCCCTGGCCCCAGTTTTTTGGATCTAAATCGTTATAGGAAGTTTTAGCTCTTAGTGTATCTTTAATATCGAATCCTGATTGAGTTTCCCCCTGTCGCACGTTTATATTTCTCTTTCCGGTTGCGGTGTCGACCGCATACCCGGAAACCTGACGCCAACCAACATGCTTGTTGTTGAGAATTTTATTGTTTTCGAGGATTTGGACAGGTGGGCCGAAGGCTTCAACCGCATTTTTTCCCTTCATTTACGCACGCATTTGCCCTGCTTTCTTGTCCTCGCGCAGTGTCGTTACTTCGCTGGAGCAGAGATCTTCCGTCCTTTTTTTCCTTTGATCCCCGTTTATTCTGCGGCCCCCCAACTTCGTTACTTATTCCCCCCAGCTCGAGTCGTCGGACCCCGATCCTGGACCCCCGCTTTGCTCGGTCCTCTTTCCTCAGCACGCCCCTTCTTCCGGTCGTGTGGTCTCGCGTCCGAGTTTCGTCCCCCGGCGGCTGTCTTCATTTTTCACCCCTGGCCTCCCTGATCTTGCTGGATTTCTCTTCGCTTCTCGCGCTTTTCGTCAAAGCGAAAAGCACTCCGGCTTAATCTTCTTTTCCCGACCGGATTCAGTTTAAGGCGGAGAAGAGGATATAATCCCCCTCGAATTCCAAGTCCCCTTTTAGGCCCTTTTTTTTGACTCTCATAGTCCCCTGTTTCCCCTTTTTCATAAGCAATTTAGAGTCTTAGCAACCTCCTTCCCCACGCAAAACTCCTCGACACATGCCAGTAGAGAGGTCCAAACTGCTTTTTCGTCTAACTTGCGACTTTCGATACCCTATTGTGAGTGTAATGGTGTCTTTTGATCTCTCTTTTTTGTTAGCTCCCCTCTGCATCCCCTCATTTCGTTAGATTGCTTCTTCCACGGCTCGCTGGACCCTATCTGGTACTAAAGATTGTGCAGCGAACCTCCCCTCGTCCCCATGAGACGTTATTTTTCTTATATTATGATCGACCGCAGTCCGGAGGATGGGAGAATTTCTTTTTTGTTTTTTTTTATGCCTTCTCTTCTTCAGGCCTCCCTCGAATATCTAAATAAATTTTATATATTTTCTCTAGGCCATTGGGAGTTTTTTTCCCCTTACAGTCCCCCCACGCTTCCTTGAGCCTGAACCTTAACCAAGAAACTTTCACTTATTAAATTTCAGTGTCACCTTAGTTGCCACTCCCGATATAAGGTAGCCCCCCGTTCACCCGTATCTGCTGAAGTCCCACTCTCTTTTCACCTGTTGTAGTTGGTCAGTCCCCCCTTAGCCTTTGGGGACTTTCCCCTATCGGTGAACCCAAGGTCCCGCCCCTTTCGTTCCCCTCCTCTATAGTTTCCCCCATGCCCTTTGTGAAATATACGATGGCTTGCGACTCTTTTCTCCTTTCTTTTTTTTCCCGGTTTCTTTTCTGGTTCTCCCTTCCTACGGCTTCCTTTTCGTCCCGAGAAATCGTTCTTTCTAAATTCTTTTTTATTTGTCCCCACCAGATCTCCCCCTTCGTTTTTTTTTTTGGTTTCAAGACTACTTTCTAAATCGAGAGATTTATTAGCTTTCTAGATACTTTTTCAGTTCCCCAATGATCTTTCATTCGACCCCTTCTACTATCGGAGTGACTTTTTCTTTTCGAGCCCCATACAAAGTGTCTTGTTCTCTTGGAGGAATCAGCCGACCTTCCACCTTTTGAAGCCGTGTCCTCCACCACCCCCCACACACACCCCCCCCAACCCCCCCCCCCCCCCCCACCCCCCCAAACCCCCAACCCCCACGTCTAAATTTCTGACTTTTTCGATTCCTTTTGGTTTCTCGACCCCCCCGTATCCTTCCTGGACGGGCCTGCCCTAGTGGTGAGTTTCGTATGATGTTATTCTCGCACCCTGCAGATCGAGGCACATTTTTTCTTTCCTTTTCCCTCCCGGTCTCTTTCGCAGAAGCCGTTCGGTCCAAGTTAATTCCTCTCGGAAATTTCTTCTATTTATTTGTCACCTTAGATTCCGTGGTCTGAAATTTTACGAGAACCTCAGTTTCCCCTTGTTTTTTCTATATCCTCGGTTCAGTCAATGTTCAGAACCTGCGGTATGCCGTTCACCTTTTACACGATATCCCTTTTTACCCGCCGCTAATGTCTTGATTTCTTTTCTTCGCAGAGGAAAGACCTTCCCTTGTTCCGCGCGCAGAACTTTTCCCGCGAGCTTCCAACCGGCGGATTACATGTCGGTTCTCTCTGATGACCCGGGAAACTCACGATCAGACATCAGTTCTTCCTGGTTCCTCCCCGGCCCTGGCCTATTTCCTCCCTATAATAGCCCCCGGAGTTCCCCTCTGTTTTGCTGTTTTTTTCCCCGTTGTTCTTCAAGTGTGTCAATCTTGATGGACCCTTATCCTTCCCTACACCACCAGAGTCTCTTTGCAGCATGGTATTTTAAGAGTTCCCTCCCTGACTTTGCGGAGACCCCGGATCAAGCTCACGCCAGGCTCCCTTTTCAACAAGTCCTCTGAGTCCCCCCCCCCCGATTTTTCCCCAGAAGAGACTGTAGACACCTACGACCCTTTCCCTTTGTTTTTCTTGTTTCGGGAGCCCTCGTTTTTAATCTCCAACTAGGACAACGCACTTTTTTCCATGGACAGTGCTCTTACTATAGGAAACCTCCCCCCTCCCTCCGCTGCACTATCCACATATGCTTGACTCCCAGTCTTTCATTTTTTCCCCCCCTCAATTACTTATATGCGTCGTTCCTCTCAACGTCACGAACTCTTATAGCCAGACGGAAACCCCCCTATCCCTGTACTTTCTAAGGACCCAGCACTTCCGAAGTCTCACAGATGTGTTGTTAGCCAGGCTTTTTTTTTTTTGTATGTATTTCTTTTTTAACTTTTATTATTCAGCAGTTTCACGAGCCGAACTTTTTCCTGAGATCACATCCGGTACACTTGATCTCTATTATCGACTTTGGAAAGGTAGTTTCTTAACTTTTCCCCTGACAAGTATAGAAATTCCCGCCCATCGCCCCAGATCCTGATTATTAAACCGCAAGTCATTGGCGTAATTTCCCGCGCTTACCCCTTCTCCCCTATTTTCGAATGAGCCAAGACCTCGGCTTACCTTGAGGTTCTTTTCAACGAGTAGATTTTCCACCTTTTTTTTCTGCTGAATGATCTACCGCAAGTGTTGATGGCCTAAGGCCTCTCCAGGGTCCTCGACTTTCCCTTCTGATTTCTAATAATGTTTTTTTTTTTTTATTGAAGATTATTCTTATTCCTCCTCCTTTGTTTTTTCTTCATTTGATTTTTTAACCAGGAAGATGCATCCTCAGTCAGCGTGACGTTCCCCTCGTATTACATTCATCCCAGAACCTGTAAGTATACCTTTCCGACTCGGTCAGGTTTTGGAAGGACGTTCTCTTTTCAGTTCCCCATCCCATAAAAGTTCTCGAATAACCATAAGTGCTGCTTGACAGTAGTGCATGTTTCAGCTCCACCCTTTTTGTTTTTAGTCTTAGTCCTTTGGGTAGGATACCCTTCCTTTTTTTTCCCAGGTTGGTCTTTTCTGCTATTTATATTAGACTCCTTTGCGGGCTTGGGGTTTTTCCCCCGTTCCAATGTTTCCTTTTCTTAGTATTCTCTTAATTTGATTTCAATCTTAGTTTTACTCTCATCCCTAAGAGATAGGCACTTCCCAAGTCCCCCCTAGGCGTAACCTCCCGAGGGTGTGACCCCCTCTGCTTCGATCCTTTTCACGGCCCGTAAACGGATTTTCTTTCTTTGGCATCCTTTTCCCCCGTAGAGATTTTATTTTGTCAAACCTCTTTTCCGTAAGAAATGGTCTCATTGTCCTTATTGGGTCGTTCCCCTTGACTGCTGTCTCCCGTTCGAGGAATCGAAATCTAAAGTTGTTGGTCTTTGCCTTTGGTTAATGCATTGTGGTTTTCAATTTACCTCATTGGAAGTTCTCTGGTTAATGGGTACATTCGTATTTTTTCTTTCCATCCCTTTCAAAACAGGTATCTGTACTGGTAGCGGCGGGGGCTTGGTGTCCACCCCTTTCCATTGAGGTCTTTTTTTTTTTTTTTTTTTTTTTTTTTTTTTGTTTTTGTTTGTCGGGTTTCTTTTCCAACCGTACCGCCCGCCGAGACTGGCGTTTTGTTTCCTATTTTTTTTTCGTTGGGTGAGACTCCTTTCCCCTTCTGTGACCTCTAGTGGGTTTCGTAAGAGTCCAGAGGAAGAGGTTCAAGCAGTAATTTTTCATCCCTGACGACCGCGGACCCCTCCTTCTAGTTGGATTTTGTGTCTTTTGTGGCCCAATCGAGGATACCTTTGTCCTCACCGCGCGTTTGATGATGCGCCAGACCGTCCGACCTAGTGCATGCTGTCTCACTATTTAGGGACCTTGCAGGCGATTTTCCGTACTATGTTGTCCTCCCCGCGCAAAGGCGTCTCCCACTCAAATGCCCACAGCGCCATCCGTTTCGTCTCCCCCCATCCACTATGACCTCGTCCCTCAGTATCCCTTTCCCCGTGGTGAGAGCTGTGGTTTCCTGGAGTTTCCCGGCCCTGCTTTCTTTTCTCGTGGAGACCTGCGACCTTTCTGACAGCATGTTGGGCTTGCATTGTCACCCCTCCCTTTCTCCATTCGGCCACTCCTTTTCCTCTCCCGTAGACGCCTCCCCCCGGTATGCCCGTCGTGCACTATGTTAGTGGTCTGCACCGCCAT
>Ga0179593_1442922_pt1 | contig 15853 bp, 16 predicted proteins | sample CZODoug2_1_08_16_FD_185931 | JGI IMG/M metagenome (GOLD analysis project Ga0179593, IMG submission 185931) | Vadose zone soil fungal communities from Angelo Coast Range Reserve, California, USA - CZODoug2_1_08_16fungal (PacBio error correction) | ecosystem: Environmental > Terrestrial > Soil >... | reverse complement strand
CCCTTCCTTTTCTGGACTCGGGTCTACCCGACGAACTTGATTCGTCGACTTTTTTGGACCTTCCTCTCGTCCCCTACTGTGATGTATTTCTTTTTCTTCGGATCTGATTTTTTACCGATGCCACGGCCCGGCCGCCCGCATTCCGAGCTTTTTTTTTTTCGTAGTCACCTTTTCCATCGGTCGCAGCCGTTCAGATGGTGTGAGGGTATAACTGGAGTGTCTTTTCTTACTGAAAGGACTGCGTATCGTGTCTGTGGTAACCAACGACCCCTCCCTGGCGCGTTCCGCGTATCATGATCGTTTTTGTTCGTGGTCCTGCTCTTCGTGGTGTGCTGCCCCTTGCTTTTCTTCTCCTTTTTTTTCCCACTTTCGATACCCCTTCACCCATTGAGATTTCTCCTTGCGACGATCATCGAATCTAGTCTACTACCTTTAGACTCTCCCTTCTCTTATTCCCTGGCTTCCTTGGTTCGCAAGCTTCAATTTTTTCGCCGTACCGTGTGTGAACCCTTTAAGCGGTTGTTGGCGGGGGGTGGGCATTTATAGGATGAGTTCGTAGTTTCCCCGACCCCCAGTGGATAGGGAACCGCGGTCTTCTGATTCCGCAGCCTGATAGGTCGCTCAGTAAAGTTTGACGTCTGAACCTCCCGCCAGGCCGCTCGGAATCGCTAAGAAATTCATTCACCCTGGCGGGATTCACATCCAGTGGCCTTCTAGCTCTTTCATTTTTTGGGCTCTCGATGCCGTGGGAGGGGTCTGTCGTATGTTTAATTTTTCGCGAGCGCGCTCCCTTTCTGTTCACTCTTACACGATTTTCGCCTCCTCTCCTGTTCCTTCCAAGTGCCGTTTCTTCCAATTTCCGTCTGGAATCGAAGATCTTTTGCCATCTTTTGCCGCTCCGTTTTTTTCCTTAATATGAGCTGTCTAAATGACCCTGCTGCCGCAGGATTCCCCCCCTTTCGGTCGGTTTTTCTGCCTCACGGGCCTCCCTTTCCACTGAACAGTCCTAAGGCTTTTGCCCACAAGGATGAGGTATTCCTTTCGCGAACCCACGACGGCGATTTTGCAATTCTTTGTATAAACTCTCATTTTTCGGCGCGCCGGGCTCGGTCTCCTCCCTGGATTTTTCTTACCGCATCGCTGAAGTCTTCACCCCGAAGCCATAGCTTCATCTCATGAGCCGCCTTTTTCGAGTCCCTTGAGCATCTTTTTTCATTTCCCCTTTTCTCCCCCCACCGCATTTTCTCTCTTCACATTCCCCTCCTTATCGTTCCCTCGCGCCAACTCTCGTTGTCGAAAACGTGGTTTCCTTCTCGGTCAGCGGCGTCACTTGCGTTTAGCTTTGGCATCGACGACTCTGCGTGCTCAGCTTCTTCCCCGAGGTTAGCGGGATACGTGATGCATTCCTAAAGATCAGAAATCTCCGCAGGAGTTCTAATTCTCCGCAGAATTCTACGGACGACTTCTCCTCGTGCTGAGTCAGTCTCATGCGACCGGCCGGACGCGCGTCGCTTCTGCTTCTGCACTCCGTCTGGGACCCTCTTGTTTCAGCTCTTCGCGCCCATAGTGCCTCTTTTTTCTGAAACTAAATTCTCACTCGAGTCGCGCGTCTGCTTGCAATACCTTGCCCAACGCGAGTTTGCGCACTTGACTTTCGCCAGGCGTTTTCACATTGGCACTCGAACTGCGGGCCTAGTCCCCACGTCGATGCTATCCCAATATCCCGGGAGAAGGTCTTTCTCTCTAGTTTTTTGCTTCCTATTTGTCCCCTCTCACTTCCACGCCCTTTTTTAGGCGTTTTTTTTCGCATCAAATCCACCATGGAATTTTCTCAATCATCCTGTTTTCAGCGATTCCCTATGGAAGTCCGCGAGCAGTTCTCTTTCTTGGCCCGTGCATGTAAGCATCCAGCTCACCTTTTGCTTACGGCATAGCTCGATCGGCCTCCTCTGTCTTTGCAGATGATGGGACACCCCTTTTTAGCGGATTGCGACAAGTATGGTTCCTGTCCAGGTTTAGGCGTGACCCTCTCTTCGCCACCGTGCTTTTCCGTCACTTTTCTCACCCACCTCGAAATCCCCCTGAATTCCCTGACGAATTCTACCTCTTGCTGGAATTAGGCCCTCCAATCGTACCCAGCCTTCGGCCGCCAGAATAGTGTGTTTTCCTCTGAAAGAGAGAGGGACCATGATCTCGTGTCCGTAGTTACGGCAGGGGATCTTTCGCCTCTGGCGGAAACCCTTTTCTCTCCTTCACGGATCTTTCATCCTCAATTCGGGCACCACCCCTTAAGTCATGAACGGGGGCGCTTTTATGAATAATAGAGGGGCCTGCACTCTTCTCCACTCGCTTTTCAGCTTTTTCAGGACTCTCCGGGACGATGCTAGCGGGTTTTTAGTATGAGCCCTCCACCGTCGCCATCAGTGCATTGTTTCACTTTGGCCTGACTTTATCACGAGTATGACGGCGCTTGGCGCTCCCCTCAGACGTTCCTTGTGACTGAGAGCGATGCCGCCCTCCTCTTTTTTCTTGTCTCCCCGCGCTACTGTGACAGTGACATTTCCTTTTTCCCCTATTCCGGGATTTCTGGACCTTTACTTCCTTAGCACTCCCCTGGTAGTTAAAGCCTCGAAGGAAGGTTCCCTTAGAAAACATTCTGACCTGTCTTGGCTGCATCTGCGCTGCTTTTTTTTTTTTTTCTCCCTTTCTTGTATTGGTTGTCACTGGTATCTGTGTTTCTGTGTTTGAACTTCGACTCCCGTTTTGATTCCGCTCTTTTGAACCTCCCCTCATCACTACTTGCGGCGTAATGTTTTGAGAGGATGGAGATTCAAAATGACCATTCTTAACGCGATTTCTGCCGATTTTGTTTAATTATTCTGGAAATTCAATTCCCCCGGCCTATCGCGTTGTGGCCCACTCTTCACACTGTTCCTTGTTTATCTCCCTTTCCGAGAGTTTTTTGACAAACCGTATTCCTTATTCTCAGCGACACAGACGCCTCCCCCCCGTTGTCGCTGCCAACAGCCTTTCAACTTCCAATTTGGGTGCTTCGTCCGTTACTCCTCCTCACCTCTCTCTTTCTCCTTCATCCGTTTTTGTTGTGATTCTATTTCGTGATTTTAAGGCAGGAGCACGCATGGACACCCCGTTCAAAATGGCTTGGCACTTTTCTTTGGAAGCGTTCCCGGTTTCGGCGTTCTGGGTCGTTTCTGGGCTTTCCTCTTGTTTCCCAATCGTGATTTGGTCACGGTCGATTCTTCCAGTTTTACTTGGCAACAAACGCGATCTTACCTCTGGTGACCGCTGCATATGACGCAGTTCGAGCCTCAACTTCGTTGCTCATCTTGTTTATTCATTATATCATCGCCAAGTAAGCAGTCATTTTCACGGGCGTTTTTCGGTCGGGTTCCCCTTTTTATTCGAATTACTGGGAAAAGGAGCGGTCACGATAAATGAACACCCATTAAGGCACGTCAACCTCTCACCAGCCTGATGCACCCAAGTCATCGTTTCTATTTTCCCCTTTTATCCTGTCCTTCCTTCCGATGGCTCACCCTGGAAAATGTTTGCTGATTCTCCCATTGGATCAAGAATCAAGGCTCCCTCTGGAAGGACTTACTTGTCGAATGTTCAATCAGTTTTTTTTTTGCCCAAGACCTTGGATCCGATCCGGCATCCGACTCTCGTGGACTGAAGTTTTTTTTTTTTACTATCGTCTCGAGTTTTGAAATTCGCCAAAGTGCCACTGTTGTTTTTCTTTTCTTTATCTACAGGCTTCAGCCGTCCTAGGATAGACTGTATTCATAGTACGCTCGCTGCCCAACACCCTATCTGGACGAGGTGCCAACCCCGTCTCTTCTGCCTTTAGTACAGCGTGCCCCCGGTCCTTTTCCTCCCTACATTGAGGATGCTTCACGTGCAATCGCGAGGGGTCTTAAGAAAGCTTATCTATTCTGCCGTCATCGCGTTCATTCCTTTCAATGTGGGTCTCGCCTGCTGATCCGGACCCACACGTTGGTGGGTTCCCCGCTTTGCCACCGGTTTGAGTGAGAGCCCTGCGCGCAAGCTGTTATCTTCTTCTCAGAGGTTTTGGCTCGCTTTTTGCGCGTCTTCTCGGCTGAGCCTTTTGTAGGTGGTTAGTTTTTCCCTTTCCAAAAGAGTCCAGAACCAGCTGGTCGCATAGGTATCCTCCATGGGTGTAAATTGCGTTTCTTCCCCTTTTTCGTCCTCATTCTCTTTATTGTCGCCGCCAGTCTGGTTCTCTTCACTTCCCAGGTTCAGCACGCTCGTTCCCTTCCAGATCTTCCCCTTCGCTTGAACCCTTATTTTTCCGGTCTATCGTTCCAGGGTTTTTCTCTTATTGGCGAATTCTGACTCACTTCTTCTGAAGGCGGCAATGCGTTCAGACTCCGGAATATTCTCATGGATAAGTTCTTGTTATGAGAGAAATTTTCAGGTTATTGCGTGTTGCCCGTGAGTTCGAGTTCCCCTGTATGTTTCCCGCGGGATTTACTTTTTCTTTTTGTCTTAATCGTGCGTTGCTGTTGTTGAAGTCCTTAACTCTTGCTTTCGATTAGAGGGATCTCTTCTTTGGTTTCGTCGAGTTCCGATGGTTTTTTTTTTTTCGACAGAGTTCTTTTGAAACATCGGTGATCACCCCTTTTTTTCTCCTTGGGAGGAGTCCGCCGGCGTCCTCGCCGGTCTTTTTCTCCCTAAAAATCGGCCAGTCGTCCGGTCTGAGTCTTGTCCTTAGTCCTCTCAATACTGAGGGATTTTGAAAAGCTTTTGATTGATTTACTTCCCAGATTGCGAGACCCTCGCCATCCGATCTGATTTTCCCCAAGAAGTGCTTCTACAGACTGACGCTCTTGCACCTGATGACGCGTTTCCCGCCGTTTTTGCCCACACTGTTCTGACCACCTCTTTTTCTGATCGATTGCCGTCGGTGATCTGAGTCAGGAAAACCCTGGCATGGAGGTGCGTCAACGGTGAATTCCCACTAATGTCTTGAGATGATCCTTTTTCGCAGCAAGGACGCTCATGATCGGAGTAGATTTATTTTTGTCTTCAGCGATGCGGTCAATCCGCAGTTCTTTTAAGATACAGTCTCATCCCTGCACGTCGGAGGCGCGGTTGATACTCATTTGACAACGTATTTTTTGTTCGTTTCCCCTTCGTCCTTTATTTGTGTTTAATCCCTCCTTATGATCGCTGTCCGGCAACTTGTGGCGCTCCCTGTCTGATTTCTTCGAGCCCCGCTCCCCCGGATTTATGTAAAGTTTTACTGCGCGCTGTCCCTTTTTATCGTTATCAACAGGCTTGATGGGCCGGCTATCTTCCTCTTTCTCACGCAGATCGTCTCTTCGCTGTCGCTGAAATTGTCTTCTTGCCTGTAGTACGAGACTCACTCCCGGAGTTCCTTCAGAGTTTTCCGATGAACAAGAGTCCTGTTTTGACTTCGATCTGTTCCTGCATCCGCCAGACAACGCCACCTTTATTTTAGTCGCCCAGTCCTGACGACGACCCGGCGACTAGCTTATTCCCCTTTGTAGGTTTGAACCGCCGAATTTGTGGATGACTCACACCTTTTGAGGACTTGCAGGTTACGAGTTCCTTGTTCCTGCTTCCATTACGTTACCATCGACGTTTTTTTCCCCCCCAGTCGGTTTTTTCTCCGGGCCGAAACGCTGTGGATTGTCAAGTACTCCGTTATGGTGGTTAGTAGACCGATAAAGAGCAAGCGTCCCCTCTTGATTTTGGTCACGTTACGGCTCGTCCTGGAATGTTTTTCCCCTGCCCTGGTAATCCTGATACTACTTGGATCGCAGTATTAGTGCCTGGTCGATAGCTTCGCTGGACGTCTACAAGTCTCTGCGCCGGACGGTTTCTTTGCGCTGCACGCTTTTTTTCTAAAGTAGCGCGTTGCATTACATGGCTGCCTCACACCGCGAGTCATTTCCCAGAGAAAATCAGTATAAAATGACAATCCGCGGCGGCTCCGTGTCTTTTCTTTTTTCCCACAAAGATTCAGTCCCGTTCCCCGTCCCTTTGCCCTAGAAGGGTATCCCAATCCGAACCCCTAATCCGGCTGAGGATCCCTGATGCTGTCTTTTGTCAATTCATACCCCTTTTTCCCGCCGCGGCCACAAGTGGAATAGTTTGACAAATTTTCGACCGGGCACGCGCCGCATTAAATATTCTTTTTTGCTCTGACTCATCTCACGCCTCGACGATAACCTGCAGTTTCTTTTTTCTCCCTCTTTTCACCCCCTAAATTTATTCTTCTCTTTCCTCTCATTAGTTTTTTTGAGTTCTCCCCCTTGGAATGTTTTCTCACGACCCTCCTCCTTCAGGTTTCGTCGCGTTAGTCTCTTGACCTTACGGCTTTTGAAAACGGTCATGATGTATTTCCTCTGTGTTGCGTATGAGCGTTTTTCTATTTTTCTTTTTATTGCCACGGTGGCTCGGCTGCCACGTTTTTTTTGTATTCCCTAGTCTCGGCTCCGCAGCGGGCGATGATGTTGACTCCGTTTATATTGTCGCAGGGCACGGAGAGAATGCTCTCTTTCGGTGGTACCCCCTTCAAATCCCGTAGCCGCTTCGGTGCTAAACTCGCTTTTGTATTTTTTTTTCATGACGAATCACTTGGTGCGCTTACCATTTTTTTTTGCTCTCTTTTTTACCCCTTGCAGCGGCCCAAGGACCGTGTGCGCGACTTGCGTCCCTCTCCTTCCTTATCTATCGACCGTACTACTCGGATCAGTTTCCCTTATCAGTATGATTAGGATTGGTCGACAAGTCACTCCTTGTATCTTGCCCCCTTCACCAAGTCTGCTCGCGGATCGTGCCCGATTCTTGGTTCCCTACCCCGACCATCCTGTACTTGGGACATCAAATAGGTTGCAGGAGAAATCTCGAAGGGTCAGTTCTTCGTTCAGCTGGTACAGTATGTCCCTTCAGATTTTTTTTCTTTTGCTGGTATCCCGCCATGGACTTCACCATTCTTGTTGATTCACCCTCCGGACTCCTCGTCGCGTAGTCGTCATGGGCGTTTTCCCTCTTCTTTTAGTGGTCTTTTACACCTTCCGAGCGCTTCAAGTTCCCTTTTTTCATAGGACTTCCTTTGAACGCGCGATTAGCCTCGTTCTCCAATTTTTTGTCAATGTCTTCCGGAAATCGACCGAACTGCTGTGATTTCCTTTTGGCAGATCCGGCCTATCATCTGCGCGGTCTCCCCTCAACCATTTTTTTTGCGAGGCGAGCAGGAATGTGAACATCATCGGGTCGGCTATTTTGAAATTTTTTTCCCTCCCGTCCCCCAAAGTTTGATTCCCCCTCTAACTAAGAGGGCTTCACAAGGTTTTTAGTCCTCTTGACCCGGAATCAACATACGGCGACTGGCTTTTTTTTCATACACACAGAGTCCCTCCGCCTGAGTTCGCTGCGGCTTTCCTCTTGTTATGGATTGCCCGCATCGTGAAAGTCTTCCAACCGTCTCCACTCGTCGACCTGAGAGCCTTCTGGATTCCCTAGGCGAAAGCATGAGGGTAATTCCCCCTGACTCCCTCACCGCCAGGTGTGTGCTGCATCTCCCGGCATCGTGCTTAGCGCCATAGCTCCTTTCGAAAGTTGGTTTTTTTCTTTTCTATGGACTGTACAGCGTGCGGTCACTTAATCGAGTGCAATTCGATCCTGCATTTGTTTTTCTTCTGCTGATGGGAGTCGCGCGTTTCTCCTTGTCTTGCCTTCCTCAAGCTCAGAACGGCATCCATAATTCGGTTCAGTGTATACTGCGTCTTCCCGAGTCAGCGAGTACGTTCGTTGCTCTCACCGGATTAGAGCCGGCGGCTCGTCCCCAAGTTTTTAAAGTCCCATTAATGGGATCACCTCTTTGTTTCTCTCTCAGTTTCACGTCTTCCTCGAGAAACCCCCTTCCAATAGAGTAAAAGTCTTTCTCGCGTGCAGCTTTTTCCCCTCCTTTCAAGAACTCTCCCACGCGAGTTTCTCAAGGACAGTTTCTTTTTCCAGTTGACCCTCGCACTGCTGGGACTCCCCCGCCCCATACACATGGACCTCGGCTTCTCAAACATTCTCCAGGCGCTCCTAGATCGAAGTGCTGCCCTAGAACTTCCACGCTCCTTCGTACTTTCTATCTCTCCTCAAAATACCCCCTTGACCCTGAGCATCTCTTGTTAATAGAGGAACCATAGGTGAAGGTCCCGATTCCCTCTCTTTCCGCTCCATGGGCACTTGGCGCATCCATGAGACGTTCTTGACGTTTTGGCTCTATCTTCTATTGAGGTCCTATATGTGGACACCCTTTTCTCCTTCCCATGAGGTTTCTTTTTCTCCTCCGGTTTCCTGCGGTCAATATAACACGCTAACGGCTGCCGCGCTACACCGCCACCCCGAGAAATACCAACTTCTTTTCTCATTTTCCCCTCTGCGCGAGGAGCTGCCACACCGTGGACCCCGATTTAGTCCCGCCAGCATCGGGTGTTTTCACTTCTCACATTCTCAGAGGGCCCAACTTGAGGAGGCTGGGTTTTTTTTGTTTTACGCGATGACTTACCCTTTTCCTAGAAGCGTTCACGACCCTTCTAGCACTTTTGATCGGGAATAACCTTCCGGGACCGGGTCCTCAATGAAAAACTGGGGCCTCTTTACTCTCTCCTTTTTTTAATGGTCACTATCTTCTCAATGATCGTTTGGTTGTGTCGCGCCCTCTTCCCCAGGAGCTCTTCTCCTGGCGTCTAAGTAGAGACCTCAAAACCGTTTTCCCGGCAGTGGGCAATTGGCTCCTTTTCTTCGCGTTTTCAGGCGATGCCTGCCGAGTTTTGTGCCGTCGTCATGCACTGAGCGTTATTTTCTCCCTCCTTTTTGGAGATTGTCCGCCCCGATATGACATTCGACTTCTGAGTAACTTCTCCGGGATTCTGGATCCATTTTTTCAGTCCTTCTCCAAATCACGTATTTAACGCATCCCCCTTCCTTGGACTCCGAAAACATCTCCAAACCGCTGCGTGTTCCTCCCCCCGGCGCTTTTTGAAGGTTTGTTGCCGTGCCTGTATGGGTATTTTTACCCTTTTTTCTACTTTACGCTCCGGTGACCCGTAGATTGTTCGACCTTTTCTTCCCGAGTAAAAGCCGCTCACTTATCCTTTTTTCTTTGTCGCGGATAGAATGAAAATACCTTTCCTTTTTGTTTTCTGTTTTGCGTTCATATTCGACCTTTCCAGGTCAATTCTGGCCGATCGAGTTTTCTGGCCCCCCCAAGATGACCACTGGTCCAATTTGACTCCGAGAGCGGTGACAACCGTTCGTTTCCAATTTCCTCTGTCCCGCCCCGCCTGCCACGACGCTGCCAACGAAGTCCCTCATTTGTTCGTTCATCGTCGCTCCTAGTTACTTCCCCCCTCCGATCTCTATCTCCCTCCGTTTTTTTTGTGTCGCTGTTTTGAGTTCTGGATTTCCTGAAATTTAGAGTTTCCCCCCCCTCAAATGCTTTCCCTTCTTTTCCCTCGTCTGGTGGAGGCCGTGATGTGTCGCTTCTTTTGCTTCCTCAGTCAGGTTGTTCTCTCGGGAACGGTCTCCTTCTTTCAAGTGCAGCTTGTTTCCCAAAAAACTCCTCTAGTAGCTTGTGACATTTCATTCTTTGTACTCTTAGCGCGCAGAACGCTAGTAGCGCCCTGGATTTTCATTTCCGCGCCCATTACTTCCTTCCTTTCCTAGTGAGGTCAGTTTTCGCTCGGGACCACAATTTCTCCCTCCAAAATCCGTCAGTTCCCTAGCTCCCCCGACACCATTGACACCCTACCCCAATCACCGGCACTTCCACCGCTCCCAAGAGACAGATGAACCCATTAGCGTTTTACGGGGCACCTTCCCCTTTTTCCCCCTTTCCTTGAATTTCTTAACAAATCCCTGGTGCGTTTTTTTGAAATGCTTCAGCACGGATTGGACCTCCTTACGGAGAGATAATCTTTTACGGCATACTCTTCCTTACCAAATATAGGGGGCGTGCGCTCCAAGCGCCCGAGATCGAATCATTCATTTTCCCCCCATTACTTTCCCTGCTGCTAGTGCTGCCCTCGTTCCCCCCGGTCCGAAAGTTCCAAGTCCCCCTTCTGAGGGCTGACGGGTTGTAGTTCTCCCTATAGAAGGAATTGATAGTTGTCCGCCGCTTTCCGCTTCGTGCCCCCACTATTCTGCACGATTTCCCCCTTTTCCCTGGACGTCGGGGATGGCTTCCCCTTCCCTCGGCCCTGGTAATCGGCCCTTCCTTACCATTTTTTTGTGTCCAGATTTGCAATCGCGTAGGGGTCTCCGTAGAACGCTGTTTTTTCTGCCGTCATCGTTCCATTGATCCCAATCCCCCTTGGGACTCGCGATTGAGTGTTGTCCCCCCCCTATGGCTGGTTCGCATGCTTGTGCCACTTTGTTCTCCTTCCTGCGGCCTCGGTATTCGCTGCGTAGATCATTTCGGTTGGATATTCGCTGTTTTTTCGCTGTGATCTCGGCCGCGCACACTGCTTCTTTTCTTTTAGATCTCGAAACCGCCGTCAGAACAGTGTCCGCAGATCGACCATTGGTTTACCTGCCTTTTTAGCCCTCTCTGATTTTTCTCTCTTATGCAGCCGCCGTCTCCGTTCTCCTCGGCCGCCAAGGTAAGCACCCCCTTTATAGGGACTATCCGATTTCCTCGTGAACCCCTTTCTTAGCTTTTACAGTGTGTCTTTGAGGCGCTCCCTTTTCATGACGTCATGTCTTTCGTGCAGTCGAGGCCATGTCTGTCAGGACGCTAGACTATTCGCTGGATCAGTTTGTTCTGCGAGTTCTCCTGAACTTTTCTAGTTGGGCCCGCAGTTCGAGTTACGGTATTTCTCCCCCTCCGTGGCGATTCCTTTGTCACCTATCCCCCCCTTCTGGAATTTGCAGTTCGCGGGGCCTAAGCTGTCCATTCTTGCACTCGAGGATTCTGATGGATCTTTGGTTTCGAGAGCCAGCTTTTTTCTCCGAAGAGAGTGACAAACTTCTTCTGCTCACATTACGTTTGCTCTCCTTTTACGTGGGTTTAGGCCTCCGCCGTCCTACGCCTTGATTTTACGGTAAGCAAGCATTTTCCTAAGCGTCCGGTCTCTTGGGTCGTATGACTTGCATGCCCTTTTCGGCCCCGTTCTGAAGCTTTAGGGATACTGCCATAACTTATAATGAGCGAAATAGAAATCGAAAGTTTGAGCAAGCCGGATGCCGGATTCCTCCCCGCTCTTTTTACCCGCTGACGGCCGCTGACCTATTCTCAAAACTTGTTTTCTGACACGCTATGGCGCGGTTCTCCTGAACGATGTCTCTCGGACGAGAAGTCACACCATGGGCCTTTTCTGTTGTCAATTTTCATTCCTCTTGCTTCCCTTCTCGCTCGCCTGCAATTCTTAATATTCGGACGGGCGATTTCCTCTTTTGGTCAATTCTCAGATCGGTCAATACTGTAGCCTCTTTCTCCGAGCTTTTTTGCCGAAGGCGGAGGCTCTTTTGTTCCCCCCTCCCATTGCCAATCGCGTCGGTTTCTTTCTTTCAAGCCCTCATCCTCGTGCAGCCCTCCCCCTTCTTGATCTGGGATTGGACCAACTGCTGTCGATAAACGGTTAAAGAGAACGATTTACGGATGATGTTTTCCCTTAATGACTTTCTTCTTAATGGGCATTGTATCCTTCCCGCCCTTCTTTGATGGTCCGGCTGCGGCCCAACTCTGTCTTAAATCCTCTAGTCGCCTCGGAAATTGACCGACTTAATTGTCTTGAAGAGGACCGTCAGCGATTTACCGTTCGTGTTTCTAACCTCTTTTCTCGCTCGCTGCTGTGCCTTGGCCCCCTCCCTCCCCAGAAAGTTCAGATAGCGCCACTCCCCAGACGAGAAGTCGCCTCTTAGTCCAATGTATGCTCTTTAATCCCCAGAAGCATTGATTTGAATAATGGTGCGGATGTGACTTTTTTTGCTGCCTGGCTTGCTTTGGCACAGTACAGCTGACGAGGCTAAGACAATTATTTGCGTTTTTCTCCGGCTCGAACCCAGCTTTTCTCCACCGTACTAAAGTTATTGTCGGTGTCGCTACGACTCTCTTTCCACTCTCCCAGTAGTTTGCCCCGGACTTTTCTTCCTTTTCCCCTTGATAGTTCTCTCCAGTTAATGTTTTTTTCGACCAAATTCTCTTTGCATTCCTTCTACTGTTTCGCGATCGCCGTAGTACCGTGTAGAATATTTGTTTTTTCCCTTCTTGAGTGTGTCTTGGAGCGCGGTCAAGTTTTTTCTTTCTCGCATCAAATGTTCAGCAGCCCACCGTGCTTAGTCCCTTTCAGTCAATTTGTCTCGCGCGGCCGCCCTGGCTTGGCGGGTTCCTCCCCTGATACCCAGCATTCCCGTTCAGTCCCTTGCCCTCGCCCTGGTGGTCTAAACCTAGACAAATCATATCCCGGGATTTGAGGATAAGCTTTCTGACTCCTTTGTAACTACGCAAACCACCCGTTTGGCCATGGCATCGGGAAACATCGGACTTTCTCTGTCTTCCCTCACTGGAACTACTACATTCTTCTTCGCTCTGTTACTTTTTCCTCTCAGCAGTCTCTCGGTTCGGAGGGTAGCCCGAGTCTGCCCCCAGTAATGGGATTCTTTACTTCTCTCTCCTCCGTGTGTGTTTCACTCCCTTTACTTTTTTGTTTTCCCCTTGAACTGCGGTTCTCGTCGACGTTGTCTCCCTCTTTTTTCAGTCGAGAAACGAATCGTTTGATGTATTTCCTCGGCGCTGGCTGCGAGATAAGATGTGTTCCCAGATTCACGTGCAGCGGCGTGAAAACGTTTTTTTTTTTACCCTCTTTCCTCCACCTTCTTTCAGCAGCAGGTTCTATGATGGTATCGATGTTCCCCTTCTTGAAGGTTACCGGTTTGTCTGCGTATAGTGAGGGTCCCCGACATAACAGGAGACGACGAGCTTCACTTTTCTCGATTTTTCCATTTTTCTCTCATCTAGGGTTTTCTGATGACCTTGCGGTCCTCTCTCTTACCCCCCCTTGCCTCTCCCTCAAAGTTTGAACCGTCCTGCGCCGCGATTGTTTTTTCCTGCGATAAGAGAATTACTGACGTTTCGGCGATCTCGGCCAGTATCCTTATCCTGGCGGCATTGGTCGACGCATTACATTTCGAGCCGTAACTGTTTTCCCCACTTCACCAAGTTTCCCGATTGGTCCCGTGATCGAGGCGTACGACTCCCCTTCCATTGTCTAAGTTGACATCCACAGCGGTTACTCGTTCGCCAAGAAGCAGACGGGTCGACTCGTCCTCTGGTAAAGCTGCCATTCCCGAGGCGCTCCCCTCCTCCCCCCCCTCACAGGGTGCTTTCCCATGCGGGGGATTTCACCTACATTTGCTTCCTCTTCTCCTCGTCTCGGCATGGCTGGCGCTCTAGGACTTGTCTTTTTATGGGAGTATGTCGTTTGAAAATTTTTTTCACCCTTGAACTCTTGTTCCTCGTCAACCTTCCTTTGAACCGCGATCTAGTACTACAAGGCCTTTCTTCAAGTTCCTCAGGACCAGCCGATCTGCAGGACGACTTTGTTTCTCGACTTAAAGAATATTGACAGCCTGTTCTACCCCCCTTCCCCCCTTTACGCGTTCTGGACTGGAAAACTATCAGTTTCCTTCTTTCGTGAATCCCGGGATCGCCAGAAGTTCCCCTTATTCTCCGAGGACTTCAACAAGTGATGCGTACTTACCCCTCTCGTCCCCCCTACGGCGATTGGTCCCCATTCGTGATAAAAAGTAGACCGCGCGGGTCCTCTCCGGCTCGTGCTCAGACAGGATGCTGGTCCGCATCGCTGAGGTCTGCCCACACACTCTCCTTCGTCCTCCCTATCATGGCGCTTGCTTCATAGAGCCGGCGAAGTCATGAGTGGGACCTTCCGTGTGAATACCACGCCATGGTGTGCGCCCTTCCCCCCTCAGGAATCTTTTCTCGCGCATCGGGTTTTTTCTCACAGTTTGGATGTTGATGCATAGGCGTCATCGGACGTTTTATTAGCATCCCTGCATCCTTCGGCTCCGATGCTTATTTCCTAGTTAGAGCTCTGGTGCTACATTGATGCATTCCTCAAGTTTTCCTCCCCAGGAATAAAAGAAGTTTAGAAGTCTATACGCCCCTCCATTCTCCCTTCTTCTTATGCTTGTTCCGATGCTGCACCTTCCTTTCTCTTCGTTCAAAGGATGCACGCCCGTAATTTTTCTCAACAGTTTTTGTTCTCTGCGCCGCGCCAGCGGGCTCCGATCCCCTCCATATGAGTCCATAGTGTGCAGCTTAGCACCCTTGTCCGCAAACCCTTTCACTGCGATTTTCTGCGCCCAATGAAGTCTGCCCTTCGTTTGCCCCTTCGGAACCGACTCTTTCCTCAGCCACTCCTGGTCCCCCCCCTTTTTTATAACTCAAAACTGATCAATGAGCAGGAGGTAGAGGCCAATTCTAGCTTGCCCCGAACCCCCTTCAACGTCCTCAGCGGTCAGTCGTTTGTAGCGCCCCCCACCTCCCCACCCTGAGTCCAATCGCCATCATCATGGTTCAGCTCTCCCTTCTCCGGAAGTACATAGTCTTTGATGACCTTGGCAGTTGCTAGAATAATGGTGCGACGGCACTACTCCGATTCCCCTTAACCTGCCGGCGCAGTGCTGTACACCGTTCGAGGACTCGATTCCCATTCTGCGCCTTCTTTCTTTTCGTAACTACCACGCTTCCCGGAGCAGTCGTCTCTCCCATCGCAACACGAAATAAAACCCTCCTTTCGTTATCTACCGCTGCTGCGTCATTCGATGTATACCAAGTGGCAAATGAATGGAGGACTCCCCAGTCATCGTTCTGGGTACTTTTAAGCGCCAGGGGCAAAACCTCGAGTAGGTCCCTCCTCTGTAATTCAGCTTTCTCTGAAGGCTGCCGACCCCCCCGCTCTTTCACTTCTCTTGCCATCCGCAATTAAATTTCCGTTCCTCACTGAAGGGTCTTTTTCTCTTTACTATTGAATCCTATCGGGAAGTGGGAATGGTTCTCGGGTTGGTCCTGCTAAGATGGACTCTTTCTTCTCCTTTTAGTCCCTGGAAGGTCTAGCAGTTTCGAGACTCCACTTTCGCCCTCCCTTCCTTTTCACTTGTAGAGTTTTCCCGCGGATGCCGGCCGTAGGCCTTCCTGTCCTCCTCCTCTTTACTGAGATCGGATGCCTTGTCTCTTTTCTTCTCTTTTGGACGACACCTCTAGCTCCCTCGAAGGAAGGCGTCCCCTTCTCCGTTATTACTTCTTTTCCCCCCTTTGTCAGTTCGCACCAGTTCCAATTTTTTATTAAAGCACCGTTCAAGGAGGAACAGGAAGACCAAATTGCCGTAACCCTCTCTTGGATGCATCGTCTCTGGTTGACCCGGGGTTTTGCTTCTCCTTCTTGTTCTATGTTCACTTTCTATTTTAAATGACTGACCTGAACCGTTCTTCTTTTTCTTACGAGTCCTGAAAACGCTCAACTCTCCCTTTGGGAATTCATGGGCGAAGCTATAATGAAAATAAACATTATAGCAATACTGTCTGCGAGTTCTTCTTCTTCTACTGAGACATTCACATTAAAATTATGGCCCCCCCCCCCCACCCCCTTTAGTTTTCTTGCCCAGCTTACCCTTTCCCTGAACTCAAGTTCCCGAGAGATATGCGTAGCCCCCCTTTTCTGTCTCCCTCCCGGAGCCACATCACGCCTCCACCGACGTCTCCCCATCTCAAGTTTAAGCAATTTGAGGGCTCATTTCGTTTCCTCTTCCATACCTTCCATCCTAC
>Ga0179593_1433593_pt1 | contig 15853 bp, 22 predicted proteins | sample CZODoug2_1_08_16_FD_185931 | JGI IMG/M metagenome (GOLD analysis project Ga0179593, IMG submission 185931) | Vadose zone soil fungal communities from Angelo Coast Range Reserve, California, USA - CZODoug2_1_08_16fungal (PacBio error correction) | ecosystem: Environmental > Terrestrial > Soil >... | reverse complement strand
GCTCCTTTCACTTTTTTGGCGGTGCGATTGGCAGTGGTTTTTTTTTTGTGGTGTAGTTTTGAGATTTTCTAGTGTGGGTCGTTTTTTTTCTTTCTCTTTTTTTTTTTTTTCTCTTTAAGCCGTGTGGGTCGGAACGTGAAAGCCCAATGGCTGGCCCCACCCCTTTTTCCTGCTGTCTGGGGTCGGCTCCCCTTTTGCTGGTTTTCCCCCTCCTAACCACGATTGTTTTTTCCATGTTTCCACGTTTGCCCCGGTTACCCCCACTCTTCCGTGTTTCCTTCTTGGGAACCTGCCTCCACACAGACCCTCCCCCGATTTTTGAATCTTTGTTGATGTAGTTAATCTTTTTTTCGTGTCCTTTGGGCGGTTGTTCCGTCCCCCCCTTTTTTAGTTAGTTTGTTTTTTGTTTCTTTGCAGGGGTCGATTTTTTGTTGGCCCCCTGGTTTTTTTTGTGTTGTTGTAGGTTTGAAACAGTCGTTCGTCTTTTCCTGTTTTACAAGCATTTCTTTCCCGAGATTCTTGTTCTTCACCGTAAGGTGCTTTTTGGGTTTTCGGGTGGGTTGAGGGCTGGTGTAACTGTGGCCCTGACTTTTCAGTCTTTTCCGGGGTTTAAAAAGGTTTCCTTCTTGTTTCTTCTGGTACTCTTTTCTTGTTTGCGGGTCTCCCCCTCTTCCCCCCCTCCCCCCCCCGCTTGCACCCGCCCCCTCCCACTACACCCTCATAGCGTTCGCCCAGGACCCCCTCGCCAGCCCTTTTGGGTGAACCTCTGGACGTGGGGATAGAGTTTTTTTTTCCAAATTTCCCTTTATTCTTTTTTCCGTTACTGGTGCCTTTGCTTTGACCCTTTGGGTTTTCCTTTTTTCCCACAGGGATCGTCCACCCTTGCCTCCCAGTCTTCTTTCGGAAAGAATCTTGATTCTGCTGTGTGAGAGTCTTGTTTTCCCCCCGAGCCTGCAATTGTCGTTTTTTCCTGTTTTCCCATTACCTACGGTAGTTCTGGTTGGTTATTGTGGTACCCGTGCCACTTTGTGGGTTACCTCCCTTTTGTTTTTGTTGAAAGAGGGTGACCGGTCTTTTTTTGTTTTTTCTAGCGGGTCGTGAGGTTTCTCTTATTTTCCCCCCTGAATTCGGCCCCTTTCGTCCTTGGGTATTCTCCTGTTGTTTGGTCGTTCGGAACGTGTCTACTCTGAACTTTTCCTTTTGTGTTCCATGGGCTTTCTAACAGGTAGTGGGGTTCTTTGGTGGGTTTTTCCCTGACGTCTTGCAGGTTTTTTTCTTTTTTTCTTTAGTAGTTCTGTGTGCAGTTTCTTCTCCTGTACCACCCCCCCCCCCCCGCACCCCCCTTTTTTGGGAAAATTTTTTTTTTCTCCCGCTGTCTTCCGAAACCCATCGGTTTTGGGGTGACTGTAGCCCGGTGGATCACGTTTTCAGTTAGTTAGGCACCCGTTTTTCCCTTCTTGCCAAGATAGTGTGTCCCCCTCCCCCGGCCTTCCGTTCCCCCCCCGTTTTTTGTTGTGGCGCAAAAGACGTTCGTTTTTTTAACTTTTTGTTTTTTTTCCCTTTTTTTCCCAAATTTCAACTCGGCCCCCTTTTTTTCCTTACCCTTTTTTTTTCCCCATCGGCAGTAATTCTCCCCTTACTCCCCCTGACCTTGGTTCCTTCTCTTTCTTTTTTCTTGTTTGGGAGGGGGAGGTTGGTTTCCAAACCCCAAGTTTTGTTTTTCTTTCTTTAGACGTGTTTTTTTTTTCCTGTGTCCCGTTTCCTTATTCGAAATTCTTCTATTGGACCAGGTCATAGTATTGTAGTTTTTTTTCCTGTTTCGTTCAGGTGGGTTAATGGTTGAATGCCCACCTTTTTTTGGTAGGATTACCTGGTGGACTGCCACCCACCGGTCTGTCTTTTTTCCCCCCCGAAAGGCGTGGTAGGTCCTTCACCTTTTTCACCGTTGCCCCTCTCATCGGTTTTAGTTTTTTGTGGGCCCTTTTTTACCTTGCGTTCCTTTTGGACCTTTTTCCTGGTTGCTCCATAACCGGTAGGTTTTTCCCCCCTTGCCTGTCCCTGCTCCTCGGTTTTTTCCCAGTCCTCTCCCCCCCCGTGGCATGTTGACCGTAGTTTAGTCTTGCGGTCATTCCTTGCTAATCGGCGACAGCAATGTTCTTCCCACTTTTTTCCAATTGGGAGTTTCCCTGTTGTTTGTTTTCCCCCTTGGCCTCCCTCTTTTTTATATACCCCCCCTTGAACAACCGGTCCATTCCCCCCTTCTTTTCTCTTTTTTTGGTCTTAACTTTTGCCCCCTTCTTTTTAATACAGACTTTACCGGGTGTCCTTTTTACGTCGCCCTTCCCTCTTCTTCCGTGTGTGCCGTCACAGTCTTCCCCCCCCACCCACCCGCCTTGTCCCACACTAGGGCTGCGTCCCCGCTAGGGTTTTAATGGTGGGGACGTGCACCTGACCTTTCAAACCAATTTTTTTTGGGCGTCGGGCACCACCAGAGGTTCTTATTTTTCCTGGTGGAGAAGACCGTTTTCTGTGATCGGTGCCTATGGTAATTACCATTTGTTCTTTTTCACCTGGTAGTAAACTTTTGTTTATCTCGATCTTTTATCTCTTTTTATAATTCTCCCTGTTGTTTGTTGTTTTCTGCTGAGACTTTTATTCATTAGCGGTCCCCAAAATGATAACACTTGTGTTTTGACTTATGCCGGGTGCAAGCTCCCCTCCCTTCGTATACAGCCCTTTTTCGAGCACTCCCCCTTTTGGGGGACCCCGCCATACCAAGGGTTTACTGAAACGTCCGTCTTACCCATTTTACTCTCTTTTCCCATTACTTTCAACCTTCGCTTGTGTCCACCTCCCCACCAGACGGGCCCCGCACTACGGTAACACCTGTTAATTTCTTTTGTATTACGCTTTGGTCCCTTTCTTCATTCCCCCAACCGAGGAGGGGGGGGGAGACCCCGGTGGTCATTTTACTTAATATCCTTCTTTTGCCCCTTCGGCCCGCGGGGTTGGTCCTCCCAACCAAACCGTCCCCAAAAGAATTTTGCTCCCCCCTTGTCCCCGAAGATTTTTATGCGGTGCCGATTTTTTCATCGTGTTTTTCCCCCAGAACAGCCAAAACAGGCTTTACACCCTCTGGTCCGTTCCTCAGTTAATCTCTTTCCATTCCCCCGCCTTCCTGTAACGTGGGACACCACGTCTTTTTGGCGGCCCCTGACATACATCCCCTGTATCAGCGGTCCCCACATGTTTCTTTTCCCCCCCCCCCCCCACACAATTTTTGTCACCTTCTTTGACTGTCCATGTTTTATTTCAGTCACCACACCTGAAACACAGATGGGTAGTGGTTTTCAACGGCACCCTTTTTTTCCCCCCTTTTCGGCCAAATTTTCCCACCGGTATCACTAACACTTACTTTGCTGAAGGAATATAAACCCTGGTCCTTCCCACTGCTTCCCCTTACCGGTTCTTACTTTCTTCCCCCAGTGATTCATCAAGACCGGTCCCCCACCATCCCCCACCTGTATGAAAATGATAGCACCTTTTTTGTTCTTTCCCAAGTGTTTTGACCTCCCCCCTCCCCCCAACCCTGAAACTTCCCCCCCACAACAAGTCCGATTTAGGGTCTTGGATCAAAGTTCCCTGTGTTGTCTCCCCTTCTCCTTTTTCTGGCCCGTGCCCTTTTACTACCCCTGGGATTTTTTTTTTCTTTTTTCACACCCCTGCCCCCCCCCCCGGGTACAAATTCACTTTCCCCCCGGTGGAGAAACACAATGTTGGTTTTTGCTAAGTTACGTGAGGGGGGATGACTTTCATTTTCTGCCCAAACGTTCTTCCCCATTTAAAACCCCCCCCCCTTTCTTGACCCTTTGTAGGACAATGTCACCCCTTTTCCCCTCGGTTCCACCCCCAGACTGTCTGCCACCCTTTTCACCCCCTGGGGATTTTTTTATTTCACCCTCTAAGAACCCCTGCTAGACACCCTTTGAGTAAAAAAATCAACTTCCCTTGTCCTCCTTACGACCTTTTACCTACCTCCACCCCCACTCCAATGTGTTTCTCCTTTGTCCCCTTCCCTCATCAACACATCCCCACAGGTTAAGAGGGTCGATCCCCTTTTTCCTACTCCCCCCCCCACGCGTGACCGGAACCAAAACCTGTGTTGAAAATTTTTTTCCCCCCCTTTTCCGCTGCCCATCATTTCTACCGTCTACACCATCCGAACCCGGGGTCGAACCCCGTACACCACGCCCTTTTCCCCCAACCCCTTGTTTTACACCCCCCACCTTTTCCTTTGAAACCCAGGTTCTAACCTTACGACAGGCATAGGAATTTTCCTTTTTTTCTGAAAAGCCCTTGTTTCAATCCGACAAACGCCGTCTTGCTCCCCCCCCCTAAGGTTTTTCCCTCATTCCGAAAATCTTTCGTTGGAAATAAGGAATGTAAGTTTCCATTTTTTTTTTCTTTGAGGCCAGGTGTGCTGGCGGTGACCCCCCCCTTCAGGACCTGCCCTCCATTCCCCCTTCCCCTCTTTGAAGGAGTGGAGTGTTTTTCCCCAACCTCCCCCAACATCAACCTTGTCCCTCCACCCCTTCCCCACACAATGTTTCCCCTCCGACCCCCTTGAGGGCCCCCTGTTGGAAGATTCCCGTCCCAGTGATGAGATGCCCTCAATTTACCCCCCTACCCCAGTCATATCCCCCCCCCCTTCACCCGTTAGGCCCCCACACTCTTTGGTAACCCAAGAAAACCCCCCCCGTCTTTTCCCCCCAAACCCTTTTTTTTTCCCGGGCCCCCCGCCTGTCTCCCCAGCCAAGACACTCCGTGACTTCCGCTTTAAATTTGAAACGAAGCCCCGGCACCCCCCACACCGGGAACCCCTTCTTTTCCTTAAACCACCCCCGGTTTTCAACCAAAAAACTGGGGTAGTCACCTGGCCCGTTCCCTTACAAAAAACGGCCCCCCCTTTTTTTTTTCCTTGTACGTTTTTTGTTGAGGATTTCAGGGCGTTGACCCCCGTTTTTTTCCCCCCGAGTATGCTTTTTTACTTTTTGACCCCCTTGCCTGCAAGTGCCTTCAACCGTCGACTCTTCCGGTGTCCCTTCCTGGGTCCCTACTTTTATTTCCCTTTTTTGACCACTCGTCCTTTGGGTCTCCCAGGGGCGTTTTTGCCCGAAAAATTGATTCCTTGCAAAAACACCCAAGCCGCCCAGCTTCCCCTCCCCCCATTTTTTTGAAAAAGACGAAACCCCCCCACCCGGCCGACCATCCTTTTCCCCCCTTTCCCAGTAATTTGTACCTCCATCTTTTCCTCCCTCCTTTTTTGTTAGTTTTTTTCTCTCTCTGGCTTTTCCTGAAGTTTCTTTCAGACGGTTACGGGTGGTGGTGTTTTCCTTTTTCCCTTTCGTCCCGATGGTCGAGGCCTTTTTTTTTTTTTTTTTCTTGTTTTTTCCTCCAGGTTTTGGTCGTTCCCTGGGTTTCCCTGTATCCAAAAAAGGTCACTTCTTTTTTCTGAGTCCTCTTTTGTCCTGGCCTTTTGCCCCAGACCGGAGTCGTACTTTTGAATGGCCGTCCTTTCCCCTGTTTTCCCCCCCACCCAATTGTTGTTTTTTACACTGTCTTGTGAATGAAGAAGAAACGACCCCTGTTCCCCCCCGGTTGATGCATGGCGGTTTCCATTTCCTCCCCCCCCTGGTGGTGTTGTCTTTTTTTGTTTAGTTATTCCCTTTGACTTTCCCCAGTTTTTTGGGTCGTTTCTATGGCTTAGTTTGGCAAACAGTTGGTAGTTTCTGGTGAGGATTTTTGACCCTTTTTGTCCCTGGAATCCGAGTTTTCTGGTTCCGCTTTACTGTTTTTGAAGCCCTTCACTTTTTTTCAGCTGGGATTCTTGTGTTAATGTACGGGTTCTTTTGTAAAGGATGGTTTAGATTTGTCCTTCTTTTCCAAGTTTCCCTTTCTTTTCCCCCCGGTGTGCCCAGGTGGTTCTATGTCTCTTTTTTCTTTTGTTGGTTTTTCTTCTTCTCCTTTTTCTCTTTGTTAATTTTGATGTTTTCAATCGCTCGAGCCCTGACCGGGAGTGCTTAATTTTCCTGGCGCTTTTTCAACACCTGGCTTTCTTTTTAATCCCCCCCCCCGGGATTCTACGGGATTTGTTATTGTTTTGTTGTCCTTGGTGTTGGAGACGGAGTCTTTTGCGAAACCCGGCGTACTGTACGGCCGTTCTTTCGACATCCTTTTAGGGCGTTTTTTTTTTTTTAGTTCATTTTTATAGGCCTTTTTTTCCCAGGAAAATATTCGTTGTTTTTTACCCCCCCCCTTTGGGTCGTTTTTTCCGTTTCTTTTCCTTAGGGTGGAGTTCTTATTCCTTTTTCCTTTCTTCTTGTGTTTTTGCTCCCCATGTCTCCAGTGTTTTTTCTTTTCAGGCGACGGGTGTTTGTTCAGCCTTACGTTGAGCCCGTTTTTACTCCAAAATGTGTTATTTTAACATTACTGTTTCACTGTGATGTTCACCGTATGGGTTTTACTTTGGTTTTCCCTTAGTAAGTAGCCTTTGTCACTTGTTTCTTGGGTTAACACGAGCTGTCGTATTTTGTTTTTCCCCAGTGATCTTTAATTCTGTCCCCCCCCCCGCCTTGATGCCCCCCCTTTTTTGTTTTTTGCCCCCCTTATTGATACATCCAAACAGAGTTGTTTATTTTTCCGACTGGGACCGTTATCCCCCTGTTTGTTATTAATTCCGTTCCATTTTGTTGGCATGTCCTTTTTTTTCCGTCCCTGCCTTTTTTTTTTTTCCACTTGAAATTTCCCCCACGTTGGTCGTAACTCCGTTTACCACCAGTTCCCGTCTTTTCAGGTTTTTTCCCACTCAAGTTCTTTTCCCATGTTTTTTCCCGCTTCCCCCCTCAGAGGATTCCTCCTCGTCCTTCGTAGTCCCGACCCCCCCTTGGTTGTTTTTTTGGCTTTGTTACAACCACCTTTTTTTCCGCTCCCCTTTTTTACTAAGACCCTTTTTTTTGGTAAGGTCTGATTACCTTTTCTTCCTTTTTCAAGAATCCCCCTTTTTTCTGTAAATTTTTTTCCCCAATTTTTTTGTTGATGATGTCCTTCCGCCCCTTTGGGTAGTTTCCTTTTTTTTTCCACCTGTTGGTGCCCCCACAACTTTTGAAGTTGAAAACCCCCTACTTGTTTTGGTGTTTACTGGATCCCCCTCAGAAAGGTGTAACGGCTATCCTTTCCCGGTGTGTTTTTTGGGCCCTCTTGATGCTGGCAAGCTGTTTTGTCCGGTCTAACGTTTTCCTTCCCCAGTTACGTTTTTGTGTATGACAGTCCCCCCCCCCCCCCCCCCCCCTTAAGCGGGTTTTTCCCCCCAGTCCCTCTACTCCGTGGACCCGTTCCCCTGTGGTAATAAGGTTTTCGTTCTTCCTTACCCCAACCTCCCGAACGCAACCATCGTCTTTTTACCTTTTCCCCCCTTCTGTTTCTTAAAAGTTGGCTGACCGCGTGCCATAACTGCGAGTTTAGTAAAACTCTTTCCCCCCCCAACAGTTCCTGCACTACTGCGTAGGTTTGTTTCATCTTTTTACACTGCCCCTTCCGAGTCAATCCGTGTCGTAGTTCGTTGATGTAGTAGACAAGTTTTTGTTTTCTATGGTAACAACTCCTTGACTGTCCATACTGGTCTGGACATCTAATTTTTTTTCTGGCAGAGTTCCCTTTTAGAAACCCCTTCTGTGGCCTGTTTTCCACCGAGGGTCCCCCCCGTCGTTCCGCCCGCCCTTGGAACCTTTCCGCCGACGACTCCTACTCCCCCCCAAACCCGTTTTGGAACCGTCTCGTCTTTCACTCCCAACTGCGGGGACTAGACCCCTTCTTCCACTTTTTCCCTCACTTTGGCTAGTTTTCACTTCGATCGATTCCCCACCCACCGTTTAGTTTGTATTTCCCCCCCCCCTTCGTGCACCCACCCGATCCTGGTTATCGCCCCCCCCATTTCACCCTAGGTTTGCCCCTTATACCCAAATAGATCAGTTCTACGGACCCCCCGGGCGATCACCCTTTTTTTGTCCAAGGCCAATGGCCCCCCCCGGGGTGTCCCAGGCTTGGCAAAATATGAATCTTTTTTTCCCCAGCTACCTGTCCTTTTCTTCTTTTTTACATCACCCCCCTATCGACCTTTCTTGGGAAGGAGCACGCGACGGCCATATTTCAACCCATTCCCTCTTTGTTTTATTTTTTGACCATTTTTCCGATTTTTTTCTTGCGGTCCTCCAAAAACCGTCCTGCTCGGGCAGGTGGTTTCTTTTGGGGTCTTTTTTTTTGATCCTAAGTTCTTTTTTTTCCCCCCCTGGCGGGTTGCCCCCAAAAAGTTATTACCCCGAGTTTTTGCCCCGGTTTACGACTCATTTTTTGTTTCCTCCGTGTGAATCGCTTCTCATTGGACCCCCTCCCCGTTGGGCACGCTCCAGTCCCGACGTTCCTTTTTGAGCGGTCCTTTTGGCAACATTTTGAACGGTTTTCAAGTCGAGTACCCCCCAACGTGGGACACCCTTTTACCTTCTGTTCCGGCATCCTTCACCCCTCCATCGACGACCCGTTTCTTTACCAACACGTTTCCCCCCCCGATGGCTGTTTTCCCCTTGTCGAGTCATAGAAATTGTCCCACCCGGCTATTGTGTGGCTGGCAAAGTAATTTTTTGATGCGCCCTTGCCCATGTTATCACCCCCTTTTATGGTTGATGCCTCTGAATACCACCTGTACCCAATGTTCTTTCTAACTTTTTGATTATCTCGTGCCTTTCCCCAGGTCTCGCATTTTTTCCCCCCCTTCCCGTTGGTCTTCCAACTTTTCAACCCACGTCGTATGAAACTGTCTTTCCCCCCCCCCCCCCAGTGTGTCCACAAGGACGGAACCTTTTTGCAACCCCAGACCCCATGTCTCGACTCACTGTTTTGGAAACTCTTACGACAGCCTTTCGTGAATGGTCCTTTTCGTGCTGAAGGTCCTAAATGGTGTTCCCACTTCATGAAGACTTTTGGTGTGACACCCCCCTGTTTTACCCCCCTTGTGGGTTTTCATTTACCTCCAGTACTGTTGCGCCCACAGCCTACCGGGGGTGTTTTTCGTCGCTTCATCCAGTAGACTTTCTTCGTTTTTTCCGTATATGACGGGTCCGTGTTTTAAGGTAACACCTTTTTTTAAGTGCGTCACTACAGTGACTGTTGGGAGGAGGAACACTAATCCCCCCCTTCCGTTGTATTCTTTTTACATTGTTTTTTGGGACACCCCCTTTTTCTGCACCCTCCCTTGTGTGTTTTTAATTGGGTTTTTTATCCCCTGGAGAGTCCATTTTCCCCCAGCTACCTACCGTGGTTAAACCCCCTCCCATCCCCTTGGACCTCGACTCCCTTTTCCCTCTCGCCAACACCCCACATTAAGGTGTAAGTTTCAGCCCCCAGTTCCATTTTTCTTTCACAACCCTTTTTTCCGCGTTTTTTCCGTTCTTCCCCTTTCCCTCTCCCCCCCCACCACTTTTCCTCGCCGGCACACCCCAAATTGTAGGCCCCTCATTGAATAAGTCCCATAATCATGGCGACTACGTCACACCCCACGACCCCCCTCCCTTCAACCCCGTTGAACACCCTTGGTAAACTGGGAGTTCCCCCTTCCCACCAAATTGACACCTTCCCCGAAACGTCTCTGACACTTGTAGTCCCCTGCTTTTGGGTCCCTCAACCACGCCGTGGCGTCAAAAGAACCGTACAGACGCCCCCAACCCGGCTTTTTTTCGTTTCCTTTAATGGGTTATCACTTTTTTGCATGGTCTTAAGACAGTGGCTGATTGTGACCCAGCATAACTCACGTCCTGATTCTCTGAGCTCTGGTGACACCCCCTCCCCCCCCCCCCACTCCCACCTCCCCCCAGGGACGCACCCAACCTCATAAAGAGGAAATACCAGCGTTCTTTGGGGGGGTTTTTTCTCGCGTTTTTTCCTCCTCCCCTGCACCTCCTAGACCAGTCCGGGCAAACATAACCTTCTTTTTGTTCGGCCCACCCCCTTCAATGGGACAATGTTGGTCCAGGAATCCACCGGTCCCGACCCGGCTTTTTTCACCACCTTCCACAGCAGCCGACGGTGTCCACTCCTACCCGCACCGTCATTTACACCTTTCCCCCCTGTGGCAGAACTTCACCCGACAAACACCACTTTTTTTTTCTGTTAAATGGACCCACGATTTCCCCCCTACACTCCCCACACAAGGCCAACGTTTTTCGGTTTTTTTCTGTCGGCCCTTCGTGGCCCCCCCTCTTTTCCCAAACCGAGTACTCTGTCTGAAAATGTGTTTTTCCCCCCCCCCCGTTCAGTGTTCCCCGTAGACTCTAAATTTATCTTTTTCTTTTAAGCGGTCCAATCGCTGATCCGACCCCTATCCCAAATGTCTCGGCGGGGTTTTTTTTTTTTTCTCACTGGGCCCTCAACCCAAGTTGATTCACCCCTGGGCAAAAACCCCCCCTTTTTTTTCCATCCAAAGCCCCCCCCCTAACATGCGGCCCCCCTTCGCACCTTCCCCTCGAACCACCCAACTATTTAATCGCGCCCCCCGGGTTCATGTTCCCATTCTTTTGTTGTGCCTAAATACGTTGTTTTGGCTGTGGACCCTCTTGGGTCGGGTCGGCGGAGATTGTTTGAATTGAACTTTTGTTTTTTTATTTGTTTTAGTAGTTGAGGTCGCCACGTTCCCTACTTGTGGTTCTGGCCCTTTTTTGTGTTTTGGACAGGAAGCCGTTTCTTTTTCTCTGTATTAAGGCCCCCTCCCTTTTATGCACCCCAAGACTGAAGGAGGTCGGAGGTTTCGGGAGGGTTACCTAGCCTTTTTCACTGATTTTCGACCATTGCTTTTTTTTCCATTTCCCCGTTCCCCATGGCCCCTTTTCTTTCCACTGCGTTCCCCAATTCCGTCCCACGCAAACGGGTCAAGGTGGAAGTGTTTTCTTTTAGGTAGTCTTTTGACTCCCAGGTGTTTTGTCGGTCGTTTTTTTTTGAAGCCCTGGGTGTTTTGGGTCGTTTCCCTTGGAGGTGCCCGTTCGGCGTCGTAGGTGTTTCTCTGGAGGGGTAGTAACCCTTTTTTAAAAGTTTGTTCAAACAGTTCCTTTTTTTTTTGCGTGACGTTTCCTGATCCTTTATGGTGTCCTTCCTACTTATGTTGTAATTTAGGGGCGGCGGGTTCCGGTTCAAAAGGGAAGATTTTGTAGAGTACAGTTTTTTGCCGCAGGTTGGGTTGCTGCCTGTTTTTTTTATTTTAGTTCGGGTCCTTGCGCTCGCAGCAGGGTGGTTACTAACCTGCGGTGTCCGCCCACCACGGGCTTTACTTTCCCCCCCTTCTTTCTTCCCCTTACCAGATTTTGAAGCGATGGTTTTCTGCTTTCTGAGGGCGTTTTGGTGTGACCGTGTGTTTTTTTCTTTTCTGCCCGGGGCGGTCCATCTCTTTTCCGACCCTTGTTCCTCTTCTTAGTCATTTTTTGGCTAATGGTGCGTTTAATTTTCGTCCCACGTTTGAGGGTACCCGGTTTTGGGTCTGGCCTTAGGGTGTCTTTCGGTGCGGTTTTTCTTTTTTTTAGTTTTTGTCTCCTTTCTTCTTTTTCGACGACTGAAGGGCGGACCTCTTCGGAAGGTATTCGTTTCTTTTTTTTTGAATAGCTCATCCGCTTGTCGGGCGACCTCGGAACCCCTGGTGACTTTTTTCTCCTTTGTGTAATGTATGTCTCCAACCGTTTTTTGGTGTAAGGGTGGGTTTCGTGATTTCGTCGAGTCCTGCGGTTGATTGGGTTTACGATCCTTGAGCTCTCTCTTTTTTCTTTTTTCTTTTCCCTTCAACCTCCCAAAATTTCCCGGAGCCCTGGTGGTCAGCCATTCTCTTTTTTAGTAAACCCTTTGAGTAGGTGAAGCCGTTAGCCCTTTGGTTTTGGGATAATGGGACCGCGTCCCCATTTTACAGGGTGTGACCGTCCCTCATCCCTTCAACGGGCCCCACAGTACAAGTCCCCATTTCGGGTTTTTTTCACGAAAGGCTTCACCCCTTATTTCTTACGGGGTAACCCTCCACATTTTTCCCCAATTTTTTACGTTACGGCCCGTCTCTCCAGCTGATAAGAATTTTTGAACTTGTTTTTCTGTTGTGTGGTCGGTTCTGAAGTTGTCTTTTTTGGTGGCGGGCGTCCTTTGCAGTTGCCCCTCTTTTGGGATGTTCATAACGATTTTGTGTCTCTTTTTTTTTACGTTTGTCTTGTTTTTGTTTTTGTTACGTCTTCCTTTGGCCGGGCCGGATTTTGGAGTCATACGGATTCCCCTTTTTTTTCCCACCTTTTTTTTTCTTGATAGTCCTGCACCTCCCCCCCAGGGCAGTTAGCTATTCCTTGGTTTCCCCTTCTTTTGTTTGCGCACCGTTGACTTTTGCTTTCCCAGACCCCGTCCCCCTTTTTCTTTCTTTTTTCATAGCGGGACAGTCTAGTCACTTTTCCGACAGGTGAAGGTTTTTTTTTTTTCAGCCATTTTCTTCCTGCCAAGGGGAACCCCTTGGGTCCGGTTCCCTGCCCGCAAACTTTTTCCCCCCCCCGTTTTTATGCAGTCCCCTGTTAAGCGGTGGCCAGTTTCCCTGCGCTTTGAAAGACCCCCCCCAGTCCTATTTTCCTGTTTTTTTAGGGTGACGGGTCATCCACTAGCATATCCTCCTTGCGACTTTTAGCCGGGCGCAGTTGGGGTTGTAGGTTGTTTTTTGACCCTTGACCTTTCCCGCCATGAGTGATTCGTTAGCCCGACCAAACGTTCCCCCTTCGACTTCTTTGCGTTTCGGTTTTTTTCCCACTTCCGCAAATTTTGCTCTCGTCCTAGCCTCCCCCGTTTGCAGTTTTTCCCTCGGACCCCAGTCGAATAAGGTTGTTTTTTCTTGGGTAACCGCTCTCTTAACTTCGTCACCATAGCAATAGTGGGCCGTTGCTGAAGTCGTTAAACTTTGTCTGCCGGGGGCACATTTGATTTCTTGGAATAGGGGTCGCTTTAAGAGGGTTACCCTTTCTCCTTCTCCCCCCCTATATTGCAAGCGACGTCCAACTTGTTTCCTGTCGACTCCCCCGTTTCCTTCCTGAGTGGGGTGGTTTTAGATGATCGTCACCCACGTTCGAGCCGTTTCCCCTGCGTGCCCAAAAACTTTACTTTTTTGCACTGGTTTATCGTCACTCTAGTGTGCACCGCTCCGACTTTTTTTTTTTTTACACTGTTTTTTCCCTCCTCCCCCTTTTCCCCCCCGTTTGACCCGGTGCATACCACGGGGTTCAGAACAGGCCCGTTCGGGGCCCCCCCACCTTTTTTGTCCCGGGCCCCGATTTGCTTGTCAGGTTTTCCCCCTGCCCACCCCCCCCTCACCCGGGCCCGGTTGAGAAAGACGGCCCCTTTAGTCCTTGCTAAGACGATTTCGATGATTGTTTTTTACTTGCGGCCTTCAACGACCCTTCTCAGCGTTTCTTTCTGGCCTTCTTCAGGTTCCTTTGTTCTACTTATATGATGTGCCGCGTGTGTGGAGGCACACAAACGTTACCCGGTTCGCCCCGGTCTGTCCATTGTTTTGGAGTTTCTCTCTTAAGCGCTGTGTTTTTGATTACGAACGATACTTATTTACGGTTCCTTTTTTTTTTTGTCCTTGGTCCTTTCCCCCCCAGCACAAGTGTCCCTGGGACAGTGTTTTTTTTTTCACCAACACCGTCCTTTCTGGTTTTTGGATGCCCCCACTGGTCCTTTGCCCTCCCACAAACGGTTGGAGTTTTTTTTCCCACCACCCAAGAGCTCGTGGGCCCCCCTTTTTTTTCCCTAGTTTGATTTCCCTCCCCCTCCCCCCCGCAGGGTCTGGGTTGGAAAACTTGACAATTAACCTTTTGTCCGCGCATGGTTCCCCCCTCGGTATCACTACCCTCCATTGGCTGCAGCTGCTTTGGAAAAAGACCCCGGGGAACCATGTGATGCCTACCCGTTTACTTAATATGTCCCTCCCCAACTAAGGTCTTTCTCTCCTCCTGAAAAGTTTGGTCCATTGCTCCACCAAGCACCTGTTCCCCCCGTGGTGGTCTTTTTAGCTTCCCCGTGCCCCGTTTTTTCCCCCGGACTGCCACCAGGGGTAAACCCCTTTCCCCGGACTTCTCCATATTGCAGTGTTTTGGAATGAGGCTTTTCCGTCTTGCCTTCGGTGGAATTTACCCACCCCCCCCCTCTTCCAGCTTTGTTAAAAACTGACCCCGTAGTTTCCCACACCCACCAAGTTCCTTTTTTGACATTATTTTATTTTGCAAGTGAGGGGATATCTTTTCCTGTCCCTGGGTAAAACCTGTTTTTTTCTTTTGTCTTTAAATCCCTTGCAGGATCCCTTGGCTAGGTCTTCCCCCAACCCCCCCTTACAAATTTCTTCTTTTTTCCCTTACCCTTGGCTTTTACCCCTTTGTGAATTACCCTCCCCCTTTTTGGAGTCGTGACGAGGATCCTTTCACCGCAGATAAGAAGCCGTTTTTCACAACCCCCAGCCATTTTTTAAACTGTGCCAGTTTCCTTTTTCATGTACGCCCCCCACCCTTACCCCCCCCTTACGTTGCTGAACAGTACAGGGCCACGTTCTCCCACTTCCCAATGCCCCCATGGTCGCTCACTGCCTCCCAACAAACCCCGTGGTCGCCTGCGTCAACCCCCCCCAAAAAACCTTTTCCTTCATGTTGCAAGGGTTTACCTCAAGACTCCGGACCTCAGTACCCCCCAAGTACCCCTTGCCCGGCCCCCAATCCAAGGTTTCTCCCTTTGGAACAACCGCGGTCTCCCAAACTTTTGCCAAGGTAAGAACCCCAACTTTCCCCATCCGACAACTGCTTTTACTTCCTTTTGTTTTTTTTGACTGGCCCTGTCCCCCCCCCTCCACAAACTGCCCTTCTACCCACAGTGCCGCGCCAAGAGAAAAATCTTTTTTCGTGCCCGAATCCTACTTCCCGTGTCTGTTTCCTCTCCCCCGGTGGGACCCCAGTAAGGTCCCCACCCCCTCAAGAAATTGGAACGTTGCTTGAGTACATGGTTGAAAACTTGTTTCAGTCCCCCCCCAACCCCAATTCACATCCCCCAAACCTCACGAGTACGCCCTCCTGAATTTTTTTTTGGTTCGCCCCGTCTTTTGTCCCGCCGCCCCGTCCAGTTGACAACCTCTTTTTTCCCCCCAGGTCCCGGCCCCCAATCACCGCTCCGTTTTCCTTTTTCCACGTTCACCCCTTGGTGGAACCTTTTTGAAACACACCCCGGTTGGGTTTTTTCACGTTTTTTCCTCCCCCCGGTTTCAACCTCCAAAATAAGAGAGACGTGGCCAAACCTTCCTCGCCCCCCCAGCCCATGTCACCCAACCACCACACTGTAATTGCCGTTTTTTTTGTTTGGTCCTCCCCTTTTTTCCACCAGCCTCCCCCATGTCTGTGGTCGGGTTCGTCACCCTGCGACCCCCTACCCTCCCCCCCCAACCTTTAATTTTTCTAGGGTTCTCTAAGCTTGGTAGGGTCAGTGGCCAAGTTTTGACCCTGTTTCTACCCCCGAAGTTTCTGACCTCCTTTTCCAGACCGGGCACGTCCTTTTCACTCTGTTGGTTGTGTTTTCCCCCCAGTCCCTCCTTCTCCCAATTGCCTTTTTTTTTTGGCCTCCCATTGGTTCCCGGACCAAACGGTCATACGGACCAAAACAAGACTTTATTTTTTCCTTGCCAACCGCATCAAGACCTTGCCCCCGGCCCGTTCAAAACTCCTTTACCCTTTGACTCTCTTCTTCGCCGACCAAGTCATGGTAA
>Ga0179593_1367462_pt1 | contig 15853 bp, 19 predicted proteins | sample CZODoug2_1_08_16_FD_185931 | JGI IMG/M metagenome (GOLD analysis project Ga0179593, IMG submission 185931) | Vadose zone soil fungal communities from Angelo Coast Range Reserve, California, USA - CZODoug2_1_08_16fungal (PacBio error correction) | ecosystem: Environmental > Terrestrial > Soil >... | reverse complement strand
GAAGCCGAATACAAGGCGAACCGACCCAAACTGCCAAGAATGTTAGATCTTGTAACCATTTCTCCAGGTGACCGATGCCTAGGGAGAGGATTTCGGCGGGCTCCCAGATTAAGTGTTGGGCCTATTGCCCCCTTTTTCGCCTTATGTGCAGGATGCCCTGTCCTTCATGAGACTATTTTTCCAGGTCCTTTTGTCGATCAATAACATATATGAAAGACGGGTACCTTTTGCAGATCGACACACCCGTCTCACTATCCTTATCCTTGTGATATTCCTTCTTCTCCGGATTGGACGCTCGTCGATTTTTTCGTTTGGATTAGGACGGTGAGTTGGTCCTCCCCCCGAATGTGCTCCGGGGCTCTCCTCTTTTCCCCCCCCCGAATATTATTTAAGAGTGAGGGTCTTCGAAAAGTAGGCCGCCCAGTGAATCGTTGGTGCCCTCTTCATCGGATGCTTCGTATTCCCTTCAACTCTAATCGCGCGATCAGAGTGAATGGAATTCTACCCTGAGAATTTCTCTCCTATACTCCAATCCCATTTGAATCCTGGCGCTTCCAACCCTTTTGAATGGCAAAGGTCCTGACAAGAGCTTTTTTTTTTTTTTTCTTCGTACTCCCGCGATGTTTTTCGAAGCCTTGCCCCCCCCTGCCTCAGCTTTTCTTTCCTCCTGTCGCGTTTTTTAGAGGAAGTGATAGCCCGACCCAGTATCATACCCCACCCCTTGGCTTTTCGTTTTGGTCAGCATTCTTTTCGGTTATTTCTAATCTTTTCCGCCGCCAGTTTTGTTTTTTTCTTCTGAGCTCCCTCCAGAATCTAGCCGAAACGTTTTACCGTCTGTCTTTCTATTCCCTGTCACTTCATTGCTCTTCACGCCCTCGAGCTTTTCGGGGTGTGAAGGTGTTTGCACCGGCGTCGCTTAGACTTTCTGCCCCTCCCTCACAATCGTTTCACTCTGTTAAGCTTTTCTTTGACTTTTTTCCCTCTCCCATATAATATTCTCAGAAAATTGCGATCCCGTCGCTTCCCTTTCCCCATCTCTTTCTGCGCGATGTCCTTTCTTACTATTTTTTTAACAACGTCAGCGGAATCTTCTTAGGAGCTGTTGTCACCCCATGACCTTGGTTCCGCTTCACGTACCTCCCCGGTTTGCAGGATCTTGGCCTTTTCCCCTTCTGCCATCTTGATGAAACTTACTTTTCACCCAGCACCCATCGGTCCTAGCTTCGTGTCCCGGTGTTTTTCGTAAGCCTCCCCCTTCCTTAATCGGTTCGATTTTTCGTTTCTTTTTCTCGACTTGTTTGGTTTCTTGTGCTTGAGTTTCGCCCCCCCCCTCCGCTTTTTGGTTAACGGCCCTCTCGTGTGTAACGTCGCATTCGATGTATGCCTACGTTCCTCCTCCCCCAGATTGGCGCTCAGTCCCCGAAGACCCTGGTTTCAACACTTCTCCGGCTGACCTGTCCCTTTGTTCCCGTTTCCGATTGAAATTTCATGTCTTACCTATTTTCTCTGCCACAGCTCTTCCCATGGCGTTTGTGGATGAGTTACACGTGACCTTCGGCCTGTCATTTTTGAACTGTTTTTGTTCCCCACCCCCTGTACATATAGGAATCCTGCCCCCGGGACCAATCTTCGAATTTCTCCTCGGTTCAACTCTATCCATACCTTCTCTTCTTGGCATCCCCTTTGCATCTTTTTTTTTTTGGGCCACGCTGATTTCCATATTCTAGTAGTTTACCTATCCACTGTATTCAGATCCTAGAGTAACTCCACAAACGTCTGGGGAGTCCATCTTGATTCTCACCAACTTTTCTTCCCCCATCTCCCTCCTTCCTCCGAGGTTGTCCCCTACCCCCCTAATGTCCCCGTTGGGAATTTTGCGTACTTTTCTTTGCATTTCCCCTGTCCCTCTTTTTCCTAGCGATGATTGCCAGCGATGTTCCACGGTTTCTTAGCTCGGCTCTTCCCATAAATCCCCTACAGCGGATGATCGGCGCACTTTTGTATTGTTTGTCTCTTGGTTTTTCTTACCGTCCCCCCGCTTCTGGATTTGTTAGCCTGGCTCTCTCCCCGGCCGATTGCTCGAACATCCGATGTTCCAGGTTCAGTGTGACGGGCCCCCACGCATCTTTTTGAATTTTACCTCCAGGTTCAGAATGAAAAATTCTTGACCCCCTTTCGGTAACGTAGTGACCGCATGCTTGCATATTCTTTCTAAACCGTCGACTTTGAGTTGTTTCCTCACGATGGAGACGCCGTCAGGGACCTCCCCCAATGAAGTCTTGCGCGTTTCGATGCCCAGTTGACGGGGCTGTTCTCCCCTTTTCTATGAATCCCCTTTATGTACGTTAGGGGGGTGGCTACCGTTTTTTTTTTTCTCGCGTTGGTCCCAGTTTATTACTCAACCTCAGTTTCCCGCTGTTTTGCTTCCCCCGAACTGATGCACAGTCTCATGGGACGTTTCCCGGCCAAGTACGAGCATTCCGTCCCTTCTTGATGCTCAGTAAGTCCACTTACCTTTTTAATTTTCCCTTTCCCCGTACATCCAATTGGTGACCGGAGGGAATTTTAATACCTTGTTACCGGTTCAAATCTTCTTTTCCCGCCGGTACAGGCGAGTCTCGTGTCCCATTGAAGAGTTTTTTTTTGCCCCTTTCTGTAGCCTTTGCGTTGTGAGGGTTGTGTGTGGGAGCCTTTATAGAAATTTTCAGCTTCGAACCTAGTCCCCTTCAAATCCCTGTCTTTTTTTACCGTTCCATCTTTACTATCCTGGTCCTCTCGGTCGCCACAAGTTGAAACTGCGAAACTGTCCCCCCATCCAACACGGGCTCGCAACATCGTTTATGGCCACTGGATGTCCCCCTGACATTTGTTTGTCTTGAAGATTATACAAGCAGGGTTTCCAACCTGCCGCGGACAGGACCCCTCTACGATCTTTCCATGAGTGAGTGTCTTTCTTCACCTTGAGACCCAACCAAAATCCTCTATTCTCTTCCCCAGCAGATTCTTGCTGGAGCCCACTTCTCTGTGTACAAATGCTACACTGTGACTCTCTCTGACCCTTTCCCCTTCCCCCCAAACCCTTCCAACTTCTCTTTCTATTCCCAGAGGTTTCCCCCCCCACAGCGAGAAGGAACATGCACTGCGTCAGCACTTCTCGTTGTTGGATTTATGTGTCACCCCCCACTTTGCTTCCTCGGCGTTGAAAAATATTTTTTACCCCTTCCCCTCAAGATGGCGCCTGTCGGTTTTCGCTTTCCACTGTGTCTCCCCGGGACGTCTGCCCGCCCGAAATTTTTTGTTTTTCCCATTCCCTGCTTGTGTGGTTCATGCTCCCCCCCCCTATAATTGCTCCGTACATGACTTTTTCTTTCTATTGGTTCGACCCTTACCCAGTTGGTTCTTCCTCCACCCCCCCCCACACCCACTGACTTTAAAGGCCCCTTCCTCCCCCCTTTATGCGTTTAGGATGACACTCTGAGCGCATGAATCACCTTTTTCCCCCCCTCCTTCTCTGGACCCCTATTTTCGGTGCCTGGATACCAATGTTTTCTTCAAGCTCTGGACGTCAACCCTTTGCTCCCTTCTGAAACTGTTTTTGTCCCCCATGGAAGCCGCTTTTGCACGACCTTTCGGAGGTCGATGGCGCGGTCCCGCCTTCTCTTCCCGTTTAGCTTATGGTCATTTCCTTGAATTCCCGCAGGACTCAACCATTCATCGGATCTTGAGCGAATGTCGTAGTTCTTCTGACGCTTGTTGCTTTGCGTTTGAGATCTGATTTTCTGTATTTTCATTCCTTTTTGCAAGAACGGCGAAGTAGTCGTCACCTTTGGCTACCATTGTTATTTCTTGTTTGCGTTGTAGGTCCCTCTTTGTGACCCACACCCTTCCTCTCTTTCCCTGTTTTTATTAGCCCCTTTTATATATTTTCGTTAGCCTTTTTGCTTTCCAAATCCAAGTTGGGCTGATTTGTTTCTAAGGGGAGCACTCTTTTCCTTCCCCCTTTGAAAGCCTTTGGCGCGGCGGTTTCTCCACTCCTTAAAACCTTTGCGCACCCCCCGACTCCCCCCTAGTACGAAGTCCCCCCTCGTCATCTGTCCCTGTGTTTTGAACATTTAGAAATCATCCTTTATGAGTGCGAGTTTTTCTCTCCCCGCCCTCTTCCTTTCCCCCCTTTGAGTGATCTTCCCCCCCTAGAAGCCTCCCCCTGAACTGGAGTGTGTTTTTATCCTTGCTTTATTTTGTCTGTCTATTGTACCCCCCACAGCTTAGACAGGAGTGATTTTTCGATGTCCAGCCCCGTCTGTAGCGCATTTTTTTCTTTTTACTATCTGCATTCCCTCGTCTTCGGTTGGCCCACCGTCTGGTTGTCAAGTGGTCGGAGGCGCACCTCCCTATACTTTCACTGGTTGAGTGTCTCACTTTTCCATCAGTTGTGTGTTTTTGTTTTATTATCCCTTATCGAAGTTTCAGTGGCGACCCGCCCCCCAATTCCACCATTCCTCTGCACTTTCGAAGACTTGATCGTTCATTTTTTCGACCTCGGCCCAAGTGGTTGAGCGTCTTTGTGATTTGCCTGTCACCTGTTTGGGTTGCAGAGACCGTCCTCACCTCTCCGAGTCTCTTTTTGGTGTCTCGTTCTGCTGGATGGGCCTTGAGGTTCCGTTTTCTTCCCCTCTGTTGGTACCCTCCATCTACATTTATTTACTGTTTCACCACAAGAGCGTTGTGGGCTTTTCCTGGTGTCGCCATCCTGGGCCCCAAGGTTCTTTTTGACTTTCCTTTCACCGCCTATTCCAATTGATTCAACATGTTGCCGATCTGGTCCCTCCCCGTATTTGCACCCTCACCCCATGTTACTTGCTCCGGAGAGGGAACGACGTACCATTGAGCAATAACCAAAGGTCCCCCAGGATTCCAGTTGTTTTTCCTACCATTCAACGGACCAGCTTCCATGTGCAATTCAGCCACAAGGCTTTTCCCTCCCCGTTCCCCTCCCCATTCGGCGCATTTCTAAGGCTCCCTCGTATGCCTATACTTACACTCCTTCCCGAACCAAGCGTCTTAACGACTCGAATTTTGTGGGTGCCGTTTTGAAGATCCCCGGACCTTGTTCCCCCCCCCTCAATAGCTTGAGCTCTCGAGACGCTTGACTCACTCCGGGACTATGCGGTACCTGCTATCACCAACCTGATCCCTGCGTCCCCGGTTGACGATTTGCGATTATTGCAGCAACCCATTGTTGGAGTCCGATTCCGAGTCTTTTTTTTTATTACTATTTTTCTGTAGGTTCGTCTCGATTTCCTCTTCGGCATACCTGCGTGGTTCTCAGGCTTTGACTTTCGTGGTTTTTTTTGTTATCACCCCACTTGGTCTCTTAGTCTGTCCCCGTAGAACGCCCACCCTTACGGGAGGCTACCCACGCATGGCAGGCTTCACAGATTAATGTCACCTAGCCCTATAGCCAGGGGTCGAAATTTCCCTGACTGATAGACTGTCCTCTACTATTTCACAATGTTCCTGCTCATTCCCATGAGCGAATGTGCCTTTTTTTTTTTTTCCTTGAGAAGAGTTGGTGGCCTGCAGAGACAATGCCCCAGCATACACCTCTAGAATCGTTTTTGCTCTCCAGAAGACCAGTTTAGACCATGTTTTTTAGTTCTTGCTTGCTGTTTTATTAGGGAGGTATTTCGATGCTTTGAAGGAGTTACTCCATGGAATGCGGCATTTTGTTTCATTTGTATGAATTTTTAAGGAGGAGAGTCATACAATCTGAACGACTATCTTTTGTTGTTGTCCTCCATTTTTACTTGATCTTTCCGTTTGACCCCCCGCTCGAGGGGGTTTTGATTCGGTATCTTTGCTCTCTTTTTGTTTCAGCTCCGCAAATGTCCTGCCCCTTTTGTTCCCCGATATACAAGCTTGACTTTCCGGGAGAGTTGGAGACCGTTGGAGTGTGGACTTTTCTTTTTTTTCGTGGTCGGCGATTCTTTCCTGTCACGCCTCATGTCCACTGTAAAGTCCCCCCCCCCATTCGCTGTTCTTGACCTGCTCTTGATTGCTTCCTGAATATTGCCAAACCGCCTATCGCGTATAAGACCTCTTCCGTCCTCCAGTTCCCTGACTTCTTTTCCAGTACGAATTGTATTCCCTTCTTCGCAGATGTACGGTCCCTGTACGCAGTCCTCGTCCCCTAATCGGTTGCTTTCTGTCCAGGCCCACCGCTTTTCCTTTCTTTTTTAAGTCAGTTTGATGGCATAGATTTCCGTCTTTAGACCGGTTGGCCCCTGTTTTCTTCGTTTGCCTCTCCCTTCGTTTGAGAAGTCTTCCCCGTGGTTCGTTAAAATTTTGTCGCATCCTGCTCTGTCCCCTCCTTTCTTTGTTCTTTTCATTTTCCTGTGCATTTTGTATACTAGTTTTGACTGTCCAATGGTCCCTTTTTCTTTGGCATTCGACGCGCACGGAATACCTTGTTTCCCTTTTTTTAATTCGGACTCCAGAGGCTAATTTAGCTAAGAGTTGTGGTTTTTATACCACAGACCCTCCTCCCCCCAATTCTGTATAGGCTCCCGAATGTGGTCAGGTCACATTTTTTCTTGTAGGAAATTGTAACCCTCCGCTGCACTTGTGCAATCTTTTTCTTTTCTGTCTTTGCAGAGCCAAGCGTTTGTCCCGGGTAACCTATCGCGCAGGCTTTTTTTTTGATCACTTGTACCAAGGGACCTCCCCCGATCGGTCGGCGAGTTCCTACGGGTATTGACTGGATGAGTTAATGTCGCAGGCGAAGTTTTTCTTGTCTGGTGCCCCCCCTATCTATTCGAAAGTTCCTCTGTCCCGTCGTTAAGGAATGTTGGTTATTTTGTTTCTTGGCCCCTCTTGCTATTCATTGAGTAATTCTCTTCTTTTTTGCTTTAGAAGATCTGTTTTAGCTAGTTGACTGACAGGTGCCAGGTCTTTCGCTAGTGGCATGGGCCTGAGCTCCCACCACCCAGCATTCTCTTACTACTAAACTCACTGGAACACACTACAAGATATATCGGAGACCATTTTACTGGAGCCAGGGCCTTGTGATTTTAGGGTTCCTGCTTTCTTTATCTGAGAAAATGCCACGGATCTGTTACAAACCCCCACTTGCGCCGCCCCTGAATCAGGCGACCAGTGACCATAAAAATGTCAGGGGTCCTGATTACATCTTTTTTACTTCCAAGGGTCTGTCACAGGACGCGCTTTCAATAATCAGAGGTCGTGTGCCCAGTGTAATCGCTGGGACCAAATCCTTGACTCGTGATTCCGAACTTTCCCAGCGCCTTATTGGCCTGTTTACCCTAATTGAGTGAACCCAGTAACATAAAATTGAAGATTGTATCGACCCCAGTGCCCACGTGGCGATTTTCACTCCAGTCTTGTTGCTGAATTCTACCATTTTTTTTTGCCCCCCCCTCTTTACTGTTCTCCTTGTAAGATGTGGTCGTTCTTCGCCACTTCCCCCATAGGTTCTCTTTGTCGAGCCCCCGTCACTGTACCTCTTTTCTTTGGCTAACACCGGGGATTCATCCCTAAAATTTGGCTTCGGCAAACTCGTTTGGGTGTACCCCTTCCTTGAGAGTTCCTGTGGGTTGGGATGCCAGGCAACTAGGTGTGGGCCTTCTACACTCTTGTCAATCGAGATCCTAGGCCCCCTGAAGTGAATGCTATATGTTGCTCTTCATAAATTTCTTACTGCTCCCTGAGGCACCAAGATGCTTGGGCGTCCCTTCCTTATTTTGACGACGTATTTTCCAATCCTTCTATTTTTTGAAGTCTTCCTTGGTTCCCTTTAATTGCATCAGCCCCGCGTATCCCGTGGTTTGTTCATTTAGGGCTATTCCATTTGATCCTCACTTTTTTGTTTTTCTAGTTGGATCCTCGTCCAAATGCCCGAGGCGACGATCTTTTGTACTTTCCTGTTCTTTCTTTTTCTTATCAAGATTCGACCTCCCGCGAAGAGACTTCAGAGTCGCGTGGTGGGACCGCTCTCCATTCAGGATATTCCCTCACCAAATCGTATCCCGGGGCGACGCCTTTTCTTGCCCTTTCCAGCTAAGCGATCAAATCGTTTGATTTCCCTCTTTGTATATTCTTTGTCCTCCCTTTTTTATAATAGGCTTAGGAATTCCCCTGCCCTCTCTGCGCGTTTCCCGGGTATTCCCTGTCAGGTCCCTCCCCAATTCCCCCTCGGTATTTCTTTCACCCGGAGCATTATTCCCCACCTCTGTTGAGGCCATTTCCTTTTTCCGGATAAAGGGGTTACGTTTTTCACACTTCGTTGGAGTGGGCAGATCTTTGCTCTCCCCACTTGCACTCCCCCTGTGATTAACCTTCGAAGTTACGCCCGAGGGCATCTTCAGCGAACTTTTCCCTGAACGTAGTGATTTACGAGGCACCCCCCTAGGTGCCTGCGTCCATCTGGACGTGTTGACCTGTGTTCGTCCTAATTCCGTTTTCGACGTGATTTTTTCCCGGTATGTTTTGTACACCTTTGCCGAGAGTACGCCTATGGACTTCCTTGTCCTTCCTGTCAGCGCTACCCAGCTTTCAGCTGATTCCCCCCCACTCACCCCTCTTCCCTTGGTTGATTCGTAGTAAGTAGAATTGAACTTCCCTTTCTGACTTCTATCCAACGCTTTACGGGATGGTTATTTCAGTTGCGCCGTGGATTAGTTATTTTCCCTCCATATTTGCAGTTTTCTTTCACTTGGTTCCCCTCCTCCCATCGGAATCGGGACCGCGTCCCCCCATCTTTCTTAAGTGCTCCGGATGAACCTTCAGTTATCCTCCCCCCTCTTTTTATTCGTGTTGTGAAATGAGTTGTTTCGGGTGTTGTGGGTTTTCCCCCCAGTTGCAAAATTCCTAGTCTAGGACCCTTCTTTGAGTCCGAGCGGATCCCTTTCCCTAGGTCCTCCCGTAAGCGCCCCCGAAGTGTTTTCAGAAGGTTTTTTTATTTTTAAAGACCCTAACGATAAGAAATCAAGGAAAATTTTCCTTTTCAAGTCTCGACACGAGGTTTTTCCGTCCAGCCCCCACCCCACACAGTCCTGACTTCTGCTTGTCCTTTCCATTTACAATTTTTTCGCGATGATTCCAGCATCCCCCCAATATTTTTGCTTGTAGTGCTTTATGTCCAGCCACCAGTCTTCCAGACCTGATCTATAGATCAGTCGGTTTTTTGCCCAGTGTGATAGCCTCCCCGCCTTCCATGTGTACCCGCAATCCCCTCTTGATAAGTGCCAATGCCCTTTGCATCCCCTGGCCGTCATCTCTTCTGTAAGGCATGCTCGTCTGATCATCCCGCCATCCCCTTGTACTCCTGGACAACATTTCGGTGGATCCCTGAACAACTTGAGATTCATCAACCAGGGAGTCCATTTTTATTTTTCACTCTTCCCATCTTCTGGGCCCCCAAGGCATTTATCGTTGTTCCCGATGCCATACCGTCTTTGTGTAACCTTCTCTTTTCCCAAATATTTTCCATACCTTCAGCGAGGGTCCCTCATAGTCTTCAGCCTGCGTTTCTTCTTGTGCACCAGTTTGACGAACTAGCCCTTTCCGTAGCTCTGCTTTTTCCACTCCGTTTTTTCTGCCTTCTAGTGCCCCCAACGGTCCCCCTAGTCATACGTGACTCGTATTCATTTCTTTTAGTTCGTCTGAAAGCGAATCCTTGTTTTTGAACATACGCTCACATTTTGGACTGATTCCACAAGTTCTTTTATTACAGGAGAGATCTTTGCATCCCGTTGTTTGCACTGACGTCCTTTGTGTTGCCTTTTTTTCTCTTGAACGGGATTGTTACCTTGCGACGGGTGGTCTTCTAATTGGCGTTCCCACTCTGACTTTGTGTGCCTAAGCAGCTTCTCTCTCCGGACAAAGCCAAATTTCCCCATGTGTGACTAGTTTTTCTTTCCTTAGGTTACTTTATCGTGTACCCACGAAAAGATGTGGTTTCCACTAACTTACAACTTGCAGAACACTTGCTCCCGGTCAACTCCCCTTCCCCAGTTGGTATGAAAGTACCTTTTGCCAGTTTTTTTTCAGAATGCATTCCTTTGCTAATCTCCATACATCCGAAGTTAGGAGTCCCCCAACACGTAGCTTGAATCCACAACAGCACCCTTTCTTCCCGAGCGGTGCCTCCCTCAAGTCGTTTGAGGGGCGACCGTCCCTTTTCGTTTTCAGTGTTACCCACGCACTTCTGATCTCCAGTTCTTATGCTCTCTTTCTCTCACCCAACACGAGAGAGTCGCCGGTCCCCGTGAGACCGTTCCCCCCTGTTCCCCCCACAGAGCGGCTCGAGACTCACTGCCTGCCCCTCCACCACAATTGAGAAGCGGTGGGTATAGCCTTTCTCAGCTTTTTGTAGAGATTGTTTGCTTTATCCTCCATCTCTGCTGGCGGTGGTTTTATTTTCCCACCCGCCCCAAGAAAGATTCCTGCCCCAATTACATACGTTTTATGTAGTTGCCTCAAGATTTGAATGAGCTTCACTTTTTCGGGTTTGCGTATATTCTGGCGCTTACATTCCCCCCCTTTAGATTGTTTGGTCAGCTTCTCCTCCAAGATCATGTTCCCATTTCCTTTTCCTGGGCGATTTATGACCCGTTGTCACACCTCCCCCTTCTTTTTTGTTTACTCCCACACCAAATTACCCAAGAATATAAAATGCTTTTCCCTTTTCCAAAATTTATCGTTCTTTGACCTGACGAATATCGTACAACAAGACCAGTTTCCCGTGCATTTTTCGTCTAGGCCTTTTGGAAATCATAGAAAAAAGTTTCTCAATGTCAAGAATCCAAACCTGAGGTCTATTTTTTGAACAGTGGGACGGCCCTATTCGAACCTAAGGAGTAGTAAACCCCCTCCTTCTCGTCTTCCCAATAATCTTCTGGTTTTCTTTCCTGGATCGAAAGAAGGTCATCCCACCCTTCCAGCCTTTGAGATGCCTTCTTACTTTCCCCCCTTCGTTTTTTGTCCTGACGAATCGTCGGCGTTTTTTTGTTTCCGTAGAGTACCTTTCGACCATTAACTGGCTGCCCATCCTTGTTCTAAGGGTCTCCCCCGTGTACTTGCGTTTTCGTTTGATGTCTTTATGAAAAAATAATTTTTCCCTCGATGTACTTTTTTTAATGGTATTTCCTAGTCCTTTAGCCACGTTTTTTGATTTTTTTTAATTATTCTTTTCTGTTATCGGCCACGCTGGGTTTTTACATCAACAACGCCGTCCCCTTGCCGAATTTGCCCAGTGCATCCCCTCCACGGCGGATTTTTCTCCCCCACAACCCCCGAACGCCCTGACTTTTTCCCCTCAGTTGAAATTTTGTGAACCTGTTCCTATCTTCTCGTTGTGATACCCATTCTCCTTGGCGCCTCTCCACACAGAACTTATACGCGGATTACCCAAACCTTGTAAGTCCAGTGTCGGAGACTGACCACCCCACCTACTCCACTCTAACAGGCGAGATGCCTCCTCTTTCTCCGTAGTATTTTGTGATTGGGTTTCCGTGGGACTGGCCCGCCTACCACTCGTGGTTTCAAGTCTCGTGAGTAAACTATTCCCCCCCCTTATATGACTTTTTTTCGGGGTCCTTTTTTGTTTTGGTTTTGATGCCTGTTACCCTTATTCCCTTAGACTCCCTTTTTTTTGGATCTACCCACGCCCCCCAAGACCTCTTCCCCCGGAGATCCGATGCTCCTGAAGACCCACTTCCCTGGGCCTTATGGATCTTTTTCTTTCGTGGCATGATAATACGTCCGCCTGATCGCTTCATCAACTAGATTGTCCCTCTTCTCTGATAGATCGTTTCTCCGGTAGTGGTGAGGTTGGGGTTCGACCCTCAGCTACGATGTTTTAATGAGTCCCCGCATTTTTTCCCTCTGTCCAGCCGTCTATGTGTCTTGCACCTTTAATTTCCCTGATGTCTTTTGCGATGACCAATTGTCCCCCTTTCACGCCTTTTGACTTTCCCCGTGCCCGTCGACAGATCACTCCTTGTATATTGGAGCAACTCCACCACCCATTAATCCCCTCCTTGGTTCACGGACATACGATTTAGTACAGCCAATCCGCCTTCTTTAGTTAGCTGCCAAACTCTGACGGCCCCCCACACTTTACAGCCACTTCCCTCCAGGTGCTGTCTCTCCCCACTCGTTTTCTCTTCAACGGAAATTTTTTTTTCCCCCCGCGATGCGCTCACACCGCCGCCGGGCCCGTTTTCCCCCTGCAGCACTATCTTTCACTTGTCCTTGGAGTGCTTATTGGACACTACAAGTACTTAACATGTATGTTGACGTTTGGAGAGCCCCGACCTTCAACCGTTTTTTTTGTTCCCCATAAGCTTTTACCTTGAGTTACAAAACCGCGTAGGACTAGGCCCGGTTGTGTGCTGCGTTCCCATGGGTCACATCGGAGTTTTTTTTTTGGTTTTTTCCCCCTGTCTTACCGGGACGTGCCGCGTGTCATGTGCCTTTCTTCCTTTAGGTCTGGGACTTCGTGCATCCTTCCCTACGCGGACATGCATGCTTGTTTTAGACTTGATTTCTTGGTGGTTGTGTTTATTCCCGTGTGTTCTGGCTACTAGCATCCTCCTTAATTCCTTCGGGGCACCTTTGTGTCTTAGCAGGGCCCCCAACTCACAAACACTGTTTTCCCCGTTTTCCCTCGTTTGTCCCGTCCTTTCTTGGATAGCCTCACGGGAAATCTCCCTGAACCTTGCTCCCCTGTATTTTTCATGCGGTTTGGTTGCCTCCTCGAGAAAATGTTGACTTTCCCCCCTCCATTGTCAACCACCATGAGATGCGTCCAACTCTCAGTGTTAACACTTTGTTCTGTGTTGTCTGCTTTTTCTGCATCTCTTTTTATTGTTTTTTTTTTAGTTCCTCCCTTCCTTCCTCCATCTCGTAGGAATTAGGAGTCCTTTCGTCAGTGTTTCAGTAGCCTGAAAGCGTTGTGATAGATATTAGTTTGTTTTCCGACCATGACCCCCATCACCTCTTCATGTCCGCATCTTAGCTTGCTTCGTTTCTGCATCTCTCCCGAATGCTCTTTCCCCTACAGTCCCCCAGGTCCGTTCAGGGAATTTTGTCCCAAGTTGTTTTGTGAGTGAATTTTCCTTTATATTTCTTACTTCTTTTTTTCTCCTTTTCAATTCTTGGCTGAGGCAAGTGGTACGGAATATGATGCTGGTGGTAAAGTTTTAGAATTACCCCTTGACAACAAAAGTAAAAAGCCCGGCTTGATTTCTTTTAGTATGCAAATTTTGCAACTCTACTCTTTTGTAAGCCTCGAGTGCAATCATGAACCTGCCTTGCTTCTCCCTTCACGGACGACCGTTGTGATCCCAGGCTTTTTAACGCGTTTACCCCTAAGTGCTGGTTCCTTTTTCCACCATCGTTCCAATCTGTTTTGTGACTGTTCACTTCAACCGGTGTAATTTGTGAACTCAGCGTATCTCCTCTTCCCCCGTCATTTTTCTCCTGTTCGTTTGGATTCTGTACACTCAGTTTCCTTGTGAAATTCCTCGTTCCACGTAGTGTCCCCCCCTTGCCCCGAATACTCCTTTTCTGACGGATGTTAGACGCTAGACAGTCATTAGAATCCACAAGTTCGTTAGGTTGATGCACCGACCCAGCGTCATACCTATTAATGTCCTGTTATTAAGCTTCTCTTATTAAAAGTGCTCTCTCCCAGTGACCCTTCCTGTTAACTCTTCTGTTCTCTTCCCCCCCGGCTGTTGTATTATCCGGGCCCAGAGACATTACTTTTCCGACTAGCTTGTATCTTTTCTACGTGCGTTTTTCCCCCGGAGATCCACCCTCTTGTTTCCTATGTTCCCAGTGGTACCCAATTTCCCCTCTTTCATGCTTAGGTGGCTTTACCACCCTGGGGTCCCAACGTAACTCTTGGCCCCGGTAGATCTCTGATCCGGTGTCTCTGTGAGCTCCTCCTCCGTCTTGCTGCTGGCACAATTCTTTTTAGTTCCCCAAGTTCTTTCGTTCGATCAGGACTGTTTGGTTCGTTTCTGTTTTCCCCCCTGTGTATTCGATCCATTGAGAATTTCCTTTTCGGTTCCCTTTCTCCCCCCCCCATGAAGTTCATTTCCTCTCCCCCTTCCTCTACGACAGTCCCTAGCTAGTGGTTATTCTCATGGGCCCCATCAACAAAACCCCCTCCCCCCAACCCCCTAACTTTTGTACCCCCTCCAATCCATTCTTGTACCCCTGAGTTTAATCCTTGCACCCTCTAGCCGTTTGAGTTTCCGTTTTGCAGGAATTCACTCGAAGCTTCCCCCTGAGTTCCCCCCCACCCGGCGAGATAGTATAAGGCTCCAATAAAAACTGGCAATCCTGGTTTTTTAGTCCTTCCCCCCCTTTCCATGTCTTTCCCAATTATCAAGTTTCTTTTTTTGTTGAACCTCCCCTCTTGAAGTTTTCGTTGAAAGCTTTGCAGCTTCTGCCCACCTGGATCCGAGTGCTTACGCAATTTCTGGTAGACTTTCTTGCCTGTTGTATATTCATACCTACTCAACTGTTACTGTATGAGATTACACATGTCCCTGCCAGGATAGTTCCGCTGACGCGTTACGGTTTTTAATTTTACTCAACGAAGATTTATACTATTCTCTGAAGCTTTCGTGGTAGTTATTTCGGACGTTCCATAACCCTACCGGTGCCTTTCTCATGGAGATCCCTAACCCCCCCCGTTTATTTCCGATACGTGCGAGCCCCATGTGTGAGACGAAGTCTTTGGTTTACCCTCCTTCGTCGGAAGTTTTCTTTGTGTCTCCCGGCTTCCTTTTTCTAGAGCCTCTGACTTTGGCATGACGTATTCTACGCGCTAATCTTTGCCTGCTTCATAGTTCCTAGTTTCTGATGTTTTAATTGCGACCCTCATTTCTACTGACGGGAGTACCTCCCAGTCTTACAATAAATTTTTCTGGTCCCTTCCGCGTAGGAGTGGGCCGTACGCCTTTTTCCCCCCCCGCGATTCTTTCTTTGATTATGTGACGTATTCCCAAGCTTCTACACCCCCACATGCGGTTAGCGTTCATTTCTTTCCTCCTCTCTTGTCCTAGCTTCCTGACTTTTAGTGTTTATATTTCTCTCTCCCCCCTCCAGAATTTTGCTCCCAAGCTGTTTTTTCATTTTTACTCGGTTCTGGATCGGTATTTACCCTCCTCGCACTTCCTGACCTCTGGAACCTTCGTGTCATTCATCGCGTACCGCCAAACCCCTGTTTTCTTTTAAGACCTGTGTTTCCCTCCCCGGTTTTTCTTTAAAGAGGCCCTACTTCCGGCATCCATCGTTTTTCTTCGCTCTCGATGCTCTTTCTAGAAGTCCTTCAGCCCCCCTTTTCTTTCGGTCTTTTCCGGCACCCCCCCCCCCACGTCCTCTGCCCTTTTACTTCGAAGTGCCCACTTGTCCCCCGGGGCATCACTTCATCACCCCTGGGTACGCCCTTTGAATCCCTCTTTTTGAGGATTTTTTCCCCGGGCATTTGTGTAAGTGACTTCAAACGCAAGATGCCACCCTGCCTCTCTTTTCATCGTCGAAGGTTCCCCCTTGCGGTCCTCTGTCTCGTACGGGCCGCTCTCAGCTTAAGTTATTGCAGCCAATTCTCCTGAACCTCCGTCCCCGCCCCCTTGTCAAAACACCGTTCTGTTCTTCCTCCCCCCCTTCCTTTCCCCTAGGTCCTCGCCATCGCCTTTCCTCCTCCCCCCGTCAGGTTCGAGTGCTCTCCCCTACTTTCCCTTTTCCCCGACCCCACTAATTCTTCCACTTTCTGTTTCCGCTGTTGAGGTTTTTTTCGCTCTCTTATATTTGTTTC
>Ga0179593_1793933_pt1 | contig 15854 bp, 22 predicted proteins | sample CZODoug2_1_08_16_FD_185931 | JGI IMG/M metagenome (GOLD analysis project Ga0179593, IMG submission 185931) | Vadose zone soil fungal communities from Angelo Coast Range Reserve, California, USA - CZODoug2_1_08_16fungal (PacBio error correction) | ecosystem: Environmental > Terrestrial > Soil >... | reverse complement strand
TCTCCCCCGCCCGCCAGGTATCCCTCTAGCCCCTTTAGTTGTTTCTCTTTAAAATCCCCCTTGATTCCCTGCGAGAATGTACTCTGCCACTGGAAAACGAGACTTTTTCCACACAAAGGCGGCTTTTTCGTCGATTTTTCCTCCCCTTTCGTTCCGGGAAGAGACCCTCTTCCCCTGACGGACGGGCAAACCTTCGCCTTTTCCCGGCCCCCGGGAGCTTACAGCGCTGCTTTTCTTGATGCGGAGAAGCCCCTCGAATGAGCAGGCGTGCAGCTCCTTCCTCATGTTAATCTACGTAGTTTAGTTTTTCTATCAGGACGGATCTTACAGCGTCTTCTTCTTTTGTACCACATTTTTTTTCGAGTAGTGCCCCTCCTCCGCGGCTTCATGAGTTTAACGATCCCCCGTTTCCTCCCCTCCCCCGTTGTTCCTCTTCACTATGGATTGGAGTAGTCTCAGAGCTTTTCCTTTCATGATCATGTCGTGTCCGCCTGCACTTCCTTCCCGTTTTTCCTGGAACCGCGGTGCAGTTCCCCTTGGTTGCTCAATGTTTCTTTCCCAGCCTGAAAGGCGAAAATTTCCCCGACTGATTTCTTCTCCGGTACCAGGCGGCCTCAAATTTTTCCCCTCGAAGAATACGTGTGTTCTAGCCCCTCTACGTAGAGAATTCATTTACGCTCTCCTGCGGTTGACACTCGTTTCTTCGAAGTGATGAGGTTCCCTTCATGATTCTTCCCTTCAGAGTAGACATTCCCTCCAGCAGTCTATTCCTCTTCCGGGTGAAGAAGCCCCCTTCCCTGATTAATTTCCCCAGTAGGATCCCCCCTCCTTTATCGCCTGCTGGATGTACGTTTTCCTTTTGGAGGACACCGCCATAGCGTCCGCTGCTTCCCATGTTTCCTTTTCCCGTTCCCTGTACAGAAAATGGAGGCCTTGGTTCTTCTCCCATTTGAGTTTTTTTTTCTTTCCCTCCCCCCTCCCCCTCTTGCTGACGAAAGAACGGGTTCTTGTAGGCGATGTCCTCTTTTAGTATTTCCCTTTCCTCCCCTTTTTAATGAAAACTCAGTTAACCCGGATTTTTCCCTTTTTCCTTCGGATTGTCTCCCTCCCAGTTGTTCTTCGTTCACGGTTTTCCCCCCTCCCCCCGAGGGGCCCCGTGGACACAAGAGTATTCGTGCTGGGGCGATGTCGCCCCCCAGAAACTCCCTCAGCATCTCAGGAAGCTCTGACGATTTTCTTTTCCTCCTCTTACCCGGATTTGTTCTTGTACCTCCTTTTTCTGTTCGACGAGTTCGTTACTGCTCTAACAATTCGCGCATGGGGCCTCTAGTCTGTTTATTTTTCTCCTTTGCGGGCGGACCTTTTTCCCTCGATCCCACAATGTTTTTTTTTTTCGCAGTTCCCTCTCTCCCCTTTTCTCGAGCAGTATCTAACCCCGTTTCCCCCTCTTTCTCATCCCGCAATGGGTACTTTCATTATCCCGTCTTTTCAATTAGATTGTCTTGGAACGTACCCCCTTGAGTCAGTTCTTGTTATAGGTGAGGTATTGCTGGTCCCCCCGTGGTCCCGACGTCATAGATACACTCCCCCCGCTCTTCCCTTTCCTCCCTTTTGCCCTCCAGGCAATTCTGCAGGGTGTAGTCGCCTTTTGAAATCTTTTCCCGGAAATCTCCGCCAATCGTCCACAAGATTCTCCCTCCCCTGGGCGGCAGCTATCTTGGCGTACTCGTCTTTTTTTCCGATTTTCCCCCCCGGCCTTTAACTAACAAAGGGAGTGGACGCCATCAGGTAATCTCTCTTTTTTTGAACTTTATGCGCTTCAACAGGGTTTTAGCACGTTCGACCCCCTCTTGTCTGCCAGGGTTTTTTACGACGGTGTTTCTCCTCGCTCCCCTTGCCAAAATAAAGAAATTCCCTTTCAGCCACCTTTACTCCCTCCCTCCACCTGATGTGGTAAATCCTCTTGCCCTGATCGCTGCCCCCCTGTCCTTCCTCCTTTTCGGTCAAGATGCTTTTTTTCCCCCGGCAGTCTTTTTTCCCCCCTCATAGCTACACACATCTTTTTCCTTGAAGCCCTTTTGTTCTTCCCCTGGCACTATGTCTCTTCTTTTTTTTCATCGTGAGGCCCGCGCAGGTTCCTTTTCCCCAAAGGAACAACACATAACTCCGGCTCCCGATATCTGTCTTCCCCCTTCGAATGTTGAGGTCAGTCCCCTTGGCAGAGTCCTCTTTTGTTGTTGAGATCTCTTTTGCTTTTTACGGAACCATCGAAGATATTCGATTTCCTGACCCAGAGATAGATCCTTCCTTTTCCTTTGGTTACGCCTCCCTAGTCCCCCTTTTCCTCCACGAATATTTGCCACCTCGCTCTTCCCTTCTTACGTTACCATTATTTTCTTCTGGGTTTGAGACATGATTCTCTGGTTCCCCAGACCGCCGTATCCGCCACTCCCTCTCCACCAAAGCATGTTGGACCGGCTTGGGAGCTCGAGCATTTTTTTGTGGAAAAATTTTTCTTTCTCTTCGGCAAGGGGGACTGGAATTTCTTTTCCTTTTGGCCCCTTTTGGCTCTAGCTCACCCACATTCTCCACGTTACATAGTGAAACCCTTTTATTGATCCTCCCTTTTTTGCGGGAAAAAAGGTTTTCGCTTTCCTTTCCCGTTCCATCCTTTTCTTTTCACGATGGGTGACTTCCTCCCTTTCCAATGGCGTAAGGCACTCCCGGCAAGCACAGGGATTCTCCTGCTAGACACAGTATTTTTGCGGACGTTTTTTCCCCCCTTTCCCCCCTCCAGATTTAACGGCAAGACGTACCCCCCCCTTCCCAGAATTGCCACCTTTTTTCTCCCTTCCAGTATTTTTTCCTTCCTCTGAAGTCTTGCTCATGTGGCCTTTCATACTCACCAATATCCCCTGTCGGGCGCACTCAAGAGTGATAGCAGTTAAAATCCTCTTTTCCAAATCTTGCTTAGCTGTGTACCGACCCCATTCCCCGTTTCCCCGGTCCGGATCGGGTAGACTGAAAAATCGTCCAAAGCTTCCTTCGACCCACTCCCACCCCTTCCACTCTAGGGGGATAGAAGGAGATCCCTCTTTTTCAGCCTTATTTCCTGCTAGTCTTCCCCCCCTTTTCTCGTGTAGTCAATCACCATGCTTTGTTTTCGTCGCGCAGTAAACCGTCGGCAATCCCTCCTCCTTCGTCCCCAAACCTACGCTGCAGAGGCTTCCTCTCATTTCGTCGTACTTTTCCTTTTGGTTTGATCGTTATGTTTTTCTCTCCCTCTCCTACATGGCCACCAGCACGACCTTGTTTGTCCGCGGGTCCACAGTGGGAGGGTTCAACTTCTTCCTCACTTGATAGCTCAACTCCTCCTTAATACGGGTTAACGGGAGTTCTTCCCCCCCCAAACCATATCTTCTCGATTTCCTTTCCCTGAGGCCACCGGACATGCTTCTCCTTCGATCCCTTCTTTATCACCACTTTTCCCTTCCTTCGCCCCCCCCCTTCATAGAATACCAACCTTCTCCAGGCCCCCAGTCTACGTTTTTCGTTCAATCAGCTCCCCTTCCCCCCCCCCTTGTTCGGTTCCACCGGATCGCGCCTTTTTCATAGGCTCGATGACTTTTTCCATCTCGAGGGGCCGCTTTTACAGAGGAGTATAGTCCCTTCCACGGGGTTCGTTTTGTTTTCTTTCCCAGGACTTCTCCCCCCAACACTCCTTTTCCCCTCCTCACTCCCACGACGAGGGGAACCTGTACCCTTTTTTCCGTTTATTTTTTTTTTTTTTTTTTTTTCCCCCCGTAGGCTGCGATACACTTCTCTTACCGTTGCGATGAATCTCTTGTTCGCCTTTCCCTTCCTAGAAGGTCACTACTTGAAGGCCCCCCAATTTTGCCACTGCACTCTTTCCTCTTTTTCTTCTCCCCCCTCTCCCCCCTTTTTCTGCTTCGGCAGCCACGGCATGATCCTTTCCAACCCAACTGATAGAGTGCTCCTCTAGTGAAGATGCAATTCCCCCAGGAAAACTGTGACGAGAACGGTCCCCCCTCCCCACATCGTACTCATGTTCCCCCTTTTTCTTAACTGCATTTCCCCTCCATCACCAAACTTTTTGTTCAGAGAATCAGAGACGTCCCTGAACTGCCCCCCCCTACTCCGCTCCTCCTTCCGCATGATGAACGACTGCCTCCCTTTCTTCATGAGGCCCTGTACCCCCTTTGCAGCGATGAATCTCCTTCTTTTCAGCGTTAAAAAGGCGGACGATTTCTCTCCGTTTTCCGTTCCGTGAGGAGCGTATCCCTTCCCTCATCCTTCCCACAAGAAAGTGCCTATTTTTTGGAACCCCCGTTTTCGTGGCCCAACAGACAAGTACCTTGTCTCCCCGCGGCTACCTGGTTATGTGGAATACGTTTCTGATCCGTAAAAGGCTTTTTGCTTTTCCGAGTTAACCCGATATTCCTTTTCCCTTCCCCTCCTTTGTTGGTTCTTCTCCTTTGTGAACCTCGTCCCCCGCGGCCAGAGCCTTTTCCTTCTAAGCAACGGTTGTATTCCCCCCCCCTTGGAAGTAGTAGCGCGCCCCTTTTTATGTTCAGACACCCTTCGTGGGGTCCCCCCCCCCCCTTTTGCCAAGGATTTTTGATGCGGGACGCGGAGCAGTCCTCCGGAACGTTTCCACCTATAGGCGAATGTGAACGCTTTTCCTGGCTTCCGGCTTTTTTTTCCCTTTATTTGTGCCTCGCCTCGCTACGAATATTCAGTGCAGCCCTACGATTTTTTTCCCCAGGCAGAGGATCTTCGAGTCTTCTGATTCTTCTGTCCAGGGGTTTTTTCCCCTCTTAGTGGCCATCATGCACTCTCCTCTTCCCCCCCGCTTGTAAATGCGTTGCTGTCGCCTTTTCGGACAAAGAGTTTCAGTAAAGGACCTTTGGTTCTCTCAATAGATTATTCTTCTTTTTTAAAGCCCTTTTGGGCGTGAAGAAGCGCCCCTTCCTTGCTCGTTACAAGAACGCTCTTGCCCTTTTTCTCCTCTCAATGGTAGTGACTTTTTTTTGCTGCACTGACATATCCCCTCCTCTCTGCGAAACCTTTTACCTTTTCTCCCCATGGTGTATAGAAGCCTACGTGGGTACCGTCCTACTTCGGGCTGCATGCGGTTCCACCTTCCTTTCCTTTAGCACGTTGATTGAGAGTGTGTTTCCCCCTTCGAGGGCTGGCCTTTCCTCCCACAAACACGCCCCCCCCCTCCCTAATCAGGGAGGTGCCCGACGAAAAGCGCCTTTCACCACCCTCTCTTTTTGCCCCTTAAATGGATTCAGGGCGCTCTTTTCCGCTGCGATGTACGCTTCCCCACGCCCATCGAGTCCCCTTCTCTGCGCTGATCCATGGTCCTTTTCCCTTCTCAGAAGAAAATGTTCCTTCTCGGACTTTGGTCTTTCTTCCCTTTTTTTTTAGGTCGCAGGCCTGTTGCTTTTTCCCCTGGATGATCCCCCCTTCCTTTTTTGATAGAAGAATTGCTCTGAATGTACGGTGCTGTGGAATCGATGGGTCCTTCCTTCTCAGGATTGTTCCGCGCTTTTTCCCCTCCCGTTAACCCGTTCTTTCCTTCGTCTACTCCAAGTGTTTGTTCTCTCACTTTCACGTTTCGAAAAAGGTCCCCGGTGTTTCCCCCCCCCCGAGGAATTGAGTGCTGGTGTTGATGGATCGTCATTCCCCCCCCTTTTTTTTCACAAACAGACTCCCCTTTCTTCAGGAAGTCTGGACGAGGACGATGATCTTCCACTCGCACGGAGGTTTGGAGTCTATGTTCTTTTGAGTCCTCTTCATGCCATCGAACCCTTTATGGTATGGCTTTTTTTTGTGTGACATTTTTTCGGACCTGTCCCGATCCACACGAGTCTTCTTTGTTTTTTGCTGTGTGTGCTTCTTTTGGGACGATTTTCTCCCTCTCCCGTCCTGACGGAACGATTTCTCTCCCCTCCCCCCTTGTTCTTAGCACAATAAATCCCTGCACTTCTCCCCTTCCCATTCTTAAAGGATCTCCTCTGAGCTTGCTCTTTGTGAGGTATTCCTTTTCACCTTTTTTTGTAATTAGAATAAAAGCCGGCGACTCAATAGCCGCCGTTATAATTTCTGACCCTTCTTCCCCTCTTTGTGCCCCGGGAAAGCTGTCCCTTTTAGTGGCACATAGTCCCCTTTCATGCTCTTCCTTTTCCTCTCTTGCTTCCCTATAGTGCTTCCTGCCATTCATGTGTTTCCCCCTTTTTGTTTCCCCTCCCCCTTTTCGAACTCAGGTAATAGATGCTTTTTTTGAACGGTCCGCTAGTGTTTTCAGGGTTTCCCCCTTCTTTAATCACAATTGCGGGGTCTGCTTTTTGTCCCTATTGTAAAGTTTTCCTGTCGCTATCTCACTCCCCCTTTTCAAATCCAAGAAATTGCCGCGTTGCCTCCCCCCCCCTACAGCCACTACGTTTTTCTCCCCTTCACTTCGATCTCCTTCTCCCATGGACGGGAACGTCATTGGTTCCGGTTCTCTTTCCCCTTTGTGAATTGCCTTTTTTTGGTCCACTGCCTCATATGCCTCAGCGACGATGAAGACTGTATGTTTTCATCCATTGCTTTTTCACGATATCGTGGGTGCCCGCGCCTTTTCTTGTAACCAAGGAACCACACATACCTGACTTTCCTTGTCCCGATCGATACGTCTTCCTCTTCGAAGGTTTCCGGCCTTCCCCGAGATATCTATATTTTACTCATCCATAGTTGTTTTTTACCTCTTCTCTTGCATCTATTCGACCTTTTTTCCCCTCCTCTTATGCCCTGGGAAACTCTTCTCACTCTCCTTCTTTTTTTCCCCTCCAATATGGATGTGTGTTCCTTGGTACGAATACAGAGTCTTCGTGACTCCCACGATATCTTTTCCATCGACGAGCCTCTTTTTCCCTTCCTCTCACCGCTTAATAGTAGATGTGATGATTTTTTCCTTCTGAGGCGCGGTTTTCCCGCCGTTTCGGCAAACTCCCCCGTACCTTTCTCAACAATGACGTTCCCGCAAGTGGTTTCTCTTTTGCGGAATCATATGAGAAGTGGCCCCTCTTCGTCGGCTTTCAGGTATTTTGCTTCCAACGAGGGGGAATTTGTTCTTTTCTTGTGGATTTTTCTAGCTCATTTCAACGTACCTCTTTCCACCCCCGACAATTGTGATTGATTGAACGTTCTAATCGGGAAACCCTGTCGCGTAACCGTTCCCTCTCGATTAACATGGAGGGCGGCCACCTCCGGGCCCGTTACCTCTCTCTTTTTTTTCAGGCACTAGAGGAAGTCCCCCTCTCGCCAGGATTCTCATGAGAATCTGCTTTCTCCTTCCACTCTCTTTCCGGAAAAGCCCCCCTGAAGGAATGGGACCTGGTCTTTCCCGGAGACGGACGAGATATTGCGCTTTCTTTCTGTAGTTCTGCTTCCCCTCTGTGACCATGGCTTCCCACATTGTAGGCCCCCTTTTCCCTTTTTCCCCCCTCCCCTTTTAATGGAAGAATATAGTGCACCTCTCCTCCATGAGTCTTTAGTCTTTGATTTGCGAAAATCCGTGCCTCTCGCTCGATCCCTTCCCCCCACCGCAGAACAGCCCGGCTCCCCCCCGGCACGTAAGACGCGTGTGATCGATTCCTTCCCCAACAGGCGTTTCCTGCCTCCCCCCCTTCTCGGTGTGTCAATCACCCTTCTCTGTTTTCGAGGCAGTAACGAACTCTTCCCCGTATCCCACACCTCCTTTTAAAATCATCCGTCCTCGTCCAGAGCGTCCTGAGAATGCTTTTTCTGTTTGCGCTCGTTTACTGATCTACCTGCAGACTTTTCTTTGCTTTCCTTTCTGTAAACCGTTTTCGAAACGTGATTTCTTTCCCCTTGAGTAGAAGCCCTTTTAACGTTCTTTTTTCCCTGTTTTCTTTCCCCAGAAGGATAGATGTCAGTAATCCTCCTCTCCACCGGGATGTATGCTCCTTCTTTCCTCCTCCACCACGTTCAGGCTGCGAACTCCGGTTCTTTCCCTAATCCCCCCAAAAAGGCTTCCTTTCCCATTCTTTTCTTCCCTCCTGCAATGGGGAATCAGTCGCTGCCCTTTTTCGGCTTTCTTTCTCATTTCGTATATCCTCTCCTCCTCCATTCCGCGGGGTGAAATCTCGATTTTAGCTGTCTCGGGCACCTACGGCCTCCCTTGTGTGCGTTTTACTATGCCAGGACTCCTTTTTCCCCGTACAACCACCCACGGCGACCCCCCCCCCAAATCACCCTTTACGATGGGGCGCCCTTCTTTTCCCCTCCCTTGCGAGAAGTAGACGGGGCTTCTACCACGTGGACGACATTCCTTTTTCTTTGGCGAATGCCCCCCCTTCTTGTAAGATGTTCGAAGTGCCTTTTTTCGCCAGCAGGTAACTACCTTCTCGATACCCAATGTCATTTTGGGGGGCTGAACACGGAGTCACCTGTTCTGAACGTTCAGTGCTCCTTTCTTCCCCCGCCCGGAATGATAATGTTTTCCCCCCCCCACCAACTGTCGAGTCTTGGAGATGTTCCTCCTCCCCTTAAGGAAACATGTGCAGATGCACTTTCCCTCACATCGCCCATTGTGTCAGCGTTCCCCCCCTTGTGAATGATCGGCCCCTTCCTTTCCCCCCCAACTCACAAAACCGGTCCCCTCAGACGCGAAGGCTCCTTTCAGATTTACAGGAACTGCCCCTTCCCTTTCTATGACATCGCCTATGACTTGCCTCATTTCCCCCCTTCCTTTTTCCCGGCAGGTGAATCAACTTCCCCACCAAGGCAGAGGGGTTTCTTCTCCCTCCTGGAGAAGATGTCGCCCTTTTTTTTTCCCTTTGTGCTTTTCTCCGTCCTTCTCATCTGCGACGACCTTGCTATTTTGTTCCAACCGAAAAGTCCTTGTTTTTACGAGGCGAATTTCTTTTCACCGCCCGAAATTTTTTTTTCTCGGAAAAGGCCTTTGCGGCGCGTTTCCCCCGCGTCACCCGAAATCTTCCTCTTTGTTGTTTTGAGCTAGATTTTGAAAAGAGGTCCCCCCCTCAGCCTTAGCCTTCTCCCCCTTTTTTTCTCCCTTTTTATCAGAAAACAGGTACTTCCTCCGAGCTTCCCGTACTTTTTCTTTTGCCCTCCTCGAAACGGGTTTTGTCCCACCCAACTCTTCGTTCTGGATGTGATGATGCGGGACGCGGTTCTCTTAGTATCCGCTCCGCACAGGAACGGTTTCGCCTGTTCCCCTGCTTCTGATGGGCTTCAGCGACTGACTTGGTGTTGTCTTTTATGAGACGTTCGCCGCCTGCTCACTTGCCCTGCTTTCCTTGGCATCTCGATGTTAATTCCTGTGGCAAGTTCCGTAATCCCGCGTCTTTTCTTTCTTTCCCGGGTGGGATTTGGTGATGAGTGTAGGGACCCTTCCCCTGCCTTTGCCGCGGCCTCTTTCACGATTTTCTTTTTCTCCCCGTGCCATAGTCCCTTCGAGGATTTCATCTTCCCTTTGGATTAGTCTCGAGCAGTTTTTTTTTATGATCAATTTTTTTTTCCCCCAGCCGCCTCCCTTGCTTCAAAGATCATGGACGCCGCTGCATCTTTCTTCTTTTTTCGCTAGGCCTTCAATGTTCCGTCAGCATGCACTTCTCGTTAAAGACTGATCGCCTGGCTTCCACGCAACCCTTTTCCCCCTTAATGTCCTCCTCCCCCCTTTGTGCTTCTCCCCGCTACGTCGCGCAGCGTAAGTACCTAGGAGAATTTCCGTTGCTTTCTTCTGAGAGTGTGATTTTAAGGTCTTTTCTTTTGTCGGCGTCCTCTTTCCACAAAATCCCCTTCCTCTTAATAAGCTTCTCCGCCCCGTTATTTCCCCCTCGCTGTCTCTCCCTGGATTCAGGCGAGCCTATACTTATGTATTCGCGGTCCTTGCCATCTCTCCCCCCCTGGAAGGCGAGCTGATTTCCCCCCTGTGCTCGTTTTGCCTCAAATGGATCCCTTTTTCTCCTGGTAGTATATGACATCATTCCTTTCGACCCTCCAGTTGCCAGACCCTCCCTCTCATTGATTCCATGTCTTTGGCAATCGATTTTTCTTACTGACCACTTTTGTCGCGCTACTGCCCCCCCACGATGAAACCGCCGGCTTGCGTATACTCCCCCTCTTCCCTTTTTCCTTTGTTAACGAACACGGTGGGCCCCCCCTTCCACACCCCGAGTATTTGGTTTTTCTTTCCCTCTTACAAACGATAGCCACAACAGAAACCCCCTTCCCCCCCTCTAAGCCTTCATAAGCTTTTCTTTTCCGATGATTTGGAAAGCCGAGGAACGTCTTTTTTGAGTACCCCGAATTTAGTTTTTTTCGCGATTTCCCCTTTTTTCCTTTCTCCCAACTCGCTCTTTCTCACACCTCTATTGACGAGAGTGTTTTTTCGCTGGACTTTCTTCTTTCAACACGAGTATGAAGTTTCTTTTTGAGTGTGTCTGGCAGTATCCTCCACGATGTAGCCTCTCCCCTTCCCCCTCGCACGATATTCTCCTGCCCTGGTCTTAGAACACTAATATCTCCTTCCTCTTCAATTCGATTGGTCTTTTGTCCTGCAATAATTGAAGCTTTCGCCCTACCCCCCGTGTGATTCTGCCCTTTCCCACATTTCCCCCTCTTTTAGCCTACAAAGCTAGTCTCGCATTCTTCCTTAATCTCCCCCCCCTAGTGGGTTACTCGTGACCCGAACTGTGCCTTCGTGGAAGGCACTCCTCTTTCCTGGAAGAAGCGAATCTTTGCCTTTTTTTTTTTTGTTTGGCCAAATTGCAGTGTGACCGGTTTCCCTTGCCTGGTCCCCCCCCTTTTTCCCGAACTCCCGGTTCCCTCGAGTTTTGAAGTGTTTCGTTCTTGCACGCGAAAACAGGGTCCCTCTTAGCACCTTTTCTTCCCTTGAGGGGTCTGCAGGCCCTGGAACGTTTACGTTTTGAGCTAATCTCCCCCCCCCTTTTCAAAATCCAGAAACTCTTTTCACAGCCATAATTCCTCATCTCAAGATGTGGTCCCCCTTTTTCCCCCCCTTTTCATGCGCAAAATATAGCTCCCCTTTTGAACCTGTTTTCCCCCCCTTTGATTGACCTTCTTTCGGTATGCGGGTCCCCGCTTCTCTCCCACCCCCCGTCAATAAAAGCCTCTTCGAATGCCTTTTCTCTCTCCTTCTATATCGTGGAGGCCCGCATTTCTTTTTTTTCTTGTCCCCAATCACCTTCCCCTTTTCCCGATTTTCCTTCTTTTATGACTTCGAATATCTTCGATGGTTCCTTTTTTTCCTCCACAGATGCAAGAGATCTCTTCCTTTTTGTTGGTTGTCTTCTTTCCTCCCTTCTTTGTGGATTACTGAAACAGTCGAAGATATTCGCAGTCATTCCCTCCCCCCCCCCAGAGATCTCCGGAGGAACCTTTTTTTTCAGTTGGGGTACTTCTGACCCTGCGCGGGCATCCACCTCCCTTTCCCCCCCCCCTCGAAGCGCAGATCCCTCCCAGCTTCCCTCTCCCCCTCTTCTGGGTGGAGAGATGAGGAGCGTTGACCCCTTCCGGATCCCGCACCCCCCCCCTCATCTTTCCCAAGACGTTCCGGCCAGTGGTTTAGATTAATGGCGAAGTAATCTTCCCTTTACCTCCTCTTATCTTTTCTTTATGGCTGTGCCACCGCCGTTTTTTCCCCGTGTATGGGACTTTTCCCCACCTTTTTCCCCCCCTTTTACCTTGAAAACCCATGGCCCCCCGCAATTGTTTTGATGATCCGACTCGCGGTTCCCCCCTTGGAAAAGCGCGTACCGTCCAAACTATCTTGAGGGGACAGGCCCCCCTTTGAGTTTCCTACGGTCCCTCGGCACAAAATGCCCCTGCACTCTTAGAGCCCCTTGGATTAGCTGCCTCGCCTGGACTCAGTTTTCTTTTCTGTTTGCCTGCCCCCCTCCCCTCTTTTCCTTCCCGGGCACGACGTCCCTCAGAATGCGGACTGTTTTCCCGGCGAGTCCCTTTTCCTCCCTTTAGGCTATGAGGTCTTGCTCCCTTTCTCCCTAACCCAATAGTTCCAGCTTTCCCCCCCCCCTTTCAAGACAATCGAATGGAGAAGGGTCCCGTCTTTCCTCTTCTTTAGTGTGTAAGCCTCTTTTCTTGTCGATCTTTCTCCCCTTCAAAATAGTCACGTCCCTCCTCTTCCGCTTTCCCCCCCCCACAGGCACCCCTCCCCTTTTACTGGAGAGATCCTTAGCGCGAAATTCCCCCACAAGCCCTCCCCTTTTCTCACAATGCGCGAGTTTAGCCCAACCCTTCCCTCGTCTCCACGACCATCGCGTCCTTTTCCCCAAACCTCAGTGCCGAGATGTTCCACCGTCCATAGCTTCCTGAGGACTTCCTTCTCTTCTTTCTGTTGTGCGATCTTTAATGACTAATCCTCGCCCCCCCTCTGGGTTTTCTCCCTTCGTTAAACCGTTTTCTCACTTTCCCTTCTTAGGTCATAACATTGTCCCTTCAGGAATTTCATCGTTTTCCCTTTTTTCGCGAGGAACAGACGGTCATCTCAGTGACTTCATGATCTTTTCCCTCCCCCAGTTCTGTCGGCCCTGAACAACGTTACATTCTGGGCAATCTCTTCCCCCCCCAAGGGAGCTATCCGCAAGGTTCTTAATTCGGCTCCCTTCCTCAGTACCCCCCCCCTTTCCTCCCTTCGAGATGGCGGTTTCCGCTCGGGACATCCTTACGGCTCTCCCCTTTCCATCCGCTTCACCTCGCGGGTGCAATCTTCGGTGCAGTGTGTTCCCTTCTTTCCCTCTGATTCTCTCTACTGGGTGCGTTTTGTTAATGTCTAATCCTCATCATGAAACGTTCCTTTCACGACTGAATTTCCCCCCAACCTCACCGCGCCTCTCCTCGTACAGTCCTGGGTCATTTTCCCCCTTTTGCGAATCCCCAGTTGCGGCGCTTTCTTTGCTGCAATTTCCCTCAGATGTCTTCTTTCCGTGCCAGCAGGTCACTACCCTCGCTAACACCTTTCCCTTCGGCGTAAGGGAAGCTGTTTCGAGCACCTTCCTCCCTCGGCTTTTTCCACCTTTAGAATCATGAGTTCCCCCCCCCAACAACTGCTCGAGAAGAACCTCTAAATTCCCGCCCCTGTTCCTTCCCTGTGACGATGAACGGTCTCCACAGTTTCCAGTGTACTGAAAGGAGGTGCCTTCTTACACTACAATAACCCCCGGTGGGACAGCGAATTTTCCTTCGCGAAGATCCGCGCCTGCTTCCCCCCCCACCTAGCTTTTCTTTCCAGCCTTCCTTCCCCATCGGAGCACGAAGGCGGCCTTTCTTATCAAATCAGTCTCGCTGGCCTCTCCCTGTTAGTAGCAGCGTTCACATCCTCCCTGTCCTATCTTTTCCCCCTGCGTGCTTCTCCTTCTCTTCCCTCGAGTCCCGCATATCACTTGCGCAAAGACCGTGCCACCCCCTTTCGCGGTTTTTTTTGTTTCCCCAGAAAAGTCCCGCGCCGCTCTTCCTTTTGGAGTTTCCCTCTCAAGAAGTGGCGGACTCCGGCTATGGAGTCTCCGGTTCACCCCCTCCCTTCATATCTCCTCCTGTGTTTTTCGTTGGTGCCTGCGGGATCCCGATCCAGAGACTCTCCCCCTCCCCCCTTGGAGAGGGTTTTCAGACCCCGGGGATCCCTGCAATGTCTTTCCTTTTCCCCCCCTCGACGGGTGTACCCCCATAGCACGGTCTTTCGAAATTTTACGCCGGATCCTTTTCCTACTCAGAACGGAACGGGGCCTCGACCTTCTTCCCCCTGAGCCCCCTCAGCCTTTTACAGAGAGGAATTGGTGTTTTTCCCTTTTTGCGAGAATATTCGGGTTCCCTCCTCTTTCGTGAAGCATGCCTTGGTTTTTCATCTCGCTCTTTCCGGAATCAGGACGCGGTCTTTTCTCTGATTCCTTTTGATTTATTTTTTAGTAGTGGGCCATACCCTCTTTTGTGTTTTTTTCTGGTAGGACCTGGTTCCCCTTCCAGAACCCCTCTTTTTCATCTTCACTAGGAGTTTTGAGCATTTTTTTTCATGATATGCAGGGCGTGTCTCACTGCCACCCTCCCTCTTACTGGAAGTTTTTCTCGGTAGCGAGGCACTTTTTTTTCCGGTAGTGACTGGATTGCCCCTTGAACCCTTCATTGATTCTTTCAACCGGTACCTTCCTCCTAATGGATGTATCGCCTTCCGTGGGTAAAAGTGTCGCGCAGGTCATGTCCCTCTTTTTTTCGCGGGTCCATTTCAGTTGGGGCTTTTTCTTTTTTTTTGATTGCTCTTTTGCTTTTACGTTTCCTCCTTCAGAGTCCTCCCCCCCACACAACCTCCCATTCCTCTCCTCCGAGGTTCTCCCTCCTGCCATCTCCTCACCCCTCTGATTTCCATCCGAAACTGGATCAGGAGAGCGCTGGAGACGATTTTCAACCTCCCCTCTCACTTCGAGGGCAGCGTATTATGCCCAGGGCTGCGTTTTTACAGCTGGAGGCTTTTCGAGGCCTTTTTTTTTCTTAATCACGGATTTCGCAGCCTGAACCCTTGGCTGCGAACTCCCTCGAAATTGCTTCGACATGTTTTTCTTTCTTCGACTGGCGTCGGAAATCTATCCGGTTGCTTCCCCCTCCACGGATGTGAACCTCTGCCCGCCTTCTCTCAGTGAGACTGACCTTTCGAACCCCGGTTTCCCCTCCCCCACAAGTTTTTCCCCTTGACACAACCTTTTTTGGCGTTTCTTCCCACAACGGATCGCCCACCCCTCATCCCTAAGCATTCTCAGGAATCCGAGGACGATGAGTTTGACCGGTAGGTTTGGTCTTTTTAGTCTGCTTTCGTTGCTCCTCTTCTTCCTTCGAAAATCGCGCTGTGATTGGGACTACAACCCTTGTTTTGCGGAATAGTGTCCGGCGCTTTGCTCCCCCTTTTCCTCGCCTCTCCCCCCTGCTCTCGTATGAATCGGTGGAGTGTGGAGACGCCCTGCGGTGTCCTCTTTCAGTGATATACCCGTGTTTCCCCCATGGTATTAGCCACCTAAATGATCGTCCCAGGCACTAGCTCTCCCCCTCTGGTCTTGGAAATGCCAATCTTTTTATTCCTACCAATTCTTTTTTTTCCTATGCCCTGGTCCACAGGTATCACCGTAATAGTCCCCTGCGCGTCAGACGAAAAATAGCCGTTTCCGTTTTATCCTCCTAAATCCCCCCCCTTCTGCCCCCCCCCCCCCCCCTTCGTGCCCGGGAGCTTTCTCCAATCGAAGTTTTCTTCCCAGCCCTCTTTTCTTCTCCTGGAGAGAAGCGAATCCCTTTCTGCTGCCGCCATTTTTCCTCTGGGGGTCCCTCTGAACCACCTCTTTAGGGTCCGCCCTACAGGTCCTTGAACCCCTTCCTCCCCGGAAAACCCTCTTCCCCCCTTTTTTCTCAATCCCCCCCTTAGACATGGTTCTATTGTAACGTTGGACGACTTCTCGCCAAAGGCCCCACTGGGCAACCATACTCGCACAAGCCCCCTCGAATAGCCTCCGATGTGGTCCACTTCGAATATCGCTCCCCCACTTCTTTCCCTCCCTTGGTTCGGTAAAAGATGCTTTTGGATTGCCTTTAGGCTCTCCCTTCCCTTCTTTCCAACCTTCCCTCCCTTCCCCCAGTCCCCCTTTCTCGAAGCCCTGTTTTCTGCGCGTCGACGTTTTTTTTCTTGAGGCCAGAGCCGTTGTATTTGTACCACCCCCCTACATTCTTTCCTCCCCTTTTCTCGGCTCGATATTGGTTTTTCCTCGAATATCTTTCGAATTTTTCCCTCG